>Ga0137433_1000489_pt1 | contig 21001 bp, 23 predicted proteins | sample EasRivERMZT840_2_FD_102335 | JGI IMG/M metagenome (GOLD analysis project Ga0137433, IMG submission 102335) | Soil microbial communities from meander-bound floodplain in the East River, Colorado, USA - East River MetaG ERMZT840_2 | ecosystem: Environmental > Terrestrial > Soil > Floodplain ...
GAGCATAGGGCACCTCCGAGAGCCTTAAGAAACCAGCGGATTGCGCCAAACCCACCTTCGAGTGATGCACACTATAGTGTGTAGACCCGGTTTGTCCATGTTCGCAAGCATGTTGAGGTGCGCGCGGACTTGCGGGTGGATGTGGGCACAAGGCTGCGAACCCTCCGCGCGGCCAAGGGCCTTTCGCAGGAAGCGCTTGCCGAACGTGCTGGCCTCCACCGCAACTATGTAGGGTCTGTCGAGCGAGGTGAGCGCGATATTGGGCTGCGGAGTCTCGCCAGTCTCGCCTCTGCGTTGAGCGTATCCCTGGCGGAGTTCTTCTCACCGTTTCAGACAGTCGGCAGACCCAAGCGCTGACGGCAGAGGGTCAGGCACTGGGTACTGAAGCCCGAGCTTCGGCCCATCTGGCCGAGGATCGCGTCAAGGCCAGCTGGGCGAGGTCGCTCGTCCAGCGTCGCAGCCGTGCAGGGCTCGACCCTGTCTGCTCACGTAACCGATCCCGATCACAGTGGTCGGAGATAGTCGGCCGTTCACTTCATAGACTGGGCGGTGTGGTGTAGGGGCTTAGCCTCGTCAAGACAGTGGAGGATCCCCCCTCGGCTGTAACGGGCGCGCGACCGCCGGGGAAGGCTTGACTAACTTCGCCTCCCTCCTGCATCGTAGCTGCGTCACCCAGCCGTGGCGATGCTCCCCGCCGTTCGGCGCCTCATCTGGCTGCCTGTTCTTGCGGCAACCCTGCCGCTCTGGGCCGCACAGAGTACACTTGCACCGGCCTCCCCCGATACCACCGTCTACGTGACGAAGACAGGTGCGAAGTATCACTCCGATGGGTGCAGCAGCCTGAGTCGATCGAAGATCGCATTCCGGCTTGGAGATGTCGGCGCGAAGTACGGCCCCTGCTCGGTCTGTAAGCCACCGGTTCTGCCACCAGCGACCCGGAGCGCAGCAGCGCAGACTAGCGCCAGTCATCCGGGGGCGACTGTCTACGTTACGAAGACGGGCACGAAGTACCACAACGCGGGATGCCGCAGCTTGGCCCGGTCGAGCATTCCGATGAAGCTCGGCGAAGCGGCAAGGGTCTACGGCCCGTGTTCGATCTGCAAGCCGGAGTCCATCAAGCGCTGATTCCTTGCGAGCGTCCCCGATGTCACCGCTAAGGTCACCGATCCGTTTTGAAACCACATTCGCCGTGTACACCGCTACGGAGATCGCGGGCGAAGGGGGGAATGGCATTGTGTACAAGGCAACAGATGCCGCAGGCGAGGAAGTAGCGGTAAAGCTACTCTCAGCTCGTTCCGCCTCCCGGGAGCAGCAGAAGCGCTTCAAGAACGAACTCTTGTTTGGCATGAATGCCAGACACCCTAACGTTGTACGCGTGATTGATCACGGCCTGCACCGTCAGAAGGGTCTGCAACCCGCGCCGTTCTACGTCATGCCCTTTTACTCGGGGTCGCTGCGCACGCTGATGCGAAAGCGTATCCCACCGGACCACGTATTGCGGGTGTTTGCGCAACTCTTAGATGGCGCCGAAGCCGCCCACAAGATGGGTGTTATCCACCGAGACCTCAAGCCTGAGAACATCCTTCATGACTCTGCCAGACAGCAGTTGGTAGTTGCTGACTTCGGCATCGCAGAGTTTGCTCAGGAAGAGCTCTATACGCTCATCGAGACCAGGCCTGGTACTCGCCTAGCCAACTTCACGTATGCAGCTCCGGAGCAACGACAGCGTGGCGCGACTTGCGACCACCGAACCGATATATTCGCCCTTGGATTGGTGCTGAATGAGATGTTCACGAGCGCGGTGCCGCAGGGAACGGGGTACAAGCTCATTTCCAGCGTTGCCCCAGAACTCGCCTATCTGGACGACATCGTTGGATTAATGATCCGTCAGAATCTAGCTGAGCGCCCGACGTCAATCGACGCGATCAAGTCGGAGTTGATCGGGCGGCGGAACGACTTCGTCACCAGACAGGAACTGAGCAGTCTTTCCAAACAGGTGGTGCCGACTGGCACAATCGACGATCCGCTCATTGCGGACCCGATTCGGGTTGTCGATGCTTGGTGGGACAACGGCACGCTCACAATAAAGCTCAGTCAGCCCGTCAATCAATTGTGGATCCAAGTTCTACAAAGCAACTACAGCAGGACGTCCATAATGAATCGCGGCCCGGAAACCCATCGTGTTGTCGGAGATCAAGCGTCCGTATCTGTTGAGAGCCATGACGCTCAGCGAGCCATTGATTACTTCAAGAGCTGGTTACCTTACGTTGAAGCAATGTATAAGCGAAAGGTTGAGCAGAGAATCGAACAAGAACGGAGCGCCATGCGTGAGCAACTAGCTCGGGAGATTCGGTTGCGTGAAGAGAAGCTCGCAGTCAACAGCAGCCTAAGGGTATGAGCAGTTATGTTCGCTTGGGATCCCCATTACCTCGATGTGAGCGTCTATCTCTAGCCTTGGCTTCGCAGAGGCACAAGATCCGCAAGTGCCAGACGCGAGCATCGGCGACCCAGGCCGAGGATCACCACCTGTCATCCAGGTCGGGTATCACTACGCCAATGAAGGATCAGCGGCCTCTTGTGTCGAAGATTCCCTGCGTCCCGTGGCCTCTGGATGCCCAAAGGCCAACGAGGTACAGTCCCTGCCTGGCTAGAAATGGATTTCCTACCTGAGCGCGAATTGTGGCGTCGGTTTGCAGCCGCCCAACGGGCACGTGCTAAAGAATTGATCTCGATGGTATCGCGCCGGCTGCAGCCCGAGCGCAGGCAACCAAAGAGTTCAGTGCATACGATCGAATCGAGGTCGACGAGCGCGGCTGGATGCGAGTCTGTGACCTCGATCTGCCACTACCGAAGCCAGCCCCCAAACGCTCAGCGGGGACACGCGCCCCGAAGCGCTAATCGAGCGAATCGGGGTCGCGTGTGTCCGGCTCGTCGGGACTGCTCGCATCGTCTATAACACCACCAAGCGTTGTGTGGTTGAGCCACGAACTGGCTCGGCGTTCGACTCGTCGTCCCCGGTTGGCGTAGAGACGTCGCATACGGCCAAAGAGGTCATACCGGAAGCGGACCATCGGCTCCGGGTTTCGAACCATCCCGCACGGCTCGACATGAGGGTGCTGGTGTACCCACACCAGCATTTGAGTCAACGCATCAACGTCATCGTCGGACGAACCCTTCGGAAACGCTCCGCACACTGTCACGAAGTCATCCACCCACGCGCGATCTGTTCGGAGTTCGCCCCCTGGTGTATGCGAACTAGGCAAATGCACTTGACCGGCCTCAATTTGGGCCTGGACCGCATGTGCCCGAGCCGTCTTGCCTCCTTCAGGAGCAATGGCGATCAGGCCGGGAATCTTAGACTTGAGCACGTCGACTACTGCCGCTCCGTTCGCAGCTTCCTCGATGAGCGTGACCTGCGTCTGTGGATATCTCGTGCGCATGTCCTGAATCGCCGAAAGCGTGTCCACAAAGGAGACCTTTTTCTTGAAGCGATCAATCAGAAAGACGAGTTGATCAATCCTCGCAGCAACCAGTCCCACCACATAGTTACTGCCTTCGCCCTCCTTGAACGTAAGGTCCCAGGACTGAATGTATTGCACGCGTTTTCCCAGCGGTAGTTCATCGTAGTACCGCCACCACTCAGGTGGGAACATCCCACCCGAGCGCGGCACTGGATTCTGTTGGTACTGTCCCGCAAATGCGTACGAACCCAGTGTTTGGCGAAGACGCTCGAGCTCCACATGGTTCTCCCGCTCAGGCCACAACGGCTCGTCGGGCTGTCGTTCAATAGTCTGCTTTGACCGTGGGAAGGTGATGAGCGTGCGCTTCTCGGCCAGTGCTGGGAGACGGAGATGGTGGAAGCCCAGGTCAACACAGAATCCGCTGAGATCCTGAGTATGCAGACGCTGCATGACGACGATCATCGCCGCCCGGCGCTTGTCATCCAGCCGCGTCGAGAGGGTCATGCGGAAACGGTCGATGACGTGTTCCCGCTGAAGGTCGCTTTCAACTTGTTCAGGACTATGCGGATCGTCGATGACCATGCGGTCGCCACCCTTCCCGGTAATCGAGCCTCCCATAGATGTAGAGGTCATCACGCCGCGCCTGGTGTTGTGGAACTCAGCTTTCGCTGACTGGTCTGCAGCGAGTCGGACGTGGGGAAAGCGTTGGCGGTACCATTCATCTTGCAGAACGCGACGCCGATCGAGGCTGTGCCGCAACGCGAGCGCCTCGCTATAGCTGACGAAGAGCCACCGCTGACTCGGGTGCTGAATCCACTCCCAGACTGGCCAGAGGACAGTGACCAATAGCGACTTGCCATACCGTGGCGGAACATTAACTACGAGGTTTTGGATCTCGCCGGCCGTGACGGCCTCCAGGTACTCACAGATCAAGCTGATGTGCCAATTCGATTTGAACGGTGTGCCTGGCTCAAGAATTCGCCAGGCCAATTCGACAAACGGCTCGAGTCGAGCCGTCGCGAGCCGGCTGACGAGTTCATCCTGAAGAACGGCGGCTTCACGAGGGTTTCGTGGGCTCCTAGCTCTCATCAGCTGGTCGTTTCGCAGGCACGGTTTCTCCTTGTGCCGGTAAGAAACGTCCGAGAAACACGGACTGCCGAGCCAGTTCGGCCTCAATATCCGCGTCGCTCATCACGGCAAATCGATTCGTTGCATCAACCGACAGACGCTCGGGTGCGTCCACACCCCAAAGCGCACGAAGGTCGCCAAGGGCCCGTCGCGCTTCGTCGAGGAATCGGGGATCGCCATTTCGATTCTCTGAGATGAGCTCAGCGACAGTCGTACCGGACTGGGTCCCCGGACCTTCAACCTTTCGGCGCCGCCGCCGCATGCCTTCTTCCTGGCTTGCGCGCCAACCAGCGATCGCTTGCTTGTAGATGAACTCGAGCCGGAGCGTTTGACGCGCCCGTTGCCGGTCGACCCGCCAAGCCACATCCGCCAGGAGGCGCTCTTCGATCCGTTTGAGCATCTTGGACACCGCCGGCTGGCTCACATTCAGTGTCTTGGCAATGTCGTGCTGCGTGTGACCTTCGAGATGCAGCTGCTTGGCCTGCGCCTCGCGCATACGGATGCGACCGGCCGGTTCTGCGCCGCCCTTGCCGCCTCGACTACGACGTCTCGTCGACGTCATCGCTTTCTACGCCGGACCCGTTCAATCCTGCGAGTCTTACGCCCTGTGAAGGCCTCCCACCGGTCGAGTGCCACTTGGACGTACCTCGGATCGAGATCCATAACGAGGGCGATTCGGCCCGTCTTTTCCGCGGCGATCAAGGTTGTTCCACTCCCGACAAAGGGGTCGTACACACACGCACCTTGAGTCGTGTGATTGAGAATGGGAATCTCAAAGAGGCGCACGGGCTTCTGGGTCGAGTGCCCGGTTGGCGTGTTTTCGCCGCCGCGAGTCCCACCTATCGGATTGAGATTCGGGACACTCCAGACGGTCGATTGACCTCTATCGCCATGCCAATTCGCCCGACCGCCTCGCCGGACGGCGTAGAAGCAAGGTTCATGACCCCAGTGGTATGCACCTCGGCTCAGTACAAAGTGAGACTTTACCCAGATGATCTGGGAACGGACCTCAAAGTCACTCGCTCGCAAAGCTGTGGCCGCTTCAGCTGACCGCACGCCGGCGTGCCAGGCGTAGACCACGTCGCCAGGAAAGCGCTCGAACGCTTCAGACCATGATGCTTGGCTATCGTTCAAGACATTGCCAACGGCGGTACGTTGCTTCGGGTATGCGCGATGCCGCCATTCCGGTTCGTAGTTCACGCCGTACGGAGGGTCGGTGCACATCAGGGTGGGGACCTTGCCGCCAAGGAGCCGGGCGACGTCGGCGGCGTCAGTTGCATCACCACAGAGCAGCCGATGACGGTCGAGCTGAAACAGGTCTCCCCGCTGAATCTGCGTCGACCGAGGTTCAAGTACCTGATCCTCGGAAGGATCAGATTGCGGGGATTCGCCCATGAGCTCCGCCCACTCGTCGTCAGTCCAGAGGGTTCCCAGGTCAAGGCCTTGACTACGCAGTTCCTCCAACACCTTGCTGTCCCAGGCCAAGTCCAGCTCGGCCACTCGGTTGTCGTTGATGGCCAACGCCCGCGCAGCCGGATCCCTTTCCAAGTCCAGATCGCGACGCAAGACGGCGACGAGTTCCTTCCCGTTTGTCACGATCACCCGCAAGGGAAGATTGAGTGCTCGGGCCTGTTCGACGGTCTTGTTACCTGCAATGACCCTCGCCAGGCGGTCGAGCACGATCGATCGCCCGGCTCCGTTTTCTCTTAGCGATTCCTTAAGGAGGTGCCGACCACGAGGTGTCCCGCGGTTGGCGTTCTGTCGATCCAGTACGACGTCGGACAGGCTGGCCGGGAGACGCACGCGAGCCTTAGGCATGAAACCCTTCGGCAAGATGATGCACGCGTCCTGGTGGATCTTTTCAAGCGAATCGATGGTGATCACGCAATAATGCGGCGATCGAATGTAGGCGTTTGGCCAGGAGAAACGATTTCCCAAATGTCGATTCATGTTCGTACATCACAGGATCTCTTGAAGTTCGCGATTCACCTTGCCGAGGTCAGGTTCGCGGGCTTGCGAGGTCGTGGCTTGCAGCTGGTTCGGAAGCGACTCGCGAGCGCGCTCGGACGCGATTCCGCGTCACACGGCGGGGTGCGGGCCGGCGTTATGGTGAGCCATAGGTTCGATGGCCTGAGTCCAGATCGATACGGTCTTGCGAACTTCGCACATCTTCAGGCCGAAGTTGCCCGACTACTGGAATCAGTAGCTGGAGGTGCGCAGCGGCAGCTGAAGCCGATCGTCCCGGGGCCGATTCGCGTATTGACGCTGCCGTATCAGGGACGAACGCTCTTGTTCATTGAGGGAACGGTCGAGGCCGTCTTTCTTCATGTCTTACTATTCGCGCTGTCTCAGGCCGACAACAGCATCGTTCGGCGGTGTCCAGTGTGTACACGAATCTTCGCTGCATTGGGGCAGCGCCGGTACTGCGAGCGTCGTTGCACCAATCGAGCGAGTCGAATGAAATATATGGCTCGTCATGGCCGAGAACAACTGCTCTTGGCGAAGCGCAGCGCATATGAGAAACGGGTAAAGCCCGGGCGCGCGCGGCCGTATAAGCCGAGACGTTCAACCGGAGTAGCCTGAGACAGGACTAGAAACAGGCCTAGCCGCCCGGTTCAGGACGAAAGCCGGTACCAAAACACCTGAAGGCCTTGCGTACCTGCGTCCTCCTCAACTAGGTCCTTCAGACCGGCGGTCACCGGTTCCCGAGGATAGAGAATTGCCGCACACACCGAGCAGCAATCTCGGCGCATACACTCATCTACATACTTCAGAATCTGTCGGCAGTGCGCGTCTAGCAACTTGCGCGGCCTCTTGACCCTGTCCCAGTCGGTCGCCTTTATCTCGACGATGCTGACGAAATCACTCAGGCGGTCGACGAAAACATCGATGCGTCCCAAGCGCTTATGTTCTGCACCGGCCGGGACAATTCCGTAACGGATAACGTGCTCGGGTCGGACCGTCGCACCTTCAAGGTAGCCAGCCCAATCGGCCTGGACCTGATGGTGAAAGAGCTTGCCTCGTCGGAGGATGGCTGGTTCCATGGCACCCATCAGGGTGCCGCCATCATAGTCGACCCCGGACCCGTGGTTGTCGAGGTCGCTGGGGTAGTCGGCGACCCTCGGCCTCTTCGGCCGAGGTCCAGCGACCAAGTGCATGCTCGACCGAGGTTCAGCGACCGAGTGCATCCTCGACCGAGGTCCAAGGACCAACTGCAATCCTCGGCCTGGGCGGTCAGGCGGTCCCTACGCTTTGACACGCCATAACGCGTGAGGTATATTCCACACATGGAATGCCTTGGCTTATCAGCATCGGCTGAGGCACAGCACTCACAGCGACAAGCACTCACTTACAAAGCTAACGAACCGACCAACTGAGAAACCTACTAACTTACAGCTGAAAAACACTGGGGGCTGCTATGACGACGACGGAAGTCTTGCAAAGACGGCTAGGCATAGGAGTGAACGATGGGAAAGCTCACGAAGGCCGCCAGGCTGGCGGTGTTCTGTCGACGACTCATGGAAGCGCCGGCATGTGCTATGCAGGCGGAGGCCTATGAGACTGGCGATCGGCTGATGAGAGAGGTTGAGGACGAATTCAGTGGTGTTCCATACGCTCCACAGAACTGGCGGAGCGACGGTCGGCTGTACTGGCCGTTACCGGACTCGGCGCGTACGGAAGCTTCTGGAGTGACCCGGTATCGAAGTCTAGGGCATGTAACGACGATAGGAACGAACGGGGCCGTCGAAATCCGCGTGTTGTTTGGCGAAGTCATTCTGGCTAAGCCAGGCTCGGATGGTAGGTCAATCGACGAGCTACTGCGTTCGCGAGTGAGCGATGACTGAACTCTCAAATCTGGCGGATCGTGTTCGAGCCGAGTTTCCTGACATCCAACTGGAAGTGGATGACGCGGTGGGCTCGGAGCCTTCTGGCTTCTGTGCGTTCCGCAAGGGCTCTTATCGCCTCGACGTTGAGTTTAGGCGGGGTATGGGCTTCGGGCTAAGTGGTGGGAAAGAAGCCACCTTCGGAGAGGGGCCACACGAGGTGTACCGGGATGCCGAGGATGCGCTCAATCGAGTCCTAGTGCTCCTTCGGAGATCCGAGGTCACGGCTGCCCCAGATGAGTTGGTCTTGGCAAAGTTGCGCCATCTACGAGGCTTATCTCAAGAAGAAGTTGCTAGTAGGCTTCGGCTTCGACAGGCTTCTGTCTCGAAGATAGAGCGTCGTCCAGACATGCATCTGAGTACGCTCGACAAGTTTATTCGTGCGATGGGCGGTACGTTGGAATTGACAGCTAGATTTCCTGACACCACGATCAAGGTGTCTGCAGTTCGCGACCTCTCCAAGGTCGTTGCCGAGCGAACGACCAGACGGAAGAAGCGAGCCCGACGGTTGCCTAGTCGCCGTCTAGTCACCAGACGCTGAACCGTACTCCTAGCGGGCAGGTTCAGCCTTCTCTTGCATGGCCAGGCAACACCGAACGCTTGGACGGTAGCGGGTAGACGAGGTTTACAGCCCTTGTCTGGCTCCGTCGAGGACCTCTGGTTGGATCGTAGAAGACCCAAATGTTGAACTTGCGCTCGACGGGCAAGGTGTCAGCACAGAGGTCGGGCCAGCGGAGGTGATGTGCAATCCAATCTTGGATGTCGAGTTTGGCCTCGGCCACGGCATCGCCCTCCCGCGCCGCGAGGACGGCACCAATCAGGAGGTCACAAAGCTGAATGCTGGGTGTAGCCCGGGAATCCTTGATTCTTACACTGTCGACTGGACGCTGTTCCCCACCGAATGCCTTTCGTAGGGCTCGGTTGGCGATTATCTCAACAACCTCATTCGCCTTTTCATATCACTGCGAACGCAATCGCGCGAAGCAGCAAGGAAGTGGCACCTCCTGTCGTTCGGCAGGAACGTTGGAGGTCGCGTCGGAGGCCAAGAGCACGGAGTCAGCGTCGTCGAAGGTCCGGTTAGACGTCCTCGATGGTGGACGGCACAATTGGAGTCTCCTGAGATACTTCGCGGAGATGAATTGCTCAGCTGCCGGCTCGCGAATGTCCGAGTAATGACCGACTCAGGCGCTATTGGAGTCCACCAGACATGCTACTAACTCCACGGCAGGCCTCCGCGTCCGGGGCTCGGACGGCCTTCGAGTCATTATCTCGTCACTTCTCTTCAGGGTGGAGGAAGGAGACAAAGGTGAGCGCATTCGTGTTCATTCGATGCTGGCTGAGCTTCACTGTGTGAACAGCGTCTCCTGCTCGGACCTCGGCCTCGTCTGGCCATCCAATCGTGACCCAGGCAGTACTGTGATTGTAGATGTAGAACGCAAAGGATCCGCCAGGGGCTATGACCCCGAGACTGAGCGGCCAGGCTCTTTCGAACTTGAGCGCCCCGCGTTTCTGGCCGAACCCGTTGGGCGTCGCCTCGACGTTGGCCTCGTAGAAGGTCATCCGGAGATCAATTTCAACGTCGGTAAGTGGGTTGGTCGTCCCAACGTTCGTGAGCTTGCACTCGACGAGATGAAGGAGCGCATTCTTTCGCTGGGCCGGCCACTCAAAAGCGCCCTGGTACTTCCCAAGGCCTCCGCCGTCCGGCGGGCGCCATTCTTGAATTGACAGCACGTAGGTGACGCCCCGCAGAGTTGCCGGCTGGGGAGCAAAGGTCCGACTGCATTCCACGTACAACGATTGAGCGTCACGCTGCCGTCGGAAGTGTGTGAGTTCTCCGTGTTGCAGGCGCCATGCCATGAACGATGCGACGAAAAGGAGGAACAGGCCTGGTGCCCAAAGTAACCGAGGTTTGAACTTCGGTGTCTCGAGTTTCCTAGCCCACGCGACCAACTCCCAAACGAGTCCAATGACGCTGAGGAGGGTGCCAGTCAACGCGACGAGCAGCTGTTGAAAAACGGCAAGGATGAAGTCCCACAAGTCGCCGAACATCAATCAGATCGCAGCACGGCGGTTTCGTCGCTCCATTGCGCCGAAGGAGTTACCGATCCTAGCACGCCAGCCAGTGTCCCCTGCGCTGAAGTGGTCGCAAACGATTCGAGCCAAGGACCTATTGAGCCCCACTCGGCTAAGTACCTATATAGGCGACTACACTGCTCAGTAGGGACACTCCATCGTGGTGGCGATGACCAATGCACGATTTCTGCAGTTGCTAGGGAGGAACACTACGACGGGGCGGGCGCCCCAGAGAACGCTGCTATGAGAAGACGAAACCAACTGTTCCCAAGCGTGCGATCGGCACGGTCTGTCATTCTTGCCGGGATTCTCATTTGCACAGGTAGCTGTGTCCTACGACATCCAACGGAGCCCGCTACATACCGAAAGTGCTGGGACGATCCAAACTTCCAACACCTCTCGGGTCAGAGCCGCCGCCGAGAGGTATCAGTGTATTTCTACCCTCACCTCATCAATCGAGCTCAGGAGATTCTCGCACTCGGCCTCAAGGCCGACGCTAGACTGGGAACATTCTTCGCGCTCGATAACCGAAGGGCGTACCGGATCTACTTGGCTGCTGACCACCTTCAGTTCGAGACGATCGCCAGCATGAACACGGACTGGGTGCGTGACTGGTGGTTGGTGGGAGCCGCCTTGACGCCGTATGACCACGTCATCATGGATCCGGACCGCTGGGACCCTCGATCGAGACGATCTGTGGATATCGAAAAACTCGTGGCGCATGAAATGTCGCATTCCTATTCGCTGTCGATGATTCGCGGCTTTCGCCGAACCGAATGCCGGATCGTTCCAAAGCGCCCTGAGAATACTGATTCGTGGATTTACTGGTTTGAAGAGGGTCTCGCGACTTTCGTATCAGGACAGGTAACGGACTGGCGAGACGAGATCAGTAATGACTTGGCTGTTTTCCCAGGCCTGAACTACGCGACGGCAGGCAGCGTTGTGGGTTTCTTACTGCACAAGTTCGGCAAGGAAAAGATTTTCGCCGCGATTCGAGGCATGCCCCTGAACTACGCTGAGCGATCCTGCGCGAGCCAATGCGACAAGGTCCTCTTCGACACGCTCGGTATGTCCGGGTTGAGATCTCTCGAATCGGAGTGGAAAGTGTACAAGGCTAAGCTCTGGGGGTCCGAGCGATGAATCGGTTCTCGCTTCGCCCTGCGACCGGTCCTAATCGGCCGTATTCCCCATGGAACGGTCGCTATCTTGCCGGACAATTGCGCAGGTTTCCATAACCGCCCAAGGTCCGCAGCATAGTTGATCAATGGTCGCAAGGACCAGAGGCCGACCAGACCCAAGCACTTCAAAGACTGCGTACGCTCTACTTCTGCACTGCGACTAGCGGTTCGTCATGGGTCACTCCGTTCGCAGAGCGGTCGTCGGCTCGAGCCGGACGGCCCGCCTCACGGGCCAAAGAACGGCCAGCGCCGACAAGGCGATGAGGAGGGCGACCGCGGCCAGCAGCGCGCGTGGGTCTCCGGCCGACACGCCGTAGAGTTGACTGCTGAGCACGCCCGCGATCCAGCGGCTTCCGACCGCGCCGATCACGACACCCGTCGTCATGGCCAGCAACGTGGCGTTGACGACGAGCCCGCGGACGTGCCGCGGCTCGGCGCCGAGCGCCATGCGAATGGCGATCTCACGCGTACGCCGTGCCGCCACGAAGGCGACGACGGCACAGATACCGGCGGCGGTCACGCCAAGGCAGGCTGCCGAGAAGATCGCCAGGACCAGCGTGGCGAATGTCCGGTCTTTTACGGTCGCGGCCAGACGATCCGTCGGACTGTCGAAGCTCTCGACCACGGCGTCGGGATCGACGCCGGCCACCGCGCGGCGAATCGCGAGGTCGGACAGTGTCAGAGTCGTCCCGGTCGCCCGGATCGCGTAGCCGATCTTCTGAGCCGCGACGCGGTCCCAACGGATAGGCGAATAGGCGCGCGACGCCGGCGCCGTATCCAGCGCCTGGTCGAAGGCGTCCTGCACGACACCGATGACCCGCGCGATCTGACCGTCAATCTTGACCGGCTGGCCGACCACCTGATCCAGTGGCGCGCCAGGCCAGAGACGCCGCGCGCTGGCTTGGTTCAGGACGACGACCTCTCCATAACGATCGCCTTCGGTGAAGTCCCGGCCGATGAGCAGGCGTGTGCCGACGGCACCGAAGAAGCCTGGAGAAGCCAGCGATGGGGCGACGTTGCTGCTCCTGCCGTTGGCAGACACTGTGAAGACGCCGGCAATGCCATAGCCGTCGACGAGTCGTCCGACCTGAATGCCCGCCGCGACTTGAGAGACGCCTGGCACTCTCCTCAGCGCTTCGACCGTCGCCGGCGTCGACCGCGCAAGGTCAGCCTGCGTGCGCCCTCGCGGATAGGCCACCGTCAAGAGACGAGCATGTGAGGAGTAGCCCGTGTCTTGCGACCAGAGATTCACGTACGACTGAAACAGCAAGACCGCGCCGGTGACCAGGCCGGTAGCGATCGCCGCTTGCCCCGCAACCAGCGCGAACCGCCACATACGAATGGAGCCGGGCGCGTCCTGCTGTGCGCGAAGCCCCACGCTCACCATCGCGCGGCGCACGCTGAACCAGGCGACCGGCGCGCACAGGGCCGCCATAGCGATGCTCAATACGGAAGCGAAAACGATGACGCGGCCGGTGACGCGAACGTCGCCGAGCGCGACGTAAGACTCCGGGGTCAGCCGGGTGACGCCAAGCAACACGAGCTGCGCGAGGAGGAGCGACGTGCCGACCGTGAACACGCCGAGGACGGCAAGCTCCCAACCCACCAGCCTGATCAGCGCCGCCCGCGGCGCGCCGAGCGCTTGGCGTGTCGCGAACTCCGGCGCCCGGTAAACGCCGCGCGCGACCTGGAGATTCATGACGTTGGCGACACACACAAGAGCGATCAGCAGTCCCGCCGCCAGCGCGCCGGCGGCCAGCGGGCGCTCACTGCCGGTCATGTGCTCCCGGAGGTCGCGGACTTCAGTGATCCGGATGTCGACGTTGGCCGGGTCGGCAGCCAGAGCGCTGCTGAGACGGTCCGGCGTGAGCCCGCGCTGCAGGCGCGCGAGCACGGTCACGGGCACGCTCCAGCGATCGACATTCCGCCAGTACAGCCCGGGGAAATCTTGAATCGAGATGGCATCGAGCTGTGACGTGCGCTGCGGAAACAGGAATCGCGCCGGCAGTATGCCCGCGATCTCGAGCGGCTCTCCGATCTCGCTCCGCAGCGGCGTGCCGATCGGCGAGTTGCCGTCCGTGGTGAACGCGCGGGCCATCGACTCGGTGACGAGCAGGGGCATCGATGTTCCGGGGGGCGCCAAGGCCACGCGCCGCGAAGCTCCGTACAAGAGCGGCAGGAACTCCGGCGAAACGGCCCACTCTCGGAAGGACCGGGCGCCCTCAGCCCCGGTGGTGAGGATCTTGCTGGTCTGGCCGAATGCCGCGACGCCTTGAAAGAGGTCGGTACGCGCCGCCCACGCGGCCAGCGTCGGTGGCGGACCGGTGACGTCTCGCGACTTTCGCTCGATGCGAATGAACGCCAGGTTCTCCGGATCCGCATACGGCAGCGGTCTCAGCAGAAAGGGATCGGCGATGGCGAAGATCGCCGACGTGAGGCCGACGCCCAGGGTCAGCACTAGGACGGCGCCAACGGAAGCGGCGCGCCTGCCCAAGAGCCCTCGCCAGGCGTGTTTCAACTCGACGGCGAATTCCTGGAACATGGCTAGGGGTCTGAATCGGGGTTACTTGACGAAGTCCTTCGGCGTCATCGGCGGGTTCATCTCGATGGCATCGACAGTGTCAACAGTGGCGCGCATCTCGTTGAAGAACCAGGTCCAGCGATGTGCCAAGCGCACCTTTCCGACGACGCGATAGTCCTCAAGGTCCCAACGTTGCGAGATAGAGGTGCCGGGAATTGGATCGCCAGCGTTGGATCGGCCAATATCGACGTAGTGGAGCCGACTCGGCAGGTGGGTCTGCGGGTCGATGTCGAGGAACACCTTCACGCCGTTCGGCGCGTCATGCTGCAGGCTCCCGTTCGTAAAGGCCCGGAGGGTGAGCGGCATCGGCGTGTCCGTCCTCAGCAGCGTGCGCAGCGCCACATAGGCGAAGGCATCCTTGAGGAGTGCCTTGCTGGCGGCCGGCTCTCCCGGGTTGGCGATGGGTTCAGAGACCGCCCACCCACGACGCGGGTCACCTTCGATCTCGAACAGGACGTAGTTCGGCAACAGCATGTGGAGGACGCGCTTCTCCGGCCGTTTGCGCGGCTGGCCGTTGGACGCCCACCGGCTCGCGGTCGAACTGATCCGCAGGCTGGTGATCTTCGTGAGCTCCCCGGCGCCTCCCATCGCGGCCTGGACGCGCGCCAGCTCGGAACGGGCCGCCGTGAGATCCGCCTGTCGTATCTCGGAAGAGACGGCGGGCGCGGTGAGGGCAGTTGGGCTGGTCGCCACTGCGGCACCCAGCAGGATGAGCACGATTCGGGTGGGCAGCATCATTGTTGTTCGGCTCCAGGGGTAAAGACACCGTCGAGGGGCAGTTCTTTCAAAACGGCCGGTGAGCGAGCGTGACAGGATTGGGCGCGCGTGGGGTTGTTGAACAGGTGAACGCGCGCGTGGCTGACGACCTCGAATCGCTCGTCGCAGCGCACCGTCAGGGTGTGCACCGGTACCTCTGCCGCATCGTCGGGAGCGCCGACACGGCGCACGACCTCACACAGGAGGTGTTCCTGCGCGCCTCGCGCGCGGGCGTGCCGGAGACGACGGACACCGGTCAGCGCGCCTGGGTGTTCCGAATCGCCCGCAATCTTGCACTGAACCACCTGCGCGACGGGCGGCGCCGGCCGGAGCCGATGGCCCTTGTCGAGCGCGGAACGGCCGCGACGCAGGAACTGCAGATGGCGGTGCGCGAAGCGCTCGCGGCGCTGCCGGACGTCGATCGCGATGTGTTCCTGTTGCGCGAGTCGGTCGGACTGTCGTACGACGAAATCGCGGCAGCGTGCGACCTCACGGCGAACGCCGTGGGCTTGCGTTTGCATCGCGCCCGGCTCACGCTGCGCGAGGTACTCGGTGGGCCTGTCGGCAAGCGGCGCAGCGGCGGCGTGCGCTGGACTCCGTGAGGATGGACAGGAAGGACATGGACGTGGCTGAACATCAAGAGCGATTGGAAGTGATCTCAAGGTTCGCCGATGGTGAGCGCGTCGATACGCAAGCGCTCCGCGCGGCGCTGGCCGACGAGGCCGGCCGCGACTACCTGATCGACCTCGTCGCGGTGCGAGAGATCGTACGGCAGGCAGAGGGCGAACGGGCGGTCAGCGTCACGGACGCTGGCGTGGGGCCGTCAGCTCCCGCCCGCGTCGTCGGGCATCGGGGCAGAACCATGATGGGGCTAGCTGCGTTACTGGCGGTGGCGGTTGGTCTTGCGGGGTATGCGATTGGTCAGCAACGATCGCACGTCCTGTCCGTCACAGTTCTTCCGCCTCTCGAAGCCGACATCATCGTCGCTGTGGAGGCGCCGCCGGCGCCGACACAAGTGATCCATTTGGGCAGCGGCGTGCCGGGTGATGGAGGCCGCTAGGCGATGCGCCCGCTGATGTTGGCAGTTCTCATTCTGGCGGCTGTCCCGCAGATGCCGGCCAGAGGTGCGCCCGCGCAAGCTCCCAATGCTCCGCCGGTCATTGACATTGCGCTGCGGATCGTTCGTGCCGCCGTCGGCGGGTCGAGCATTGCGCGGAGCGCGGTGCGCGGTGATACGCCGGCGTTCTTGTACGCAGGGCTGGGTCCTTGCGGGGTGGGAGCGGGAACCGAGGACCCCGCTCGTGAACCTAGCATCACCTGGCGCGCGAGTGGCCGTGTTCGATCCGTGGAGCGCGGGATCGCCGTGGCCGACGTCGAGTGGCAGCGTCTCGAGTATCGTCCGGCCGGGATCGTGGCCGGGCCGCGTGTGCGCACAACGTTGACCCTGCCACTCGGGGAACGCCTGGCCGTCGACTTCGTTGAGGCGTCCGGATCGGTCTGCCGCATGGACGGATTGATCTTCGAGATCGGGGTGGCCCCGGATGACGGCAGGCGGCTGTCCATGTCTGGCGAGGGTCGAACGGAGACCGGCGCCGGCAGGGCTGGAGGCGGTGGCGGCGGTGCAGTCGGGAGGAGACTGACGCCGGCCGAAGTCGAGGCCCAGACCGCACGCGTGCGTCAGGGAGCGGAGGCGGCGCGCGCGGCAAACATCGTCACTCGGCCAATGCCGCCGCGAGAGTACACCGTCGATCTCTGGCTCGTGCCCGAGGTGCCGAGCCCATCCTCTTTGTCAGGCGCGTCGGCGTTGGCCCAGCGCCTTACCCAGGTGATCGGCGGTACGGGTGGACGGTTCGCGTTTCCACCGATCCCTGTCGATGTCGCCGGCAGTCGTTCAGTTGTGGTCGACATCTCCGCGCTCGTGATTCCAGTAGGCGGCGAACGTCTGTTCGTCGCGATTACCCGTTACGTGACGCCCAGCGATGGTGCCGCACCCGTATCAGCGGGCTGGATCAAGGCCGTGCCTCAGCCCAAGGCTGATGACGTCCTGTCGTTCGAGATCCCCGTGCCTGATGCGTCCGCGGCCTCCATTCTGCCCAGACAAGGGTATGGGTTGAGGGTGAGAATCGGGCATCGCTAATCCCTACCAATTTGGGATCGACCGAACGCTGACGCGGGACTGGTCGATCAGGGCACGGCGGCACCAGTCGCCTGTTATCGCTCTCAGCCCATCGCTCGGCCCGCAAGCCAGCGGGGCTGGGCCACGCGGCGGCGGCACCTCCCAAACTCTCCTAAGAATCTCAGGGTTTCGAGTCTCGGTCGACGCGACCGAAGCGCCAATGGCCGCAGATCGGTTATCGGCCTTGGTGCCACTCATAGGGCTAGCTGGGTTATTCGGCTGGGCATTGGCCAGTTCCTGAAGCAGAAAAGGCGGGGAATATGCCCGTCTTGGGATAACCGATGCGGTGCCTTCTAAGCCGAGGGTCGGAGGTTCGAGACCTCCCGGGCGCGCTTACCGCCGCTTCGGCGGCGGAACTCACAACTCACAAGTCACAACTCACAACTTCGGTTCGTCGCGTCGCGCTCCGAATGTGCCAAGACCCTCCGATCGTTCAAGACCCGCCGTTGGGCCGTCGGTAGTCTGCAGGTGGGCAGCGTGCTTGCCCGGAGGATCCCATGTTCATGTCCCGCTCGAGACTTGTCCCGATGCTGCTGCTCCTGGCGTGCGTTGCCTGCTCCTCAGTGACCGAGCCGAGCCCGCTCGCAACAACGACAGCGGCCTCTCTCAATTCAGGCAATGGCGTGGTGATCCACGCGAACGGTGCTGGCGTCATAGACCTGAGTTCGGCCGGCGCCGCCGACGCCGACTTCCAGTTCGTCGCCAACCGACAGGCCGATGGCACCGTTCTCGGCCACTTTCGCCAGAGCCGGATGCGCGGCACGCTGCTCGTCGAGTTCGAAGGGCTCGTGACGTGTGTCACGACGGACCCGGCATTTCCCGGCCGGGCGCGCATCGGCGGGGTCATCACGGCGAACAACTCGACGGATCCGGCGTTCATGACGGTCAATCACGCCGTTGGCGCTGACGCGTGGTTCCGCGTGCAGGACGGAGAGGACGCCGCAGGCGCGGTTGACGCGTCGACCACGCTCGGCTTCAAACCGACGCTCGTCGACACCTCGGAACAATACTGCGCGCTTCCGTTCACCGGTCTGCCAGCGTGGAACCCGGCGTCCATCTTCCCTCTGAAGCACGGCACCATTGGCGTGAAGCAGTAATCTCAGGCTTGTCGAAAAAGCGGGCTCCGGATCGACCATCTTCTGAAGGAGCCCGCTATGTTCCCCAAACGCGTGTTCGGTTTCGTTCTCTGTGCTTGCCTGGGGCTGGTCGCTCGCGCCTCGGCTCAGGACGCCAAGGCAACCCTCTCGGACTTCACGTGGTTGGTGGGTCACTGGAGCGGCCCGGGCCTTGGCGGGACCTCCGAGGAGATGTGGACCACGCCGGCGGACGGTTCAATGCCAGGTATGTTCCGGCTGGTCCGGGACGGGAAGGTCGTCTTCTACGAGCTGCTGACCCTGACCGAGCGGAACGGCGGCGTCGTCCTGCGGTTGAAGCACTTCAACGCGGACCTCACGGGCTGGGAGGAAAAAGCGCAAGTGCTCGAGTTCCCCCTCATCAAGATCACCCCGACCGAGGCGCACTTCACCAGCATGGTGTTCCGCCATGCGGATCCGGACGCCTTCACGGTGACGCTGAGGATGCGCGACAAACAGACGGGCACGGTGCGCGAAGAGCTCTTCACATACGCGCGGGTGCGTCGGTAGCCCGCTCGAAGACCCGCGCGTGGGGGTGGCGCACGCGGAGACTGACCACAAGCGACTACCGAAGCCTGTCTGAATAGCTGATGTATTCGTCTGGCGTGAACTGTGACGGCTCGGTCCGTAGATTCCGCCCTTTGACCATCCGCGTAAACCACTTGCTGACTGGAGCGTCAGGCGCGCAAATCGACCGCTCCATTTCTTCACGGTGAAGGTAGACCCACAGCTCAGCCGCCTGGACAGGAGGCACAAGCGAGCAGTCCATGTAGCAAATTCCCCACACTCTTCGGATGGCGTTGGGACGCTGCTCCAGGTTGCGAACCCATTTCAAGCAATCGCCAGCGAAGTCATGCTCCCTGTCGCACATGATTACGACGTGATGATCATTCCCATGCAGCACCGTAGCTATCGCATCCTGAAACAGGGATTTCTTCTTCGCGGCAATGCTCGAGTGGCCCTGAAGTCGTCGAGTGTCAGCAGCGGCGCTGAACAAAGCCACGCCTGATGATTCAATGGCGCGAATGAGCTTTTCGAACAGGACAGCCCTTCTGTGACTGTCCCATCCTCGGGAGAACTGACCGCGCAAGTTTATGGCTTCAGCCATCCGCAAGCACGTCAGCCCTTCTGAGTCGAGCGCGAGATTCCAGTGACGACTAATGACGCCCCAGTTCTCGCTGGCGGCAACGATGCCACCGCAGGAGTAGACTCGCGGCGTCTCAGGCCCCCAGCTACCGTCGACGGCGAGCTGCAGCAGCGGAGCCATGCCTGGGTCGTAGCCACCAAGAATGGCGTTAATCCCAGTCTGCCGCTCGCGCGCGACCTCCGGCACGCGGCTAGTGGCTGGACTCGCCATCACTGTCGAAGCGCAACGCCGACGTCAGGAAGTCCAGCATGTGGCCCACCGGCTCTTCCGCCTCTTTCTCGTTGGTGAAAGACCAGCCGCTGATGAAGGTGCGCCCGCTGGTCTCGGACTGGCGACAGTGAACCGCCACGGCGTCCAGCGTGATCGTGAAGCCGGTGAGCGTCTTGAATTCGAATCGAGTCTCCCAGCCGGCCACGACCTCGCTCTCTGTCTCGACAGAAAAGCCACCGGCCCCGAGGTTGCGCAGCTCGGTCACGCGGAGCGCGGGATTCACGCAGTGGGCATGAATCACGCTGCCGGTCTGCAGGCGAGGCGCTTTCCGCCGGCCTGCGTCGACATACGGCTCTGACGTCTGTCGTCGGGACTTGTGCATAACGGCTCCATTTGGGGTGGACGGCTGGCCCCACCCCTAATGGAGAGAACGACGCGCCGTTGGAGAACCGAACAGCTGCTGATTCGGACCTAGTTGATCGTCAGGCCAGGCTCGGCCGGCCGGTCGCCTGGCAGTGGGCCGACGGCGTCTTCGGTAAAGGTCGGCTCAGGCGCCTCCACGTCGTCGGCGGCTATGGGACAGAACGGACCGGCCAAGAGCCCGCCCGCTTCGTGAGTGTGGTGGACGCTCGCTTCGACCATCCGTCTGGCCTGAATGAAGTCCGCGGCCGTGATGGCCGTTCGCCCGCCTTGGGTCGCCAGAAGCGCCGCGAGCCGACCCACCTGGGCCAGCAGGCTCAGGATGCTGCCCGCCACCTCCGGCCACGCAGCGGCCGAGGCCTGGATCGCCGGGTAGTAACGGCGCCGAAATGCGGAAATGGCCTCCTGTCGAACTCTCATGGTGCCGGCACCTTGTCCGAAGGCGTAATAGAACTGGCCGAGGATGTCTTCGGGGTCGGCAGATGACGGCAGAGGCTGGTTCAGGCGAGACGTGGCTTGACGCATGGATCGACTCCTGTTTGCCGCCCGCAGGCGGCGTGTTGGAAACACACGGATGCTGGAGGCGTCGCTAGCTGAGAAAACGGCGCAACTCTGCGGCGACGTCACGCGCCTTGGGCGGCCGTGATGGGACATTGGGGGCCAAGGCGCGCCGGAAGTAGTCGGCGAGGCTGCCTCCCCGATCAATGGACCACAGAGCCGCCTCGCAATCAGCTGCCTTGATGCGATCGAGCGTGTCTCGCAGCGAAAGCCCCCGGAAAGGATGACGTCCAATGATCGCCTCAAGGAGTAGAACGTTGAGACTCCACAAATCGAACGCCGCTGAGGGAGGCTCA
>Ga0137433_1000490_pt1 | contig 20977 bp, 13 predicted proteins | sample EasRivERMZT840_2_FD_102335 | JGI IMG/M metagenome (GOLD analysis project Ga0137433, IMG submission 102335) | Soil microbial communities from meander-bound floodplain in the East River, Colorado, USA - East River MetaG ERMZT840_2 | ecosystem: Environmental > Terrestrial > Soil > Floodplain ...
ATGTACGGCGCAAGCACATCTTTGTTTATTTCGACCCCCGCGGGTCGCTGTTCAATAAAATAACCAGGATAAACCGCGACCGCGAAGTCCGGCCGGCAACTCACTTTATCGATCTCGTCCAGCAGCTCGTAGGCGCGCCGGTCAAAGTGGGTCGCCGTCGCCACCGCCAGGTGTCCGCCCGCCGAGAAGCCGCCAATGCCGATCCGCTTCGGGTCGATCGCCCACTCCGCCGCCCGGCTCCGGACCAGGCTGATCGCCCGCTGCGCGTCGAGGAGAGGTCCAGGGGCAGGCAGCGGCTCCGGCTGACCGGGACGCCGGGGCACGCGATACTTGAGCACGACCGCCGTCACACCGGCCGTGTTCAACCAGGCAGCCACCTCCTCGCCTTCCAGATCCCAGGCCAAGTTCCAGTAACCTCCGCCCGGACAGATGATCATTGCCGCCCCGGCGTTTTTATCTCTGGGTGGACGGAAGATGGTGACCGTCGGTTTCGTGACGTTGGTGATCCATTTCGCATTTTTCGTTGGGGCCTCGGAAGGCGCACGCACGCGCTCTGGACCGATCGTGCCGGAATCTCCCGGAACCGCTCCCGGCCAAACCGGTAGCACGAGCGGCGGTTCTGCCGCCTTGACTGCGCCGATGAGGAGAAGCCCGGCGAACAGACTCAACCGGCAGGCTGACCAAACCCGTGACATTGAGAGCAATCCTTCCACCGCCCGGCGAGCCGACTCATCTGCGCGATTGCTTCCCTCTTTATCGCGGGAAAATGATCGCCAGGCACAACGCGGTGCATTCTGTCGCCCGGATCTGTCGTGAGCGCGTATCACGTTGACTAGCCGGTGGCCTTCGCCAGCGCGGCGCTGTGCGATTGAATCTTCCGAACGGCTTCGATGATGTGATCCATGTCCCGGCGGTCGGCCAGGAGAAGATTCTGGGATAGCGCCACCGTCGTCGCGCAGACCTGTCGATTGCCTTTGAGTTCCTGGAAGCTCTCTCGCCAGGCTTTCAGCCGCTCCGCGCTGAAGAGACGCTTGAATCCCCGCGACTGGATCGCCTCGTCGAGCAGACCGTCGAAATACTGCTCGCGATAACCGCCCGAACAGGGGATGCCTTCGGCGCCGAGGGCTTTGAGGAATTTGTCACGGGCCAACCCGTTGAAATGCTGCGCGTCGTATCGGAATGGATAGAGATGCCAGACCGCCCGGCTGTTTTCCGGCAAACGCGCCGGCTGGATGCCGGGAATCTGTTTCAGTTGGGCGCTCAGGTAGTCTGCGTTCTCCTGTCGGCGCGCGGTTTCCTGCACCAGCTTGTCGAACTGCTGCATGAGGATCACGGCCTGGAATTGCTGCATCCGATAGTTGCTGCCTCGGGTGAAGAACTGCTTCTCGCCTTTGAAGCTTCCCGTGGCTCGTCCGACGTTGTGGAAGGCGTGGCATTGATCCAGAAGTTCATCGCTGTTGCCGGTCACGGCGCCACCTTCGCCGCTCGGAATATGCTTGGAATTCTGAAAGCTGAAGCACGCGAGATCGCCGAGGTTACCACATTTGCGGCCTTTATATTCGGCGAGCCAGGCCTGGCAGGCATCTTCGATCACGGCGAGTTTGTGTTTGCGTGCAATGGCGTTGATCGGGTCCATGTCGCAAGGCATGCCGTAGATATGCACCGGCAGGATGGCGCGGGTCCGTTCGGTGATACGGCTTTCGATCGAAGCCGGGTCCATGGTGAGCGTGGCCGGGTCCGTGTCAGCGAACACGGGCAGGGCTTTGTTGATCAGGATCGCGTTGTAGGTCGCGATGAACGTGTAGGGAGAGACGATGACTTCATCGCCGGCATCCACATCCATGACGTGCAGGCTGACCAGCAGGGCAGTCGTTCCGCTCGCCGTGGCCAGACAACGTTTCGCGCCGAGCAGTTTCGCATAGGCTGTTTCGAACTCGGCCACGTGCCCGCCATCGCCGCGGTACCATTTGCCGCTGCGCAACACCTTCAGGACCGCCGGTTCCCATGACTCGCGCCAGGTTGGCCACTCTGACCAACTTCCTTGATGCACGGGCGCACCGCCGAGCAGCGCCGGCTTGCCAGCCTCGGTGGCAAAGGCTTGGGGCGCATGGCGCGCGCTGAGCCAGGTCAAAGCGGCCGAACCGACTGCCGCGTTTCGAATGAATCCACGTCGCGTGAGAGAGGCTTTCCTATGTTCCGTTCGCTGGGACGCATTGAAGGTTTTCATAAGGTTATGTCTCTACACGAACCGGGAGGCGTCGGCTAGGCCCGAATGAATGCCTAAATCCCGCGCAAATACTCCATCGCGTTCCCGAGGCCCACGACATCCGCAAATCGCGCCTGGAGATCAAACAATGTGAACTCGTGCAGGACTTCACAGCGGTCCTGCACCGCCTCGCGGATAACGATGGGCTTCATCTCATGGGACTTGGCGTCCGTGGCCGTGGCGCGAACACAAGCGCTGGTCGAGCAACCGGTGATGAGCAACGTATCAATGCGACGCCCCAGGAGATGGCCGACGAGCGCAGTGCCGGCAAAGGCGCTCGCGTGTTCCTTGTACATGATGTGCTCACCAGGCATAGGCTTGACGCGTTCATCGATTTCGCAGGCGCGCTGATCCCACTTGCGGAATTTCGGAGAGAAGTCGGCGGCTGACTTGAGCTGGGTTTGCGGAAACGGCGAGGTCGTGTAGATGACGGGAATGTCTTTCGAGCGCGCGAGCGGCAGGAGCTGTTGAATGGCCGCGATGGCGCTATCCAGCCGCGCCGAACCGCCGGCATACACTGGATCGGACCAGCCGTACGCCATGTCGATGACAATCAATGCGGGGCTGGCGCCGAAGTCGAACTTGTCCTGAAAGATGCCGCGCTCTTTGTAATAAGCATCGACTTCCGCCATCGCGGAACGCAGGGCATCCATTGTCTTCATGAAGGGCGAAGCTGAGCTTTTTCGGTTTGGCCTGCAATCCCTGGGGCGTATGGTCTCACCCATGGCCCGTGAAACATTTCAGATCGATGATCTCACAGCCGTGATTGGCGACAACGAGGGCTACGACGGCCATCGCGCCGGCTACAACGGCGTGCATCGGCTCACTCATCGCAGCAATCCGAAGTCACTCTTCACCGTGGCGGGTCCGAACCTGGAACACATCTTCGAGAATTGGCGCACGACGCTGAGGAAATGATACCGGCGAAGCGAGTCATGAACGCGCATCGGACAACCGCGGCTCTGTGGGGCACACTGGTGCTGGGCGCTTTGGGAACCGCTTGGACGGCAGAGATACCGCGCAACATTTCACCGGCTGCCGAGGCCCGCAGCGATTCGAACTACTGGGTTGAGCCGATGAAAAAGGTCCACGCCCGCTTCACGGGAGTGAAGGGCACATTCGCGCACTTTGGAGACTCGATTACGGTGACCATGGCCTTCTGGACGCCGCTCGCGGGCAATCCGAAAGACATGAGCGCGGAAATGGCTCGCGCGCATCAGTTGGTGAACGGCTACCAGAAAACCGAGTGCTGGAGCCGATGGAAAGGCCCCGAGTTCGGGAACAACGGTTCCATGACTATTCGCTGGGCGCACGAGAACGTTGGGAAGTGGCTTGCGAAGCTCAATCCGGAGGTCGTCCTCATCATGTTCGGGAGCAATGACGTCGGGCAGATGGGTGTCACTGAATACGAAACCAGAACGCGGGAGGTCGTGGCGCGTTGTATGAGCAATGGGACCATCGTGATTCTAAGCACTATGCCGCCCCGCAGCGGTCGAATGGAGAAGTCCCGGCAGTTTGCGGAAGCTGTGCGTAAGATTGCCCGCGAACAGAATGTGCCGCTGGTCGATTACTTCGGCGAGATCCTCAAACGGCGGCCTGAAGATTGGGACGGCGCATTGCCGAAGTTCAAAGAGCTTCCGGGAGATGAGTATCAGGTACCCACACTCATCGCGCGTGACGGTGTGCATCCGTCCAATCCAAAGCAGTTTGCTGGCGATTTCTCGGAGGAGGCGTTGCGCAGCAACGGCTATGGGCTGCGCAATTTTCTCACCGTGATGGCTTACGCGGAAGTCATCGAGAAAACCCTTCAGTCAAACAAATGAAAACGCTCGGTTCCCTTTGTCTCGGTCTGATGCTCGCGCTGGGATCACCTTCGTTCGCAGCCCAACAGCCAGCGGTCACCAACGTCGCTGCGCAAGCGATGATGCAGAGCTTCCTCAAACAGGAGGCCGTCCGCCTTGATGCGAAATTTCTCGATGGCGTCACGAACCGTCAGCAGTGGGAGGCGCAACGCAGTGAATTGCACCGGGAATATTTGGATATGCTCGGGTTGTGGCCACTGCCGGAACGAACGCCCTTGCAGCCGGTGGTCGCGGGAGTCCTTGAACGCGAAGAAGGGTTTCGCGTCGAGAAACTTCACTTCCAAAGCCGGCCACACCTTTACGTCACAGGAAACCTTTACTTACCCAAGGACGCCAAGCCCGGTGCGAAACTTCCGGCAGTGCTCTATGTCTGCGGTCACTCCGGGCGGGGGCGCGACGGGAACAAGACGGCGTTTCAACATCACGGAATGTGGTTCGCGACGCACGGCTACGCGTGTCTGCTCATCGATACGCTTCAGCTTGGTGAAATCGCCGCCATCCATCATGGTACCTACCGCTACGATCGCTGGTGGTGGCAGGCGCGCGGCTACACGCCGGCGGGCGTTGAATGTTGGAATGGCATCCGCGCCATCGACTATTTGCAGAGCCGGCCCGAAGTGGATCCCGAGCGCATCGCTGTCACGGGCATTTCCGGAGGCGGCGCGGCGACGTTCTGGATCGCCGCGGCCGACGACCGCGTGAAGGTCGCCGTGCCCGTCAGCGGCATGGGCGACCTGGAGGATTACGTCGGCGAGAAAGTCGTCAATGGCCACTGCGACTGCATGTTTCTCATCAACACATTTCAGTGGCCCTGGACACAGATAGCCGCGCTCGTCGCGCCGCGTCCGATGCTCTTCGAAAACTCCGGCCATGACACAATTTTCCCGATGAACGGCAACGACCGCATCCGCGCCCGGCTGGAGCGGCTCTATGGTTTCTACACCAATCGAACCGACCGGCTCTTCGACATCGGCGTCACGCCCGGCGGCCACGACGACAATGTTGAGCTGCGGTTAATGGCGTATCGTTGGATCAATCGCTTCCTCAAAGGCGACGACAAGCCCGTGACGGAGCCGGAGCTGCCGAAGATCGAAGGCAAGCTGCTCCGCGCCTTCCCGGACGAATTGCCCGCGGATGAAATCAACACGAAGATTGACGAGTCTTTCGTGCCGTTGGCTGCGGCGGCGTTCCCGCAAACATCACAGGAGTTTGGATCATGGCGTGACAAGAAACTGGCCGAATTGCGGCGCATCGTGTTTCGCGGCCTGACGGAACAGATCGATTCGCGCTCGCGGCTCAAGTTTAGCGGGCGAAAGGAGGAAAGCGGCGTGCTGACTTCGGAACCAGGCATATCCGTTCCATGGAAATATTTCCCGGCGCGTGGCGGCAGAGCAGGGGATGTGCGCTGGCTCGTCGTGCTTGGCGAAGAGGATTCGCTGGACGGAAAGCCGGACTGGCTGACGAAAGCGGTTGGCGACTCGGCCGTGTTTCTTGTTGCGCCCCGGGGCAGCGGTCCGCTGCACTGGCCTGATCCTGCGCCCTATTATGTTCGCCGCTCTTTGCCGCTGCTCGGCCGGACAACGGACAGTTGCCAGCTTGCCGACGTGCTCGCGGCGGTTGCGGAGGTGCTGAATGCGCAACGCGGCGCGAAGTGGAACATCATTGGTCACCGAAAAGCTGGAGTGATCGCTGGATATGCGGCGCTGCTCGAACCGCGCCTTGGCGGCGTCACCGCCATCGATCCGCCGACAACACATCGCGACGGGCCGGTTTTCCTGAATGTCCTACGCGTGCTCGACGTGCCGGAAGCGCTCGGCCTGATCGCTCCGCGTCCGCTTCACATTGCGACCTTGGAGCCCACCGCCTTCGAGCACACTCGCCAACTTTACGACCTGCGTGGCGGGAGTTTGAAAATGGAAGCATTGCCTTGATGCACAGAGCAGGACTGCTTTGAACAGATTACCATGGTTGTAGTTTCGCGATGCACTTACAACGTTTTCCATTCCTTGGCACGCGGGAGTCGGAACTTCCATTTGTCTCCGTCGAACTTGATTGAGCAACCGTGCAGTTCTAACGCCCGGATGATGTAGCTATGGAACCTTTGAATTGTGTCGGCCAGTCCCAGCAAAGACTCCAAGCCCTCGGCGGATTTCATGCGGCCCAGCGCCACAATCGCTCCGATCTGCGCATTGGGAACGCGCCCCGCATCACGCTGGGCCACTTTGACCAAAAGGGGGATGGCGGGAGCATATCGACGTTTGCCGAGATGTTCCGCCGCGCGTTCCTGCACCCACAAATCTTCATCGTCGAGAAACGGCAGCAAATCGGCGGTTCTTTCCAAGGGTGTCAGCGCCATGATGTCGAACGCCAATTGGCACCTTTCCCGGAAGTCCGTGACAGAACGGAACTGAGTGAGAAGTTGTTGTAAGCTTTCGGCATCTGATTCGTTCTTGGAACAGGGATAATCAGAAGGCATTTCTCGCCAGGAATGACCGAACTTGGCGGCGGTAATCACTGCATTCAGGAAGCGCTTTAACGTCTTGAATCGTGGCGTAAAATCTGGGTCTTCATGATCGATGAAGCAGACATTTCCCGTGAGCGGTCCGGCAAAGTAAATTCCAGCGAAGTCTCCTTCGTCATCTGTCCAGAAGAGGCTTACTTCCGGCGGCAAGATTCTCTCGCGTCTCAGTTCTGCATTCATTGCCTCAGCTTCACACGTCGGTAACAGCCGCCACGGAAGCTTGCCTCGGTCGGCGGCGCCATTGTGATTGCCGTAAAGTGAAACGAGATCTTCGGGCAGTTTGACCTGCAGGGTTGATTCCAGCGCGTGAATCTCTGCTTCGGACGCGCCTTCCCTCGGGCCGGCAGCCAAGGCCCTTAGCTTTTGATTGAGTTGTTTCACACGTTGAGGTCTGACGCGATCACCACCATCTACCAATCTCCCACCGCGCCATCGGGGTAGAAGACCCGCTGCGCCAGCTCCTGTTGGAACGGGTGTTTCTTCACGGCTTTCTCGTTGATGGTGATGCCAAGCCCGGGTTTGGTGTTCGGCCGCACAAGGCGCCCTTTTTTCTCTACGGTGAATCCTTCCTGTACCACGTCCTGCCGCCACGGGACGTCGTCGTGAACGGTCTCGCAGATGATGTAGCTTGGTTGGGAGAAGCCGAACTCCAGCGACGCCGCAGTGCTCACCGGCCCTTGCGGGTTGTGTGGCGCCAGCGCGATGCGATGCGACTCCGCCAGTGCCGCCACGCGCCGGGCCGCCGTGAATCCGCCACAATGAGTCAGGTCGAGCTGACAGATTTCGCAGGCGCGCCGATCGAAAAGCGCCTTGAATGCTTCGAGGTGGGTCACGCGTTCGCCGGTCGCCACGGGCGTCGTGAGCGCGGCATTGATCTTTGCCAGTCCGTCCACGCACTCAGGCCAGCATGGTTCTTCGAGGAAGTAGAGCCCATATGGATCGAGGGCCTTGCCAAATTTCAGGCCCATGGCCGGCGACGGACGGGCGTGGCAATCCACCATGATGTCAATGTCCGGGCCCACGGCTTCGCGCATCGCCGCCACGGCGGCTTCGGCGGCTTTGACTGGCTTTAGTCCCTCGATGGGCATAGTGCTTGGCACTGCCATGCTCTTGAACGCGGTAAAACCATCGGCGACCGCTCCGCGTGCCAAATCAGCGAACCGTTTCGCGTTGTCGATCGGCGTCTCATAAAAATCCTCCATCCGTCCGCCGCCGAGATGGCAGTAGGTCCGCACGAAATCCCGCACCGGCCCGCCGAAGACTTTGGCCAGCGGCAAGCCCGCGACTTTGCCGACGATGTCCCACAGCGCGAGGTCAATCCCCGCAATGGCGGTGGCGCGCACGATGCCGTGCCCGTGCCAGAAATGCTGCCGATACATCATCTGCCAGAGATGTTCCGGTCGTGTCGGATCCTCTCCGACAAGCAACTCCGCGATGTCCTCAATGGCGCCAGCCACAGCGCGTGTGTGCCATTCGAGAGTGGCTTCGCCCCAGCCAATGAGGCCGGGTTGATCAGTGATGACTTTTACGAACACCCAGTTCCGCATCCGCGCATTGCAGATCAGCGTTTGGATTCGCTTGATTTTCATGCGCCTCGTGTAGCAGGCGCCAGGAGGAGGCTCAAACTTCTTTCCTCAGCCTGATCGAGACACGATTTGGAACCTTTGGAATTTGTTTACGGCTGAGCAGTGGCCTGCCAGTGTTCCGAAGGAAGTTTCGATGGATCCACACGCATTGCTTTGTCGCCTCTCGAAAACCGATCGAGTCCGGTTTCCCGGGGCCACGGCGGTCCCGCTGACCGGTGGCGTATCGAGTGAAATCTGGTTGGTAACCGATGGCCCGGAGCGTTTCGTCGTCAAGCGGGCTCTGCCCAAGTTGAACGTGCAGGACGACTGGTTCGCCGATCCTGCGCGGAACGGCGTCGAACACGACTGCCTCGCCTGTCTGCATCAACTGGCTCCCGGGAGCGTGCCGCGCATTTTATTTCGTGACGCGGAGGCCGGCTTGTTCGCGATGGAGTTCCTCGGGGAGAGGTTCGCGAATTGGAAGACGGAGTTGCTTCGTGGCGCAGCCCGGGAAGAGGATGCAGTCCGTGCCGCGCAGCTCATGGCGACCCTTCATGGCGCGTCGTGGGGGAATGCCGAAATGCAGGCGAGATTTCAGACCTGGCCGAACTTCTTTGCGCTGCGAGTCGAACCGTATCTCCTCACGACCGGCTTGCGTCATCCGAAGTTGAGGAGCTTGTTCGAGCAGGAGGCGGAGCGCCTGGGCCGGACGGCTCTGGTCCTGGTGCATGGCGATTTCAGCCCTAAGAACATTCTCATCAGCCCGGAGCGATTGGTGTTGCTCGATTGCGAAGCGGCCTGGTTCGGAGATCCGGCGTTCGACGCCGCTTTCCTGCTGAATCATCTTTTTCTGAAGGCGCTCCACTTGCCGGCGTGGCGTGAGAATTACCTTCGACTGGCCTTCGTTTACTGGTCCGAGTACCGTGCCGGCCTTGCTGATCGATTCGACGGGAATCTGTCCTGCCGGATTGGCCGCTTGCTTCTGATGCTGATGCTGGCACGGATGGATGGGAAATCGCCCGTCGAATACATCGTCGAGGAGCGAAAGAAAGAATTGGTGCGCGGCTTCGTCGGAAGAATGCTGCCGGCTGGCGCATTTGCGACGGAAGAAGTCATCGACACCTGGCGAAAACTGCTGCCGACGCCATGAAGATTCGCGATATCGACGCCTTTCAAATTTTCGATTCACGAGGCAACCCGACCGTTGAAGCCGTGGTCACGCTGGATTCCGGTGTCCGTGGTCACGGGCTGGTCCCTTCGGGCGCTTCGACCGGTCGCAGCGAGGCGCTGGAACTGCGCGACGGCGATCCCAAACGATTTTGTGGCCGTTCGGTGTTTCGTGCCATCGAGAACATCCGGCGGGAGATCGCCGCCGCATTGGTCGGCTGGGAACTGAGCGACCAGGCCGCGCTCGACCGACGGCTGATTGAGCTCGACGGCACGCCGAACAAGTCACGCCTGGGCGCGAATGCTGTTCTTGCCGTGTCGATGGCGGCGGCGCGAGCGGCGGCCGCAGCGCAGCAACGATCCTTGTTCGATTACCTCGGCAATGGCGCGGGCACTCTTCTGCCACTTCCGGAGATTCAATTATTTGGCGGCGGCAAGCACGCGAACGGCCGCGTGGACGTGCAGGATTTCATGATCGTCGCCAACGGAGCGACGACCTGCGAGCAGACCCTCGAGATGACCTTCAACGTATTTCAAGCCGCTGGGGAACTGCTCAAGGAGCGGGGTCTGCTCGCTGGGGTTGCCGACGAAGGAGGTTACTGGCCTGCCTTCGAACGCAACGAAGCTGTCTTTGAGGCGATGATCGAGTCGATCGTACAAGCGGGCTACGAACCAGGACGGCAGGTGGCCATCTCGCTCGACATCGCGGCGTCGGGTCTGTATCGCGACGGCCAGTACCGCTTCGGCCTTGATGGCCGATCCTACTCGTCGTCGTCGTTCGCTGAATTGCTGGCGTCCTGGGTGGACCGGTATCCCATCATTTCGATTGAGGATCCGATGTCGGAAGATGATTGGGAGGGCTGGGCGCTGGCGCGAAAACTTCTTGGTGATCGCATTCAGCTCATCGGCGACGATCTGTTCACGACCAACATTGAACGTATCCGGAGAGGGGTCGAGCTCAGCGTCGCGAACGCGGTGCTCATCAAATTGAATCAGATTGGTACGGTGACCGAGACGCTCGAAGCCATTAAGGCCACGCAACGCGCCGGATGGCTGCCAGTAATCTCCGCTCGATCCGGAGAGACGGAAGACACCTTCATCGCTCATCTGGCGGTGGCGACCAACGCCGGACAACTCAAGGTCGGCTCGTTCTGCCGCAGTGAGCGGATGGCGAAGTGGAACGAATTGCTGCGCATCCAGCGCGAACTGGGGCCGCGGGCGCAATTTGTTGGCAGCCGGATTTATCAACGAATTCTGACGGCTCCCAACGTGATTTTTTGATCCAGTTCGAACAGCGGCAGCAAATGAAGTTCAACTTGCACCAGGTTCTCTTACGATCTTTTGCTCGCTGCCTCGATGCGCGTCGCGATCGAGTCGATTAGCTGTTCTAAGCTTCCCGCCGCCACGACCGCGATGGACTCCTGGTAAATGCCCTTCCCGTAAGTTTCGCGCGAGGGCAGATAAGACGCGCCCCAATCTGCCGCCAGCGTCGCGATGACGATCGGCGCGCCAGAAATTCGGCGGCGCAGTTCAGTTTGGAACACGCTGTAAAATTCTCCCTGCACGCCGAGCCAGAAAGCGTCACCGATCCGCCAGAGCACGACTTGAAGTGGAAACATGTCGCCCGACGGCAAGTGCGACAGTCGGTGCAGCAAGCGGGTCTTGCGCTCCGCCATCGCCCGGCACTCGGCCGCTCGCATCGGGTCTCCGGCCACGCGCGCAGCCTCCTCATCGGCCCGAATCTGTTTCAACTCAGCTTCGACTTGAGCCGGCTTCGGTCGGCCGGAACGATATGGCAACGGCTCCCGCCAACGCCAGAGTTGCCAGCAGGATTGCGTCGCCCGTTCTTCTGCAGGCAACAGTTCGTGACTCCAGGCGCCAAGAGTCGCGCCGGAAACGATCGGCCCGGTGTAACGAAAGCGTGTGCCGGCGGCTGGCAGCGCCGTGAGGGTCGAGAGAGCCCCATAAGCGAGTTGGCGCCCGTTGCGGTCTGCCACTGCCGGGTCGCCCACATAGCCTTCGACCGGACCGAGATCGCCGCTCGCGCCTTGTAGAAAGAGGCATGGCGCGCCGGTCTCGCGCTCGATCACTTCGCGCAGCGCTCCGATGTAGTCGGGACTGATGAGCGTATTGTCCCACGCGAGAGTCGTCGGGTGACAGGCGTAGTTGACCACCGTGGCGAGGAGCCTGCCGCCGGGATCGGTGACGCGCGCCAGCAGCACTGTGTCATCCGCGGGCGCGCCCGGGTTAAACCCGCAGACGAATTGGTTGGTGACAGGGTCGAAGAAATCACGGTTGGCCGCGAGATTGCAGCGACCCATGCCATAGACGATGTCCGCCGGGGACAGCCTGGCCATCGCTTGGTTCACTAGGTCCGCCGCGCACTCGCCCACACGACGCAGGTAACCGGGAATCAAATCTCCGCCCGGCAGAGACGTGCGCTCCAAGCCCATCAAGCCCGCGGCATGGGTGTGCGAGAAGACAACGAGGAAGACGTCGCGCGGTTGGCCAGTGGCTTCCGCGAGATGGGACACGAGTTGTTCGTGCTCCACCGCACCGAGCACGCAATGGTCGAGGGCGAGGACAATCTGAATTGCGTCGGATGACTCGGCACCCGGCGTCGAGCCTTCGGCCGCGGCGAAGACGGCCACCGTCGCGCGGAGCGGGCGATGCACTCCGGTGGCCCGTTCGTGCTTCGCGGCGCCCCACATCCGGTGATAGATGTCCGGGGGCGGCGTGATGTCTGCCCACGCCAGCGCGAAGCGGCAGCGGCTTTGGGGCGTTCGCACATGAGTCACGGGGCTGAGATACCAAATTCAAACCACCAGGGAAATCCCCAGTTGAATTACCGTTTACCCCGGAGCGATTGGGTAAAGACGTTTCCTTCCGGTTTCAAGCCCCACCAACAGAGGGCGGCGGCGATGTAGAGCGCGCCGAAACTGAGCAAGACCGCGTTCCAACCGCCAGTCGCGCGCAGCAGCCACGGGACGGCTAGTGGGAAGAGCATCGCGCCGATGTTGCCGCACATGTTCATCACGCTGTTGACGGTCGGGACGTGTTCGCCGCCCATGTCGATCGTGATGGTGTAGCCGCACGGACCGGCGACCGCCGCGAAGAACGACCCCGCGCTAATGATGAGCACCGCCGCCAGCGCGTCTGTGAAAAAGTATGCCGACAAAATGAGCGCCGCGCAGAGTCCAAGAGAACAACCGGCCAAAACCTGGCGCGCCAGCCGTAAGCTGTGGGTCCGCCGCAGCACCGCGTCGGAAACGACGCCGCCCGCCAGACTGCCGGCCACTACTGCCAAGAGCGGTAGCATGGTGAGCACACCGGACGTGGCAATGGTGACGCCACGCGACTCCTGGAGATAAGTGGGGAACCAGCTCGTGAAGAACATGTAACCAGCGGCGCGGAAGAACTGCTGGCCGCAGATGCACCACATTGGAGGACTGGTGAGCAACTGAAGCCAGGGGATCGGTGATGGGGTCGATTGGCGGTTGCTGCCTTGCGTGGGAGGAGCCATCGGCCGGTCAGGCTCGATGAGCTTCCTCTCCGCCTCGTTTAGCGAACCATGCTCTTGCGGGGTATTGCGGAACCACTTCCAGAACCACGCGGCCCAGAGCAATCCCGGGAGGCTGTAGAGAACGAACATCCAGCGCCACCCGATGGCCACCACAAGCCAGCCCGTGAGAGCAGCCCCGGCCGCGCCGCCCACGGACATGAAACTGGCGAGCGCACCAGTCGCAAACGCCCGGCCGGTCCTGGGAAACCAATTCGCAATGACACCGGTGCAGACGGGAAACAAACCAGCCTGGGAAAGACCTTTCGCAACGCGCGAAACAATCAGCATGAAAAAGCCACCCGCCGACATCGCCATCGTCGCAAGAGACCACGCCACCGCAAACGCCGGCAACGCTCGCCGAGCGCCGAATCGCTGCCCAACCCATGCACCCGGAATCTGGAACACCGCATACGAAACAAAGAAGGCGCTCATCAGCCAACCGGACTGCTCCTTGGTCAGGCCGAGATCGCCGCGGATTGTGCTCTCGGCAACGCCGATGGCATTGCGGCTGACGTAGGCGAGCGCCGCGGCGCCACAGAGCCACGCCAGCACCACAAACCGGACAACGCTCGGTCGGGAGGAGGATCGCATTTCGGTGGGCGGTGGTTCGCTCATCTCCGTCCCGAGCGTGGGCGCTTCAGACAGCCCCGGTGGTTTGCTGTGCCGCTTCCAGCATTCGGTCGAACAGCCGATCCACTTCAGATCGCGTCTCGTCATCGAGTCGGAAACCGACCGGGCCGCGCACAAGCGTATTCTTGAAGATGCCTTGGCGCACCAGCAGGTGCTTCTCCACGGCAAGAAACGCATCAAGGCTGGTTTGCATTGAGATGAGCGCGGCGAGCGGGCCGTGGATGCGGTCGGCCTTCGGCGCGTCGCCGGCTTCGAGCGCGCGCCAGAGCGGGACGAGGCCGCGGATAAGATCGGCGCCCGGCATGGTGCCGACAATTCCGCGTCGAAACGAGTCCACCAACGCGATGCCGCCCGTGCCTTCAAAGACGCGCGCCCGGCCACCTGTGGCCTCGCGAAGTTCGGAGAGCTTCGGGCCGATCGGGTTGGCCTCGGGCTTGTAGAGCACGCGGTCTGGACCGAACTCCTCGAGCAGCCTCGCTTGCATGGTGATGGACATGGGCCGGCCGACGTAGCCGCTGGCGTCCTGCACAATGACAGGGATGCGTATGGCTTCGATGATGCGGCGATAGTAGGCAACCAACTCGCCCTCGCCGATTCCCACGGACACCGGCGGAATCGCCATCACGGCGTCCGCGCCGACGGACTCGGCCTGTTTGGCGAATCGGTCGGCGACCTTCGACGATTCCGCGCCGACACTGATGATCACGACGCCGCGGGCGCGTCCGAACCGGCACGCGGCCTCGGCGAGTTGTTCGCGTTCCTCGCTCGACAGCCGGAGCGTCTCTGAGACCATCCCCGTAACGATTCCATGCGCGCCGCAGTCATAGAGCCAGTCGATTTCGCCTTCGAGCGTGTCGTAGTCAATCGTCTCGTCAGGATGGTAAGGCGTCTGGAAGACAGGCAGGACGCCGCGTAACTCACGTTTGGAAGAAGTCACGCGGCAGTTTTAGCAGGTCAGACCGCACAGGCAAGGCGGCGAGAGCCACTCGTTCATGGATGCCTGCAGCGCCCTTCACGCGGGCAACTAGCATCTTTCAAGCTAAGGAGGGTCCAAGCATGATTCCAGGGAACCTATTTTGACTCACGCGGAATTCTCCATGTAACCCTTCTTCACCTTCTCCCCAATCAAGCTTTCTGCCTCACGTTGCGCCTTCGCCTCATCAGCAAATGTTTTGGTTTGTGATTGGCCCGCGGTGCCGATGCGACCGAAGCGAACCGTAAAGGAATTCCCCGTTACCGAAATCTCCCAGAACTTCCGGGATGAGCCGCCGATGAATTCAAAGCGTCGCACTGAACTCGGCTTGGGAATGACCGGCAGAACCGGTGGCCGCACGGCATCCTTCTCCGTTGAGCTATTCGTCTTAGGCTGCGCAGGCGGCGGCGCAGCAGGCGGCGTAAGATCCTCCACGGTTGCCTCCACCGGTTCTTCCGCTTCCGGCTCTGTGTCCGTTTCGACTTCCTGTCCTTGCAGCAGTTTCTCAAGTCGCACCAGCACGTCGTCCGGGGTGTGATACCAGTCCTTGGTCAGCACCAGGGCGAAGCGCCAGCCGAACGCGCGCAGAATCGAAGGCTGCATCAGGTAGCGGTCGAGCAGGTTCGGATTGGCGTAATGCCCCTCCGTGTCCACGAGGATGCCGAGTTGATACAGGCTGTCCGCATTGCCGCGTACGGCGAGATCGCAACGGAACTTCGACTGGCCCACGTTCAACTCCACCGCGTAACCGCGCCGGCGCAGGGCTGCGGCCAATTGCTCCACTACCGCGTCTCCCTTGCTCAACGGCGCAAGCGCTTTGCGACTGAGTGGATTCAGATTCTCCAACACGCGACGAGCGGTTGCTTCATCGCCCTTCGACACCGCCTCCGCGTAGTGCAGAAAATTCTTCAGACTGTTCGCACCGTCATTGAAATCGTTGGTGATATCGTCGTGGCGGATCGAACTGACGATCGCCATGTGGTGTTTGGCGCGAGAGAAGATGACGTTCAGGCGCTTCTCGCCTCCGCGCTGGTTGATCGGGCCGAAGTTCATCAGCATCCGGTTATTCGCATCGTGCCCGTAGCAGACGCTCATGATGATGATGTCGCGCTCGTCGCCCTGGACGTTCTCCAGGTTCTTCACGAACAAGCCGCAGAACACGTCATTCTCCTCGCGGACATATTCAGTCTCCAGTTGCGCGGCAAATTCCGCGTCCTCCTCCGCCAATCGGCTCAACGCGTTTTCGATCTCGCCCTGCTGCGCTTCGGAGAAGGCAACCAGTCCAATGCTCAGTTTCGTGTCCCGTTGAAGAATGCTGCGCACAAGCTGCGCAATGTAGGCGGCTTCATTTGGATTCCTTCGATCCTCATACACTCCGTTCTCCATGAAATGAAAACTAATGCTGCGGGCCAACAAAGCGTCCACGTTGGCGCTACCCTGCTCATTAGCGGTGACGATCAGCTCGAGTCGGTCAGCGATAGCCCGCTGACGATCAGGAATCGTGTAGAGGTTGCCGCTGTAGAACGCCGCGTTGGAATAGCTGATGAGCGATTCGTATCGACTGCGGTAATGCCACGCGAGCAGCGTTGACGGCAGATTCTGCGCGGACTGTGTGAGGAAGCTGTCCGAATCCAAATCCACTTCAACGCGCCCGCCTTCCTCCTGGACGATGACGCTCTCCTCATCGGCGCGGGCGCTCGCGAAGAACGTGGTCGGCGGCAATTGCATCTCGTCACCCACAACGATGGCCTGGTGGGAGCGATAGATCGCGGGAATCGCCTCCTCCATGGGAATCTGGCTCGCTTCATCAAAAATCACCACGTCGAACAGCTCAGGATCGAGCGGTAGCGTGTCCGAAACACTGAGCGGACTCATCAGCCAGATCGGCTTCAAATCCTGGATGACCTCGCCCGTGTCGCCGGCGGCCAGGTCGCGAATGGATTTGTAGCGCATTGTCTTCCCGAACTCGTGTTCGAGATCGCGTCGGCCTGAGGCGTAGGATTTCTTGAATGCCTTCTGTTCCTGACTGAGTTGTGCCGCTGGCTGTGACGAGACGTTGACGTGTTCGAGGAACCTCTGCCGCACTGCCGCCCGAATGCAGCGCGCGTTCAAGCCCAGCCATTCGCGGTAGTGCTTCTCCAGTTGTTCCATCTTTCGGACCAGTGTGCGTCCCTCAAAGCGATTCACGGCCCGGTCTTCCCGGTAAACACGATTGACACTCTTGTGGCCGACCGCCGCCTCGAAGTCGTTCAACGGCACAGGCGCGTGGCGCAAGGCGTAAGTGAAGGTGTCCGGAAGTTCCGTCAACTCAGCCAGGATGGGCGACAATTCGGCAATCGTCCCGGTTTGCTCGCGCAGCTTCGCGAGAACGTCCGCAAGTTGTGGAAACTCAAAGTGCTCGTATTCGGTGAGAGCCGCACCGAGGATTTCATCGAGCGCGGCCAGGCGGTCGTGGATGCCGGCCAGGTTGTCGATCAGCGTGCTTGCCTCACCCGATTCGGCAAGCAACTTGAGCAGCGCCTTGATCGAAGAATGTGACAAGCATGGGTTGGATTTCAATTCCGCCACCTGTGACCGGAACGCATCCACATCGTCCACGCGCCAGTCTGCCGCGGCCTTTTGTCGCAGTAATTCCAAATCCGACTCAGCTTTATGGCGGGCGGCTAAATCTCCAAGAACCTTGCTCCACGCCGGTGCGACAGCGTGCTGCGAAAAATCATAACGCGCTTGCAGCGTTTTCTTCAGTCGCCAGAACGCGGGCTGAAGAAAACGGAAGATGGATCTCTCGAACGACCGCGCCTGGGCGAGTGCATTCTCCGCGTCATCCGGTGACAGCGGTTCACGCCACGCCCCGGTTTTCTCGTGCGCTTTTTGAAGCGCCTTCGCTTTTTTATCGAGGTCGGCGGCAAGGGTATTGAAGGCTTCTTCCGTCGGTCCGTGTGTCAGCACGCCGAGCAGGCCACGTTCAGCCAGCGGGCGCGCCAGGACGGCAAATTCCAGAATCGCCTGAATCTCCGCGAAGGTGTCCCACAATTCCCCCGGCAGTCCTGACAACTCCAAAGCGCTCTCAATGGCATCCAGCAAATCCTCGGCTTGATCGAGATACCGAGACAACGCTTCCAGGGGCCGGTCGGCCTCCAACACGCCCTTGCCGAGCCAGCGGAGCGGATGTTTGGCGAAACAAAGTTCCTCGCCGAGATCCGTGAGGGCAGATTGCAAACGGCCGATCACGTCGCCGTGTTGCAGCCAGAGCGGATACTCGGGAAGCAGGTCTTCGATTTCGGGCGACAGTTCTGATGCGCGACCGCGCAACTCAACCAACCGGTGTAGCAGCGATCGCACTGTAAGGCCGGTATGCGCATGCGCCTCCTCCATCACATCCGAGAATCGCCGCAGGCTGGCAAGGTCCTGCTCCATCGCATTCAACGTCGTGCCCCGGTGCTTTTCCGAATCGGGATCAAGATCAGCCTGGCCTAGAAACTTCTCGTAGGTCTGCTTGAGGTTCTGGATGAAGGCCTTCTTGTCCGTCTGCGAATCGTGAATCAGACAGCAAAGTTCATCGAGCCCTTGCTGGCGCAACCGGTGGAACACGACGTCAATCGCTGCGCGTTTTTCGCAAACGAACAACACCCGCTTTCCGCGTGCGACGTAGTCGGCAATGAGATTGGTGATCGTCTGTGATTTGCCCGTGCCGGGCGGACCCTGAATGATGTAGCTCGCGCCTGTGCGCGCCCGCGCAATGGCGGATGCCTGGGTGGCATCGCAGGAGATCACGAGATGCTGGTCGGCCAGTTCGAGCGATGGCGGTGGCGCTTCTTCAGTTGGCCTCGGCGCGAGCGAGAAAACGGTGTCGAACGCCCCACTGGCCATGTCCGTCTCTATGAGCTTCGCGTAATCGCGGACCAGCGTCATCTTGCGGTAGTTGAAATTGCCAAGCGTCAGGCAGCACAAATCGAAGTCCCACGAGTAAGGATTCTGATTATCGCCCTCGCGCAAGGCGAACATCTGCCGCTCGGTTTCGAGCCTCTTGCCTGCTTCGGGCGGTGCGATCGGATCAACAATGTGCGGCAGGCGTGGTTGTGGCGGAGCACCGGTTACATCGCGCAGCGGCATGGGTGTCGGACGAACTTTTTCCAGGAAGAGCTGTAAACCAAGAGGGCGAAGATTCTCCCGATCATAGCTATAGTCGGGCTTCGCCATAACACGGGCCCTGCGGGCTTGCAGTTTCAAACGCCGGCGATACTGGTCCAGGCGCTGACGTGCTTTCTCGTGGATGAGCTCAATCTGCGGCCGCTCAATCTTGTTGAGCGTCACGCCCGGTTCGCTCGCCTGTATCTGCGCTTTGAGCGCGTCATAGAATTGATCAAGCGTCGTTTCCTTCAAGTCCACGACCTCCGGCAGGTTCAGGTTGTACAGCTCCTTGAGATGATGGCGCAGCGCCGGATTCACCTCGGCTTCGCTGGTCGTCGGGTCGAGGACATAGTTGTCGCGCACGCCTTTTTTCTTTGTCAGTTCGACGGGCAGGAGCAGCAAGGGCGAGTGGATGCGCTCGTCCTTCGCTTCCTTGAGGTTATTCCAGCGCAGGAAACACAGCACGAGCCGGAGTTGGGCGAAGCCATATTCGGCGCGGTCGCGGCGCGCCTCGCTGATAATTTTGTCGAGCACGCCGGGGATGTAAAAGGCGTCCTCGAACCGCAGATACTTTCCCAGCGACATCGGCGCGCCCTCGGTGACGGTCGCGGCCAGTTCGGGATGCCAGACGAAAAGTTGCTCCAGTTTGATGTTGCGATAGTCGAGCATCAGCGGCACCGACGCGATGGTGAGATTCAGCGTCTGAAGCGTCGGCTTGAAATAAATCAGGCGGTTACGCCGGGAGATTTCAAAGAGTCGGTCCCGCAGATGTGATTGGATCAGCCGTCGTTTGCCGGTGACCGGCGATTCCTGAAACTCCTTGCGCGTGAAAATGTTGGTATCGAAGTCAACCAACTGTTCGCGGTAGTTCTCCAGCCGCGAGATCATCTGGCCAAGATCCTGGGCGCGCTTGTGGCGATTCAACTCCGTCATCTGCACGATGACCGACGCGAGCACGGGATTCAGCCGCGGGTTGACGCTGAACAGATTCGTCCGGTTGACGGTGAAGAGCTCCAGTTCGCCGGCATTCGAAAAATCCAGCCCGCAGGCTACGCTGGCCAGCAATTGGCCGAGCGAGAAGATGTCGGTGAGTTCGTCGTGATGCCCGACCGCATGTTCCCACGAGCGATAGTGTGGAAGAAAAACCGGCTTGGTCACGTTGCGCCCGTCCGTGCCTACGCCGAGGTCGGTGACGGTCAGCGAACCTTGATCAATGTCTGCCGTGCGCCGCGATTCGGCGACGACTTCGACCGCGGCACTGACGGATGATTGCAGTGCCTCGACCCTGCTCATCTTCTTCTCGGGAGAATAGACCCTGGCGGGAGCGAACGTCAGGTGGCCTGCGTCGGTGACCATCAGATCCTGAATGCCGTCGAGCGGCGCGACCAGGCCTGCCGCGTGTGCTGTTTGCACCTGCTTCATCAGCGGCAACAATGCGGCCAGAACGTCGTCGGCCTCGAAACCTCCTTTCGCGACGCCCGTTTCGAGGAACTTCAGGAACGGCGGTTGGTTCGCTTCGCTCATCCCATCGCCTCCGCCTTGGCCAGCATTTCCGGCGCTTGCTCCTTGAGTTTGCGCACATCGCGGACCTTTAGTTTGAGTTCCCGGGCGGCGAGCTTCTCGAATTGGGCGTCCAATCCGAGTTGGTGGCTGAATTCCAAGGCGGCCGCGAGCGGCATCTCGTCGAGATCCGGATCAATCGCGGCAAAATCCAGCAGCACATAACAGAGGTAATCCCGGAGTTTTGCGTCACTGGATTTGAACGCGTCCAAAATCGAAACGTCCTTCGAGGCAGCGGGCTGGAAGTCATCGAAGAACAACTTCGCGTGGCCGAGCACCGCCGGAGTCTGAAACCATTTGGGCTGAAGAAAGTGCTCCAGGAGCCGACGCGTGTTCCGAGTCAGGCGCGCCTGGGCCATCAAATCCAGTTCGTCGAGTGCCTCCGCTCCCTCGATCATGCGTACGATGTGCGCATGGGCCTCCGGCCCTTGGCCATGCCACAATGACAACGCCCGCGCCCGGATGAATGCTTCCGGATGTGACAAGCCCTCCGTCGCCACATTATCTTTCGCAAAGATTTCCTCCGCCTGTTTCAAATAGGCCAAGGCGCTGACCTGGGCGAGTCCGGTTTCGATCTTCACGAGACCAGCCACCACCGGGTTGACCTCACCGGTCACACACAAGGAACCACGGTCGGCAAAGATCTCCGTGTAGAGTTGAAAGCATCGTGCTGTTTGCTCGTGGCTGCCCGCGGCGCGCGGGTCATTCGCCACGGCCTGGATCAACCGATCGGCGATGTG
>Ga0137433_1000492_pt1 | contig 20924 bp, 21 predicted proteins | sample EasRivERMZT840_2_FD_102335 | JGI IMG/M metagenome (GOLD analysis project Ga0137433, IMG submission 102335) | Soil microbial communities from meander-bound floodplain in the East River, Colorado, USA - East River MetaG ERMZT840_2 | ecosystem: Environmental > Terrestrial > Soil > Floodplain ...
GTGATCTCCACGCCGACGCGACGGCTCGGAGGTCCGATTTCAGTGCTGCCCGAATCACCGACGTTATAGTGATGTCCGCGCTGGCCGAAATCGTCAAGACGACATCCACGGTTGCGGTTCCGTCAGCCGCTACGGCTACCGTTCGCCGGGCCGTGTTGAAGTTGATCAGCCGGAAAGTGACTTCAGCGGGACCGGGCAGCACGTTGTCGAAGCGGTACGATCCATCCGCCTCGGTGATGATTTCGATGTGCTCGGTTGCGCCCATCTGAAGCAGGGAGACGGCAACTCCTGGTATTACCGCCTCGGTTTGATCCATGACGCGCCCGGTTATTCTTCCGCGGGCCTGCGGGAATGCCGAAGCCGGTAACAGCAATGTAATAAGAACGACAAATACGATCCTCTTGAGCGGTGCCATCGTCTCCTCCAGTCGCATACTTTGCACACGCTGTGCCGGTCGTCGCGTACGCGTAAAGTCAATGCCGGCGTGGGTGTCGCTCGGTCAGCCTGCCGCTGCGCTGCGACGCATTTTGTCCAATCGTCAAAAAAGCGGGGTGCAGGCCCGGAGGGGCTGTCACGAAGTCAACGCGACCGGTTTGGAATACCTGATCGTGACGGTCGTTCTGTCGAATGCTTGCCCGCCATTCGGCACGTTTTTGACGTCCTGTCATCCACGGCGCCTCTTTCGCATTACACGATCGCTGAAAAGGCGGTGTTTTTTACTGGGTCGCGAATGGAAAACGTTGTGCGACACTCCAAAGCAAGGAGGATGCAATGGTCTCATTCAAAAGCATCTTGATACCGATCGACTTTTCGGAGCCCTCCAGGAACGCGCTGAAATACGGCCTGATGCTGGCGGACAAGTACGGTGCGAAAGTCGTTATCGCTCACGTCGTGCCCGAAAGCGAAAAACGGAAGCATACCGACGATGCGATCCGGCAGGAGATTCACGCATTCGTTCCGACGCAGAATCCCGCATGGTCCAATGCCCGGATCGTCATCCGAGCCGGCCGTGTCGAAGCAGAGCTGCTGGAGATCGCGGCAGAGGAAGGCGTCGATCTCCTTGTCATGGGAACGCATGGCCGCCGCCACCCGGGCCGGTGGTTCATCGGATCTGTCACGGAGCACATGCTGCGCAAGGTTCCAGTTCCCGTGCTTACGGTTTCCCACCATGACAGCGAACAACACACGACCGATTCTGTTGCCCTGAAACGCATCCTTTACACGACTGATCGGTCGGAGTCGTCGGACAAGGGCCTGCGGTATGCCGCCGAGCTCGCGCAGGCGACCGGCGCGCAACTGACGATGATGCATGCGATTTATTACCCCGACAGCGCGCTCTGGGCGCCCGGTGGGATTCCCGACCTTGAAGAGGAACGAATCAGCATCGCCGACGAGATGCGAAAGTCAGCCGAAGCAATCGCTCCCGGCATGAGCGTTGAGAAACTGGTCGTGGAGGGCAGGCCCTTCGAAAAGATTCTCGAGACTGCGGCACAGCGCGGCATGGACATCATCGTCCTGAATCTCCAGAGCAAGAGCACCGTGGAACGCGCCTTCCTCGGTTCGACGGCCGAGCGAGTCGTGCGGCTGTCTCCTGTTCCGGTGTTGTCGATCCCGCTTGTCTCAGCGGCTTAGCAATTCCGCGATCACCACGTAAATACGTAAATGAAGATAGGCAATCGAACAACTTCAACGATTGCCTATCTTTACTGCCGCAGTTCCCCCGCAAACTCATCAATGAACCGGCTCAGCGCGGACCAGTCCGTGTATTCGTAGTCCTTCGAGGTATCCGTCGCCGCGCCGGCCTGTCTGGCGATGCGTTTCATGATGAAGCGAACGATGAAGTTGTACTTCGTATACAGGAGAGCTCCGGCGATCGGCTTCACGCGCTGCGGGTGCCAACCGGTCTGCTCGAAAAAATGATCGAGCATCTTCCGGACGTCTGCCGCAAAGCGTGCCTGCTCTTCCGGACTCGCATCCTTTTTTTCCGCGCCTGCTTCGCTCAATGTGACCGAAAGAAAAGCCGCAGGCATGCGCTCCAGTTCTGCGCGATACTTCCTGACAAACCGCACCATCTCTGACTCGTGCTCGCCGGCATGAACGGACGCCGCAAGAACAACACCGGCATACTTGGCGAGCGTGAGTGCGGCAGGCAGATCGTGAACATTGCGAACCCGGGCCGACACGCCATGCTCGCGAAGACGGCCTGCCACATGGTCCGCGATTCGTCGCGTCTGTCCTTCGCGTGTTGCGTAAAAAATGCCGACTGGTTTCATAAATGCCTCGCCGCACTAAGAGCATCAGGCATTCCAAACCGGTCGCGTTGACTTCGCGACAACCCTTTCCGAACTGCACCCCGATTTTTTGACGATTGGGCAAAACGGCCTGAAACACACCAATCGGCAGATCGGCTGAAACTCGCGCCGGCATTGACTTTAAGTGCATACGCGACGACCGGCCCAGCGCGTGCAAAGTATGCGATCGGAGGAGACGACAATGGCACCGATTAAAAAGATTCTCTTTCCCACCGATTTTTCAACCAACGCGGATCATGCGTTAGCGTACGCCGTGAGGCTTGCCGGCATCGAACGCGGCGAGGTGATCGTTCAGCACGTCGTTGGCGATTACTTCGACAAGCATCCGCACTGGACGACACTCTTCGATGTTCATGAGGCGCAGAAGTTCATGGACGGCTATGCAGAACATCTGCGGAACGACATCCTGCCGAAGGACATGGGCGATGTGCGGATCCGCACGGTGATTTCCAAGGGCGCCTTACCCGACGAAATCGCTGCGCTGGCGCAGAATGAGATGGCCGACCTCGTCGTCATGGGCTCTGCAAAAGGCGTGATCACGAACAAGGTGATTCGAATGACGAATCGCCCTGTTTTCGCGCTATCCGCCCATCAACCGACCCAAGACGAGGCCGGCTTGCGGAAGGTCGAAAAGATTCTGATCGCCACCGATTTCTCGCCGCATTCGAAACGAGTGGTTCAGTACGCATTCGACCTGAAGCGTATGTTCGACAGCACGATTTACATGCTGTACGTGATCGAGCCTGGACATGCGGTCAACTGGGCGCTTCGCCAGGGCCATCTTGTCCATGCCAAAGAGAAGATGCGCGAGTGGGCAAACAACCAGCTCATCAATCTCACTCCGGACGAGTTCATCAACGATCCGACAGTCATTCGCCTCGTTGAAGAGGGTAATGCCGGAGTCACCATCGCCGCCGTGGCGTCCGATGTGGGCGCCGATCTCACGATCCTCGGGACGCATGAATACGGCGCTCTGCACAGCCGGTTGATGGGAACGACGACGGATGAGCTTTTGACCAAAACATCAACTCCGATTCTCGCGGTGAAACTCTAATGAGCAACATCCTGATCGCAGACGACGATAAGACGTGCCGCGACTCCATCAAGAAAGTCCTGGAGAGAGAGGGCCACACTGTGGAGACGGCCGAGAACGTGGACAAGGCGCTGGAAGCGCTGGGAACGACGCACTTCGACCTTCTCGTCTGCGATTACAGGATGCCGGGCAAGACCGGAATCGATTTGTTGACCGAATTGAGGCGCAAGGAATCAATGACACCCGTTCTAATGATCTCGGCCTATGCGGACGCATCGGTGGAATCTGCAGTAAGACAGCTTGGCGCGATGGACGTTTTGAAAAAACCCATACGGCGACAGGAACTCATCGATCGGACCGCAAAGGTCATTGGAGGCTGATATGAGCGGAGCGAATGCAAGCCCGACAGGGCGCAGCCATCAAGAAATGTCGGATGCAATCATCTTCAAAGATTTGCCGGCGACGTTTCCCGAAAAAGACAAATACAAAAAGCCGTCCGTCATCAGCTCGGTGGTATTTCACGGTTTGTTGATCGTGACGGTTGTCATTCTTCCTCTGCTGCTGCCGCAAAGCGTTGCCGATCGAGAGCTGCTGATCACCCTGGTGGCGCCGATCGGACCACCCCCGCCTCCTCCGCCTCCACCGCCTGCTGCGCTACCGGCAGTCGCCGTGCCCAGGACGGTGGAGCCCAAGGTCCGGCCGGTGACACCGGAGGCTCTTGTCGCGCCGACTATTGTTCCACGCGAAATCGCCAAGATCATCGAAGCGCCGATTGAAGCGCCTGTCGGCGTCATCGGAGGGGTTCCCGGAGGAGTCCCCGGCGGATACGTCGGCGGGGTTTTGGGAGGAATCCTTGCTTCGAACACTGCCGCGAATGCAGCAGAACTGGCGCCGGTCCCGCCTCCGCCACCGCCTCCTCCGCTGCCAAAGCCGGCCGCTCCTGCGAAGCCGGTTCGCGTCGGCGGAATGGTACAGGAGCCGCGCGTTCTTTCAATGGTGCCGCCTGTGTATCCAAAGCTGGCATCGACAGCGCGCGTCAGCGGCACCGTCGTGCTCGAAGCAACATTGACCGAGCAGGGCACCGTCGAAGAGATCAAAGTCGTCTCCGGCCATCCGCTCCTCGTCGAGGCGGCTATTGTGGCGCTGAAGCAATGGCGGTATGAGCCGACGTACCTGAACGGGATTGCGGTATCCGTCATTCTGACGGCGAAGCTGCACTTCATGAGGTCGCCTCTTTCGTGACCGGCAGTACACCATGCTGTGCTATAAGGCAGGTTTCTGGAGCACAGCATGGACCTCATCGACAAGTTCGGTATGGATGAGAAGGAACGAAACGACCGGCTTCGCTTTCTCGACTTCACCCGCGAAGATGCGGAGCGGCTCAAATCGATTCATGACGTCGCGGTGCGCTATCAGCAGGACGTCATCGACAGGCTGTACGACCACATTCTGAGTTTCGAGGAGACACGGCAATTTTTCACCAACCCCGCCGTTCTCGAGCGTGTCAAAGAGCTTCAAAAGCAATACTTCGTTCAACTGACCGAAGGCCGCACCGATGTCGCTTACTTCGAAAACAGGCTGCGTGTCGGCGACGCGCACCAGCGCATCGAACTGCTGCCGCAGTGGTACCTCGGCCTATACAGCAAATACGTCGGCCTCATCATCGATCAGATCCGCAGGCAGGAAGGCGATGCCAAAGCGCTCGAGGTCCTGCCGTCGCTGATGAAGCTCATCTTTCTGGATGTCGGTTTAGCCATCGACGCATACATCGGCGGCGGCTTCATCGACAAACTGCGGCAGGAACGCCGGGTGAGCGCAGGGCTCCGTGAAGAGCTCGCGCGCAAAGAGCGTCTGGCGATTCTCGGACAGCTCGCCGGAGGCGTCGGACATGAACTCCGGAATCCCCTCGCCGTTTTGCAGACATCCATGTATTTCCTGAAGATGACTCTCGGTGACGTCGAGGACGCCAAGGTCCAAAAACATCTCGGCATCATGGAACAGGAACTGAGCAACGCGAATGAGATCATCACGAACCTGCTGGACTTCTCTCGCGTCCGCCAGGCGGAACGCATACGCGTGTCGATGGCCGAGATCATTCGAATTGCGCTCGAGCGGCAGGACTTCGGCTCTGTTCAGGTGGACAAGGACATCAACGATTTCAATGTGCTCGCCGATCCCGGTCAAATGCGTCAGGTGTTGACGAACATCGTGACGAATGCGATACAGGCGATGCCCAAAGGGGGACGTCTTTCCATTACGACTGGCCGGAACAATGGCGACGCCTGGATTTCCGTTGCAGACTCCGGCGTGGGCATGGATGCGGAAACGCTGTCGCACATTTTCCAGCCGCTCTACACGACAAAACCGAAAGGCATCGGATTGGGTCTCGCGGTCTGCGAGTCTCTCGTGCGCGCGAACGGCGGAAAGATCACAGTCACAAGCGAACCCGGCAAGGGCAGCACATTCACCGTGCATCTTGCCGCGAGCGGAGACTGATGCCGTGAACACCTCTTTCAAAATCCTCGTCGTCGACGACAACCGCTCGCTCGCGGAAGCGCTCTTCGACGTCTTCGAAGCCAAAGGATACGAGCCGACTGTCGCGTTCGACGGCCTGGAAGCGCTGGACAAGATCCGGCAACAGCATTTCGATTGCGTCCTGATGGACATCCGCATGCCCGGCCTCAGCGGAGTCGACGCGTTCAAGGAAATGAAGAAGCTTGCGCCTTCAACTCCGGTCATCCTGATGACGGCCTATTCCGTGGCCGGTCTAATCGAAGAAGCCAGGTCGGAAGGCGTCCTCGCGATTCTTCAGAAGCCGGTGGATCCGAAGAAAATCATCGAGATCCTTGATGAGTTGAAAGGCACGTCGGCAGTGTTGATCGCCGATCCGCAGCCGGAGACGACGCTTCTCCAGACACTGTCTGAAAGAGGAGCGCGGGTCGCCGTTGCCACGAGTTCCGCCGACGCCATTCGCGCGGCCGCAAGCGGTGAATACGACGCGATTCTGCTTAACGCGGAAATCGAAGGCCTCACGTCGCCGGACACCATCGCCCTCATCAAGCGATGCGACCCCAAATGTCTGATCATCCTGATGTCCGCAAATCCGAAAGAGTCCTCGAGCCCGTACACATTCGCTGCCCTCCAGAAACCGTTCAAGATTAACGACGTCGTTTCGCTGCTTGAACGAATACGATCGGCGAAGGTACAGGAGAAACTCGGAAACAAGCTTTTCGAAGTTTAGGTTGCCCGAACGCGGCTGCGGTTCATCCAGACAGCCCATGCCTCGACGATGGCGAAGAAGATCGTGTTCACGATGGCGAGGAAACGGAGGCTTGGCGGCGGATCGCCACCAAGGCTGGTCACCCACAATGCCGTCAGCAACACGATCATCGTCCAGAAGGCATACACGCCGGAGCGTTTGACGGGTTTCGTCGCACGGACGTAAAGAAGGATCGCTCCAAACCACAACGCGCCTTCGACGATGAACGTGGCAAGCCGGGAATTCCATAGTCCCAATCCAAAACGGAGCTCGAGTCCAGGCGCGAGAGGCATGTCGGGCCGGTGCGTGGCCACGTCCAAAACCCAATGGCTCAGGACGGCGAAGAAAAGTATCCATGCACCACGCGGGTCATGCCGCAGCAGATAGTAGACCGCCGCAAACAAACCTCCCCACGCGACGTCCATAAGAAGGCTGTGGCTGAATGGAATGTAGACAAGGTTCAGGGAGTTCGCGACCATGATTCCGGGCTGAATGACAACCTGCTCGATTCCCAGAACAAAGAACGCGATCCACAGAACGTCCGAAAACGCGGCCGCGAGAATGAGTGTCCCAAGAGAAACCTTAGGGGCTGCCGATTTCCCTGCTAGAGCCGCTGCAAAGTGTCCGACGAACATTTGGATTAAAATACTCCACCAGGTTCAACCGGGGGGACTATGAATCGCAGCCGTTTGGTTTTTCTTTCCGTGGCGCTCATTCTTGCTGTTGCAGCGACAGGTCGCGCAGACGACATCGACGATGTCGTCAATCGATGGATACAGCAACAACACGTGCCCGCCGCTTCGATTGCGGTCATCAAAGACGGTTTTCTGATCAAGGCTCAGGGATACGGACTTGCGAATATCGAACACGGCATTCCTGCCCGTCCCGATACCGTTTTTAAGATCGGATCGGTGAGCAAGCAGTTCATCGCAACAGGAATCATGCTGCTCGTTCAGGACGGCCGGATCAGTGTGGACGACAGGGTCAGCAAGTTCATTCCCGGAACTCCGGCGACATGGCAGGTCATCACGCTTCGTCATCTGCTGACCCATACCTCCGGCCTGATACGCGAGGCACCGGGTTTCGATCCACGCAAACTTCAGCCCGACATGGACGTGATCAAAACAGCCTATCCGCTGCCCCTGAACTTCAAGCCGGGCGACAAATACGAATACTCCAACCTCGGCTACTTCGTGCTGGGCGAGGTGATTCATCGAGTCAGCGAGAAACCGTGGGCGGATTTTCTTACGGAGCGAGTGTTCACGCCACTGGGAATGACTTCAACCCGTACAACGACTCTTCCGGACATTGTTCCGAATCGCGCGGCCGGCTACGCGTGGGAAACAGACAAATATCTGAACGCCGAAGAATGGTGGGCCGTACGTCCAAGTGGCGCATTCCTGTCCACCGCCCTCGACCTCGCAAAGTGGGAAGATGCGCTGGTCACAGAGCGGATTCTGAAGACGTCCTCAAAAACTCAGATGTGGACGCGAGTCAAACTGAATGACGGCCGCACGCATCCTTATGGATTCGGCTGGGAACTCGCGGACTGGCCGGGCGACTCTACGGGCTCGCCCGTTCCGACGATCCAACACGGCGGAACCATGAATGGATTTCGCGCCACCTTTTCCCGATTTCCCAGTTACGGCCTCACAGTGATCGCTCTGACGAACCGTACCGGTACGCCTGTCGAAGGTCTCGCCGCAAACATTGCAATCACGGTCGTGCCTCAACTCCGAAGCCCTGCGGCCCGATAGGCGCCATCCCTCCTCGAGAGGGCACCAACATACTTGACCATCACCGCGTTTGGCGCTCTGCACCCTCATCGCAGATGTGGATATCCACTATTGCTATCGAAAATCGCTGATGCAGATGGATGTTACATGTCGGCGATGGCCGATGGGCGACGTGAGATTTCGGCGAACGCAAGTTGGCTTTGTAAGTCGTCGCAATTCACAAATCGCTGTTCGTCAGGTACGCATTGAAGATCTACACATTTTCGACAGCAATTTTCGATATTGGATCTGCCACGTGACAGCGTTCTAACTATTCCTCTTCCAGCCCTCACCCTGTCGAGTGCCACACGTGATGCGTCAAGTGTGTTGTTACCCTCGTGAGGAGGGGATGGACTGGTTCTGATACCATAGCGAACGCAATCCATAACTCACCGAAATTCACCGATAGAGGAGGCTTCTATGAAACGCGCGATGCGTCTCTTTTGTTCAGTCCTGCTCGTCTCCATGACAGCGAGCGTTCTGGCGCAGAATGGCGCCAGGACCAAAAAGTTCTTAACAAAACCGCTGGTGATCGAAGATCAGGGCAGCTTCTTTATCGGGGGCGTGCCCAAGGTGACGAACTACGCCGCGTTGCCGCCGGCGAACGTTGCGAATCCGGCGCCGGCGGCGCCCAATCAGATCACGATCGGTCAGATGTACGTTCAGTTCCAGATTCCTGCGCGCAAGAAAGCGAACACGCCGCCGGTCATCATGGTCCACGGATCCACACATACAGCGGCATGTCTGGAATCGACACCCGACGGCCGCGAGGGTTGGGCGCCATATTTCGTTCGCAATGGGATCTCCACTTACATTGTGGATCAGGCAGGACGCGGGCGCTCGGGGTTCGACCAGTCTGTCATTCACGAAGCCGCGGCATTGATCCGAAGCGGCGAAGTCCAAAAGGGAGCGGCACAGCTCCCAACCTTCGGCAGGATTACCGATAACGGCGCGTGGACCGCGTGGTTCGGGCATCTGATGCCGGCGGGCTCAAACATCCTGACGGGCAAGCTGATGCGCCATGGCGACGCCGGCGATCCTCCCACCGACGACGCCAGCCACAAGGACACGTACTTGCCCGCATACCCGCTCTCGGCAGACGCCAGCATCGCCTCACGTACCGGAGCCATCGCTCAGGCGCCGGCCGGGCCCAATGACTACTACGCGCTCGATTATTACAAGCAGTTGGTTCCCAATGCGGAGGTCACGTTGCCGGGTTCCACGTGCGCCACGTGCGATCCGGTCAATATCGCTCCTGCCAATACCTGGACGCCGCAGGGTCTGGCGCTGTTAGTCGAAAAGCTCGGAGGAGCGGTCGTCGCAACGCACTCGCAGTCTGGAATCATGGGGCATCACATGGCGAGGATCCTGAAGGAGCGCGGTCATCTCAATCTGCTGAAGGGCCTGATCACCATTGAAGGGGGCTGCTCCCTGCCGAACAGCGGACTCAAAGCCGAGGACTTCGACAACATTCCTTATATGGCCCTCAAGGGAGACTATGCCGCGACGAGCGAACAGTGCCAGACGACAGTCGACGCGATCAACGCGCGACGCAAGGCCGGTCAGGGAATCGCAAAGGCCGACTACATCAAGCTGGACGAACTCGGCAACCCGGTCTTCAATGGCACGACTCACATGATGATGCTCGGCACGAACAACCTCGAAGTGGCCGATGTCATTTTGAAGTGGGCCGATGAAAACATTCCGCCGAAGGCAGCAAAGAACGGGAAAGCCAGGAAATGATGGCGTAATCCGTGCAATCCGCGGCGAGAGAGAATAGAATCCGCTGAAACTCAAAACACACCTTTACTCGTGGTGTCTTTATCGCGTCATAACGCCCTGAAAGGAGCGATGAGATGAAGAACTGGTTCTTGCTTCTTGTAATAACGTTCACGCTGGCATTGTTCGCTGTTTCCTGCACCAGCACGACAAGCCAGCCACCGGACGCTACGGCCGGCGCGCCGCTGTCCCCGCCAAAAGCAGAAGACAAAGAGTGGGGAATGGCGAACAAAGATTACTCCGCGAGCCGATACAGTTCGCTGAATGAGATCAATACGGAAACCGTCAAGAACCTCCGAGTCGCCTGGACATTTTCGACCGGCGTTCTGCGCGGACACGAAGGCGGGCCGCTGGTGATCGCCAACACCATGTACGTCCACACGCCCTTTCCCGATATCGTTTATGCCCTCGACCTCACAAAGGAAGGCGCGCCGGTCAAATGGAAATACGTACCGAAACAGGACTCGCAAGTGGTGGCGATCGCCTGCTGCGATACGGTGAATCGGGGCCTCGCATACTCCAACGGCACAATCTTCATGAATCAGTTGGACACGCACACTGTGGCTCTGAACGCTGACACCGGCAAAGAAGTGTGGAAGGTCAAGCAGGGAGACTACAGGATGGGTCAGACCATCACGTCTGCGCCCATGGTCATCAAAGACAAAGTGATCTCCGGAATCAGCGGCGGAGAGTTTGGCGTTCGAGGATTCGTAACGGCGAACGATGTGAAAACCGGCAAGCAAGTCTGGCGGATGTACAGCACCGGCCCTGAAGAGGAAGTCGGTTTCCCCGGTTCGATGGAGACGTGGAAGGGTGACGAGTGGAAGCGCGGAGGCGGCACAACCTGGGGATGGTACAGCTATGATCCCGATCTCAACCTCTTCTACCACGGCACGGGAAACCCCGGCTCGTGGAATCCCGACCAGCGGCCCGGCGATAACAAATGGTCGATGACGATCTTCGCGCGAGACCCCGACACGGGCAAGGCGAAGTGGGCTTATCAGAAAACGCCGCACGATCGATGGGACTACGACGGCATCAACGAGAACGTCCTCGTCGATCTCAACGTTGGCGGACAAATGCGGAAAGCCCTGGTGAACTTCGATCGGAATGGCTTCTCGTACACCATGGATCGGACAACCGGTGAATTGCTCGTCGCCGAGCCCTTTGTTCATGTCAACTGGGCAAAGGGAGTGGACCTGAAAACCGGCAAACCCATCGAAGTCCCCGAAAAGCAGACCTCCTCAACGAAAAACACGAAGGACATCTGCCCCTCGGCCATGGGAGGAAAGAACCAGCAACCGGTCGCTTACTCTCCGCGAACAAGTCTCTTCTACGTACCCACCAATAATCTCTGCATGGACTATGAGGGTGTGGAAGTGAAGTATCAGGCCGGCCAGCCGTACGTCGGCGCGATCGTCGTCAGCCATCCCGGACCGGGCGGCAACCGAGGCGAGTTCATTGCCTGGGATGCGTCCACGGGTAAGAAGGTTTGGGGCATCAAAGAAAACCTCGCCGCATGGGGAGGCGCTCTTGCCACCGGCGGCGATGTGATTTTTTACGGAACGATGGAAGGTTGGCTGAAAGGTGTTCACGCCAAGACAGGCGAGACCTTGTGGAAGTTCAAGACTCCATCGGGAATCATCGGCAATCCGATGACGTATACGGGACCCGACGGGAAACAATACATCGCCGTGCTTTCCGGCATCGGTGGATGGTCCGGCATCGGAGTCGCGGCGGACATCGGTCCCGAAGATCCCACGGCGGCGCTTGGGGCGATCGGCGCTTTTGCCGACGTCGGTAACTTCAGCAACCAGGGTGGTGTGTTGACGGTGTTCGCGTTGCCGTAGGTATGAGGCAACACAAAGGCACAAAGGCGCAAAGGCACAAAGCAACGCCGCGAAAGCCGTTTTCTTTAACGGCGTTGCTTTGTGCCTTTGCGCCTTTGTGCCTTTGTGTTGCTTTACACGGCCAGACAAAGAACCAGTTAGGCATATGCGCCGATCCTGAAAATCTCCCCTTCTCCAACCGCCGGTTGGAAGGCTTCGAAAACAAGATCGCGAGCTTGATTGCGTCGGAACTGGGCACGACTCCGCGCTACGTCTGGTGGGGACAACGCGTGGGTTTTATCCGCAACACAATGAATGCCACGCTGGAGTCGGCGCGGTGTGATGTCGTGATCGGCGTTCCCTCCGGATACGATCTGGTACAACCGACGAAGCCGTACTATCGATCGACTTATGTCTTCGTGTATCCGAAGGGAAAGGGACTGCAGATCAAGTCTCTGGACGACCCCATTCTCAAGAAAATCAAAATCGGTGTCCATTTGATCGGCGACGATTACACGAATCCTCCGCCCGTTCACGAGCTATCCAAAAGAGGAGTTGTCGACAACGTGGTCGGGTTCAGCACGTTTTATTCTGCTCAGAATCCGCCGAACGCGATCATTGATGCGGTCGCTGCGGGAAAGGTCGATGCAGCCATTGTTTGGGGTCCGGCGGCGGGATACTTTGTAGCGCGTCATCGCGTGCCACTGGAAATGGTCCCTATTCCCTCCGGAAAGACCGATCTTCCATTCGCGTTCGACATGGCCCTTGGCGTTCGGAAAGGTGACGAAGCGCTTAGATCGCGGTTGGAACAGGTGCTCGATCGAAAGCAGGCCGAAATTCAAAAAATTCTAAAGGATTACAGCGTTCCAGTTTTAGACAGGAAGGCCGGTACGAAATGATCTCTCGGATCTCCATGCTTGCGGCCTTGGCGTGTATCGTGTGGATTATCGCCGGCTCCCTCTCCCCGGTGCATGCCCTGCAGAAGCCGTCTGCGCCGCCTCCATCGGAGGCCTATCAAAATGTATACAACGGATGGAAATGGTGGCATGTCTACTGCTATCGATGCCACGGCCAGAATGCGATCGGCGGTAGCCTGGCGCCGAATCTGATCGATCCCAATGCGAAGTTGCCGCTCAAAGACTTTTTGTACCGAGTTAAGAACGGAAGCGCCGACGGGCAGATGCAGCCCTGGGACAAACTCCTCGACGACAAACAGATCACTCAGCTCTATTACTACGTGATGGCGCGGACCGACAAAGTGTTGCCTCCCGGCCGGCCGGATGAAGTCGGACCGAAGGGCGGCGCCTGGATCGTGCCTAAAGGATGGCCGACATTTCAAACAGGCGGGAGATGAATCACCGCAGCAATCTGGTTCTCGGCCTGGTTCTCGGCCTTTCGTTTTTTCTCGCCGCCTGCAGCGCAGCGCCTCCCTCCTCTGCGAACTATCGAATCTACGTAACGAATGAACGGTCGGGCGATGTCAGCGTTATCGATGCCGCAACACATGAAGTAATTGCGACCGTGCCTTTGGGGAAACGTCCTCGGGGAATCCATGCGAGCCCGGACCGCCAGACGATCTATGTCGCCTTGAGCGGGTCTCCCATCGCAGGGCCAGGTGTGGATGTAACCAAGTTGCCGCCGGCGGACAAGAAGGCGGATGCGATCGGCGTATTCGACGTTCGAGAGAACAAACTGCAACGGCTGATCCCGGCGGGGTCGGATCCGGAAGAATTCGACCTGAGCAAAGACGGAACGCTGCTCTTCTGTTCCAATGAAGATGTCGCGCTGACCAGCATTGTCGATATCGCTTCGGGTAAGATCCTCGCCTCGATCCCTGTGGGGCCGGAACCGGAAGGAGTTACGACGAGTCCTGACGGCAAGCTGGTCTATGTGACTTCAGAAGATGCCGGAACAGTCGTCGTCATCGACACAGCGACTCGCAAAGCGATCAAGACGATTCCCGTCGGTAATCGCCCCAGGGACGTTGTCTTTTTTCCGGATGGTTCCATGGCCTATGTGACGAGAGAAAACGACGGCGTCATCAGCCTGATCGACGTGCTAAAGGGTCAGCCGATCCAAACCATCGAACTCGGCCCTCAAGGTGAAATCAAACCGATGGCCGTCATTCTCTCTCCGGACGCTACAAAAGCCTATGTGAGCGCCGGCCGCGGAAAACGTGTCTACGAGATTGATACAGCCACAAACATGGTGACCGCTTCAGTCGAAGTCGGGGACCGACCGTGGGGCATCGCGCTCTCGCCGGACGGAAAGACGTTATACACGGCGAATGGTCCATCGAACGATGTATCCGTCGTGGACGTTGCCACACGGACCGTAATCAAGAAGATCAAAGTCGGAACCGGTCCGTGGGGCATCATCACGCTTCAGCCGTGAACTTACTTCAAGCGAAGCGACATCGCGTGAACGTCCGCCCGTTCGATGCCCATGGAATCCACGTTGGTGACGGGCGCGATACCTTCAAAGCGCGCATCGCGCCCAGACTCGAGTACTTTCAAAACCGCGACGCCAGGTGAAATGCCCGTGCTGACGTGGGGATCGGCTGTCAGGGGATTGGGACCACGGAGCGAAGCGAAGACATGGCTGCCGTTTGGCGATGTCACCAGGAGATCCGGCGTGGGGTCGCTGCTGATGGGGCCGGCAAGTGGAATGCGATTCACCAGCGTATCGGTCGCGGTATCGACGACAAACAGGAAGTTACGTCCTCGATCGGCCACCCACAAATACTTGCCGTGTTTGGTAACCGTGCCGCCATGCGCATCCGCGTGCTCAACATCTTCGCTGAACACTACTTTCGGAGCAGGCGTGTTGGGCGGATTGGCGGGTGAGAAACCGCTTACGGGAAATGCGTACAGATCGGCCTCATACAAGTTCGTGGGCGTTCCACCACCGGAATCGATATACATCGTGCTGCCGACCTGGGCGCCCACGCAGCCGTTGGGATGAACCGTCGCCAGGTCGTATTCCGCCACGATTTGCATCGGTGTGGTCTTGCCGTCTACGACAAACAATCCACCTCCACGCAAAGTGACGTAGACATATCGGCTGGTGGATTCGATCACCGGACAGATCGGAGCGTTGTCGTTCCTTATGCCCGCCTGCTCACACGGAATTCCGTTTGGCGTCGTACATACGGCCAGGTTGATCATCGCGCCTGAATTGAGCACAAAGTTTTCCGTCGCGTAGTTCGTGTCGATCCTTTCCAGCAGCTTCCCATTCTGGTTCGCGAACGCAATATAGGTCTCATCCGCAGAGGGAATCGCAAAGTGAACCTGTCTTGCTCCGCCTGCTCCGATCGAAGAGCGAATGCATTCGACAGGATTTCTCGTTTGCGCCCTGATAAACAGGATGTGCCCGGACGCGACAAACGAAACAATTGCGTGTGTCTGGGATAGGTTGAACGCAATCATGTGCGGTCTTACTGGATTAACTCCTGTTTTTGCGAAACACATGGAAGCGGCGGCGCCGGCGAGGTCGATCTTTTCCGGCACGGCTTGTGCAGGATTAGACCCGTTTTCAAGCGTGTGCCCGTCATAGATGTGGATGGTACCGCCGTAGGTCAATCCCGGAGAATTGGACTGGTCAATGGCCCAGATTTCGTATTGCTCTGCAGAGAAGGCTGGGTTCAGCCCAGCGAATACTACGAAAACAAGCGTGGCTGCAAACCGGACGGCAATCTTACGCATCTCGTAACCCTCCTTTTCAGTCTCCTAATATCACAGCGGCCGGATTTTGACTTCCTCCGCTGATAGCATGTTAGTAGGACTGTCTGAACGAGTCTCGAAAGGAGTTCATATGAGATTCGGAAGCGTCTTGCTGGCAATATTTTTGGTAACAGCAACTCTTGCAGCTCAGTACCAGGACTACCAGTACTCAACTCCGTATTATCCCGGGCAAGTATTTCCAAGCCCGTACTATCCCGGTTCGTACTATCCCGGTATGTACTATCCCGGTTCGGCGCCTGTTTACATGCAGCAGCAGATCTATCCCGACCAGTTCACGAGCGCGACTGCCAACCAGATCATCGATGATTTGGAGGCTCAGGTAGAGCGGCTCCAGGGCGAGGTGGAAAGGCTTCAGAACGAACTGGCGGTCACTGCGGTCACAGTTGTCTCACCGCCTCCACCGCAGCCTGAGGCGCAAAACGCGGCACCGGAAGCGCCTGCAACGCCGGTGACCGTGGTTTTCGACAACGGGGCACGCGTCGAGGGCTCAGGGTATGCAATCGCGGGCGACATGATCTGGATTCTCGGTCCAACCGGTTCCCGGAGATTTGCTCTTTCCGACCTCAACCTCGAAGCAACGCAGCGGGAGAACCTCAGTCGAGGAGTCGGCTTTCAGACCATCCCTACGGAGTGATCCGGCTTACCGGCGCTCCTCGCAGTTATACGGGACGAGGGTTTCTTTCAAGTCGAGCCAGTAGCGGTTCAGCGTTACGGGTTTCGTGAAGTTCACGGAATCCGTGACGCTGACCGTGTAATCGAGCCGGCTGCCGTCCGCGGTCGGTGTGAATCGTTCGACCAGAGTGGATTGTTCGCTCTGGGGAATTCCTGCCTGATCGAACCACTTGAAATTCACGTGAGTGGTCGTGACGACGAGTGTGGACCCTTCCCACTTTCCGACTGAATAACCGACAAGAGACGGCCGCGTCCCGCGGGGCGCCTCTGTTTGATTCATATGGATCGTGCGCTGCAGGTCGTACTCTTCGATCTGGAAACAGAATCAACTCCCGGCCGTCCGGCGTCAGCAGATTCGTCGCGTGCATTTCCTTCTTTTCAGTAACCGGAGGCCAACCCGCGACGCGGACTTTCATGCCCGCGGTCAGGTACTCGCGCAGGACCCCGGAACGGACCATCTGCGACGCACCCGCTGTTTCAAGAATCCAGACGACAGGTTTGCCGTTTTCCATTGTGCGGACTCTGAGGTGCGCATGTGGATTCGCCCAGCGAACCTCGATTAATTCGCCTTCGATCTCGATCGATTTGGTGTTATCGAACTGTCCGGCAAAACTGTGATGAGCGGCACCCGCAGTCGTGAAAGCGAACATGAATGCGGCCGCATAGAAAACGCTTTGTAAGATTTGAGTAGTCATGACGTCCTTCCAAAGCCACGTATTCTCTCATTTCCGCGACGCTGTTGTACCATCGATAGGTACGAGCGAGACCCATTCATAAGGGAGCTGAGTGAATGAAAAAACGATTGATTGTCTTTACGCTGGCGCCTCTGGCGTTAGCCGCTCTATTGCAGTTGCAATGTATGGCGCAATCGCCGGGCGTTGAAACGCGTCCGCCCAACGGTACAGGCCAGAAGCCCGCATTCGCGGGTCAAACACGGGTAGCGCAGCAAAAACTGAACGTGGCGTTCGATGTTGTGACGGTTGTGCCTGCCGTGGAGACACCATGGGGGCTGGCCTTTCTGCCCGGAGGAAAGATGCTCGTCACCGAGCGCGTCGGGCGTTTGAGAATCATCGATGCCGCGGGCAAGCTTTCCGAGCCGGTTGCCGGACTTCCGATGGTCGACAATCGCGGCCAGGGAGGATTGCTGGACGTAACGCTCGATCCGAATTTTGCAACCAACCAGATTATCTATTGGAGCTACTCCGAACCGAAGGAAGGCGGCGCGAACAACACGGCCGTCGCGCGAGGCAAACTGGTGGACGGCGGAGCGCCGCGAGTCGAGAACGTTCAGGTTATCTACCATCAGGAGCCTTCGCTACGCTCCACGCTGCACTACGGCAGCCGTCTGGTGTTTGGTAGGGACGGCACGCTGTTCGTTACGCAGGGTGAGCGATCCATTACCGAGGGCCGCATGCAGGCGCAGAAAATGGACAGCCTTCTCGGAAAGATCGTCCGCATCAATGCCGATGGGTCGATCCCGAAAGACAATCCTTTCGCTGGCAAAGCCGGGATCCGGCCGGAAATCTGGTCGTCCGGTCATCGGAATGTGCAGGGAGCCGCGCTTCATCCCACGACGGGTGAACTCTGGACCATCGAACACGGCACCCGCGGCGGCGATGAATTGAATATTCCGAAAAAGGGCGGCGACTACGGATGGCCGACGATCGCATACGGCATCGAATACCAGGGCGGTCCGATCACGGGAGGCATTCAGGCCAGGGAAGGAATGGAGCAGCCCCGATATTTCTGGGATCCCGTCATTGCTCCGGGCGGCATGTCGTTCTACAACGGATCGCTGTTCCCCGCGTGGAAAGGCAATCTGTTCATCGGCGGCCTCGGCAGCCAGCACATCGCCCGGTTGACGATCAGCGGCGACAAGGTCACGGGTGAGGAACGATTGCTCGAGGATATGCAGCCTCGCGCCCGCATTCGCCTCGTTAAGGAAGGTCCGGACGGCGCCTTGTACGTTCTGGCTGAAGGCGGTGGCGGTCGTGGAGCTCCTCCGACACCCGGCCGCATTTTGAAGCTCGTACCGAAACGCTAGCGGCTGGGTAGAAACACAAAGACGCAAAGGCACAAAGGCGCAGAGAAAACCGATTTTCTCTGCGCCTCTGTGCCTTTGCGTCTCTGTGTTTTTACCGACAGTAGCTCAGGGCTAACGATGCTGATATCGGCCCGGGCCACTCAGCACTCGAAGTTGCCACAGCCTCGTCCACCGCCGCCGCCCGGCTCTTGTGCTGCAACGCTCATGCCGCATTCCGTCACTTTTTCGCGATCTTGAAATCGCCTTTTCTGTTGTCGTGATTCCAGCTTCCGGTCATCGTGCCTTGTTCAAATTTGCCGTCGATGACGAAGTGCACCTTATTGGGTGCATCCGCTTCGAGGTGAATCGCTCCAGTCTTTGCATCGAAAGAAGTTTTTTGGAGCATGATCGCATTCGGCCCGGGATTGACCGTGCCTGACAGAACCTTGCCGTCCCACTTCAGTTCAACAGTCACGGGATTGCGGTGTGTTGGCGACGGGCCCCAGTCGCCGGTCCATGTCCCACTGACTGCCGCAGGCGTAGCTTGTGCGAACGCAGACGCTGCCAGGCAAAACAAAACACAGATCGCGTAAAGATTTTTGAATCTCATTTGTCCTCGCAAAAATTGGGGTTTGAAACGCGAGCAGATTATCACATCAGAGGACGTAGACAGCGCGCCTTGTCACGCTCGAAGTAGCGTTGTGGTTGTCCTCATTGCCGCTTGAAGAATTATACTGCCGCGCATGATTTACCAACTCCTGATGGCGATGACTACCTCGCGTTGCGGAAGGCCGGCATACCTGCCGAAATGCACCATCTTCGAGAACGGACCTCACGGCGTCGGTCTGGCAAATGACGATTCCGCATTATCGGAATGGTCGAAGCTGCTTGCGAACTGGCTTCGCAGTCGGGGCGTCGTGAAATAGCCCAACTACAGTCACGCACGCCGAAAAACTCCGTAAGCACGTGACGAATCCACTGGAAAGCTTCATTGCCCCTCAGAATAAGGAGGGCATAATGCATTCACTGAAACCCAAAACGTTCGCTATTTCTGTATTCGCCATCGTTTCGTCAATCCTGCTGGCAGCTCCGAAGGCAACCGCCCAGGAACCATCCCGCATTCAGGTTTACGGCGGATACTCGGTACTTCACCCGAATTTGCCGAAGTTCGATTCCGATCCATCGGTGTCCAGAACAGTTGAAACCGTGTTGGGCAACCTGTCCGGCTGGAACGGCGGAGTCACGGTCGGTTTAACAAACACCTTCGGTGTCACAGCCGACTTCAGCGGGTACTACAAGAAGTTCAACGCTACCATTGACGGCAGCAACTTCGACGCGAGTCTGCGCGCTTACACCTTTCTGTTCGGTCCACAGTTTCAGAAAAACGGTGAACGACTGCGGCCGTTTGCGCGGATTCTGTTTGGTATTGCGCATGGATCGGCGGAAGCCACCGTCGATGGCGAGAGAGGCGAGGGTTCAAAGACCGTTTTCGGCGCATCCGTCGGCGGAGGATTGGATGTGAAGGTTGCCAATCGTGTGGCGATCCGCGCCGCTCAACTCGACTACTACCCATTCCGAACGTCCGAAGGCGGAGGTCTCACCTTCAACAATTATCGGTTCGGCGCCGGCGTTGTGTTTTATGTCCGCTAGATTCGTCTGTCTTGCCGCGCTGTCGGCAGCGCTCGCCATGATTACCGGTTGCGGGGCCATCAAAACATCCGCCATCAAGAGCGTGGCGGATACGCTGGCGGCTCCGGACAGCGACGTCTTCGCGCGTGACGAGGATCTCGAACTTGTCGAAGCGGCGGCGCCTTTCGGGCTCAAGTTGTACGAGTCGCTGCTGGATTCGATTCCCGATCATGTTCCGCTGCTGGTCGCGACCTGCAGCAACTTCACGCAGTATTCCTACGCTTTCGTGCAATCGAACGCAGAAGAACTCGAGTATCAGGACTACTCGCAGTACACGCGCCAGAAAGATCGCTCGCTTCGGATGTACCTTCGCGCTCGGGACTACTGTTTGCGTGGACTCGAGCGGCGGTTTCCCAGGATTCGGGTCGCCCTCCTGCGCGATCCGAAGACGGCTCTGGCGAGGGCTAAGAAGGAAGACGTGCCGTTGCTTTATTGGTCGGCAGCGTCGTGGGGTTCGGCAATCTCGTTCGGTATCGGACGAGCGGATCTCGCCGGGGATCTGCATGTCGTCCGCGGCCTGGCTGAACGGGCATTGGATCTCGATCCGATGCTGAACCAGATCGATGAGCTTTTTCCGAATTAATGCACTGCGTTCTTATTGTGGGCGGTCATAGACCGCCCCTACAGGAGGAATCGTATGTATCGACTCCGACATCTTCTTATCGTGTTGATCTTCTCGCTATGCCTGCCGTCGGCTGTTCAGTCTCAGGCGCCTGTCACCATTGGCATGGCAACCGCCGCGCCGGACAAATCCGAATGGCATGACTCGCTGTTGCAATTCGCGGACACAGTGAAGCGCGGAACATCGAA
>Ga0137433_1000494_pt1 | contig 20897 bp, 21 predicted proteins | sample EasRivERMZT840_2_FD_102335 | JGI IMG/M metagenome (GOLD analysis project Ga0137433, IMG submission 102335) | Soil microbial communities from meander-bound floodplain in the East River, Colorado, USA - East River MetaG ERMZT840_2 | ecosystem: Environmental > Terrestrial > Soil > Floodplain ...
ACCGAACACGACGGCCAACGGCTACAGCGGCGGATGTCATGGAACAGGTTCCACGTTGGCGCCGAACGACCCCATCGCGCTGATACCTTTGGGACGTTGCGTCATTCATGCCGCGCGTCTCTCTCATCTGATGGGCATTGCTTTTGGGGTTTCCATGCCGAGGCTCAGCGGTCATCCGAGCTGGGACGGCCCTTCGAGATTCGATGTCGAGGCGAAAGCTGAAAACCCGTCTGCGACTAACGCGGATTTGATCGCCATGCTTCAGACGCTGCTGATCGACCGCTTCAAACTGAAGTTTCACACCGAAAAACGAGAGGTGTCCGGATTCGCGATCGTGATCGCGAGGAACGGATCCAAACTCAAGGAAGGAAAACCCGGCAGCCGGCCTTCGATGCAGATCATGGGAGCCGCAATCAGTAAATTCGATGCCGCCGAGGGCAAGAACCTGGAACTCAACAGGATCATCGCTCAAAGAGGATCGATTGCCGAACTGGCAGCAGTGCTTACGAACCTGCCTGACCATCCGCCTGTCGTCGATCGCACCGGACTCACGGGCCTCTACGATTTCGCACTTTCATGGGAGCCCACGGAGTCCATCTCCGCAGTGCTGCAGGAACAGCTCGGGCTGCGGCTCGAACCGCAGAAAGTGGCGATCGACTTCTACGTGATCGATTCCGCCGAAAAACCCTCCGGCAACTAGCGCTGCTCCGGCGGCTTTTGAGAACGGCTTTCGCGAAGATAGTGCGGGCTGTATTGAAGTCCGTATGACGTCGAGATCTTCGTCTCGGCTTTATGACGAAAGAATTCTTCCTGCGATCGCCGGATGGCGGCAAGTTCATCTTCGGTGCAGTCGCGCATTGTGATTTCTTCCCGGGGAACGAAGAAAACCTGACCGATCGGCATGTTGTGAGCGCCTGGAATCCCCTCACCCGGCTGCAGGACATACCGGAATTCCGTCTCGTGGGCATACCAGTCGGTTTCGACGCGAACCACCAGCATCGGAGCAATCGGCCGCTCGATATTGTTGAAGACCGGTGTGTAGACCGTATCCCATCCCGGCGGCGTCTGGAAGTTCGTCGCCCCGCGAAGCGCGATGGCTCCGGGAGGCGTTCCCATATCTTCCGGAACCACGAGGCCGCGCATGATTGCAAGGGCCGCCTCGCGCGACATCGTGGGCTTGCGTGTCATGAACGAAACTTCTTCCTTCATGATTCCGATGCTGCCGATCGGTAGCACGAGCGTTACGGAAAAGACTCCTTCCCACTTCCCGCCGGTGTTCACGGCGTAGATGAAGTGATACCGGCCTTCACCCTGAAACTCGATATGAAACGACTCCTTTTCGTCTAACGGAGGATAAACAAGAAAACCGAGTGCGCTGCCGGCCTCCAGTACGGGGCAATGACGCGCGTGCTGAGGCAGCAACGGCCGCTGACCTTCACGACGCGGTTTCCAGCCGACTCCCGGGCGGCTCGAGTTTGAAAATAATCGGACTTCCATGGGCGGGGAGTGTAACCCAATCAACTGGCGACTGCGGTAGAATTTGACCCTCCGGAGAAACCACTTATGAAAATGTTTTTCCCGCTGGCACTGGCTGTTTTGCTTGTTTCATGCGGCGCTTCGGAAGGGGCCGATGAAGGCGGCGATCCCCTCACCGGAACCTGGGTCGGCGATTTCGGGCCGGCATTCTACGACCGGAATACGATCTCGCTCGAACTGCATTGGGATGGAAAAAAGCTCACCGGCATGATCAAGCCGGGTCTTCAGAACGGCCGTATGTACCGCAACTTCGCAGGCTTTCCAATCGACAACGCGTCGTTCGACCCGACGACAGGCGCGATCCGGTTCGAGGCGGCTTACAAGCCGAAAGCCCGGAACTACATCATCGAAGGACGGTTGAAGAAGGGCACGTTGAGCGGAAAATGGAACAGACCGGAAGATAATCGGGACGGCGATTTCAAGCTCACGAGGAAACACGCGTCCTGATTCAGGCGTCATTCAGGCTTCGATGCGTTCGACCAGGCGGACTTCCTCGGGTGTCAACTCGATCTGATGCACTCGCAGGTCTTCCTTCATGTGGGTCAGGCTTGTTGTTCCGGTGAGCGGCACCATTCCCGCCTGTATCGCAAACCGAAAGACAACCTGTTCGCCGTGAACGCCGAGCCTGCGCGCAATCTCTTCGACGTCCGGATGTCCGACAACGTGAGGGTTGGCTGTGAGCAGAGAGAAACCCTGATACATGATCCCATTCGTCCGGCAGATCTCGCGAACCTGACGATCCCATCCTCGATTTGCGAAACACCGGTTTTGCACCGCCATCGGCTTGATTTCAGCCTGCGCGACCAGTGTCGCGAGCTGGATTGCATTGACGTTACTGATGCCGATCATGCGTGCGCGCCCGGACCGGTAAAGCTTCTCGATCGCGCCCCAGACTTCCCAATCCTCGGCCCCAAGGCCCGGATAAGTGTACGGGCCGTGGAGCAGATAAGAATCGAGATAGTCCGTATTCAGATGCTTCAAGGACGCCTCAAACGACTGCGCTACCTGCTTCGTCAGCGGTGCTTGCGGCTCGTATGGGACACGATGGTCCTGACCATTCAGCGGCGTGAACTTCGTCTGAAGAAATAAACGATCGCGGCCGATTCCCTCGCCGGCCAGCGCGGCAAGTGCATCACCGACCAGAGGTTCCGAATAATGTTTTGGCTGGTTTGCTGTATCGATTGCGCTGAACCCGGCCTGGACCGCGGTCCGAACTAGGTCTGTGGTAGCGTCCTTTTTCCAGGCCGTTCCATAGATGAATGAAGGCATCGGCGGTTTTTTTGTGCTCATCAGAATCGCCCCGTTTGTAGTGTAAGATGAATCGCGTTATGGCAAACAAGCGATCATTCTGGGTCCTATCCAAACAACCAAGAGAAATCGGCGGATTCGGCAAAAATCCGGTTCCGGCGCAGTTCAAGACCCTGGAAGATGCGCAAAAGTATGTCCGGAACTTGAATTTGAAGAAGGGCGCCTATCATCCCGGCTACTTCATTGAGGAACGGATTGGCAATACGCCTGTTTCCACTCCTAAAAAGAAGGCTGACGACGTCGAAGAGTAGACCCTGCCTCCGCTCTCGGATCAGGTTGTATGACTACGGACACTGCCGCTCCACTCGTTAACTTATTGGGCTTCATTACAGGACTCGTCTTGTACGCCATGCTGTTGTGGATGGCGCTCACCTCTGGCCGCGAACTCAACCGGTTGATTCTGCTGACGGGTTTCCTGGGATTCGCGTGGAATGCCGGCGCTCTCGCTGCATACGGTCTCACCAATCTCGGCATTGCATGGTCCACTCCTCTTCTGCTGGCCGGGGCTTTCGGCGCGTTGTGTTTCCTGCCATCAGCGGTCGTCCATTCGGCGCTCGCAGCCAGTGAGAAGGTCAGCCGGCGTGAGAATCTTCTCATCTCGGTTCCCGCGTATGCGATGAGCAGCATCGCGGCGGCGATGCACGTTTATGCCGCCCTCACTTCCGGCGAGGTGCCGTCGCAGTTTGCCCTTCGCGGTGTGACCGTCGGTTTTGCCGTACTGATTTTCGCGCTGCTGATCGTGACACGGGGCCAGGAGAATCGCGGCCGCATCCTGTGGGTTGTTGGGATGTCGGTGTTCGCAGTCTCGGCACTGCACCTGAGCGAACACCAGGGCAGCGATCCATGGTGGATGCAGCTAGCCGGGCATCACGCTTCCCTGCCGCTTGCACTGTTGATCCTTTATCAGGATTTTCGTTTCGCCCTCGCGGACATTTTTCTGAAGCGCGCTCTTGCCTTCATTCTGCTGGCCGGCCTGACCTTCGGCGTGTTCGCGTTCGGCATGAGTCCGCTGCTGCAGTCGAAGCCAATGAACGAGCAGTCCACGGCTCTGATGCTGGCCATGTGGGTGGCAACCGCGTTGACGTATCCGTCGCTAAGGCGCGGAGCTGCGTGGTTTGTCGACAAGGTTGTGCTGAAGCGCGTCGATTACGCCGAAGTCGTCGTTAAGCTTTCGCGTGATATCGACAAGTGCGCTTCACCCCGATCGGTCCTCGAAGAAGCGGCGAGGATCCTGGCGCCCGCCGTCAGCGCTTCATCCATCGAATGGCTGGAATCCACTACCGCCGGTGGAGACCTTCGCGTCGAACCGGACAGGCGAAGCGCCCGCGTTGCGATTCCGACTGCGCATCCGCACTACGTACTGCACATCCGGGATCTCACGGGAGGCCGCAGGCTGCTGTCGGATGACCTCGCACTGCTGGAACGCGCGGCACTCATTGTGGCCCGGCGTATCGATGCCGTCCGGTCGATGCAGGAGCGTTACCGCCATGAACTGCAGGAACAGGAAATGCGAAAGCTCGCTGCCGAGGCCGAATTGCGAGCCCTGCGCGCTCAGATCAATCCTCACTTTTTGTTCAATGCGTTGACGACCATCGGATATCTCATTCAGAGCGCGCCCGACCGCGCCCTGGGCACACTCTTGAGGCTGTCCGGCCTGCTGCGCGGATTGCTGAAGTCCAGCGGCGAATTCGTAACGCTCGGCGAGGAACTCGACATTATCGAAGCGTATCTCGATATCGAGCGCGAACGATTCGAGGACCGGTTGAGAGTCCGTATTGAAGTCCCTGTTGAATTGCGCCGAATTCGCATTCCGGCGCTCGTGATTCAGCCTCTGGTTGAAAACGCCATCAAGCACGGCATCAGTGAGTCGCGGGCCGGCGGAGAAGTACGAATATCGGCGCAGCTCGATGAGAACATGGCGGTCATCACCGTGGCCGATACGGGAGCGGGCATGGCCGTCGTTCACGATCGCGGAAGGTCTCGCGGTATGGGCTTGTCCAATGTAGAAGAAAGGCTGAGGCGTTATGGGGCCTCAAAGCCACTAACGATTGAGAGCGTCGCGGGAACAGGAACGACTGTCGTGATCCGCGTGCCGTTGCAGCCGGCTGACGCGTTGGCGCAATCAGCATCAGTGAGGAGCCGATGAACGCAGACAAGCTTCGCGTAGCAATTGCGGACGATGAGAGGCCGGCACGTTCCTTTCTTGCGTCGATCCTGCGCACTTTCGAAGATGTCGAAATCGTCGGCGAAGCCGCCAATGGTATGGATGCCGTCGAGTTGATCGAGTCATCCCACCCGGATCTTGCTCTTCTCGACCTTCAAATGCCTGAAGTGGACGGCCTGGGCGTCATTCGGCTTCTGAAGACGAACCGCATGCCGCTTGTCGCGTTTGTGACCGCTTATGACGAGTATGCGGTCCCCGCGTTCGAGGTGAACGCCGTCGACTACCTCCTCAAGCCCGTCGAAGTGGGCCGCCTGCGCAAGACGATCGACCGGGCGCGCGAACGTCTGGGACGTGAAGACTACCGCGCTGAAGAGACGGAAAACCTTCGCGCAGCAGCTTCGGAGTATGAATCAGCACGCGGAAGATCGCCATTGCTTCGAATTCCGGTTCGGCGACGTGATGAAATCGTTCTCGTATCCGTCCAGAATCTGGTGTCGATTATTGCCGACGGCGAATTGCTCCATCTCCATACAACCAATAACGAGACACACACCATCTCTTACCGTCTGAGAGATCTTGAGTCGCGCCTCGATCCGGCACGGTTTGTGCGACTCGGGCGCGGCGCGCTGGTGAACGTGGAAATGATCCGCCGGATCCTTCCGATGCCTGGCGGAACGTTCAACGTCGTTCTCAACAATGATCAGGAGCTTCGAGTCAGCCGGCTCCAGTCGCGACTGCTGCGGGAACAGCTGTTGCGGTTGTAGATCTATTTCTTTGCCGGTTGCTTTGCAGGGGGAGCCGACTTCGTGTCAGCGGGTTTTGCGCCAACAACCTCGACGCTGTACAGCGTACGGTAGTCGCCGTCGTAAACCTTTGCGGTGATCTGGTCGCCGACTTTCACCCTCTTCAGGACGTCTTCCTTATCCGGAACGTAGCTCATGGACATGGCGTCCATCCAGCCTTCGACCTTCTGGTTATTCACAGTAAATGTCTTGTTCGTCAGGTCGATTTTTTCCACTTTACCTTTGAAGACGTGCTCCTTCTTTCCCGCAGGCGGGGTTTTGGCCTGTTGTGCCGCAAGGCCCGCTGAAATTAGAAGGCAAAGCAGCGCACCCAGGATCGCAATTCGTTTCATCTCAACCTCCATGGCCTGTCATTGTACGCGAACTGTGATAAGTTCTGGCGACAGGACGCTACACAACTTCATTTAGGGGTAAGCCATGATCCAAGAGGCGCCAAACCAAACCCGAGTCGATTTGGATACGCATCCAAAAGGACTCTACGCCCTGTTCGCCACTGAGATGTGGGAGCGGTTCAGCTTTTACTCGATGCTGGCGCTCTTTACCCTCTACATGCAGGATTTCAGAGAAGGCTTCGGCTGGACTCCCGCGCAAGCCACGAGTCTGTACGCGAACTATCTGATGTTCGTGTACGCCAGCCCGCTGATCGGCGGCTGGCTCGCCGACAAAGTGCTGGGGTATCGGAAAGCCGTCATGATTGGCGGTTTCTTCTTCATGGCAGGACACGGGCTGCTCTCGATTCCAGCGCTTTGGGCTGTTTACGCGGCATTAACCTGTCTGGTCATCGGCAACGGGTTCTTCAAGCCGAACGTCTCGACGATGGTCGGTAACCTTTACCCCGAGGGCAGCCGCTTAAAGGATCGCGCCTACAACATCTTTTACATGGGCATCAACATCGGCGCCTTCATGGCCCCGGTTGTAATGGAACTGGTGAAGTCGCAATGGGGCTTTCACGTCGCGTTCGCCATCGCCGCATTCGGAATGGTTATCTCCGTAGGCATCCTCTGGAAATTCAAGAACATCGTTGAAGACCCGGCGGTCATCGAAGCGAAGAGAAGCGGCAGATCACTGCCTACGGTCGGGCGCGGCGGTGAGATGGAAACGGTTTCCGACGGCAAGCGTATCGCTGCTCTGATCGTTATCTTCGCCATCGTGATCGTCTTCTGGATGGTCTTCCACCAAAACGGTTCGACATTGACGTACTGGGCGGATGACAACACCGATTGGGACGTTTCCGGTACGATTTCCAACGCCATCAACCCGTTCTGGATTGTGACGCTTACGTTTCCTCTCGTGTGGTTCTGGAAGTGGCTCGACGGCAAAGGTAAAGAGCCTTCGACGCCAACAAAGATGGCTGTAGGGATGACGCTGACCGCGCTGTCCTTCTTCGTCTTGTTCGCCGCGGCGAAGATGGGCGAAGCAAAAGAAGTCCGGCCGGATATGTTCGCAACAGGCTCATTCCGCATTAATGAACGCGCGCTCGAGTCCTTGCGCGCCGGCGGCGTCCCGCCGGATATTCTCGACAAGATCCAAACCGCGAAAGATCCGGAGGGCAAGTTCGTCGTGCTGGACAGGAAGTTCTCGGGGGATGAGAAGGGCACGGGCGAACAGAACCTGATTTCCGCGCTTGGACAACTCTTTCCAGCCGACGTTGTCGCGCAGCACCGGCCGACGCTCCTGACGCAGGGTTATCTGTTCGTCATGTCGCCATTCTGGCTGATCCTCGCCTATGCCGTGATATCGCTTGGCGAGTTGATGCTCTCTCCGATGGGCCTGTCGCTCGTTTCCAAGGTCGCGCCGCTTCGGGTCCGCGGCTTGATGATGGGTGGCTGGTTCGTCGCTACGGCAATCGGCAACAAGCTGACAGCAATCGGCGTTTTCTGGTCCATCTGGAGGCAGTCGTCGTTCTTCCTCATCCTCGGCTGCTGCGCACTGGTGATGGCGGTCGTCCTGACGCTGCTTTTGAAACCGCTTAAGAAAGCAATGCCGGGAGTGTGATGGCGGCGGGTGATTTATTCCTCGCCGCGCACCAGCCAAAGCGTCACGAGAATTCCGAGGATCAGCAGAATCCCATCCAGCACTGTGTATGTCGCGTGAAGAAGACCGAAGGTCCGCATGCCGGGCGGTGGCGGATCGCGTGGGACGAAATCGAGTGTGCGGCCTACCGAGACGATTTGAGGCGTGATGAGCCCTGTGAGGAACAACACGATCCCGAGCATCGCCACAATTCCCCACTTCGACTGCTTCGCCGCCGGTGACTTCACAACCAGCCAGAGCGCCAGGACTCCGATCGCAAGCTGCGCGAAATTCCAGTACTGGAAATAGAGGCGATTCAACTCCGAGGAAAGGTATTTGAGAAGGTCCTGCGCATCATCATGTCCGAGCGTTGCCACGTCTGCAGCAAACTCGGTATTGGGCTGGGAATCGAGGAGACGGTAGATCGTATAGAAATTCTGTGTGGCGACAATGGCCATGGCAACCGTGCCCATCAACCAAAGGCCCATGCAGAAAATCGCCCCGGCCCGGGCTGTTTGCACTTGCAAGCTATCTCCTCCGGATGAGGCCCTTGGCCGTCACGTGGAATCCCTGGGGCAAGGCCAGTTCGACTTTCGGCCGGTAGCCTTTTACAGGCCAGTCGTGCTCTGCAAACAATTCTGCGATCTTGATCCGGATACGGGGGCGATCCTCGGCTTCGAGGAATGCCTCGAGGAGTGACTCCCTCATCTCTTCGCCCACTTCAGCGAACGCTTCGATGGCGGCAATGCGGACGTCGTCATCATCGTCGGAGAGGAATTGCCGTAATACAGCGGCAATCTCCGGAGTTATGTGTCCGCGCATGGCGCGGATCAAATCCGATTTGTGTTCCGGCGGTGTAAACGCGCTCGCAGCGGCGACTTTTTCGAGAACGGCGACCAGCTTGGGAACGAGTTCGCTTTGCGGAAGGATTTCCGAAAGAGCCTGAATCGGCCACTCGACCTGATGATAGTTGCTGACGAACCGGAGGATCGGATCGACGGCCTCCCGATCCCTCTCGACGAGCATCCGCACGACCATGCGCTTCTCTTCGATGTCCTGCGTAATGACCTTGCTGGAGATCGTGAATCGTTTCAGCAGACCATAGAGCGCATCGGGCGTTCCCCAGTCAGCAAGCTTCTCCGCCGCCTCGATGCGCGGCGCATCTTCACCCTGTGGTTCGGTCAGCCGCTTGACCACCTTCTCAATTTGTTTCACCGAAGGCGGCTGGTTACGTTTGAGGAAATCGAACATTCAATTAACTCCCACCAGCGTAAATGGATCGACTCGCGCGCCCTGCACACGCACACCCCAGTGCAGGTGCGGTCCGGTGACTCGACCTGTCGCGCCGGCAAGGCCGACGACCTGGCCGTTCTTCATCGTCACTCCGGTCTTCACGTCGATCCGTGACAGGTGAGCATACAGCGAATAGATGCCGAGACCATGGTCGAGGATGACCGTGTTGCCCGTGAAAAAAAGATTTTTCGCCAGTACCACACGGCCTGCGTTCGTCGCACGGATCGGCGTGCCGGTGGCCGCGCGGAGGTCCGCGCCGGCGTGCGGGGCGCGAGGTTCGCCGTTGAACACACGTCGGTGACCGAAGTTTGCGCCGGACCGTCCGGGAATCGGCACGGTGAACGCGTTGCTCCAAAGCATTTCGTTTGTGATGCTGCTGAAGATGGTATCGATCTCTTTCGACTCGCGGCTCGCCCGCGCCTGATCGGCGGCGCTCAACTGGACGAACTTCTCCTCTACCTTCAATTCTGTTGTCGGGTATTTCTTCTCCACGATTCGGATCGTCGCTTCTCTCGAATCGACCCGGCCATCTTGCATAACAAACATTACCTGCGCACTGTGCTCGCCAGGCTTTGCATCCAGATCTATACCCACAATCGTCGTCCATGCGTCGTTCACGCGGAATGCGGGAATCTTCTTGTTTTCCCAGCGAACCTCTATGGCCTTGACGCCGATTTCATGCGGGAAGGTCATCTTCATCGCGCCACCCTGATTCGCAGTGAAAACCACAGCAGCGAGAAAAAAAACCAACATGATTAGTTACCTCGTCGAACTCGTGAATCGAAACTGTCCTGATTTCAACGCCGGAACGCTTGTCGCGCCACCGAGCGCCGATCGCAGCAGCACCGGACTGGATCCAATCGCTTCGGTACTCTTTAATGCTTCGACGTAAGACTGGGTAAATCGCAGCGATTTAACGGCATGAGCGATTTCACCGTCGCGCACGACAAACGTTCCGTCGCGAGTCATACCGGTCACGACCGCGTCCCGCGGATGCACTGTGCGCGTGTACCAGAATCGCGTAATGTACAGGCCCAGCTTCGTCGAGCGGATCATGTCATCGAGAGTGGCCGAGCCAGGTCTCAGAAACAGATTCATCGGGGCTGGACCGAACCGCCCCTGAGGAGATGGCGGAGTTCCGTGACCCGTCGATTGTTTTCCCTCTTCGCGTCCTGCCGTGAAGGAGTCGTAGACCGGCGTCATTGCGACACCGGATGCGACGACAGGAACGACCTTCTTCGGCACACCTTCGAAATCGAAGGGCCACGGGATGCTCTGCGTGCTCAGTCCATCGTCGATGATGCTTACGCTTTCCGCCATGATGCGTTGTCCGAGGCGGCCATTCATCCACGAGCGACCTTCCTGCACGGCCAGTGCCCCCATACTATCGAACGCCAGCATTTCGAGAATATCGGCTGTGGCATAAGGATCGAGAATGACGGGATACTCGCCGGCCTCGAAATCCACAGGATCCTTTCCCAGCCTGACCTTGGACAACGCCTCGTCTGCGAGAAGTTCCGGTTCCAGCGAATCCAGGCGCCAGCCGGTTCTTTGTGCCCATCCCGATGAGTTGTCACCCGTGATGACGGTCGAGAGATCGGCCAGTGTGGACCGGTGTTCCGCAAATACACCTTTCGAATTGGCAACCCCGATGGACAGGGCCGATGTTGTAAGGGACCCGGCTGCGGAACACGACGCTGCCGTCGCTCGACGGCATATAACGCTGACTCTTTTGGCGCGCTCCTCCGGCGAACACTCCGCGACAAGCGTGTCGAACGCGGCCACCCGTTGGACAGCCTGCGGTTCAGGCAAACCCTTGAACTCCGGATTGTCCGGTTGAAGACGAGCAGCCTCGAAGGCTCGAGCGGTGAGTGCTCGAAGACTGTCGGGCCGCGGATCGTTGGAAACGGCGATGCCGACTTTGGTTCCGATCACGGATCGCACGGTGATCTGGATGTTCCGTTCGGTAACGTTCTGGTGGATGCAGTTGTTCGCGAAGCGCGTGAGGTCTTCGTCCTGTTCCAGAGCAAGGACTTCCGTTTCCGTCGCCCTGGACTCATGCATCACCAGGTCCGCAATCTCCCGGAAGTTCATTGAAAGATCCCCACCTTCACGTTGCGGAAACGCGCCGGCGATGCGCCGTGGCCGGTGCCCATCGTTTGCATGGGTTCGCCTTTGCCGCAATTCGGTGTTCCCCACAGGGTCCAGTGTTTCGCATTCGTTATGGCGTCGCAGGAGTTCCAGAACTCGGGTGTCATGCCGGCGTAGGTGCAGTTCTTCAGCATCCGGCCGCGCTTGCCGTTCCGGATTTCGTAACCGATCTCGGTCCCGAACTGGAAGTTCAGGCGCAGGTCGTCGATGCTCCAGGATCGGTTGGTTTCCATGAAAATGCCTTCGTCGGTATCGGCGATCAGGTCTTCCAATTCCCATGTGCCCGGCTCGAGAGACACATTTGTCATCCGGATGAGCGGAATCCGATTCCAGTTCTCAGCGCGCATGCAGCCATTGCTCATTTCTCCGAGTTTCGATGCAGTTTCACGCGACATGAGATATCCGACAAACCGGCCGTCCTTCACGAGTGGCGTCGAGGAGGCGGGGATCCCTTCGTCGTCCCACCCAAACGTTCCCAGACCCGTGGAGCGCACGCTGTCTGCGGTCAGGTTGACGATGCCGGAGCCATACTGAAGATTGTTGCGTTTGTCGGTCGTCAGAAAACTTCGGCCGGCGAACGCAGCCTCCGTGCCGAAGACGCGGTCCAGTTCCGTGGGGTGACCGCACGATTCGTGGATCTGAAGAGCCAGTTGCGAACTGCCCAGGATGAGTGACGTGGTTGTTGTCGGACAGACGTCGGCGAAAAGCAGTTTGACCGCTTCTTCTGCGATACGTTCCGAGTTGCCGATAAAATCCGCGCCGGTCACGTACTCCCATCCGCCGGTTCCCTGATACCGGAAGGAATTCGGATACGACCGGATCTGAACTTCCGCGTCGTTGACCGCGGTTGCAGCAATAGCGCCGCCGCACTCGTAGATGACCTGTTCCAGGAATGCGCCTTCGGTATTGGCGAAGAACTTATGAATGCGAACGGCGAGAGTGTTGCTCTCGGTCACGCGCACGCCGGCATTTCGACGCATTATGGCGTCGGCGCGGAACAGCAGGTCGAGTTTGTTTTCGAGGGAGATCGAAAACGGATCGACTTCGATCGGCGTCGTGTATGCGCCCGTTGTGCTTACCGGCTCGCCGAGATCCACGCGCTCGCCGGGAACCGTGGCGCTTGCATGGGCAATCTGCACGGCGAGGGCGGTGACGCGTTCGACCTCGGCCTTTGAGAGGTAGGCGCTGGATGCGAACCCCCACGAATCGTTGACCAGAACTCGGACTCCGAAGCCCTGGCTGTCCTGGTCGCCGATGCCGTCGACATTCCCGTTCTTAACGCTAACCACCTGCTCGCGACGATCAATGATGCGGATGTCGGCGTAGCGCGCCGACTTCGACTGCGCGACGCTCAACGCGTACTCAATAAAATCCTTCATGTAACGATTTTACTCAGAGTTCAAACGCCTGCTGATAGGTTGGTATTTCCACCTGCCATGACTTGAACGTGGAAGTAATGTGGTCCTTCATAGCGTCGATCGCTTTGGATTCTCCATGGACGAGAAATGTTTTGCGCGGCGCGCTTTTGAAACCGCCGAGCCACCGGAGAATTTCGCTGTAATCACCATGCGCGGAGAAGCTGTCGATAACATGGACCCGGGCGCGGACGGGATAGTCGATGCCGAAGATGCGGATCTGGCGGGCGCCTTCGGAAAGCAATCTGCCGCGCGTGCCGTACGCCTGAAAGCCGACGAAGACGAGGGAATTCCTGTCGTCCGCAACGCGTTGGATCAGGTGATGAAGGATGCGGCCGCCGGTCGCCATGCCGTTGGCGGAAATGATGATCGATGGGAATCGATGTTCGTTGATAGCCTTGGAATCCTGAACCGACCGCGTAAAATAGACGCGCTGCGTATTCAGCGGATTCGCGCCGGCCTTCTGTAATGCTGCCATTTCGAGGTCGTGCTCTTCCACGTGATCCTTGAAGACCTCCACCGCATCGACCGCCATCGGACTGTCCACATACACCGAAAGCACGGGAATTTGATTCTCCTGTTCCAGTTCTCTAAGGATGTAGAGCAGTTCCTGAGCGCGGCCAATGGCAAACGATGGGATCAAAACGGTGCCGCCACGCTTGGATGTCGCAATGACGATGTCGCGCAATTGATCCTTTCCGGTCTTGCCGTTCTTGTCGGAATGGAGCCGATTGCCGTATGTCGATTCCAGAACGAGGTAGTCGGCCGCTTCGACTGTCGTGGGGTCGAAAATGATCGGCTGGCCGTAGCGTCCGATGTCTCCTGTGAACAACACACTCTTCTCCGCACTTCCGGTTTGCTCTTTTAAAAGTACGAACGACGAGCCGAGGATGTGGCCTGCCGGGATCAGTTGAAAGCGGAGGGTCTTGGAAAGGCTGAATTCCTCGCCGTACCCCCTGGGCCTGAGCAATTCGAGCGTCTTAGCCGCATCTTCGAGCGTGTACAACGGGAGCGCCGGCGTGTGTTTCGTCAAATGATGCTTGTTTCGATATCGAGCTTCTTCCTCCTGAAGGTGAGCAGCATCCGGAAGCAGGATACGGGCGAGATCGACGGTTGCGGGGGTCGCATATACAGGACCGCGGTACCCTTGCGCCACAAACCGCGGGAGATACCCGGTGTGGTCGATGTGGGCGTGCGTCAGGATGATCGCGTCCACGGACTTCGGATCCACCGGCGGATCCTCCCAGTTTCGCAGCCGCAGGTCCTTCGGACCCTGGAAAAGTCCGCAGTCGACGAGAACTCGTTGATCACCGGTGTCGAGGAGAAACTTCGATCCCGTAACCGTCTGCGTGGCGCCAAGAAACGTCAGCTTCATCAGCAGCTAGAATACGGGAATTCGGGGTCGGACGCTTGTCTCATCAGCTCGATGCGTCTGACCCCGAATTAAATAGGTAAACAGGGCTGCGATCCCATTTTTCGCAAACTGTGGTAGATTCCCGGTTCGCTTAAAAACTGGAGAGGTGAATTCTGTCATGTGGGAGCATAACTATCAGCCTATAGCCGACAGTCTGGGTATATCGGCGGCCGTAGCGGTTATCCCAATCGTTGTCCTGTTTGTCATGCTGGGAGCGCTTCGGAAGCCCGCGTGGATGTCGGCGCTGACAGCCCTGGGTTCAGCGTTCGTAATAGCCCTGTTCGCCTATGGGATGCCGGTGCAGTTGGCGGTGACGTCGGCTATTTTCGGCGCGGCATTCGGCATGTTTCCGATTGCATGGATCGTTTTCAGCTCGATCATGCTGTACCGGCTGGCGGTGGATACCGGCAAATTCGAAACGATCAAGAGCACGATCGGCAGCCTCACCGACGATCGCCGGCTTCAGGCCCTCTTCATCGCATTCTCATTCGGCGCATTTATCGAAGGTGCTGCCGGATTCGGCGCGCCGGTGGCGGTATCGGGCGCGATGCTCGCAGGTCTCGGATTCAATCCATTCTATGCTGCCGGCATTTGTCTGCTTGCCAATACGGCTCCCGTGGCCTTCGGATCGATCGGCACGCCGATTCTCACTCTCGCCAATGTCACAGGGCTGCCGCTCTTGTCGCTCAGCGCCATGACCGGCCGGCTCTGCGCCATGTTGTCGGTCCTGATTCCGGGCTATTTGATGGTCGTGATGGTCGGGCGCAAGAAGGCCATGGAGGTGTGGCCCGCGATCATCGCCTGCGGTGTTTCGTTTGCGAGCGTACAGTTGTTAGTCTCCAACCTCATGGGACCGGAACTCACCGACATCCTGAGTTCGCTGGCGTGTATCGGTGTGATGGTCCTTGTCCTGAAGCTTTGGAAGCCGAAGCAGATCATGCGGCTCGAAGGCGACAAAGAGATCACCGTGGAGAGGAAGAGATTCGCGCCCGGACAGGTGTTCATGGCCTGGCTGCCGTACATGCTGCTCGTCATTTCCGTTCTGACATTCGGCGACGCGACGATCAAGGCAAGGGTCAATGCCTGGACCAATGGATTCCTGCCGCATTCCGTGCGTGCCGAACCCGTTGTTTACCCGACTCCGGCAGGCCGCCTGAATCGGATCGGCGTGCCGGGTCTTCACAATCAGATCACGCAGGTTCCGCCGGTCGTTCCGAAGAAAACCGCTTATGCAGCCATGTTCGAGTTGAACTGGCTGACGGCATCCGGAACGGCCTGTTTCCTGGCCACGATCGCGGCGGCGCTTTTCCTCGGCGTCGGACCACGGCGATTCGGCGGAATCTACCTGGCGACGTTCAAACAACTGAAGATGGCGATGCTGACGATCGCAGCCATGCTGGGGCTGGCTTATATGATGAACTATTCGGGGATGACGTCCACACTGGGACTCTTCCTCGCCGCGACGGGCCCGGTGTTTCCGTTCTTCAGCGCTTTCGTGGGATGGCTTGGTGTGTTTTTGACCGGCAGCGATACCTCGGCCAACGCGCTGTTCGGCAACCTGCAGGTTGTCACGGCAAATGCGCTGAACCTGAATCCGGTGCTGACGGCGTCAGTTAACTCGGCGGCCGGCGTGATGGGCAAGATGATCTCGATTCAGAGTATTGCTGTGGCAGTCGCTGCGACGGGAATGACGTCCGCGGACGAGAGCCGCTTGTTCCGGTTCACGATCAAGCACAGCATTCTGCTGATGCTTGTAATGGGGCTGATCTCGATGCTGTTTGCCTACGTGCTGCCGCAGTACGTACCGAGCGCGCCGCCGAAATAATCAGGCTGCGCGTTCCTCCGAACTGTAGATTTCATCCGCGCCCGATGATTTGAACACGCGTAGTGCCCGGTCGCGCCGTATCGGATCGTCCGTATGCACGGCGATCAGGATCTCGCCGGAGTGGAGCTTCTGCTCGATTCGCCTGGCGTCATGTTCCGGGATCCCGATGTGTGTCAGGGCGCCACTGCCGCCGGCAAGACCACCAACGACTCCCCCGACTGCGGCGCCGCCGAGCGCCGACACAATAGGTCCGGCTACGATAAGAGGTCCAAGCACTGGAATCGTCAGGATGGTCAGACCGGCCAATGCGCCCAGAATGCCGCCGGCAAGTCCTCCCTTGGTTGCTCCGCGGACCACATCCTCCTTTACGGAGATGTTCCGCGTGTCGTCCTGTTTCAGGAGAATCGATATCTCCGAAGTAAAACCCAGATTGCGCAAATGGGTGAGAATGTCATTCGCTTGCGGTTCTGTTGTCGCGACACAATAGACGCCGTTCTCCATAAATCCTCCTACAAGCGGCGAAAAAGGGGGCGGTCCAACGCCCCCGTTTCTTTGGTCTTAGGTTCCCGTCATTTCCTCTTCGCCGCCGATGTAATCTTCCGGCGAGACTTCAAACTCATCCTTGCACTCCTTGCTGCAGAAGTAATAGGTCGTGCCCTCATGCATACCCTTTTCTTTCGTCGTACTCTCGTCGACTTCCATGCCGCACACCGGGTCGATTGCCATATGGACTCCTTGAAATGTGGGATTGAATAATGAACAAGGTGCAATCGCAGGGCCGTTTTGGAAAAACGGGGACCCTGAAAAATGGGGTCGTAGCCCTATTTAATTCGGGGTCGGACGCTTGTCTCATCAACTCGATGCGTCTGACCCGAATTAAATAGGGCTACGACCCCATTTTTCACTGTCCCGTTTTTCCGGCCAGAGGGAGACGCCGAGGAAATTCCTACCGGGTGACGCCTTTGCGGTCCAGTTCGTCGTCGATGACCGCTTTGATTTCCGCATAGGGCTGGTTGCCCGTGAGGAGGCGCCCATTGATGAACAGCGCCGGTGTGCCGGTGACGCCGTGCCGTGCGCCTTCCTGGATATCAGCCTGGATCGTCTGAGCATGACGGCCGGACTCCAGGCATTTATTGAAAGTCTCGGCGTTCAGTTTTAGATCAACGGCGCGCTGTCGCAAATCGGCCATGCTGAGTTCGCTCTGATTGCCGAACATCGAGTCGTGAAATTCCCAGAACTTCTGCTGGTCGTTGGCGCAGAGTGAAGCCTCCGCCGCTTTTTGCGCGCGCGGGTGAATGTTGGTCAGCGGGAACTGCCGGTACACGATCCGTACCTGCTGGGGGTAATTCTTTTCCACCTGCTTCAAGGTGGGGAACAACTGGCCGCAATAAGGGCACTCGAAATCGGAGAACTCGACGATCGTGATGGGTGCGTTCGCGGGTCCCTTTGTAGGGAAACCTGCAATAGCGATTTGTGCGCGGAGCGGTTCGAGAAACGACTTGAACCCCATCTCCTTCTTCAGGCGCGCAACCAGCATGTCGCGAAACCGAGCACGGCTGCGTTCGACCAGGTAGTCTTTGACCTGCGGAAGCGCCTGTTCCTTCGGGATGGGGATTCGATCTTTGTTGGCTTCGTAGAATGCGTCCACTTCCCGATCGGAGGGAGTCTCCACATTGCTTTCGACTTCGGACTCCAGCAGTTCTTCCTTCGTTTTCTTTTGCTTCGCCGCTTCAGCCTCGATCATTTTCTCTGCAGCGAGCGAGTCGAGCGCTTTGGCCAGGATCTGCTGTTTCTCCTGAGCCAACTCCACTTCTCTCTGCATTCTGCGCGTTTCGTGGTTCTTCAGTTCCGCTGCGGCCGCTTTTTCCAGTTCCTGCTGGGTTATGGGCTGTCCGTTGACGACAGCGACGCGGCCGGCTGACTGCGCCAGCGCACCAGTGGCGGACAGCAGCAGCATCAACGTCAGCGCGAGGAAAATGAGTCCTTGTTGTGGTTTCAAGGGATAGCTCCTAAAGAATGTTTGGTGCATTCTCCGTTAAGTGTCTGAAGAATTACCAGAATTTCTAACTCTTGACGGCGGCCGGTATCGCTTCGCCCAGAATGTTAACGCACTGGTCGATTTCGGCGTCCGTGATGACGAATGCCGGCGCGAGCATATAGATGTCGTCTTTGATTCGGCTGACAAGACCACGTTTGGCGCATTCCTGATACAAGCGGGCACCGACTTTGCGTTCCGCCGGAAACTGTTTTTTCGTAGCCTTGTCTTCGACCAGTTCGACACCGCACATGAGGCCGAGGCCCCGGACATCGCCGACGTTTTCATGAGGGGCCAACTGCTTCAGGCCCGCCAATAGTTTCTTGCCCTTACGTCCGGCTTCTTCAACAAGTCCTTCACGCTCCAGAATATCGATCGTTGCCAGCGCCACCGCGCAGCATGTCGGATGAGCGGAATAGGTGTATGCATGCATCCAGCGTCTCGTGGGAGGCGCATCTTCCATGACCTTAAAAACACGGTCCGAGATTCCGATACCTCCCAGAGGCAAATAACCCGACGTGATGCCTTTCGCGAAGGAAATGATGTCCGGCTGAACCTTCCAGTGATCGAGGCCGAACCAGCGTCCAAGGCGGCCGAACCCGGTAATCACTTCATCAGCCATAAAGAGGACGTCGTACTTGTCGCAGATCTCCCGAATACGCGGGAAGTAGTCGTCCTGAGGGACCATCAATCCGCCGGCGCCCTGCACCGGTTCGGCAAGAAATGCGGCGACGGTGTCCGCGCCTTCGCGAAGGATCGCTTTCTCGAGTTCGTCGGCTGCTGCCCGGCCCTGAGTCACGCCAGGGTTGTCGGAAACGTATCGATACGGATATGGAGACGGGATATGCAGAAAGCCGGGAATTTTTGAACTGAACATCGGCCAGAAACCGGGGATGCCGGTCGCGTTCATGGAGCCGATGGTGACGCCATGGTAGCCGTGCTCGCGGCTGATGATCTTCATTTTTTCGGGTTTGCCCTGGCTGTTATAGAAGAATCGGGCTGTCTTGATGGCGCTGTCGTTGGCGTCGCCGCCGCCGGACGAGAAAAAGAAGTGGTTGATCGATGGATAACAGAGTTGCGACAGCTTCTCGGTGAGTTGCACGGCCGGAATGTTCGTGTGACCGATATAGGATGTCGTAAAGGCCAGTTGCTCCATCTGCCTCATTGCCGCCTGTGCCAGTTCTTTTCGTCCGTGACCGAGAGTGACGTTCCACAGGCATGCGAGCCCGTCGATGACTTCCCGGCCGTCTGCACTGCGGAGTTTTGCACCTTGCCCGGAGACCCATACAAAAGGTTGTTTGTGATCGTTAGGATGAAATTGCGGGTGAACGAAGTGCTCCTGGTCTGTTTTGATGATCTTTTCAAGATCGAGGTGCATGACTAACTCCTTGTATTAACGACACCCAAAGCGGTCCATAGTAGCTCCAAAGATACAGTGGCTATTGTAATATCTTCCGCGATGTCCAGACGTGAGATCTCCGCGGGCTGCGTTGTCTTTCGAACAAGCGATGGACAGACCGACGTGGCGCTGATTCAACCACGCGACAGGAAAGCGTGGGCCCTTCCGAAGGGTTTGATCGAACGCGGCGAAGCGCCGGAGACGGCAGCACAACGCGAAGCGCGCGAAGAGACCGGCCTGTCCGGAACGATCGTCACAAAGATCGACAGTATCAAGTATTCCTACATGGCCAAGTGGGAGAATCCCCCGTCGCGCGTGTTCAAGATCGTCACGTTTTATCTTCTTAGATTCAGTGAAGGGGATCCATCGCATCACGACCGCGAGGTCGATCGCGTCGAGTGGTTTCCAATCGACACGGCGATAGCTACGGCAAGTTACCCGCAGGAGAAGACTATTATTCGGAAGGCGAAGGCCCTCATCCTGAATCATCAGGAGACTCAATGAACTGGAGGTCGATCCTCAGCGCAGTTGTCGTTTTCGTCTCTCTTCTTTCGCCTCCGCTCTCTCCACTTCTCGAAGCTCAGCCCATCTATGCGGAAAACCAGATACCGGCGCGAGGTGTGGAGATCGCGTACACGGTCTCACTGCGGAATCCAACTTCCCACTTGTACGATGTCGAGCTATCCATCAAGGGAATCCGTGAGACGTCAGTTACTGTTTCCATGCCGGCCTGGTCGCCCGGTATTTACCGGATCGAAAACTATGCGCGAAATGTTCAGGCCTTCCAGGCATTGAACTCGCGCAACCAGCCACTGCAGTGGCAGCAGACGGACAAACAAACCTGGCGCATCGCGAAGCAGCAGGCCGATGACGTGGAGGTCCGGTATCAGGTTTTTTCAACGTTGTTGACCGACCAGATGGCGGACCTCGCACCTCCCGCGACATTCATGTACGTCGTGGGCCACAAACATGTGCCCTGCTCCGTGAAATACAACACACCCGGCGGCTGGAAGGTGCACACCGGGCTCGAGAAGAAGGGTGACCGGTACGTCGCAAGCGACTACGACATTTTTATCGACGCGCCGGCTTTCATCGGAGACTTCAAAGTTCTCGAGTTCGAGGCCGGTGGCGCGAATCACTATCTGGTGTTCAGCAAGCCGGAGATTTCGCTTAGTGCTCCGCAGGTTGTTGCGGATGTCCGGGACATCGTCGATGCAGCGATCGGCATATTCGGCAAGCTTCCTTACAAGGAGTACTACTTTCTTTTCAAGGTCCAGGGGCAGGCTGCCAATGCGGTCGAGCATCTGAATTCGACGCGCATCACTGTCAGCGAGAATGACTTCGTGAGCCAGTCAAGTTACCGCGAGGTACTGGAGACAGTGGCGCATGAGTTTGTTCACCTCTGGAACGTGAAGCGTATCCGGCCTGCCGTGCTCGGCCCGTTCGACTACACGGGCGAAGCGCACACACGGCTTTTGTGGATGTTCGAAGGGGTGACGAGTTACTACGGTGATCTGCTGCTTGTCCGGGCCGGTATCGAT
>Ga0137433_1000495_pt1 | contig 20886 bp, 23 predicted proteins | sample EasRivERMZT840_2_FD_102335 | JGI IMG/M metagenome (GOLD analysis project Ga0137433, IMG submission 102335) | Soil microbial communities from meander-bound floodplain in the East River, Colorado, USA - East River MetaG ERMZT840_2 | ecosystem: Environmental > Terrestrial > Soil > Floodplain ...
AAACTCGCCGACTGGTTGACTGATGTGAATATCTCAAGCATCATTGCAAACACCAGCGTCGCTTCGCTCCGACATATTCACATCACGTCGGAATAGCCCATTCACATCGCCGGAATACGCAGCATCTCGACTTTTCCATCCTGAACGTCGGCATCGCCGGCTCTGGAGACACCGAACGGCTCCAGATCTTTGATCCGCACATGGGCCTGATCGATATCGCGGGTGGCGGCAGGGAGGTTCACGATCCCATGTCGGCGCGCCCGCCCGGGCATCGATCGCCGGAGAACCTCCTGAGATCGGCGCGGGACGGCAGCCGATGGGCGTTGTGGCGCATCCAGCAAAACCTCACGGACTCGGACGACACGCCGCAAGAACGTGCCGACGAAGCCGCCGAGATCGTGCGCGAGTTCCACGTCGCTTCCAGCGGGATCGATCAGGAACACGGACCGTTCAGTGTTGGGCTCTTCGAACGAACATGGGGGCAACGAGGAGCCCACGACATCAACACCGTCCTTCATGCCGAACTCTGTACTCTCCTCAAGCACCCGCTCAGCGGATTGCTCCGTTCCATCCTCGAAGGGGTTGCACTCGACGCGATCTACGACCGCGCGCTTTCTGTCCTGGCGATGGACAACGATCAGCCGCTCGCCCAGTTTCGCTCGGCCTTGAAGGTCTATCAGGATCGGCCGCTTCTGCTGGTCACGAACGTCTCGGACGACGTGCCGAGACTGGTGAAGCATTGGGGCCGGCTGCGCCTCCCGCCGGAAGTGGACATCCAGAACGACCCGGCGATCCACTACCACCTCCGCGATCTTTTCACCGGGGAAGTGTATGTCCGCTCCGGTGAGGATCTCGCTCGCCAGGGCTTCACCTTCGGCCTCGCACCCTATGAACTCCACGTCCTTCAGGTGGAAGACGTGGTTGTGCAGCACACGGCGGTCGAGACAGCTCTCGCCGCGCATCGCGATGTGTCGGAGTTTCTCAAGGACTGCACGAAGAGGATGGGCGTCGTCGGGGACGTTCACGGCGAGTTGCAGGCCCTAAAGGAAGTTCTTCGTGCAATCGGTTTCATCGATTCGCGCGACGACTGGTCCGCGTCAGGAGGGACTCTCGTGTTTACCGGAGACGTGGGCCATGGAAGACATCTGCAGGAGGTCTTCGAGTTCATCCATCGTCTCGCCAGTCAGGCGCACCGGCTCGGTGGAAGGATCGTTTGGACGCTGGGCAACCATGATCTCTACGAGGACCGCGAAGGCGGCCAGGGCGGAGAGGACTCCCTCGGGTACCGGCTCTGGCCGAAAGTCCGGGAGGCGGCGCTGCACCCTGAGCGGCATCCCGGGTTGATCGTGCAAGCTGCCTGGTTCGCCCACGGCAAGCTGTTTGTGCATGGAGGCATCCTTCCGAACATCGTCGAGATCGCGAAGCGCGAAGAGAGCGCGAGCGGAGCGGAGGAGATCGTCTGCTACGTAAACGATGTGTTTCGCGGCGCGCTCGTGGAAAGAGAGAGGATCAGGGCCGGCGACCTGGCGCACGAGATCTTCCGCGTCGGTACGAGTCATGCGAGGGAACGACATCTGCCGGGAGAAATCGGATACGAGCCCGCGGGCATTTTCACGCCCGACCTGCGAGAGGTGGATCACTATCGGTATCACGACAAGCTCCTCCCGCAGGTGATCGGCCATACGGCGAGCAAGAACGGCGAAATCCGATACTCCCCGGGCTCGTGGCTCCAACGCGACTACATCGCGATCGACGTCGGCCGGCAGCACGGGACCGGCAACGGCGGCCTTCTCCTGACCGATTTCGGGTGGGTGGCGGTCGCGCCAGGCAGACCCGCGCGGCTCGTCGAAGCGGGGCCGCTGTTTGTGAGGCTCGCTCACGAGGCGGCAGCAGGTGAGATGCTACGGAAAGACCAGGAGGAAGCAGACGTCAGGCAGATGCTCCGTGTGTATTTCCGAACGGCGAAGCTGGAGCGATTCCTCGCCACGATCCGACAGACCGGACGGTGCGTTGTGGTAACCGACCTGGACGAGATGCTCACGGCGTTCTCGGGAGGCGGTCTCGAACCCGGCACGATCGACGTGCTCGCGGACTATCTTGTTGCGGGCGGCGTCCTCGTGTTCAACACGGGAGCACGCTTCGACTGGTTCTATTACCGCCTCTTGAGGCCTCTCATGATCGCTCTCGGACCACGTTCGCGCTCGCTTGCGGGCGTGCTGCTGGTTCTCTCCGGCGGCAATGAGATCTACGTGTTCGAGGACGGCGCGTTCCGGCTGGCCTCCAGGAGCTCCGGCAAGAATACGTCCGAAGGCTTCGATGCGCTCGTGAGACTCTCGAGGGAGAGGCGCTACGCTTCGATTCCCGAGCTCCATCCCGAAACGGCCGTCTACATCGGAAATTCTTCCGCTCCCGTTGGGATCCACCACGCGATGGCCGACAGAGTAGGCATCGTTATTAACGTCAGCGACGCCTTGCTCGACATGTCCGGGCAGCCTATCGTCAATTTGCATCGCGGGTACCTGCGAACGATCGACATCATCATCACCGCGACTGCTGCCTTGAAAGAATCCGGACCAGCGAAGGTTCCGGAATCCCCGCTCGATGTCGGCGACACCGTTCTCTGGACATTCCAGCGGAAGGACTTTCCTCCGGACCGCCGCCTTCGCGTCCGCGTCGGCGCCAGCGGCTACGTCCATGCCGGTGTCGCGCGGGCGGACGAGATCTGGGATCCGGTATACAACGTGCCGCTCACGCCCCTTCCGGACGGGGGCTACGAGGCCGTTCTTCCCGCCAGGGTTGATCGGTTCACCTTCTTCTGGACGGAGGCGCCATGGATCCCCGGTTATCCAGGACACTGGGAGAGATGGTCAAGCGGGGGCCGAGTGTTCAAGGCGGCAGCTACGCCTTAGCCGCCGCTCTGGCGGGATAACCATATCCATAAACGTCAGGTCGGATCTGAAGAACCCCGGTCGAATCGATCCACGCCGTCCAATATACGATGTGAACGGCAACGGTGGTCTTCAGCGCGACATGCGTTTCGCTGTCTGAATGCATCGCTGTTTTGATCTTTTCCGCAGTCCATTCGGGCTGGTCCCTGAGGAGATATGATGCCAGTTCCACCGGCCGTTCGACGCGGATGCATCCGTGACTGAAATTTCTGGTGAGCCGATCGAAAAGATTGTCCGCGGGCGTGTCGTGAAGGTAAACATTGAACTCATTCGGAAAGAGAAACTTTACGAGCCCAAGCGAGTTCTTTGTGCCGGGCTTCTGCCGAAGCTGATACTGGAAGTCGGCTGGAGGTTTGTTCCAGTTGATCCTGGAAGGATCGACAACTTCAGTCCTCTTACCCACCTTTACCACTTCGATGTTTTGGCGCAGCCGATAATCCGGATCTCGCATGATCTTCGGGAGTATCTCCTTTGTGGCGATACTTTCCGGTATGTTCCAGTACGGACTGAAAACCACGGTTTCCATCAAATCGCTGAATAGCGGTGTGCGATTTGCATTCGTCCCCACGACGACTTTCATCGTCAACGGAATCTGATTCCCCTCGTGAACCTGAAGCTCATACGCGGGGATGTTCACCACGATGTGTCGAGTTCCCATATCACGCGGCAGCCACCGTAATCTTTCAAGATTCGCCTCAATCTGTGCGATGCGGAAATCCACCGGCACGTTCATGAGGGCGATTACTTTGGGGTCGAGTACGCCGTCCGGTTCCAGGCCGTGCCGACTCTCGAAACGGAGCACCGCGTCCGACAAGTCACTGTCAAACGCAGTAGTACCGGAAGACCGGGGCTTCAGATCTTCGGTGATGGTGAGATTCTTCCGGAGGACCGCAACGTTCGGATTTTCGTCGCCCAGATTGAGGGTAAGATCGACCGGCAACGGGCTCCAGCCGGTCTTCGCTCCAATGTCTCGATACTTCCGCAGCATTTCCTTAAGGGCCACGTACTCGTGGTGTGGCGGCGAGAGTTGTTGCGGCAATTGTTCGAGGGAGTTTCCTTCGATCGCATCGTTGATGATCTGGACCAGATTGTCATTACGCGGCACATAGCGCCAGTTCGGATCGATAGTGCGAGGATCGGCTCGTCCGGAGGAAAGATAGGAGCCACACCGCACCAGGGAATAGGTGAAATACATGTCAAAGTCGACGAGTTGCTCCAGGTGTTTTTCTGTCTTGATGGTTTCGCGTTTGGCGAGAATGTCGGCCATGCCGAGATCTTCCGCGGAAAAGCCCTCAGCTTCTGTACTCTCGAAAGTTCGAATCAGGCTTTCAAGACGTGGTGTTGTTTCACCGCCCGCAATCCATATCGGGCGAAATCCTCTCAATTCGTACAGCTTCTGTGTCGCAGCCCAAACCTTCAGTCCGTCATCTGTCTTTGGTACGAATGCAGGTGGAGACGCGAGTTGAACGCGAGTTTGCAGAGATTTAATTTCTTCTGCGGAAGGCTCCTGCGAGGGACGGCAGGCGGCGGCAGTAAGGATCAGGAGAATGCCTATTAGCGCTTTGCGGCTGTAGTTATACATCTTCCGTTGAAGATAGACCGCAACCGAGGGCCATAACTGTGCTCTTGTAGACGGTTGAAGAGTAATTCTCCGGACCAGTTCACTTGCTTTCGGGCGGGTCATCCCAGTCCACATGGTGCATCAAGTGATGTACGCGTAGTGTTCATACCCCCAGACGCCGAGGCTAAGCGAAAAGCCGAGGATCGCTAAAACGATCCCGGAGTGGATGAACGTCCGCGCCAGAAGAGTCGGCGGTGCTTCTCGCTCTGCCCCTTCCTCACCAATATCTCTCCTCAGGGCTTCGACATTTTTCGGCAGACATTGTAGACACGATTCTCGGTTCCTGCTCCCGAATAGTGTGAGCGATTTTGAACAGATCGATCTGCGGGAGGCTCCTAAAATCCCTCATAACTCTGAAAGACAACAAAAAGGAAAAATCCAATGATCAACAACATCGTTCTGGTGCATGGGGCATTTGCCGATGGCTCCAGTTGGAACAAAGTCATCCGTCTGCTGCAGGCAAGAGACTACAACGCAACCGCTGTTCAGCAGCCGCTTACTTCCCTCGAAGAAGATGTTGCAATCACACGTCACATTCTTTCCATGCAGCAGGGTCCCACGATCCTGGTCGGGCACTCCTACGGCGGCGTGATCATCACGGTGGCCGGCAATGAGCCCAATGTGTCGGGCCTTGTCTACATTGCTGCGTTTGCTCCCGATGAAGGAGAAAGCATCAAGGATTTGAAAGCGAAAGCCGCTCCTGCTGCGGGTGCCGCACACGTGCAGCCCGACAGTCAGGGATATGTATGGGTTGAGCGCGCAGCATATCCCGAGTTCTTTGCCGGAGATGTAGACCCGGACGAAGCACGGGTCATGGCAGCAGTTCAGATGCCCTGGAAGGTCCCTGCTGACAGGATTTCCAACCCGGCGTGGCGCACGCGTCCATCCTGGTACCAGGTTTCCGAACGCGACATGATGATTAATCCCAAGCTGCAGCATTTCATGGCAAAACGCATCGGAGCCAACACGATTTCGCTCAATGCCAGCCACGCCTCAGCAGTATCTCATCCGCGGGAGGTTGCTGACCTGATCATGGATGCAGCAAACCTTGCAGCAGATGCAGCAAACCTTGCCGCAATGAAGGTCGGTGCTGCTTAGTCCAAAAGAAGAGACTGAGCAGCGTCGATCGGAATCTGCGTATTCCCCGCCTTGGGGCTTTGCACACGGACTCGAGGCTAATTCCCCGCCTTGGCCAAGGCGGGGTGTCCGCGCCATCAAGAAGATGCTGCGAAGCCTCCGCTTGTGGAGCGGACGGGGCGGTTGGTTCAACTACCGATTAAATCGGTGGTTGAACCAACCACCCCGTCTGCGCGATGCGGAGGTGGCTTCGCGAAATCTTCTTGATCGCGCAGCCACCCCTTGTCCAAGGAGGGGAATACAGCCTCGACTCCGACTTTATCTGCAAAGCCCATCGCGTTCATCGTCTTCGACGACGACTTTGAATCAGTGCACAACCTGACGAATGGCTTCCTTGAGGTCTGCCGGGAAGACGGGTTTCTCGAGGTAGCTCGCGTGTGCAGCCGTTATCTCTGTGCTGAGGCCCCGCTTGCCGGAAATAACGACAACCGGAATCGGCCGCAAGGCGGGATCGCGGTTTCGTTCTTCGAGGAACGTCCAGCCGTCCATAACGGGCATTTGGAGATCCAAGAGGATGCAAGAGGTGTGCGACGCGCGCGACGCGCGACGCAAATACTCCAGGGCTTCCGCCCCGTTCGCGCGCTTGACCACGTCGTAGCCTTCGTGCTCGAGAGTCTCTTGAAGCATATCTCGGGCGTCGGCATCGTCATCGACCACCAAAAACGACCTGCTTCGACGCATGTGACCGGGTCGGGACGGGCTCTTCATCGTCTGAACGCGCGAGCGGCAGTGTGAAGAAGAAAGTGCTGCCCGCTCCGATCTGACTTTCAGTCCAGATGCGGCCCCCATGAGCCTCAACGATGCCTTTGGCGATCGAGAGGCCAAGACCGGTTCCTACGCGGGCGGTCTTATTGACCTTCCAGAATCGATTGAAGATGTGGGGTAGATCGGAGCTTGAGATTCCTCGCCCGAAGTCGGTCACCGAAAAGCAAGCCTCGCTCAAACGGCGCTCGACTCGAACGTCGATCGCTCCTCCCGCCTCGCTGAATTTGATGGCATTGTCTATTAGATTGCCAAGAACCTGTTGGATCCTTCCTTGATCGCAGTCGATGTCCAATCGGCCTTCGGCAGGGGAGTGAAACTTCAGCCGTAACGACTTCCTGGCGGCCAAAGGCTGCAGAGCTTCGAGCGCTTCGTTCACGATTGGGCCCACCGGCCACCGTTTCTTTTCGAGTTTAAGCTCTCCAGCTTCGATACTCGAAACATCAAGCAAGTCGTGAATGAGCCGAGTCATTTTGTCTGTAGCACGGCGAATGACGGCGGCATCCTTGCGGCGTTGGATGGACCGGCTGTTCGACATGATAGAGGCCATCAACTGAATGACGTTAAGCGGGTTTCCCAGGTCGTGGGAAACCACTCCGAGAATCGCATCACGGGACGAAATCGCCCTTTTCGCCCGGGCATACAGGCGTGCGTTGTCGATTGCCATCGCGAAGCGGCTTGAAATCGTTTTGGCGAGTTGAAGGTTCGACGAAGAGTAGCGTCGGCCGGACTCGGTGAAAGCGAAGGTCATCGCCCCAAACGTCTGGGCTCGGATGGTCAGAGGCAAGACCATTATCGACCGGATACCCGCTGCGCGCATTGCCTGGGCATGGGCGTCATCGTGCGCGATCCTGTCACGCTGGACATCGGACACCTCCGTGAGCAGCACGGGCTCACCTGACGCGATCACCCTGGCCTGGGGCGTCTTCCAACCGGCTCGCGGAGCGAATTGCTTCATCCGTTCCGCGAGGGCCTTTTGTTTCGTGGCATCCGCAAAAACGACCAGCAACCGTTCGATCTCACCTTCTTCGTTGAGCAGGTCAATCTTCAGGAGATCGGCGAGGGCCGGCACGACGATACGAGCAGCGGCTTCGAGCGTTTGGGTGTCATCCAGCGAAGATGCGAGTATCTCTCCTGCTGAAGCGACAAGTTGAAGGTCGGTCTCGAGCTGTTTCATCTGCGAGACATCGACCAATGCTTGATTCGCCAGGAGTGTGGCGCCGTCGATAGCAGTTGCGATTTCAAGCTTGCTGCTTCGCGCGAGCAACTGGGTCAACGCACTCGTATGGTGGGGGGAAAGGTGCTGGACTACGACGAGCGCCGCGTTGATTTCCGCGATACCCTTCACGAACTCCTCCAGGGCCTCGAGCCCTCCTGCAGAAGCGCCGATGCCCACGACGAAGTACTCCTGGTCCCTGGATTTCTCGTCCGCGATTTCCACACCGCCCCAATTCCATCGTGGCGCGCGCGCAACCCAAGGTGCAATCCGCAACACTACGGGAAGCACTTCGGAAGACTCTCGGAGCGGGAAAACCCGGGAGATTTGCGGGCGCGAGAATTCCCCGCCTTGGCCAAGGAGGGGAATCAGGCGTCGTCGAACAGACTTGCGATTTTCCCCGCAGCGAAGAATCTTTGACAGCCACAAACTATGTGTGGCACATATATGCGCGGGACATATTTTCACATGGGAACAGATCGCGACCGCATCGAAACATACCTCCCGCTCCGATCGGTGGAGTTTCATATCCTGCTGAGCCTTGCCGCGGGCGAGAGGCACGGCTACGGAATCATTCACGACATAGAGGAACGAGACAACTCAGCCGTCCCTGATGTCGGCACGATGTACCGAGCTCTGGTGCGCATGGTCGAGAGCGGTCTGATCGAGTCAACCGGAAGAACGGACCCCGGCGACGAACGGCGCAATTACTACCGGATCACGCCTCGCGGCCTCCGAGTTGCCAAGGCCGAAGCGCAGCGCCTGCACGCGCTCATGCGTGCTGCCAGGCTCGGTGGCCTCCTCGAGAAGAAGGTGACATGACACACGACCGCCTGTTGCGTGTATCGAATTTCTGGTTTCGCCTCCTGCTCCGCGTGTATCCCGCGGAATTCCGGGACGGAGTGGGGACCGATGTGATGGAAGCGTACAAGCATCGAGCAAGCGTCATGCTGAATCGCAGTGGCGTGAGGGGACTGGCGTGGCTGTGGCTGCGTGCCCTTGCTGATGCGCTCTGGAACGGGCTGGGCGAGCGTCTGCGGCCGGCTACATCCTCGCGGCGAACTGGCGATTGGGGCCGTGACCTTGAGCTTGCTCGACGTCGCCTGATGCGATCGCGGGTATTCGTTGCAGCGACGATTGGAACACTGACCGTGGGACTCGGCGCCTTCGCGGTTGTGTATACGGCCGTCGAGAAGGTCTTGATTGAGCGCATGCCCTATCACGACCCGGACAACCTCTACTTCGTCTGGCGCGATCAGTCTGCAGCCGGCGGCTTGCAGCGGAACTGGCTCGCCGGACCCGACGTCGCCGATTTACAGAAAGCCGGCGGTGTGATCGAGGGAGCAGTGGGTTTGCAGCTCTCCGTACCCACGTTGTCAGCCCGGCCGGATGGAGAGCCACAGCAAACCCTGACGATGTTAATGTCGCCGAACCTGTTTGAACTCCTGGGCGTTTCTCCCATGCTCGGTCGCGGGTTCGCCGCAAACGAAGTCGGGCCGGCTCGCCCCTCGGTCATCATCTTGAGTCATGTGCTGTGGAAACGTCTCGGAGGCAATCCCTCGACCATCGGCTCGACGGTCTGGCTGAGTGGATCGCCCTACACCGTCATCGGTGTCATGGGCCCCGACTTTCGATTCGTTCGACATTCGAATCTCGGACCGCCGCAGGAACCTGATGCATTCCTCCCGTTTATGTTCCATCTGAAGGATCAGGACCCGCTGAATCCAAACATGACGACGTTTGCATCATTGATTCGGGTTCGCGCAGGTACGTCTCCAGAACTTGTAGCAGCAGCCGTAGACGATGTTGCGCGTGTGGTGAACGCGCGCAACCGTGCGGTGACGCCGATAAAGCTCTATCCAATTCGACTGCAAGACGATTTGGTCGCCTCCATTCGTCCGGTACTGCTGGCGCTGGCGATTGCTGCAGTCGTCTTGATCCTTGTGCTTACCGTGAACCTCTCGTCACTGCTGCTCGCCCGTGCTGCTGAACGCGAACGGGAATTCGCGGTATCTCGAGCGCTGGGCGCCAATTCGTCGGCAATTGTGCGCGCGATGGTGATCGAAGGTGGGATCCTGGGTCTTGCCGGTGGAGGAGCGGGCGCGCTGGTCGGTTTGTGGGGTGCGCGCATGCTGGTAGCGCTTGCGCCGCTGGATTTGCCGCGCCGGAACGAAATCGCTTTGGACTGGAGTGTTGCGGCTGTCGTGACCACGGTCGGGCTCGTGCTCGGTGTCACAGCAGCAGCGCTACCGGCTGCGTGGGTGTCACGTGCCTCGCTCTCGACATTGATCTCGATGGGCGCCGTCCGAGGCGCGGGCAGCTCGCAACGACTACGGCGCGGAACCGTTATCGCGCAGGTCGCATTGACGCTGATGCTCCTCAGTGCGGGCGGACTGGTGGCGCGCAGTTTCGAACAACTCCTCGCCGCAGATCCCGGGTTCACGCCTTCAGGCCTGCTGACATTCAGGGTTGCAATGGATCCCCGTCTGTTTCCAAAGGCCGAAGATGCCTTCGGCTTCCAGGATCGCGTTCATGCGGCTCTTGCCGCTCTGCCTGGAGTCCGGAACGTCAGCGCCACGACGGCGCTGCCTCTCACCGGGTCTGCGCCGCAAAACAGCGTCTGGGGCTGGCGAGAAACGATAACCATTCCGGGCGCGCCTGGAAATACGGGCGACTCGCAGCGCGATTCGGTGCTTGTCGATGTCATCACGACACGTGCCGGGTACGCAGAGTCGATGAGCATGCGCGTCCTTGCAGGAAGATCGTTTGAAACGGCGCGCCACGAAAATGTTCAGGAAGCGTTGATCGACCGGCATCTGGCAAGCCAGTTCTTTCCCACAGGAACACCCATCGGAGCGACGATCCCGTTTATAAGAGGGAAGTCCCTGAGAATCGTGGGCGTCGTCAAACAAACGCGCCTGTCGAGCCTGCATGAGGATGGACGATCGCAGTTATTTATCCGCGCCGAAGACTGGGTCCGTAACATCCCTGTGTGGGTCATCAAAACCGAGGGCGATCCGCGGGCGCTTATCCCTGAGGTCCGCCAGGCGATTCGACAGATTGATCCTCGGATTCCCATTTCTTCGGTACAAACGATGGACGAGATCGTTACAGACGCGTTGCGCCAGCAACGCATCAGTGTCGTGTTGATTGGCGCCTTCGCGCTCGGAGCGTTGCTGCTGGTGGCGATGGGTCTCTTCGGAATGATTTCCGGTTCTGTCGTCCGCCGTCGCGGCGAACTTTCCATCCGCCTGGCGCTTGGAGCGAGTCCTCAAGCGATGCTCCGGCTGGTACTCCTCGAGGGTGCGCTGCTTGTTGCAACCGGCATGGTGATTGCCATCCCCGGCATGATTGCAGCGGGCGGGCTTATTCGCGGTCTGCTTGTCGGAGTCTCGCCCTGGGATCCATTTACGCTCTTCGCTGTCGCGCTCGGTCTGCTAATCGTCACTATGACAGCCTGCTACGTGCCCGCACGCCGCGTGTTGCGGATTGAACCAGCTCGGCTGCTAAGACAGGGCTGACGCGAAGAAATTCGGTTGTAGGAGTCTGGTTTGACTCTTCGGTTCCGGTTCTTCAGACTGTCACGATGGTTTTAGAAGTTGCCAAGCTGGATGTGAAGCCAGGACGTGAATCTCAGTTCGAGAGCGCATTTGAAAAAGCGTCTGCAATCATTTCTCGAATCCATGGGTATCGAGGCCACGAACTTCAACGCTGTATCGAACATCCGAATCGCTACATCCTGCTCGTCCGTTGGGATACGATTGAACATCACACGGCAGGCTTTCGCCAGTCCTCCGAATATCAGCAATGGAAGTCACTTTGAACCATCCATGAGGAGCCGGACGTTCCGAACTATTTCGAAAAACGCTGCCGAACGAAACTCAAGGAAAGGTAGTCATCGCAATCGAGCCCATTATCGCAATCGGCTCTGGCGACGAGCGCTTGTTGAGTGACGGCTGGACAATCCGTACCGCAGATCGAAGTTTGTCTGCGCATTACGAGCATACGGTCGTAATCACTAACAGTCAGCCGATCCTTCTCACCGTGTAACCACGAGCCGAAAGTTGTTATTTCAGCAGATGGGCCCGCCGGATGAGAAGCCTCCACCATTGGTCGTCCTCGACCGCGGGCTATGCCAGTCCTAAAAAGCGGGCAATGAAGATGACCACCACCACTACACCAATAACGTAGAAAATACTTCGCATGTCAGTTCCTCCTCTATTTTGAGATTACGCCGGTCCACATTGTCCAGTTAGATACGGCCAAAAACAGTTCACAACTGCACACTAGTTGACGTTGATTCCAACTCACGTGTGCAATTCTGCGCAGCCTTATGCTTCCGTCTCCGCCATCCTAACGAGAACCTCATTGAAGGAGCTCACAGTGACTAAATGCAATCAGCGATCGCGCCCTCGATCTGGGAGTGTTCGCACTCGATAACGAACTTGAAAGTGGCAGGGGACCGCTCGGATTCGGTTTACCGGAAGACCGTCGGACTTTTGCGCAAAACGTCCTGGGGAAACCCAATTACTCAGAATAGGGAAGGATTAAAATGCCATACATCAATGTCGGCGAGGAAAACTCAGGTGCTATCGAACTCTATTACGAGGATCACGGAGCGGGTAGCCCGATCGTCCTGATTCACGGGTGGCCGCTTAGCGGACGTTCCTGGGAAAAACAGGTGCCCGTACTGGTTGCCGGCGGTCACCGCGTAATCACGTACGATCGTAGAGGATTCGGCGAGTCCAGCAAGCCAGTCTCAGGCTACGACTACGACACACTTGCCGGTGATCTGAACAAGTTAATGACGAAGCTGGCTCTGCGCGAGATCACATTGATTGGCTTTTCGATGGGTGGTGGCGAAGTCGCCCGTTATCTCGGCACTTACGGAAGCGAGCGAGTTAGCCAGGCCGTGTTTATCTCGGCGATTCCGCCGTTCCTCCTGAAGACATCGGATAACCTTCAGGGCGTTGACGCCAGTGTCTTCGAAGACATCAGGAAGGCAATCGCTGGAGACCGGCTCGCATTCTTCCCACATTTCCTGAAGAACTTCTACAACGTTGACGCTCTGCGCGGACATCGCATCAGCGACGAAGCGGTTCAGCTGAGTTGGAGTATTGCGGCCGGCGCTTCTCCCACCGGAACCTTGGATTGCGTAACCGCATGGTTAACTGACTTCCGGGAGGACCTGGGACGGATCGACATACCGACATTGGTCATTCATGGTGACGACGATCGCATTCTTCCTTTGGCTGCCACCGGAGCACGCATGCTTGACTTTGTTAAGGGCAGCAGGCTCGTCGTGGTAGAAGGCGGACCGCACGGCATTACATGGACTCATGCGGAACAAGTCAATCGCGAACTGTTGGGTTTTCTGGCCACGAAGAATGTACCACTCAAGGTGGTCGCCTGAAGATGAGAGTCGACCAACAGAGAGGCGACGTGATTCGCACCCGCGTCCAGGAGCGTCTGCGGGCTCTCGTCCGCCAGCGCCGGCGGCGCCCATCGTCCCACTGCGATTCGCAACTCGGGCAGTGCCGAGCGAAGTGTTTTCGACGACGAACTGGGTGGGAGATCAGCAAAGCACACGACAGAGAATTCTCGGTCTCTCACCAACGACGCCAACTCCACCGCCTGCATGCGCGTGCCGGTAATCTCCATGGCGATTGGCAGATCGTCCAGCAACTGTGCCAGCATCGCAAGCGCGACTTCATCGGCGTCCCCGTTGACCGCGTAGCCCAGTACGCGCAGCGGACCGCGCGATCCCAGTAGCGAGGGGGCGGCTTCCGCGGCGGTTGGCTCCGTCTGCGCGTGGCGGCGGATGATCTCGTCCGCGTCCAGGATCAACTCTCGAGTGGCATCGAGAACTGCGGCTTCTTCTTCCGAAGAAAGCCGGTGCTCTAAACGATCACGTTCGGCATAAATGAGTGCCGGCAGCAGCAGCGCGTCGTACACCGATGCCGTGGGCTCGGTCTTGATGTAGCTGTCGATCAATTCGGCCGCTTCGCTCTGGTCGCGAGCGACCAGGCGCTGGTAGTAGCCATATTCAGGTGCGAGCGCCGGCGTGTCGTCCATTAGTATGCCGACGAACTCGAGGCCGGGCACATGCTTGCCGAGCACGACGAGACACACGGTCAGCGGCGATGCCATCAGCAACCCGAGCGGTCCCCACAGCCACGTCCAAAACGCGACGGACACGAGCAGCACCATCTGCGACACGCCGACCGCCCCGGCATACAGTACCGGTTCGAGCACGAGATTCGTGAACAGCTCGAGGACCACGAACAAGACGAGGACGATGATTGGACCAGTCCACCCCTGCAGGGCCGCGAGACTGACGAGGATCGGCGAGCCGGCCGCGAGCACGGGACCGATGTACGGGATGAATCGAAACGCCGAACCCAGGGCCGCCCAGACCAATGGGTAAGGGACGTTGAGGAAATAGAGTCCGATGAAGACCGCGATGCCGTACAGCAGACTCACAAGGCATTGCATCAACAGCTGCCGGCTGACGCGACTTCCAGCCTCGTCAAATGCCTTCGTGGTGGTGGCGAGCTGTCCTTGCCCAATCAGCCCGATGAAGGCGATCCCGCAGATCGCGGCGTTCGAGAAGCATGAAGATGACCATCACCGCGACGAGCCCCGCCGTGCTGAGCGGCCCGACGACGGGCCCGAGCCATGCGAACCCCGAAAAACCCGTAACCTGGTTGGAGGCCACAACGAGGGACCCCGGCACAGTTCCTTCCAGTGCCTCTGAAGTTTCCAGGTCACTCTTAATGCCTTCCAGCATTTCCTGAAACTTCTCGACCGCGCTTCCTCTGCCTGCAAGGCGCACGTCGGCAATCTTCGTTTGGATGTTGGCACGATAGCCGGGAAGGTCTTCGATCAGGTGACTCATCTGCGCGGTCAGACCCCAGCCGACAAGACCGAGAGCCGCGAAGACCAGTGTGACTCCTCCTTTGCACCCCGAAGGGGTGGGTAATACTCAGTTGTCGTCGTTGATAAAGGCGCAGGCTGCGAACACGGTGGTCCAAAGCCCGTCTTTGTTGCCGACAACGGATTGAGTGATGTTTGACGTGCGAACGATCTTGCCGGACATCTTAAAGAGATTTTCCCGCTCGTCCCACGCGGTATCAGGATTGAACTCGATGCCCAGCGTCGTCGCCAACATGCTGGCGGCGAGATCTTCCGCGTAATCACCGGCTTTTTCTTCGGTTTCACCAAACGCATGATGCTCCGACAGATAGCCGTACTGTTCCTGATCGGCCGGGATGGCAACGCCAACGGAAGCCACCACCAACCGATTGGGCTCATTGGTGCTTGCACGGTCGTATACGCAAAAAACGATTTCACCCGGACGAAGCAGTTTGACGCCGTCTTCCTTCGAGACGCGTTTACAGCCTGGTGGGAAGATGCTCGAGACCAAGACGAGATTGCAGTAAGCCAGGCCGGCTGACCGCAACGCCAACTCGAATGATGCCAGTTTCTCCTTGTGGACGCCGACGCCTTTCGTAAAGAAGCATCTTTTCGGAATCATGCGGCACCTCGCAGCTTCTCGACAACCACCCTTCCCGCTGCATTCAGGTAGACGCGATACTTGTTCTCGTCCTTGCACGACACGGCATAGTCGTTTTCGGCCTGCGTTTTGACCGCGACGACCTGGCCGCACGGCAGTCCCTGAAGCGCGATTACCGCCGTCAGGTCCTTTTTGAGTGCTTCCTCGTCGGGGGCAAACGACCGAACAGAAAAGAACGCTGCCAGGAAGAGCGATTGGGTTAGTACCACAGTGCGTTTGTTCATGCGTTCTCCTGCATTCACATTTCGAGGGTTGCGAATTTCTTCGGGTCCGCGAGGAAGTTCCATATCGCCTCGCGCGAGGACACGATTGCGGACGCGAGCTTCTGGTCTTCGTCCTGCAGCATCGACAGCACCTTCATCAGCAGCAGGTTGTAGGATTGGCGCAGATCCATCATGTTGAACCCTGCCTTACCCTGGTAGTACTTGCGGAACTCGTCGAGCAGGTCGTCGACCTGGCTCTTAAGCGCGATCTTGCTGAAGAAGCCAATGGCCTTGGTTTCCCTGAGCTGCTTCTTCAGCGTGTTCAAATCCAGCGTCAGGAACGCGGCCGGCGGCGCGACAGGTTGCGACGATCGTGCAACAGGTGCGGGCGTCCTTACAACGGGCGGGGCGACCTTGATGGGGGCCTGCGGCGCGCGAGGTGCGGGTTGCGTTGTTGCCGGTGCAACGGCCGGGGCGGCAGGCTCCGGCACGGGGGACGCATTAGTCAGAGGTGGAGAAGGAGGATGAATATCGCGGCGGCCCACGCACGCGTTTAGCCCCAGAGCGGCTGCTGCGACAAGACAAATTCGTGCTGCCGACATCAATGTCTCCCTTCCCACACAATTCTTACAGCTGCTTGCGCCCTTGATCTGTGCATTTAAGAACACCCTGCGAAGCCCGAGAACAATCGCGGGCGAGTTTCAGCTCTTGGTCTCGACTTTTCCGTAGGTCGGCGTCTGCGGCCAACCGGCGGGTGAATCTTCAAAGTCCTGCTGCCGCCCATAGGGTGTCGTGTCGAGGAGCCGGTAGGAATCCGTGAGCGATTCGGTACCGCGCGCGTACGCGGAGTACGTGTGGAAAACGTCGTCGTCGACCTGGAAGAAAACGCTCAGGCCGTGCTCCTCACCCTCCATAAGGACGGCATTCGCTGTCGCCATCTCAGCCATGTTCCGATAGGCCGACAGTGACCAGGTATCGCAGCGGAGAAGTGTCGGAAACAACTATCATGGCCCCTGTCCGGGCTTCGATTATTGAGGCTGGTTAGAATCTGGCAGCTTCGCCAAAACCTCGGCTTCACGGCGAAGTTCGCTCGGATCGAAATCGTACAAATCCGCATGCTTGGCGAGAAAATCTTCTGTCTCCATTCGGCTGAGCCCTAACAAATGCCCAACCTGATGCTGGTTCAATGTACCCAGTCGGAACTGTTCCAAGGCCAACGCTTCCAGCGCTGTCCGGGAAAGTTCCGGGCCCTTGGCCGAGAGTTGAGCCGCGATTTCGTCCGGTATTTCGATTGTGATTCTGACGCTCATATCGATTTGACTTCCAGATCATAGCACCTGGCCGGTGAACGGCCGTTGCCCTCAGACTTAACAGCTTCGAACTGGAGCGCCGTTGGAATCCGCCCCCGAGTCCGGGAATCACATTCTGCTGTTACCGCTTGCTGGGTGTGCATGCACTTCTTATACTTGATGCATGCAGTACACGATCCGTGGCATCCCACCAAAAGTGAACAGTGCGTTACGCGCGCGAGCGCGCGCTGCCGGAAAGAGCCTGAACGAGGCAGCCATCATCGCTCTGGCGGAGGGGACTGGGGTGACTGGAAGCCATCGAAAACGACGAAGCCTCGCTGATATCGCCGGGACCTGGAAGCCGGACAAGGCTCTCGATGCCGTGCTCACCGCACAGGACCGCGTGGACAGGGATCTCTGGCGGTGAAGGTCGCGCTTGACACCAATCGATACGTCGATCTTTGCAAGGGTGTCGCCGAGACCGTCGAGCTCCTGGAGGAAGCTGAAGAAATTGCATTGCCGTTCGTCGTGCTCGGTGAGCTTCGAGCAGGTTTCGCTCACGGGCGACGGCAGGCTGAAAACGAGCAGATCCTCCGGCGATTTCTCCTGAAGGACGGCGTAAACGTGCTTTTCGCCGACGACCAAACGACACACCACTATGCGTCACTGTTTCGGCAACTTCGGAAGCAAGGCACTCCTATTCCAACGAATGACATATGGCTTGCGGCAGTGGTCTTGCAGCACAATCTGGCCCTCCATGCACGTGACAAACATTTTGATCACCTGCCGCAACTTGTCCGCGTCTGAAGCGCCTCAGATGCTCGATGCCACCGACCTTTTGAAAATCAATAAGAAAGGCCGCTTATTCAGCGGCCTTCAATTGCGGGGGAAGGATTTGAACCTCCGACCTTTGGGTCATGAGCCAAGAGAAACAATGGACGCTCTTGTCATTTCAACCCCTTGACTGGAGTCCATTTCGGTCTATTTCGGCCTGTTCAGGCGCGTTTGCCCCGATTTTGCCCCCGGCCTTGCCCCCGACAGCAGATTTCTGCCAAGCTTGCCACGATATACATGTATACGTATAATTATATAAATGAAGCGCGGTCTGAAACCCGTGGTATGGGTAGGGTCCTCGAGGGAGGATCTGCGGGAGTTTCCGCTACAGGTCAGGCGTGATATTGGCCATGCTCTGTATACGGCGCAGCAGGGCGAAACTGATCCTGCCGTAAGACCGCTGAAGGGTTTTGCGGGGGCTGGCGTACTGGAAATTGTTGATCGGCACGATACGAATACATATCGCGCCGTCTATACCGTTAGATTCTCTAGCACTCTCTATGTACTCCATGCGTTTCAGAAGAAATCGAAGCGCGGCATCGCCACTCCGCAGAGGGATATTGATCTGATCAAGCGACGCCTCGCAGCTGCCGAACGGCACTACAAAGGAGGGCAGAACTGATATGAAAAAGAAAAGTGCGATCACGGTCAAGAAGGGCAGCGGTAATGTTTTCGCCGACTTGAACATACAACATCCGGAACAAGAACAACTCAAGGCCAAGTTGACGCTGCAAATCTACCGCATCATAAAGGAACATGATTACACGCAGGCTGAGGCTGCCGAAATTCTCGGCATTCGACAGCCACACGTATCCGCGCTTATGCGAAATCGCCCAGGAACATTTGCCGTCGGGCGTCTGATGGAATTTCTAACCGCTCTCGGGCAGGATATTCAAATTACAGTGAAGCCCTCTGGAAGACGCAAGGAGCATGGTGAGGTCTCTGTTGTCCTAGTCTGATCCCTGATTAGGTAGGGACTCCTTGAGCTCAAGACTCCCTCAAGCGGTTCATCAAGTGAGTGCTCAACGAATGCTCTCAGTCAATCAGGAGAAGGCCAGTCAAACTTGAGTCGCGAACTCGGAGTGCCCAGTTTGCCACGGCTCAATGCGCGCGAGGGTGTGTCACGTAGGCACTCGAAGAGGTCGAACCAAAGGGGAGACCTCGAAGTTCAATGCTTACCTTTCGGCTTCCCCCTCCGTGCCAATGTGATTGAGACACCTTCCCCCTCATAATTAGTGTTCAGGGCGGAAGGAAAAGTAAAAATGCAGAATCCAGTTCCATCGCTGTCTTCTTCGGCTTCGCCGTCCGCTGGACGGAGTGAGGTCGAGCGTAGCGAGACCGAACGGAGTGCAGCGGACGGCGAAGCCGGCGTTCAAGCCGCAGCGGTCGTCCACCCCGATCCCGAAGTCGTGGCCAGAGCCAAACGCCGGAGGTTCACAGCCGACTATAAGCAACAAATTCTGGCAAAGGCCGATGCGGCTGCCGAACATGGCGGTATCGGTGCGTTGCTGCGGCGCGAGGGTCTGTACTCCTCGCATCTGGGAAAGTGGCGGCGTGAACGAGCCGCCAGCATTCGGCAGGGGCTCGAGCCACGAAAGCGTGGACCAAAGTCCAAGAGAAACCCTCTCGCCGATGAGAACCAGAAGCTTCAGCGTGCGAACGAGCGCCTGACCGATCAATTGCGTAAGGCCGAGATGATCATCGACGTTCAAACAAAAGTGGGTGCACTCTTGGGTTGGCCGATTCCAGAACCGGAGCGGGAACGCTGATGACCGCCGTTCAACAACTCGCTCCCGACGTCGGAATTCTGGCCGCGTGCATTGCCCTCGGCGTCGTTCGATCGTCCTTCTATCGCCAGTTGCATCCGGTCGTCGTGGCTTTACCGCGTTCTGCGCCGCCTCGTGCCTTGAGTTTGGCTGAACGTGAAATCGTGCTGGCGCATCTGCATGAAGAACGATTCCAAGACTGCTCGCCGGCTGCCGTGCAGGCCACTTTACTGGATGAAGGTATCTATCACTGCTCCACGCGGACGATGTACCGGATCCTGGAACAACACGCCGAATCCCGTGAACGCCGCGGCCAGCGCACTCATCCCGTCTACAAGAAACCCGAGTTGCTGGCGACCTCGCCCACTGAACTGTGGAGTTGGGATATTACGAAACTGATGGGCCCGGTTCAAGTGGACCTACTTCTATTTGTATGTGATTCTCGACGTGTTCAGCCGCTACGTGGTCGGCTGGATGGTCGCTCCCCGCGAAAGTGCCGAGTTGGCTCGCAAACTGATCGAAGATACCTGCAAGCAAACAACGAATCCATCCCGGACAGCTGACCATTCACGCCGATCGCGGCTCGTCGATGACATCCAAACCGGTCGCCTTCTTGATGGCGGATTTGGGCGTCACCAAAACTCACAGCCGTCCCTATGTGTCCGATGACAATCCGTATTCAGAAAGTCAGTTCCGTACGATGAAATACCGGCCCGATTTTCCGGACCGCTTCGGTTCGATCCAGCACAGCCGCATCCATTCTCAGTGTTTCTTCTCGTGGTACAACGAGGATCATCGGCATTGCGGTATCGGCATGCTCACCCCGGCCATGGTTCACTATGGTCAAGCTGGTGAAATCATTCAGAAGCGTCAATTCGTACTCGATGCCGCCTACCTGGCGCACCCGGAACGATTCGTCCGATCATCACCAAAACCGCTCTCTCTTCCAAAGGAGGTCTGGATCAACAAACCCATCGAGTTCCATGAATCGAAATCGAGCGCGACACCAAAACAGGGCCAGTCTGAGAGTCGACCTCACGGCTCATCGTCGTTTATACGCGATCCTGGCGCGCTATTTTTTCCACAAATTCTCGAAAGGAGCCAAGAAAGAACGAAGGATCCGAAAAACGCATCCCAAATTAAAAGTGCCTAAATTACCGATCCAGGTGTCCCAAACTCATTGACACGCGCCGGGGCGGCGGTGAACGCCCTCGAATGGACGAGCAGCATACCCAAAGAGAAAATAAAGATAACGGTGGACAAGGGATGGATCACGTTGAAGGGGGCCTTAGACTGGCACTACCAGAGGACTGCGGTGGAAGATGCGGTGAAGTCCTTAACTGGTGTCAAAGGCGTCCTGAACCTGATCGAGGTCCGACCTGCCGTCAGTAGGGATGTCGTAAAGAGCGCAATTGAAGATGCGTTGAAGCGGCTTGCGGAGCTTGATGCGCAGCGAATCCAGGTTGATACCGTCGGAAGCAAGGTCACTTTGCATGGCACCGTCAGATCCTGGCTCGAGCGAAAGGAAGCCGAA
>Ga0137433_1000497_pt1 | contig 20861 bp, 15 predicted proteins | sample EasRivERMZT840_2_FD_102335 | JGI IMG/M metagenome (GOLD analysis project Ga0137433, IMG submission 102335) | Soil microbial communities from meander-bound floodplain in the East River, Colorado, USA - East River MetaG ERMZT840_2 | ecosystem: Environmental > Terrestrial > Soil > Floodplain ...
CGGTGGCCCCTCAGGGCGGCGGTTCAGCGCTATTCGGAGTGTCGGGAAAGGATTTCACGGGCTGGATGAATCCGGGACTGCGAGGCGAGTTGACGAAGCTGGAGTTCGTCGGTCCGGGATCGCCGAATTCCGGCAAGTCTGCCTACCCGAACGACTGGAATAATTTCGGTCCCGCCGTCGGGTTCGCATGGCAGCTTCCGTGGTTCGGCGAAGGCAAGACGACGATGCGCGGCGGCTACCAGATCACGTATCAGGGCGGCGGCCGGTTCAGCACTTTGGATGGAGTGTTGAGCAACCCGCCGGGCAGTACATATCCGGGACAGTACCGCGGCGACAGCTCGATCACTTATCTGGATCTCACCAACATCTCCCGCGGCATACCAGCGCCTGCTCCGATCAAGCCGATGGAGCCGATTCTGATCACGGATCGCAGCGTGTCGTTCACCGGCTTCGATCCGAACTACGTTTCTCCTTATGTTCAGAACATCACGCTGTCGTTGACTCGGGCGATCAACCGCAAGATGACGGTCGATATGCGTTACGTCGGTACGCTCGCCGTGAAGCAGTTCCGGAATCTGGCTTTGAACAACCGGAATTTCCTCTACAACGGGCTGATCGACGAGTTCAACCGTATCCGCACCGGTGGCGAATCTCCGATGCTGGATCAGATGTTCAACGGCATCAACCTGTGCACGGGCACGCTATGCGGTACCGGTACATTCGGCGCCATCGGCACGACGGTCAACGGCGTACCGCAGACTGCAGCACAGCAGATGCGGTCGAGCACGACATTCCAGGCCAATCTGGCGAACGGGAATTACCAGGGTCTGGCGACTTCGATCAACACGCTGAATTACGTGAAGACGGGCGGGGCGAATGCAGGCCTGCCGGACATTCCAGCGAGCGTTCAGGGCGCCGTGATGCGATACAGCGGCAAGTTCCCGGAAAACTTCATCGTCACCAATCCGCAATTCAACAACGTGACGATGATGACGAACCTCGATCACAACAACTATCACTCGATGCAGACCGAAGTCTCGATACGGCCGACGTTTGGCATCAGCGGGCAGGGAACCTACACCTGGAGCAAGAACCTCGGCCTGGCGAATGCCTTAACGAATCCTCTCGAGCGTCATTTGGACTACACCCTCGTCGGCGGCAACCGGAGGCACCAGTTCCGCGCAAACGGCGTCATCGAGCTGCCGATAGGTCCGACCAAGCCCCTGCTCGGCAACGCGTCGGGTTTGCTTGCGCGCCTGATCGAGCGCTGGCAGATGAGCTTCATTTACAACGCCAGCACGGGCTCTCCGGCCAGTATCATCGGCGACGACATGCTGTACGCGAACGGGATGCCCGACATCGTCAGGCCGTTTCCGTTCGACACGGCGGGTGTGCGATGGGGTGTTCCGGTCGCGGCGACGGGACAACTCAACGGGACGTACTTCGAACAGGATAAGTTCGTTTCAGTTCCGGATCCGCAGTGCAACATGGTGACTTCGTTGCAAAACCTCAATGGTCTCGCTCCGGCCACCGGCACTCCGCAGCGGCGGTGCGCGCTCAATGCACTGGCAATGATCGTCCCGGCTGGTACTCCGGAGTCATTCATAGTCCCGGATGGTACGAACCGGTCGGCTCAGATCGTGCTGCAGAATCCGCTTCCGGGAAAGCGAGGCACGCTCGGTCAGAACGTCCTCGAAGGAGCCGGTACATGGAGATTCGATATGGCGATGCAGAAGGCGTTCAACATTGCCGAGTCGAAGAGTCTGCAGGTCCGGATTGACGCAACCAATGTGCTGAACCATCCGCAGCCGGCGGGGCCCACGCTGGATATCAACAGCAACACGGCCTTCGGTAACATCGGAACGAAGACTGGTACGCGTTCCTTCCAGGCTCAGCTTCGGTTGACCTTCTGAAGGAAAAACGGGGACAGTGAGCAATTAATTCGGGGTCGGACGCTTGTCTTATCAGCTCGATGCGTCTGACCCCGAATTAATTGCTCACTGTCCCCGTTTTTCCTCCGCGTCTCTGTGGTTAGTTCCTCTCTCCCAAATAAAACACAAATCCGACCGACGCCTGAAAGCTGTGATCTTTTGAAACGAGCTGCGTCATCGGTGTGTACTGAATCTGAAAGACGCGCACTGCAGTCTTTCTGCCGAGCTTCAGATCCAGCCCAACCCCGACCGCAGCGACGAACGATGTCTCCTTGTCGCTGGGACCCGGAGACACCCTCACGCTGGTATGGCCGACGCCGAAAAGCACATGGGCATATGGTGTGGCCCAACCCATCCGGTGGCTGAATCGCGGTCCATATAAAAAGGAATGGATGCGTTCCTGGTTTTTCGATCCGTTCACGACGGGAGACTTGTAGTGACCGGTCGCCTGAAACGTGCCACCCCACCGGCTGTTGATGTTCTCCGTCACAGACAATTCCCAGCCATGCAGGTTCATCCACAGTTCACGAGTCGTGTAAATGATCGGCGTGGCCCTGAAGTACGCCCGCACCGGAGTGCGCTCCACGGAGTAGCCGCCGAAGAATTCCCATTCCGGCGCCGGCTGTTGAGCAAAGCCGGCGGTTGACACAGACAGCATCAACAGGAGAAGTCGCAGGAGAGTTTTAGCCAACCGTCACCACCTCGTCGAAAAGTGTTGGAGAGAGCGGCAGGCCGGAAACTCGCAAGCGCTCCAGAAATTTCGGCGACGCGCCCGTGCCGCGGAATCGGCCAAGAACGCGGCCATCGTTCGCGACGCCGGATTGTTCGAAAACGAAAATGTCTCGTACTTCGATCTGATAGTCGTTCAAGCCCGCGACCTCGGACACATGTGTGACTTGGCGCGTTCCGTGGCTGAGGCGGGACGTTTGAACCAGCAGATGAACCACCGACGCCATCTGCTGCCGGATGAAACGGCTCGGCAAATCCAGCTTGGCCATCATGACCATGGTCTCGAGCCGGCTGAACGCATCCCCAGGCGAGTTCGCGTGGATCGTCGTCATCGATCCTTCGACGCCGGTGCCCATCGCCTGCAACATATCCAGCGCCTCGCCGCCGCGCGCTTCGCCGAGCAGAATGCGATCGGGCCGCAGCCGCAAGGCCGTCATCAACAGCTGCCGCTGTGTGATGGCGCCCTTGCCTTCGATGTTCGGCGGACGCGTTTCCATGCGGACGACATCGTCGAGCTGAATCTGCAACTCGGCTGTGTCTTCAATCGTGATCACGCGTTCATGCGGCGGTATGAACCGTGACAGGCAGTTCAGAAACGTTGTCTTCCCCGATCCTGTTCCACCGGAAATCAGGATGTTCATCCGGGCTTCGACGCACGCCGACAGAAAAGTCATGATCGACTGCGTCATCGTCTGATTGACGAGCAGATCCTCATTCGACAGGACCTTGCGCCCAAACCGGCGGATCGAAAGCGACGGTCCGTCGACCGCGAGCGGGGGAATGATGGCATTCACACGCGAACCGTCGGGCAGTCGAGCGTCGACAAGAGGAACGGACTCGTCGATCCGGCGGCCGACGCTCGACGCGATCTTCTCGATGATATGAAGCAGGTGCCGGTCGTTCTGAAACCGCACGCCCGTTTCGACGAGCTTGCCGAGGCGCTCGATGTAGACGTGTTTGTAGGTGTTCACGAGGATGTCGGAAATCGTCGGGTCTTTGAGCAACGGTTCCAATGGTCCGAGGCCGAACACTTCGTCGAGGATTTCTTCCGCCAGCCGGTTACGCTCAGCGACGGTGACCGGAAGATGATCTTCACGCAGGATCTTCGCGAGCACGTTCTGAACTTCGCGCCGCAGCTCCGTGCGGCTCTCGGCCTTGACCGCATCCATATTCAGCACGCTCAGAAGCTTTTGATGGACGCGCGTTTTCAGGCCCGCATAACGCTCCTGAGCCTGACTGGATGCACCCGGCTTGCTTTTATCGGACGGGAATCGTAACACGGTTGCTTGTGTATCCTCCGATGGTCACGCTGACCGAAACGTTTGTTGCCGGCGCGACGAGCCCGGGGATTTGAACTGTTACCTGGTACCTGCCCGCAATGCCCGGAACGAGCCCGCTGTACAGGACCGTGCCGGCGAATCGATCGAAGAAAACACGCGGCGTCTGGATCGTGCGATTCAAAGGTTCCTGTGTGGCGCCAGGCGCGCCAGCGTCGACCGGGGGATTCACAGCTCCGAGTCCGGATGCAAAGAAAGTCACGCGTGATCCGCGATCGGCCGGATTCGTGGCGGACACCACGGTCCCGTTCTCTTTCACAAAGATTCCAGTGCCTCGGCCTCCGCCACTCACGGTGAAAATTCCGGGAGCGAACGGCGCCACACCAATCTCGACTTCGTTGCTTCGGACAGAGCCGACTTCGACGCGAAGCAGGTATCGTCCCGGAGAGATTGTGAGCGGCATCAGTGCTCGAACCTCCAGAGGGGCGACCGAAAACAGCGGCAATGACAGGTCTCCGTCCGGTGTCGTAAGCAATACGCGGGTCGTCGCAAGCTCCAGCGGAAGAGCGCCGGTGGCCACGGCCTCGCGAGGCGCGAGGTTCTGGCCGAAGATCGCGAGAATACTTCCGGGACCGAACGATGCATTCGCGTTGAATGTCACGCCGTCGAATATCGAATCGGTCAGCAGGGATGGAGCGGCGATCGCCGTTGCGTGGAATGTTACGGACAGCGCTCCGACTGCCGCTGTCACCTCGATCGTTCCAGGGTTCGACGGCAGCGTGAGAACCACGCCGGCGATTCCCGACGCATTCGTTGGCACTGTGCGCGCGTTCAGAGAGCCACCGCCTGACGTGATCGTGAAAGTCACGGGCACGTTCGGCAGCGGCGTGCCATCGGAATCCACGACGAGCACGCGTAACGGCGGCAGTGTTGCCTCCGGCAGGCCGCTCGGATCGTTGCCGCCGGCAATCGTCATCTGTGCCGGCGATGGAGTGACGTGTGTTTCAACCAGAATGTTCTGGACGCCGAAGACGGAGGTCAGTTGCAGGCGTCCGATGTAGGTTCCCGTTCGCAATGATGCAGCGGAGACGGCGACGGGAAGCCGCACCGAAGTCTGTTGCCTGAGATTTCCAGTCGTCTGCGGCACACTCAGCCATGAATCGAGCGCGCGTAGCTGCCAGTCGACGGAAACACTTGTCGACAGATTGATCAACGCGATGCCGACATCCGTGGAGGTTCCCTCTGCCAGCGTCACATCCTGCAACAACGGGTCGACGATCACCCCTGCGCCGATTCCAAGAACCGACGCGCTGAAAACGCCGCGGCCGAATGTAGCCGCCGCCAGAATGCCGTCGGGCTGAAGAAGCGCGAGGTCTGTAATCGGAACTCCCGGAAGACCCGAGCTGATATCCATCCATCGCGTTCCCGCATCGAAGCTCACGAAGACTCCGGCGTCTGTCCCGGCGTAGAGCGTTTGTGCGGGCAGGTTAAACAGCGGAGGAAGAGAAGCCGGGTCGATGAGCAATGTATGGATTCCGGTGCGCGGAAGATTGCCGAGCGTGGAAACCCAGGCAGCGCCGGCATTCGTCGAAAGCAGAATGTCGCCGGGAACCTGACCGGACGCCGTACTCGGACCGGCAGGAAAACCGCCGATCGCTGCATAAACCCGTGTGCCCTGCCGCGGGTCGATAGCAAAATCGCTCACCAGGCCGGCGACGACACTCATTTGCGCCCACGTCTGACCGGCATTGGTCGAGCGCCAGACGACGGAAATCGGCGGGCATGTCGTGAGCGCGATTTCAGGCAGGCACGCCGTCGCGGCAAACAACGTCGAGCGGGCGGATGGCGCCATTGCCATCGCGGTGACGACGCGCGTCGGATCCGGATCGACGATGGCAAGAGCCGACCAGGTATCCCCGTTGTCGTTCGAACGATAGAGCCGCCGCCCCGCGACATATAACGTAGCCGTCACGACCGGATCGGCCACGAGCGGCGGATATGGAGCACGGAGTTCGTCCGCCGGAATCACCGATTGCGACGAAAACGCCACGCCGCCATTTGTAGACGCGTAGACATTCGTTGCGGACGCGGTATAGATATTCGTGGAACCGTTTGCGGGAGTGGTGATCGAAATCCTTCCCGGCGCAGCAATCCCCGGCACTCCTGAGGCTGAGTAGGGCGACGACGGAAAGAGGCCGAAGAGTCCTGCCGGCCCGGCTGCCCACACGCCGCGCCCAGGCTCGACGGCGACTCCCAGGATCTGTGCGATTGGGAATGGAGAGAGGCCTTGCCCGCCGGCGGCCAGATTCTCGAAGCCTTGTTCGCCCGCGAGAAGCAGTGTTCCGCTTCTGTACGCTCCGGCATGGAACTGTGACTTCGTCGTCGGAACTGTCGTCCACGTCTGGCCGCCGTTTGCCGACGACAGCAGTGTGGCCGCCGCGATATACAAGTTCCCGTTCGGATCGAAAAGCATGGCCATCGGAGGACGTGCCTGTCCAATTCCGAATGTTGAAAACCACAGGTTTCCTGCATCGTTGCTGCTGTAGAAGTCCACTTGCGACAGCGGCGACGCCACCGAGGAAACCGCGACAAAGAGCGCGCTGCCGCTTGTCAGCACGTTAATCCAGTTTGCTGCGGCCACGGGGCTGTTGGAATTTCGGGGCAGCGTTAGGTCGGTCCAGGTTCGTCCGCCGTCCGTGGATCGCGTCAGAAGATGCTGGCGCTCTCCGGGCGAAGTGTCGCCGAGGATGCCTGCGTACACGACGCCGGGCCCGCCAAAGGCGACGGACGTCACCGGCACTTTCAGCACTTTGGTCCACGTCGTGGCAGCGTCCGTCGAGAGAAACAGGCCTTCCTCGGATCCTGCGAAAATGCGTGCGGGACTCGTCGGGTCGATCGCGAGTGTGCAAACCGGCCGGTCGGTGATGCGCTGGACCGAAGTCCATGTTCTGCCGCCGTCGGTGGAACGGACCACCCCTTGTGCGGGACGCGGACTCTGGTCGTCACCGGTGCCGGCATAAATCACATCAGACAACTGCGGATCAATCACGATAGAACAAACCGCCATCGAGGATTGCGATTCGAACACCGCGGTCCAGGTTGCTCCGGCATCCTGAGTTTTCCAGATGCCTCCAGGTGTCGCCGCATAGATCACCGATTCGTTTCGCGGATCCATGGCGAAGGAGATGATCCGATCGTTTGAACCGGAAGGGCCCGCGAATGTCCATGCCACGGGAGTTGGCTGAGTCTGCGCGAACGTGAGTTGAGCAAACAACAGCAGGAAGACCAGAAATCCCCTCCTAGCGAGGAGGGGATTAAGTAAATTGCACATGAACGTCAACGAACCGAGGTGATGGGTGGAGATGGCGTTGACGCTGCGTCACTCGACACAGGTCCCGCGGTGATGACAACTGGAAGATCGTCGCCGCGTATTCGATCGCCGGGAACGTAGAGGTTGATCTGGTAAACACCTACAAAACCCGGCGCCAGACCCGACCAGAGCACGGGGTAGGGAAGTCCGCCGATTGTGACCTCGATCGTTTCCGTTGTGGTGGCCAGCGGCTCGGTGGGATTCACTTCTCCGGAGGGCACGAAAGAATCCACAGGACCCAGGCCTGTCGCATAAAGCACCACGACTTCGTCGCGGTCGGCGGGATAGTCCGGTATCACCAGAGCTCCATCCACCGCATGAAACAATGTCGCGCGTTGCTGACCATCGCCGATATCCATCGAAAACATTCCGGGCCCGGTTGACGTGACGGTCACCTGCACTCCGGGACTGCTCACGCCAAGCCGAGTCGAACGGACCGTCAATGTAATGCGGCCCGGCGGCAGCTCCCTGGGCAACTGCGCTTCGATCTGCGTCGCAGACGTGGTGATCAGCGGAATCGGAATTTCGTTTGCGGTGACGCAAATCCCGCCAAGCGATCGCGGCAACGGAGTGGCATCAGCCTGCGCCGGAAGGGCGAGGTTGGATCCGCGAATCGTGACGAGCGATCCTGGCGAGACGAGACGTGAACCGCTCGCGCTGTTCAGGACGTTGTTTGCGGAGAAGAACGGAGTCTGGCCGACGGTCGAAGTCAGCGAAACAATCGTCAGTCCGGAAAGAGTCATGAGGTAGGCGTTATTGCTGTTGTCCACCGCAATGCCGTGCGGAAGAAGCTGCGTCTGGTTGTTGACGCCGAGCTCCAGAGCGACCTGCCTCGGTGGCCACTGCCTGGTGCTGAATGCGCCCGCTCCGATAGCCGCCGGACTGATGTCCAGCACGGATTCCGGCAACGACAACTGCAGGTTCGGCTGCAGAGTTGCCAGGCTGTATCGCTGCAAAGCCTGCGGTGTCGCCGTGGCTCCAACGCCTGTCCCGGCCTGCACGCGAAGAATGTTGTTTCCCGCCACTGCCACGCCGAACGCCAGGAACGCCTGTGCGGCCGCGCCAACCGCGCCTGGCGGCGCCGTCACGAGATTTCCCTGCGAGACTCCGACCGAATTGAAAACCGTGTTGTCGACGACATAAAAACTGCCGTCGCCGGTCGCCGTCGCGGTGCCGCGTAAACCGATAACAGCCGCAGGGCGTGAGACAGCGAACGTGTCCGCAATGGGATCATAAAGACGAATCGTTCCCGTGCCTTCGATCAGCAGGATGCCGCTGCCATCCGCCGGCGACGCCATGAGGTTCCGGCCGTTCACGACATTCGCGACTCCGATGCCGAGGTTCAATCTCGGGAAAGTGCTCCTTGTGACGAGACTCAATTGCCACAAACTGCCAGGGGCCGGCGGCAATCCTGGCGTCGCACTAAGAGGTATGGCGGTAAACAGGATCGCGTTTGCGGATGCCGCCACGGAGCGCGGGAAGAGCGGATTCGCATTGAGAGCGATCGGTCCCATGCCGATCTGATCGACCTCTGCCATCAAGTCGAGATCTACGATCGAGAGGTTTTCGGATCCGGCATTCGCAACCGCCAAAGTGGACGCGTTCACCATCGCCATCGATATGGGCCGGTTGCCGACGCGAATCGGAGAAAGAAATGTCTGGTTCGCCAGATTGAAGACCTCGACCTGATCCTGCGTGTAGTTCGCGATGTAGAGCCGCTGGCGAGGGGCGTCCATCTGCATGTCCACGCCGACACCCGTCATCGAGACAATCGTGCCGCGATCACTGACGTCGCGGAAATTCAGATTGACCAGGATTGCGGGTTCGATGTTTACGGCTTCCGGCGAAACGATCTGAACGACGTACTGCAACGTGCCGCGCGTCGCCACGGACCTTGGATCGAAGCTGATGTTCAAGGTCGCGGGCGCAACACCCGTTCGCTGGTTCAGAATGACCGGCGCCGTTGGAACATTCACGCTGGCGGCAAACGTCATGCGTCCGCCGCCGGCATTGCGGATCTGCACGGTGGCTGTGGCAACCATGCGGTTGCACATGTCCACCGAGAGCACAACGTTTGTCGCGCTGACCTCGAGTATCGGCACACTGTTGAGCTGCCCGACTGGAATCACCAGCAGTCCCGAAGCCGAGTTTGCGAACAGGAAAGCGCCGTCGGAGGATGCAACGATTTTTGTCGCGATCGGTTCCGGCAACCGCAGGCCAAGTTCCGGCGTGAGGCTCGACGATCGCAGTATTTGCAGGACGCCTTGAGTCGACGCGGGTTGGCCGCCCGGGATTCCCGGAAGTCCGGGAATGCCCGGAACGGCGGTGTTCTGTGGGTTGCTGAGCGTGTTTAACGGATTGATCGGCGACTGCGTGTTGAAAGTGGCGTAGACCGCGTTGCCATCGATCGAGAACGTGCTTCCACCGGTCAGTGCAAGCGGGCTGGGTGTGCCGGTTCTGCCGAGGATTGCCATCGTTTGCGTATCGAAGAGGAATGGTCCCGCCATGAATCGCGAGCCGTCCGGGGCTGCCGAGAGAATAGCGCGCAGTCCGCTCACGTTGCGGCTGCGTAACACCGTGCCCGACGCGACCTCGTACACGAAAAGTCGGTTCTGACCCTGCGGCAGCGCGCCACCCGACAAGCCGATCACCAGATTTCCGTTTGCCGCGGTGATAAGGCCGGCCGGTCCTGCAGCCTGGCTGACGCCGGGAATCGGCAGTCCCACCGGCGGCGTTGCGGGCGGAGAAATCGGCACCGGCTGCATGAATCCGGTGACGGGGTTGTACTGCAACAGACCGGAGGTTCCGAGAATGACGATCCTTCCGTCATTACCCACCGCGATTGCATCCGGCCGCGAACCGATGAAGTAATCGGTCTCGGCGCGTTGCGAATTCAGATTGATTGCAGTGATCGTGAATGAACCGATGTTTGCCGCATAGAGCGTGTTTCCATCTGGACTCATCGCCAGACTGGACGGCTGCAGACCTGCCGGGACGCTCGCTACGATGCGAGCGGCGCTGATGGAATAGATCTCCACCTGGCCGCGGGTCGGGTTCGCGAGATACACCATGTTTCGATTCGCATCGTGAATAAGGTCCGCGACTTGTCCGACAACAGGCACAACGGTGCCGATCGTGGCAGCAGAGAGAACGCCGCAACCAAAGAGGAAGAATGCAACAGCGAAGAGCGGTTGAATCGCTCGGCTCATCTTTCGGCCGAAGAGCAAAATCATAAAATCTTGGAGCGGACTATACGACAACACTAAACACTCGTAAAGGGACGGTCGCCTAAATTCACTAATTGCAGTTCTAATTCGGGAATTTAGGCGACCGTCCCAATTACTTTCCTACAAGGTGTGGAACGTCTTTCTCGTTCTCGAGGCAGATATAGTCCATCAGTTCCGTATCTAGGACGATGTTGTGGTTCAGCTTGATCGTCCATGGAGTGGTGTATGCCTTCGGATCCTCGATCGTGACTTCGATTTCCATCTTTCCGTAATTCACCCGGCGGAAGCGCTCGGTGATCCTGGCGGCGTCGGTAAGGGGACTGCCCTGGCGGTCCAGCCACACGCCGTCGGGAAAGCCCGTCGTCTGGACCACGAGCGTATCGCCGTCCCATTTCCCTGACGAGTAACCCTTGAACGACTGCAGGCCGATCGGCGGCAATGGTCTGCCATCCGTGAAAATCTGCCGGAACGTCGCCTCCATTTCGTTGAGCGTCACCACCAGCCCCGGGATTTGAATGATTTTGCGAAGAAGCGGCGTTGTGTGAAGTTTCACGATGCCGCCCGGCAGGCATTTCGAAACCGGATCGTCCTTTCCGTTTTGCTCCATTCGGGTACGGCGCGCCTCGGCCGCCCAACTTTGATACGGCGCGCCGCTCTTCAGACTCCATCCGATGTTCAGGAACTCCTGAGGGATTTGCATGTCCTGACATCCGTCGGGTGGACAAGGCCTGTTTTTGTCCGGCTCCCAGATCCCCGAAAAATCAGGCTTGCCGTCGGCGGTTCGCGGCGTCGGCGCTTCAAGATTCGGCGAGCCGTTCGGCAGCCTGGGAACGCTAAACGTGGTTGGATAGTTGAGCCACTGCGCATCGGCAGCGGTCGCAAGGGCAGTCGAAATTGCCAACACGCCGGCAAATCGGCAAAAGATTTTCATGGGAGCCTCGCAGTGGCCCGGATTCTACCATTGGTCGCACTTCCCTCGAAGGCCGTCCATTTACATGTTTTTGCATCGAAAAAGCCTTTTAAGATATAAAATCCGCCGACCCCGAAAGGAACCCAGGCGTTGGCGAATCATCTGTTTTTGGTTCAGAACCGGAACCGTGGAAGTTTGCTCGGCCAGAGTGTCCGTCTGGCCGACACGCCTCAATCCCGCCGAGTCGGTCTGCTGAAACACAAGTCCCTCGCCGAGGGCGAAGGTCTTTGGATACTTCCGACGCAGGCGATTCACACGTTCGGTATGCAGTTTCCGATCGACGTCGTTTTTCTGGATTCATCTCTGGTCGTCAAACGCATCTATAAGAATCTGCGGCCGTGGCGGCTGACGACACTTGTATGGGGAGCGCAGAGCGTTCTGGAACTGCCTTCCGGATCTCTGGCCGGCACAGGGACAGCTGTTGGCGATCAGCTTCAATTCTCCCGTCAGGCAGAATCAACTCAAGGAAGAAAATGACTCTTCGAATCCTCAGTGCGGTGTTCGTGATCAGTGTCGTGTCTGCCTTGGGATGTGTCCGTCACACTGTCGTCCAGGACTTCGGGCTGACCGGCCCGCCGTCGCGACGTTCGGCATCGGTGCCGGACTCGCCCCTGCGCGACATCTTTCAGAAGCAGAAGAACGCTTACAGTCCGCTGGCAGGAGACCCGCGCTTCACAGAACTCCAGAGTCGCGTCGAAAAGAATCCGGGCGATCCGGCTGCGCGTCTGGACCTGGCGGCGGCATACGAAGGGTATCGATTGTTCGACCAGGCGCTCGAACACTACACGAAGTCGTACGATCTCGCTTCCTCGGAAAAGGCCATCCTGGGAATCGTCCGGTGTGATCAGGCGCTCAACCGAACGTGGCAGGCGATCCCGCTGCTGGAGCAACATCTGAGAGAGAAGCCCACGGCAGTCGCCTGGAACACGCTCGGTATGCTGCACGATTCGTCGCGAAGTCCAGCTGCAGCGGAACGAGCGCTGCGCGAGGCTGTTGCGCTGGATCTGCAATCGGACCAATGGCGAAACAATCTCGGTTACAACCTCCTGCTGCAGAACAAAACCGACGCCGCGGAAATCGAATTTCGAAATGCGCTGGTGTTGAACCCGAAATCCGCCACGGCACACAACAATCTCGGCATACTGCTGGCGAGACGCGGCGATCTCGAGGGGGCTCTGGCCGAATTCCAGTTCGGCTCGGACGCTGCAACCGCGCACAACAACCTTGCGGTCGTGCTGATGGAGATGGGGAAGTACGAAGACAGCCGGGACGCACTGGTCAAAGCGCTCGCCCTTCGACGGAATTTTGCGCCCGCTCTCGCAAATTTCAAGCTGGTGCAGGACAGGATCAAGCAGCGAGCCGACCTTCAGAAGGCCAACAAGTTGCCGCAAAGCACCGTTCGCGTCGCTTCGGCTGAGGACGCGAGTGAATCGAAACAGCCAGAGGATTAGTAATGAAGAATTATTGGATTTGGTTCAAACAGGAATCGGCTCGCTTCTGGAAGCAAACCGACGGCCAGGATCTGGTCGAGTACGCGCTGATTGTCGCCGCAATCGCGCTGGGAATGATCGCAGCGGTCCGCGGTGTCGCCACCGCGCTCAACAGCCTGTACGAAAGCATTTCGGCTGCGCTGACGCTGACGAGCTAGCTCCCGCTTCCTTCCTGGTATGAGTAGTCTTCCGCAAATCATCTACCCTCTTCCTGCGCGTTCGCCCGTCCGCGCCGTGAAGTGGCCGGCCGCCCTGCTTCTCCCGAATTTCGGAGTTGCTGTGTTTGTGGTCACGCTGCTGCAGGTGCTGTTTCTGTCGAACGGCGCTCAGGCGCTGTTTCGCGACAGCGACACCGGATGGCACGTGCGCAACGGAGAATCGATTCTGCGAACCTTCTCGCTCCCGCGCGTCGATGTCTTCTCCTATACACGCGCCGGGCAGGAGTGGTTTGCATGGGAGTGGCTTGCGGACGCCGCTTTTGGTGGAGCCTACCAACTCGCGGGATTGTCCGGCGTGGCGTTGATCGCCGCATTTGCGATCGCGCTCACCGTGTGGGGAGTCGCACGGTTGTCGCTATCGCTCGGCGGCAACTTGTTTCTAACCGCCGGCGCTGTGGTTGTTTTGATCGGGACCACGAGCATCCACTGGCTGGCCCGCCCTCACGTGATTTCCTGGTTCCTCGCTCTGGCCTTTCTGGCAGTCGTCGAACATGAGCGCCGGGGCCGCTCGCGCTGGTTGTATGCGTTGCCGCTGCTTTCATGTCTGTGGGCGAACGTGCACGGCAGTTTCCTGCTCGGACCGGCAATCCTGCTGATCTATGCAGCTGGTGAATGGCTCACTGAACTTAATCCCCTCCTCGTGAGGAGGGGTGGCTGCGCCGAAGGCGCAGACGGGGTGGTCAGTTACGCCGCAACGTTGCTCGAAACCGACCACCCCGTCCGCTCCTTGACAAGGTCGCTTCGCGATATTTTCTTGAGGTCGCGTCCTCCCCTCCTTACGAAGGAGGGGAGTAAGACTCCTGAACTCACCAGTAACTCGCGCTCGTTTGTCATCGTTGCGTTCCTGTGCCTGCTCGCAACCTTTATCAACCCCTACGGCTGGCATCTGCACGATCACGTGATCTCGTACCTCCAGAACAACTACCTGATGGACCACATCTCGGAGTTCAGGAGCTTCAGTTTCCATTCGCCCGGGGCATATTACGTCGAACTGTTTCTCTTTATCGCGATTGTGGGAATTCTCGCGCTGCTGCGTCAGCGGGCATTCGGTCCGGCGCTACTGGGACTCGCGCTGCTTCACATGGGGCTCTATTCCGCCCGGCATCTGCCGACCGCGGCAGTTCTGCTGTTGCCACTTGCCATACCTGCTCTGACACGCGAAGCCAGGGAGTGGGTCTGGCTGAAGCCCGCGCTCGCCTACTCGGACCGGGTCCGCTCCATCGACCAGCGGGTTCTGGGCATTGTGCCTCTTGTGCTGGTTCTTGCCGCCACCTTCGCCGGAACCAGAGCCCTCGCGGCGGCCGGCGCCGTTGAATTCAATCCGGAAGTATTCCCGGTTCGCGCTGCAGCGTATCTGGAACGAAGCAACCTGACAGGGCGGGTTTTCTCGAAGGATCAATGGGGCGGCTACCTGATTTATCGTTTCGAGGGCAAAACGAAGGTCTTCATCGACGGCCGGAGCGATTTTTACGGGCAACAGCATCTGGAAACGTATGCGCAGGTCGTGGATGTGAAGCCCGCATGGAAGACCGTACTCCAACAATATGACATCCGGCTCATTTTGATTCCGCCGGATCATGCGCTGGCTTCGGCGCTGGCCATCAGTCCGGAGTGGAAGCGCATCTATACCGATCCGGTGGCTTCGATTTTCCAGAGGGTGAACTAAACGATGCCCTGGGGAATTGAAATCGTTCTCGTAACGGCGGTAGGCATGGCGGCCTGGACCGATCTTCGGACGCGACAGATTCCGAACTGGATCACGGTACCGGCTGCGACGGCCGGCCTGGCGCTTCAAGCCTGGTATGCCGGATTCGCCGGCGCATGGGCGTCGATCGAAGGCGCAATTCTCGGACTCGGAGTTTTTCTGGTGTTTTTCTTTCTGGGCGGAATGGGAGCGGGCGACGTGAAGTTGTTCGCTGCCGTTGGAAGCCTCGTGGGTCCTCAGGCGCTGGTCATGGTGTTTGTGTTCACCGGACTTCTCGGCGGACTTGCCGCCGGCGTCGTTGTGTTGTGGCGCGGTAGTTTCCGCGCAACGTTGCCGTATGGCGCAGTCATCGCCGCCGGCACATTACTTTCTCTTGTCGTGGTTCGCTGAACTTTCATATGCAGCGTCATCGTGTACTGGTTGCATTCGGAATCGCGTGGCTGTCGGCGCTCGTCTTGAGCTGGTGGGTGTACAGGACGAGTACGGCGCCGCAGGCGCGCGACGTAGTGCGCGTGGTTGCGGCCGCCAAAGATCTTCCTGTCGGGAAGCGCATCGAAGCGGCAGATCTGAAGCTGATCGCGATCGATCGCAAAGATCTTCCTAAAAATGCGTTCCAGAAAACTGCGGACATCGTGGACCGATCGCTGGCCGTGGCCATGTCCACGAGCGAAGTCGTACTCAGCAACAAACTCACCGGCAGGGGCAGCGGAGAAGGCCTGACCGCGCTCATCGAACCAGGGACGCGCGCGGTGTCGGTGCAGGTGAACGAAATATCGGGAGTGTCCGGTTTTATTCAACCCGGCACCAGAGTCGATGTGCTTTTTACACGCATCTTTTCCAACGGCGACGCAGCGACCACGACCATTCTTCAAAACGTGAGAGTCATCGCCTACGGCCGCCAGCTCGATCCTGCAGCCAAGCTTGACGCCCGCGATCCGAAACCCACGGTTGCGACACTTCTGGTCTCGCAGGAACAGGCAGAACGTCTCGTTCTCGCCGAACAACGCGGTCGCATACAGCTGGCATTGCGCAACACGCTCGACGACGAGATCATCGGCCCGGTCGCGCCGGTCCAATCGAGCGATCTTGGTATCGATGACCCGCGAAGGCCCAAGCCCGTCGCCCCTGTGCCGGTCCGGCCGATTGCGCCCCCGCCTCCTCCTCCGCCGGTCGTGAAAGTCGAGAAACCTGTGCCGGAAAAGGAAGTGAAGGTACGTATCTATCGGGGCGACAAGGTCACGGAGGAAGCGTTCAAATGACGTCAAAGGTTCTAACCTGCCTCCTCGTGTTGGTAGCCGTTTCGGCGACGTTTGGCGCCCAGGAGCCTGTGGCACCTGCGGCGGAGCGTCCTGTCGTGCAACGTCCGTCCGGTCCGGCGAAGCAACTCGAACCGCGGCCGCTGGCACTCACCGTTGGCCGGGGACAGCTCGTGCAATTCCCGGAAGAGGCTTCCCGGGTATCCGTCTCGGATCCTTTGATCGCCGATGCTGTTGTTGTGTCGCCGCATGAGGTCGTGGTCAACGGCAAGTCTGCGGGCCTCACCACGATCATGATCTGGCATGGCGACTTCGTGACTCCTTATGACATCACCGTGCAGCCGGATCTCAGCGAGCTTCAAAGACAATTGCGCGCGACATTTCCGGCGGAAAAGATCGAAGTATCGAGCAGCCGCGACGGCATCATTCTGACGGGTGTCGTCTCCGATGCTGAAGTCGCGAAACAGGCTGCGGCGGTGGCGACAGTGCATGCGAAATCTGTTGTGAACCTGTTGCAGTCGCCTCCGGCCGACAGCCGGCAGGTGATGCTCCAGGTCAAATTCGCCATGGTGGATCGCAGCGCCCTCTCACAGTTGGGCGTCAATCTGTTCAGCCTGAACAACAGCCTCATCGGGACCGCCACAACGCAGCAGTTTCCGTTCCCGCGCATCGGCCAGCTCCAGTTTTCGCCGGGACCGGACGGGCAACCGGCGCTGGGCAATCAGCAGGTCACCGCGAGCGACCTTCTGAACCTCTTTGCATTCCGGCCGGACGTCAATATCGGCGCTACCCTGCGCCTGCTTCAAAGCCGCAATCTGCTGGAGATTCTCGCCGAACCGAATCTGATAACAGTGAGCGGCCGTGAAGCGAATTTCCTGGCCGGCGGAGAGTTTCCGTTTCCCGTCATCAGCACCACCGGCAGCGGCGCTCAGGCCACGCCTGTCGTCACGATTCAGTTCCGGCCTTTCGGCATACAGCTCGCTTTCACGCCGACCGTCGAACCGAGCGGACTGATCCATCTGAAGGTCCAGCCGGAAGTCAGCGCGCTGGATTTCGCAAACGCTCTCACGATTCAGGGATTCCTGATTCCGGCGATCAGCACCAGACGGGCCGAAACAGAAGTCGACCTGCGCGAGGGTGAGAGTTTCGCGATTGCAGGTCTCATTGACAATCGCGTGACCCAGGTCGTGAGCAAAATCCCGGGCTTCGGCGACATGCCGATCATCGGGCATCTCTTTCGAAGCCGGAACACGCAGAAGACCAACTCCGAACTGCTGGTTCTGATCACACCAAGCTTCGTGAAGCCGTTCGCGCCGGGCGAGACGCCTCAGCTGCCTCCGTTCCCTGAAGGATTCATGGAAATTCCCCCGGTTCAGGGCGGAGCAAACCCGACGTTCGTCGGACCCCGCGGTCAGCTGCCCGGGGGCACACCGTGAACCAGCGTGGCGCCGCGACGATCTACTTCCTCGTATTCACGGGCGTCATGTTCGGTCTGCTCGTCATGGCCACGGACGTCGGCCGCTTCTATCTCATCCAGGCGGAATTGCAGACTGCCGCAGACGCCGCAGCTATCGCTGCCGCGACGTCGCTCGTCGGAACCGCCAATGCGGCGGAGCGGGCCGGCGACAACATAACGACTTCTTTCGATACGACGACCGGCAATGACAACCGCTTCAATCTTCGGTTGAACGAGATCGCAAACGGCGGATCGAATCTTCCTACGACTTCAGCGGTCGATTACTTCTCCACGTTATCCGACGCTCAAAGCAACGCGAATGGCGGCCAGGCAGGAGGCATCGACTGGAGCAGCGGGTTCTATCCAAAGTATGTGCGCGTACAGATCACTGCGCTGGCGCCGGTGATGTTTCTTCCGTTGCTGAACCGCGGAACGCAAGGTCCGACGATTGCCGTTTCCGCGATCGCCGGAATCAGCGCGCCGATCTGTTCTGCATGCGGGATCGACGCCCTTGCCGTGTCCGACATGAGCGGTGGCACCGACGATGTACATTACGGGTTCGAGCCCGGCGGCTTCTACACATTGTTTCTCGTTCGGTCGCAGCGGACGGTGGGCGTGGTCACTCCGGCGCCGCTCGCCGGCACGACAGCATCCGTCGCCTACGGGATTCTGAATCACATACCCTCCGGGCCTCCCGACCTCGATGTCGATGGCTCGCTCTTCGAACTGGGCGCGGGGAGGCTTTCAACGGCGTCAGACCTCGCGATCTCTCCGAACGTCGTCGTCGATTCGACTGAGACCGCATTTGTGATCGATGGAACAAACACCGTCGGACAGAACGTCTTGTGCGGCCTGAACACACGCTTCGGAGTTGATCCGACGACGAACAACTGCGCCAATCTCGGCGGCGGTCAATTTACGACGCTTGCTCCGCTTTATTCGGCCGACATCGACAACGGTTCGCTCACATATGCGGCCGGCGCCGGACTGCAGGACTATGCCAGCGAGTACGAAGGCACCATGCGACGCATTCTGACGGTGGCCGTGGTCGATGCCGCGGATTCGCTGACCGTGCTGAACTTTCGACAGTTCCTTATCGAAATGTCGCCTGTGACGCCCGCGCTGTCCGAAGGCTTGAACACGACGCTGAACACGGGAGCATTTCGAGCGCAGTACATCGGCGCGCCTGTGCCGCTGCGCTGCGCGGGGAGTGGCGGTCTGTGCACCGTGACGACAGGCGCCGGAAGGACGGTGCTCCATTAAACGCCGATCCCAACGCGGTCAGGCCCTGACGGAACTTGCGATCCAGATTCCGCTGATCGTCACGATACTGTTCGGCGTCGTCGAGATCGGCCGCGTCTTCTACGTCTACCACACGCTTCAGAAAGCGCTCCGAGGCGGAGCGGGCCTGCTTGCGCGAACCACCAATGTCCAATACTGCGACGCCGCCGACCTTTCGCTCGCCGACGCGCGCAATTTCATCGTGTATGGAAATCTGCAGGGGCAGGGAACGCCCGTCGTTCAGGGCCTGACACCGGACATGATTCAGATCTTTCCAGAACGGCGCGTTCCCGACAGTGTCGGGCTCACCTTGTGCCTCTGCACCGAGGATGCCGACAGCTGCGATGCCGCGTCAGGGCGCGCTCCGGATTTCATTGTGATCAATCTTGGCGACGGTTTTCCGCTGGCCGTTCCATTTCCGTTCGTGAATATCGGAACGATGAACCTGCGCGTGTCCGTGCGCATGCCGGTGACGGGAGGCTGAGTGCGAAACGAAAACGCGCGAGGACAGGCCAACGTCGAAACCGTACTTGCGTTGATCGTGGGAATCATTCCGCTCACCTTCGGCCTGATCGCATTCAGCGAACTTGCGTGGACGTATCACTCGCTGGTTACGCTGACACGACAGGGTGCGCGCTACGCAGCGACGCATTGCTGGCAGGATGACAGCGGATCGAATGTCGTCACCTGGATGCAGTCCAACTCGCCGCCGTTTCCGGATCGACCGCAGCTCTCGAGCGGCGGAATCCAGATACAGGTCAGCTACTGGAGTCACGATCGCGAAACCCGCGAGAATATCCCGTTTTCATGCGGCGGCGGCTGCGGCGATTGTGTTCCGGATTCCGTCACCGTGAGCATCACGGGGTATGAGTTCAATCACTTTTTCGGCCTTCTCGGCCTGGGCCCGCTGCAGGTGCCGCCGTTTTCAACAACAATGGCGATGGAGAGCGCAGGCGGTAATCCGGAAACGGGGGAGGCGTCGCCTTAGTTTTTATGCCGATACAACTTATCGTCGCGAGCGGGGAACCGCGGTTTCATGATTTCGTGCGCGAACAATTGTCGCTCGCTCCCGGTGCGGAAATCGTCAGTGAGCATGAAGAGATGGGGCCGAACCTCTCCGTCCGGATTCTGCACTATCTGAACCTGAACCCGCAGTCGGCTGTCCTGCTCGATATCGCAGGCGGCTCTGAGCAAGGACTCCGCGCGATGGAACAGATGACTCAGGCAGTTCCCGGCCTCTACGTGATCATCTCCGACACTTCGTGTACGCAGGACTTTCTTCTTCACGCAATGCGTCTTGGTGCCGCGGACTTTCTCCAGCAGCCGCTGAAGCGCGCCGAGTTCAGCGAAGCCATTACGCGGCTCGATCGGCATGTCCAGCGTGTTCACCGGCAGGGACGCCAGGTTGGCCGCATGTACACTTTCGCCGGCGTGAAGGGCGGCGTGGGAACGACAACGGCGGCAATAAATTTTGCGGCGGTCTGCGCGAAGCAAAACCTCTCCACGGTCCTCCTCGACCTCGATACGGATTCGGGCGATGCCGCCTGTTACCTGGGCTTGCGTCATCAGTATTCACTGGCCGATGTCGTGGAGAATCTGGAGCAGCTCGATCAGGCGATGCTCGAAGGCTTCATGGTGCGGGATGCGCTCGGCTTTCATGTGTTGTGCGCACCGCAGGAAGTGGAGCGGTCTCGCGAAATCACGGAGCAGCATCTGGTCGAGATCGGCACCTTCCTGATCCAGCACTATGACGTGATCGTCGTTGACGGCTCGCGCTCTCTGGATCCGCTGCTGCTGAGCTGCATGGAGCTGTCGGAAACGATCTTCGTCCTGCTGAGCCAGGAATTCCCCGCGGTGCGAAACGCGCAACATTACATCGCGGCACTGTCGCGCGTCGGATACGGCCAGGACGCGGTGAAGCTGATCGTCAACCGGTACGAGAAGCGCGGAC
>Ga0137433_1000498_pt1 | contig 20855 bp, 12 predicted proteins | sample EasRivERMZT840_2_FD_102335 | JGI IMG/M metagenome (GOLD analysis project Ga0137433, IMG submission 102335) | Soil microbial communities from meander-bound floodplain in the East River, Colorado, USA - East River MetaG ERMZT840_2 | ecosystem: Environmental > Terrestrial > Soil > Floodplain ...
GTAAGAATGAGCCGTACTTCTCCGACCATGTCCGGGTTCAGGACGGTCGTGCCGAAAACGCCGTTCTGGAAACGGCCGTCACTGACGCTCAGTCCATCGCGAACGGTGTTGACCGAACCGGATGCAATGCCGGCAAACGTGTCGGTGTTGACTCCAGGCACTCCCGCGCCTGCACGGAAGCCGGGAAGCGTGTTGATCAAGTCGAGGACGTCGCCGCCGACCAGCGGCAGTTCCGCCACCTGCCGTTCCGAGAGAACTTCGCCGATGCTCGGCGTTGAAACGGCAAGCAGGTCGCGCGCGTCCACCGTTACTTCCACCTGGGTGGCGACGTTGCCGACCTCCATCGTCAGGTTGTATCGAAGCGTCTCGTTGTTCCGCAGGTCGATGTTCTGAATACGCGCCTGCCGGAATCCCGGCAGCGATGCTTCGAGTTCGTAGGGGCCAACGGCGAGATTCGGGAAGTTATATGCACCCGACTCGTTGGTTATCGTTTCGTTCTTTACGCCGGTCGCTGTATTGGTAACGACCACGCTCACACCGGGAATTCTTGCGCCGGTGCTGTCCTGAGCCACTCCTGTTATCGATCCGATCGCCTGCCCGAATGCGGTGCCCGAAAACACGGCGAGCACCAATAGCATCATGGATGCTTTGATTCTCATCTGTCCCACTCCTTTTGGAACGGCGTGCCGTCCCAAAGCTCGTACGTAGTTTTTTGGAAGCCAATTTCGCGTCTTAAATAACCGAATTGGAGGGGAATTACAACTATTGGATGCTGCGTACCCTCCCTCTCCCTCCGGGAGAGGGACCCCGCGAAGCGGGAGGGTGAGGGCAGGCACGAGACCAGCTGGTTCCTTACCTGCCCTCACCCTGTCGCTGTCGCGACATCCCTCTCCCGGAGGGAGAGGGAAGGGGAAACGACCGTGCTAGGGGACGAGTTTGATATCTGTAGTGAACTTGCGGCAGTCGCTATACTCCGCCTCATAGGCCACGGCCGATCGCGAATCCCGTTCGGTCACTTCGGCGCGAATGCGCAGGGGCATCCAGAATTGCCGCTCGCCGATCATCACCGGTCCGTAGTCCACGGTCGCGATCGATCGTGTGAAGATTCGAGGAAGGTTGAGAGATTGCCGTTGCAGGCGAAGAACGGCAAAAGATTTCCTGTCGATCCAGGCAGCGCCGACGTCTTTCTCCACGAGGCGTGTTCCCTGAATCAACGTGCTCAGTTTCTGCTGGTCTTCTTTCGTTGAGAATTGGATAAGCACGGCGCTGGAGCTTCCGGACCTGTAGCTGTCGGCGATGTGGTAGTTGTGGTGCTGGAGATTGTCGGGAGCAAAGGTGGTGATGAGCATTGAACTGAATCCTCCGGAGAAGCGGTAGGGCAATTTCGGAAATGCCGTACCTTTTGAGACACGCTTGCCATCAATCACCTGCACTTCCCGGGACTCGGTAAACGCAAAGCGCACACTGTTCTCCTCGCTCGCCCGCTGCACGCCGGTGAACAGGGATTCAACGATCTTTTCTTTGATTACCCGTCCGTCATCGAAGACGGTCGAAGTGACCCTTTCGTTACAAACGAAGTCAGGCAGGAGATCCTGGAACTCTTTGACGTTGCTGCTGACCCGCCCGAGCACGTCGTCCAGCGACTGCGCAGATGCCGGCACAGCCAGCATGCACTGAAGAAACAACCCCGCACAGAAACTCATGAAACGACGGCCAGACATGCGGTCAGAATACCTCAAACTCAGTTTGGAATGGGCTGAGGGAATCGTTTAAGCATCAGAGCGCCGGGTCTTCCGTTGACAAAGGGCGCAGTTCCGACTGCCCATGTTTGATAGTAGGACTGCGACAGCCACTCCATCATCATCTTTCCGGATTCCGGAGCACCGCCGAAAAAGCCGCCCTCGAAGTCGGGCACGCCATTATCGATGAGGACGACGTAATCAGGTGGATGCGACTGCATGACTCCAAGCATTTGCCGCTCGCCTCCGCTGATCTTGATATCGAAAGGGTGGAACGACCAGTAGGGAGTTCCATTGAAGCGCCGAGTCAGGTAGTTCAACGTAATTCCCTGCGGCATGACCAGGACCGTGGCGTCCGGGGGCGTACTTCTCTCGATCTCTTCCATCGTGCGCCGCATGAGTTCGCCGGCGGGTTCGACGGAATATGGATAAGTCAGGATCTCATCGCCACCCGCGCCAACCGCCAATGTCTTGGAGCGGTAAAACCCATTTGACCAGTTGAGGTGAAAAACGCATCCGGCGGCGATCAACGCGATCATCACGGCGCGCACGAGACTCTGAGATCGTGCCCAGTGACCGGCAAGATTCGGTATCGACGTGACGCATACCGCCACAAGCAGTACTGCCGCCGGCATGGCTAGCGTGAAGCCGTAGTGATACAACCGGACGTTGAGCATCGTCTTCGACATCATTCCGAGCGAGAAGACACTCCAGATGATCAGCCCGGCCAACTGATTTCTTCGCGGCGAATCTTTCCGCTCGCGGATGAGAGCGCGCGCGGCGATGAGAATGATCACAGCCATCGCGCCGGGCAGAAGCAGCCCGATTTCATCCCATGGAATCGTCCGTAGCAGAACTGCAGCGCTGAACGCCGCCAGTCCGAGAACGACGACAGGCAAAGGCGACTCGAACCATTGCTTGCGCGAAATCCACGCTTGAAGCGCGATAGCTATCGTCATCAGCAAAACGAACGCGGCCGACAGTTCAGCCATCCTGATGATGTGTTCCCGCGGCGCATCGAGGCCCGTGACGTATCGGTAGAAGCCTTCATCGAGAACCGGGTACTGCCAGGTCAAAGAAATGTTCGCGAACGTCTTTTGAAATGCCAGCGTCCACGAGAGCCACGTCGACATCATTAATGTCGAGACTGCTGGTGGGACGATGGCCGCTCCTGACAGAACCGCGAAATTGCGAAGTGTGTTACGAAACGAATCGATTTTGAAAACGGCTGTGATCATCAAAGCGGTCACGCACGTGACGCCCGCGGCCAGCATGATCTCCATCTTCGTCAACGTGACCAGCCCGAGGCACAAACCGGCCAGACAGGCCCAAAGCATCTGTTGTTGCTGTACCAGGCGAAGCAGGCAATACACCATGGCCACTGCGAGCACCGTGCCGTGAGTCTGCTCGTGCCGGTAAGGAGCGATGTAATTGAAGCTGCCCATCCGCGTGTATTGCGAAAAGGCGAAGACGGTCAGGAACACGATGCACACAGCGAATGCCGCGCGTCGATCGAAGAGGATCGTGAAGATTTGATGGAGAAGCAGCGTAAGCAACGCCGTGATCGCAAGGTCCGCTACGATCAGCGTGGTGATGGACGGCCCGGTGAGTTTAAAGAGAAGGGCATTGAAATACTGTGACAGCGGACCGTGAAGCCAGGAGATGTCACTGTAGAGGCTGCGTCCTTCCGCCAGTTGCCAGGGAATATAGAGGTCCATCCCATAGTCGATGAAAACATCCGCCCATTTGCGCCAGCTCCAGACGGCAAGCCCGGTAAAGACCAGAGCCAGCGAGCCGAAGTGAGCCCACAGCCTCGGCAATCAGGGTCTCCCTCGTGACTGTAGGCGCGGTCTATGACCGCGCGTTTCGGGAGTCACATTGGTGTCGTGGTAGTACCCGGCGAGACCGAGGCTACGCTTGTCGAAGATGCGGAAGTTGGCGACACCCCACTTCTGGAGACGAAAGCGAGCAGATGTCCAGAGGACGCCGAATCCATATCTCACGCTCGGTAGAAAACGGATCGAAGAGGCCTCCGGAAAATAGCGCGCCGGACACGAAATTTCGGCTATGCGAAAGTCGAAGAAAATCGCCTGCGCGAGCATTTCGTTATCGAAGACGAAGTTGTCGGAGTTCATGTGTAGAGGAAGCGACATCAGAACATCGCGCGAGAACGCGCGATAGCCCGAGTGATATTCCGAGAGCTTTGCGCCTGTAACGAGGTTTTCGATCAGAGTGAGAAAACGGTTCGAAATGTATTTGTAGAGCGGCATGCCGCCGCTGCGGGCCTTGCCGCCAAGGATTCGCGATCCGATGACCACGTCGTAAACGTCCGACGCAACGAGCGATGCCATCGGTGCGACGAGGCGCGGTTCGTACTGATAATCGGGATGAAGCATCACGATGACGTCCGCGTTCAGACTCAGGGCTTCCGTGTAGCAGGTCTTCTGATTCCGCCCATAGCCGAAGTTCTGCTCGTGCTGGAAAACCTTCAATCCGAGCCGGCGGGCAATGTCGCTGGTGTCGTCCCTGCTGAAGTCGTCGACGAGCAGGATGTCGTCCACGATATCCCGGGGAATCTCCGCTACCGTCTTTTCCAGGGTCCGAGCCGCGTTGTACGCAGGGAGGACCACCGCGATGCGTTTCCCGTTAATCACGCGGGACATACTACCATCGGGCCCCCTTTATTTGATGGCTGCGCCCTGCCGGGCTTGCATTCGCTTCCGCTCATTTGCTGCCCCTCTGTCAAAACTCCAAAAAAAACGACTTTCCGGATAGTCATTTGGACATCCACGGATTATCATTAGGCCCAAGTTTCAGAAGCATTTGCGAGACACAGGAGAGGTGGTCCGATGGCACGTGTGGTGCGGTTGATTGTGGCGCTCGTATCGGTCGTTTTACTTGTCAGCGTCGTTCGTGGCGCCGGCGATAGTGCGATAACCAAGGCAGTAAAAGGTGGCGATCTGGCGGCCGTCCGAAAACTCATCGCGGCGCGCGCGGATGTCAACGCTGCGTCGGGTGACGGATCGACTCCATTGCTGTGGGCAACCCACCGCTCGGATGTCGACATGGTCAAACTTCTGCTGACTGCCGGAGCCAGGCCGGATGTGGCGAATAACTACGGCGTCACTCCACTGCTCGACGCGAGCCGCACCGGCGACGCTGAAATGATGGACGTTCTCCTGAAGGCCGGCGCTGATCCGAAACGCGCGCATACCGAGGGCGAGACACCGTTGATGGCAGCGTCGCGCGCCGGCAACGTTGCAGCCGTGAAGCTCCTTCTGGGCCGCGGCGTGGATGTGAATGCGACGGACGCGTTTCAGAAACAGACGGCGTTGATGTGGGCATCGGGCGAAGGTCACGTCGATGTTGTCGACGCGCTTCTTATCGCCGGAGCCAATCCGAATCTCAAGGCGCACATTAATCCTCTGACCGATCGCCGTAACGCGGATTTTCCTACCGGCGGTTTCACGGCGTTGATGTGGGCCGCGCGTAACGGACACGAAGATGCCGCGCGTCGGCTGGCTAAAGGCGGCGCGGACCTGAACCTCAAGAACGGCGACAATGCGTCGGCTGCCATGGTCGCGATGTACAACGACCGTTTTGACGTGGCCAGGGTTCTGATCGAACTCGGTTCGGATGTCAATGATGGTTCGCTTTACACCGCCGTCGAAATGCGGGACGGCAGCACGGATCAATTTGCGTTCGACGGTTCGCGGCTTCGTCCGAATCATTCGAACAAATTGACGGCGCTGGATCTCATGAAAGCCCTGCTGGAGCGTGGCGCCGATCCCAATAAAGTTTTTGTGGGACAGTTCCACTCCACGTCGATGCCGAACGGCGACCGGTTCAACAACTCTCCATTCTTCAGATCCGCGGTCGCATGCGACGTTGAAGCGCTGAAACTCCTGATCGCGCATGGCGCCGATCTCAACAGCGCGATTGCTGGTGCGCCACCGGCGCCTGCTGCTGAAGGCGATGCTGCACCGGAAGGTGGTCGTGGCCGTGGTAATCCGAATGCCGGCCGCACCGCAATCATGGTGTCTATGACCGGCGGTCGCGGGCCGGCGATGACCGGCGGCCCGGGATACATCCGTTCCGGCACCGTCCCGTATCGCGAACCCGGAAGCCGGAAGCCGATCGACGCATTCGTTACCCTGCTCAAGTCCGGAGCCAATCCGAACGCGAAAGGGCCCGATGGCGCGACGTTGCTGCATCAGGCTGCTGCCGCCGCGAATCTCGACATGATCCGCGCGCTGGCCGATGCGAAAGTCAATTTCAATGAAACGAACAAGGACGGTTTTACAGCGCTGGACGTTGCGGAAGGTAAACGACCCGCAGCCGCAGCAGCCCCTGCAGGCCGCGGTGGCGTTCCCGCTGCAGGAGGCGGAGGACGCGGCCGAGGAGGCCGAGGTGGAACCACTCCGCAGGACGTCGCAAAATTGCTTCGTGAACTGATGGGTCTCCCGCCTGCGCCACCGGCACCACCGGCCGCAGCCACCACACCTGCACCCGCTGGAGAAGAGAAATGAAAAAGGTCCTCTTCGCGGCTGCTGCCCTTGCAATAACAAGTGCCAGCTTGTCCCAGACTTCTGTAACCCCTGCAAAGGTTGCGACACCTGCACCCAGGCCTGCGGCAACACAGGCGGCCGCGCAGGCGGCAACGCCGGGTCCTGCGGCATATCAGGAAATGGTGAACAAGTACTGCATCACCTGTCACAACGAAAAGGCGAAGATTCCTGCCGGCGCGCCGCTGGCGTTGGAGAAAGCGAATCTGAAAGATCCGGGTTCCAATCCGGATGTCTGGGAAAAAGTCGTTCGAAAACTCGGCGTGGGCTCGATGCCTCCGCGAACCTCGCCAACGCCCGGAGCTGCGGAGCTGAATCGTTTCCGCGAGTCGCTGATCGCACAACTCGATCTGGCCGCAGCGAAAAAGAATTATCCGGGCCGCTATGTTCTGCACCGTCTCAACCGCACGGAATACGCGAATGCCGTTCGCGATCTCCTCGGTGCCCGCATCGACGTTTCCGAACTGCTGCCGAGCGACGGCGGCGATTTCGGCTTCGACAATATTGCGGCTGCGCTGACGACATCTCCGTTGTTGCTCGAACGGTATCTCACGGCTGCCTTGCGGATCAGTGAGACCGCAGTAGGTGATCCCGAAGTCGAGGCCGGCACTTCGACCTACTCGATCAGCACGGTCGTGACGCAGGGTCAGCACGTGGACGGATTACCGCTTGGTACTCGCGGCGGAACGGTCGTTCATCATGACTTCCCGGCGGACGGAGAATATGTGTTCTACGGACGCCTCCTGCGCACGGTCGCTGAAGGCTACGTCGGCGTCGAAGGTCACGAGACACCATTTCAATTCATCGTGACGATCGATGGCGAACAGGTCTTCTCCGCTCCCGTCGGAGGCAAGGAAGACCACGAATCGAGTTCCAAGAACATCGTGATATCGCGCGAAGAAGTCGACAAGCGGATGACCTCGCCGCGAGTCCGGGTCACTGCGGGGCCTCACGAGGTTGGGTTCACATTCATCGACCGGCCGACGCAGGAACAGAACATGTGGCAGCCGGTTCTGCGGGACAGTCTCGAGGCGCATAACCCATCTGGAATTCCGAGACTGCGCACGGGCAACATCGAAGGTCCGTACAACGTCACGGGTATAACCGAAACCCCGCAACGAAAGCGATTGTTGACATGTAAGCCTGCGACTGCCGCAAGAGAAACGCCTTGCGCCACGGAGATTCTGTCCGCTGTTGCGCGGCGCGCATTCCGCCGGCCCGTCACAGCCGCGGATCTGAAACGGCCGATGGCGTTCTATCAGGAAGCCCGCAAGAACGGCGGCGATTTCAGTGCCGGCATTCGCGCGGGCCTCGCGCGAATTCTGGCAAGTCCCTCGTTCGTTTTCCGCGTGGAAGAAGATCCGGCATCACTTCCGCCCGGGGCTCCGCATCGCGTGAGCAACCTGGAACTCGCGTCCCGGTTGTCGTTCTTCATCTGGAGCAGCATTCCGGGCGATGAATTGCTGAACCTCGCAATTGCAGGCCGCCTCCGTGAGCCGGCTGTTCTGGACGCGCAAGTGCGGCGAATGATTTCAGACGAGCGGGCCGCCGCGCTGACGACCGAATTCGTAGGCCAGTGGTTGCAGCTTCGAAACCTGGATAAGGTGACGCCCGATCTTCTGTTATTCCCCGACTTCGACGACAACGTCCGTCAGGCTTTCCGAAAGGAAACCGAACTGTTCTTCGCCAGCATTGTGCGCGAAGACCGAAGCGCGCTGGATCTGTTGAATGCCGACTACACGTTCGTGAACGAACGGCTCGCTCGGCACTACGGCATTCGCGGTGTTTACGGTTCGCGCTTCCGGCGGATTACCGTTACGGATCAGAATCGCCGCGGCATTCTGGGCCATGGGAGTTTCCTGTCGTTGACCTCGGCGGCGAATCGCACATCTCCGATTCTGCGCGGGAAGTTTGTGATTTCGAATCTCCTGAATACGCCGCCGCTGCCGCCGCCGGCCGACGTGCCGCAGCTTGAAGAGAGCGCGCCGAAGGATCGTCCGTCGACGGTGCGCGAACAGCTCGAATTGCACCGCGCAAATCCCGTATGCGCGTCCTGCCATCGGAATATCGATCCTGTCGGGTTTGCCCTCGAGAATTTCAACGCAGTGGGACAGTGGGAGAACACAACGCGGGAAGGCCTGAAGATCGATTCCGCGGGTGTCCTTTCGGACGGAACTCCGATCGACGGTCCGGTTGCTCTGCGCCGGGCCCTTTCAGCGAGACCGGAGGTTTTCGTCGGCACAATTACAGAAAAACTCATGATTTACGCTCTTGGCCGCGGACTTGAGCCTGTCGATATGCCGGTTGTGAGGAAGGTCGTTCAGGGAGCGGCAAAGAACAATTACGCCATGCAATCAATAATTCTTGGAATCGTAAAGAGTTCTCCTTTCCAGATGCGCACAAAGTTGAATAATAATGACGCGGTCAAGACCGTCGTTCAGACTGCTACAGCCATAAAGGAGTAGTGTCCATGTTCATTACGAAGAAGCACCTTTCTCGCCGGACGTTTCTGCGAGGCGCCGGAGCCGCGGTAGCTCTGCCATTTCTTCATGCCATGGTTCCAGCTCTATCGGGACAATCGAAGGCGCGGCCGTTCCGGTTCGGCGCGATTTATGTGCCGAACGGGATCTACCCGCAGTTGTGGCATCCGGACAAGGTCGGTAGTGACTTCGAATTCAAACCCATCATGCAGCCGCTCGAGCCGTATCGTGAGTTTCTGGTCACACTCAGCAAGATGAAGGCTCCTGACGGGAATCCCGAGAACGGCGGCGTCCATATGGGTGCCAGCGCAGCATGGCTGAACGGCGTAGGCCCGCTGACGCAACAAGCGCAGTACACGGTGATCCGCTCGAAGAAGACGATCGATCAATACATCGCCGACGCGATCGCGGACGACACTCCGCTGCGATCCCTTCAGGTCGGAACTGAAGACATGGGCACTTCTGCCGGCGCCTGCGACGGTTATCCGTGCGTCTTCTTTAATACCGTCTCCTGGCGCGACGACACGAGCCCCCTTCCGATGGGCATCAATCCGCGCGTGACCTTCGAACGGATGTTCGGCGAAACCGGCTCGGCCAGAAAGCGGCTCGCGAATCTGAAACAGAAGCAGAGCATGCTCGACTCGATCGCGGAAGAAACCGCCGAGATGCGCCGCCGCCTCGGTCCCGCCGACAACAGGATCCTCGATGAATATCTCAGCAACGTGCGCGACGTCGAACTCCAACTCGACCGCATGGAAACCCGCGCCTCAGCCGTTCCTCAGGGCGCGACTGCACCGCTCGGCATTCCGGACACGTTCGATGAACACATGACGGTGACCTACGACCTGATGCGCCTTGCGTTCCAGGGCGACATCTCGCGCGTGTTCACATTCATGGTCGGTCACGAAGGCAGCAGCCGCAGTTATGCGCACATCGGCATTGCCGAGCCGCATCATCCGGTTTCGCATCACGGCGATAAGCCCGAAGCCATCGAGCGATACGCGAAGCTCACAACCTATCAGGTGCAGAAGCTGGCGGAGTTCGTCGGCAAGCTCAAGGCCACGGCTGATGGCGACGCAACGCTGCTCGATCGTTCGCTCCTGTACTTCGGAAGCGGCATGGGCAACGGCAATGCCCACGATCGTAACAATCCTCCGGTCGCGGTGATTGGCGGCGCCAACGGCAAGCTGAAAGGCAACCGTCACATCGCCGTCGACAACAAGGAAGTAACCGCGAATCTTCTGCTGACGTTCGCCGATATGGCGGGAGCGGAACTCTCGAAGCTCGGTCACAGCACGGGACGTCTTAGTCTGTAGACCCAAACGAAAAAAGGGGCAGAGAGAAATCTCTGCCCCTTTTTTTGTTCAGCCATCGCCGATACGTAACTACGTAAAATGCGTAAATGAAGATCGTCAATCGTTCAATCGAACGATCGTCGACGATCTTCTATCTTCATTCCAAAATTGCTTATGGCCGATGTCCGACTGCTTATTGAGTCAGTCTCCGTTTCAGCCACGCCTGCGCAAACCGCAAGTCATGTCGCACGACATGGACGGAAATACCGAGCGCATGAGCGGTCTCTTCCGCCGTCATACCGCCGAAATATCGCATCTCGACCAGCCGCGCGGCCGATTCGTCTTCCAGCGCGAGATCTTTGAGCGCGTCATCCAGTTTGATCAATTCGATGAGTTCGACACCCTTCGGCGTACTGACTTCGAGACTCGCGGTCCAGTCGCTTTTGCCAAGGCCGGCTGAACGCTTTTGCGTCGACCGGCTCCGGGCGTAATCGACCAGAACCTGCCGCATCACTCGAGATGCAACAGCGAGGAAGTGAACGTCGTCAGTAAACGTTCGCTTCGTGCCATCGGACAACTTGAGATACGCCTCGTGGATGAGGGCTGTCGCCTGGAGGGTGTGATTCGGCCTTTCGCCCGAAAGGTGCCGCAAGGCAATGCGATGCAGTTCGTTATACAGCTCTGGAGTCAGTTCGTTGAGGGCGGAGTCGGGGCTGCTCACGGGGGCAATTTACCATCGTGCAGCGCTGCTTGCGAATTTTCTCTCTCAATCTCGCTTCATATATCGAGACACAAAATAAATTTGGAAAGGATCGATTATGAAGAACGTTCAACGAATTATTGCAGCAGTCGTGGTGGTTTTTGCCCTCCAATTCCAGGCAGCGCTTGCCCAGAGTGCTCTGACAGTGCCGCCCGTGCCGGTGGAGATCCTTGTGCCGCCGGGGAATACAGTGTTCCTGAAGGGCTCCGCCATTGGAACGCAGAACTATATCTGCCAGGTATCGGACACCGGCTTCTTCTGGAAGTTTCTGGGACCGCAGGCGACTCTGTTTGCAAATTTTCAGGTGGGCAAGTTTGAAGTTTCCCAGCAGATCACGACGCATTTCCTGAGCTCGAATCCGGCGGAAGGTGGACTGGCTCGCCCGACGTGGCAGGGTTCTGCCGACACGAGCAGCGTATGGGCCAAGGCTGTAGGATCGTCCACGAATCCGGCCTACGTGGCGCCCGGCGCGATTCCGTGGCTGCTCCTGCAGATTGTCGGAACCCAGCAGGGTCCGATGGGAGGATCGTTTCTTACGGGGACGACGTACATCCATCGCGTGAATACGGCGGGAGGCGTCGCGCCATCGACGGGTTGCAGCGCAGCAGCAAATGTCGGAACGCTCGCGCTCGTGCCTTACACGACGGATTACTACTTCTACAAGGCGGGTAACTAACAACAATTGTGGCGGCGGCTACGTGCCGCCGCCCCCGCCCAGCTATAATGTTGCGGCCAATCACAGCAATGTCATGAGAGAGAATCTCAAGGGTCTCTTCCAGGAAATCGCGGATCTTGCTCCGGACCAGCGCGATCGGTTCTACGCTCAACGTCAGGTGAACGACGCGATGCGCGCCGAACTCGAGTCGTTGTTGAGCTTCGACGAAGCCACGGCCGATCCACTCGGACAACTCATCGGATCCGCGGCGGAAGAGTTCCTGCGATTCAAGGCGCCTGTTTCGCGCGACGGCATGTGCGGACCATATCGTCTGGCGCAACTGCTGGGCAACGGCGGCATGGGAGCGGTCTATCTCGCAGAGCGCGCCGATGGCGAACTCGAGCAGCAAGTGGCCATCAAGTTTCTGCGGGCCGGCGCGGATCTGCCTTCGTTCCGTTCACGGTTTCTGAAAGAGCGCCAGATCCTCGCGTCGTTGAATCATCCGGGAATTGCGAGACTTCTGGACGCGGGGCATTCGGCGGGCCAGCCGTACCTCGTCATGGAATACGTCGACGGCACTCGCATCGATCAGTACGTCACCGAACTGGACACGCCGGAAATCCTCGATCTGTTTCTCCGCGTATGCGAAGCGGTCACGTATGCGCATCGCAATCTGATCATCCATCGAGATCTGAAACCATCGAACATCCTCGTCAACGCGGCGGGCCAGCCGAAGCTTCTCGACTTCGGCATCGCAAAAATCATCGATGTTCCCGAAGAGACGCGCACGGTGGACAGGCTGCTGACGCCCGAATACTCGAGCCCGGAACAATTTCGCGGCGAAGCGCACTCCACATCAACGGATATCTATTCGCTTGGCGCTGTTCTTACCAAACTGCTGACGGGCAAACGGCTCCCCACGGATCTGCAGTTCATCCTGGCTAAAGCCATGCGGCCCGAACCGGATGAACGGTACGCATCTGTCGACGCATTTGGCGATGACGTGCGCGCTTACCTCGAACATCGTCCGATCCGTGCGCGGACTCGCAATGCCTGGTATCTCACCCGCATGTTTGTCCGCCGCTATTGGGTTCCGGTCGGCGGGGCCACGCTCGCCGTGGTCGGTCTTGCAGGTGGTTTGATCCTTGCCAGACATGAGCAGACGGTGGCGCAGCGCCGCTTTGATCAGGTGCGTCAGTTGTCCAACAAGCTGTTCGAACTCGATGCTCAGGTGCGCGATGTGCCGGGTACCACGCGAGTGCGGCACAGCATCGTGTCGGCATCTCTGGAGTATCTGGAACGGCTTGGATCTGAGGCTCAGGTCCCGCGCTGGAGAGTGCCGACTCAGGATGAAACCGACCTGACGCTGGAAATCGCCAAGGCATACACGGACGTCGCCCACGTGCAGGGAGTTCCAGGCCATCCCAACCTCGGCCAGTTCGACCAGGCGAAGGTCAGCCTGTCGAAGGCGGAAGGTTTTGTGGAATCGGTGCTGCCGATCGCGTCCGCTCCGGGCCGCCGAAAAGCGCTTCGTCTTTCGGCCGGTATAGCTCACGACGGAATGATTCTCGCCGACAGCGAGAATCGCGAAGCCGATGGATTCGCGCTCGCGGCGCGAGCAGTTTCCCGACTGGAAGCGTTCATGGAAATGGGAGCGCCGACGGCTGAAGAGGCCACGCGCGTCGGCGGGACCTACTCGAACGTCGCGCTTTTCTATTCCAACCGCCATCAAGTCGAAGAGGCCGCCCGTTATGCCCGGCGCGCTCTGGACGTGACGCGGCGGTTCAGCAACGACCCGGCGATCCTCGCCGCCGGCCTCGGTGTGTTTGCCAACGCCGCACGTTTTGCCGGCGACCCTGAAGGTGCCCTCCAGGCCATTCGAGAGGCGCGCATGATCGCGGAAAAAACCGTGAAGCCGAACGATTCTCTCGGCACGCTCGCCTACGCCGCGACGCTTTTGCGGGAAGGTCTCATCCTGGGCGAGTTGAACAACATCAATCTCGACAGGCCGCAGGAAGCGGTGCCTTTGATCTCGAAGGCTTTTGATCTTGCTGAGACCATGGCGCGCCGGGACCCGCACGATTACACGAGCCGCAGTTACGTCTCGATGAACGGCCGCGAACTCGGCGACATCCTGAGAGACAGCGAGCCGGAGCGCGCTCTCGCCATTTACGATCAGGCTCGCCAGAGGCTGCTCGAGATATCCAACAATTCAAAAGCGCGACGGGACGAAGTGTGGGTGCTGACTGGAGCGGCCTACGCGTTGCGCCGGCTGGAGCGTCCACGAGAAGCGATGGAGAGGATCGACAGGGCATTCGCTATTCTGCGCGATCTCAAGGACTACCCTTCTGAGAGCGTCCGTCTCGGCACCGAGGCCGACGCTGCTGTCCGCGCGCTTGCGGACCATTACGCAGAAACCGATCAGACTGCCGAGGCTATTTCAACGTACGAGATGCTGCTGGAAAAGGTCCGGGCATCGCATCCGAAACCCGAGACCGACCTGCGCGACGCCAACAACCTGGCGCGGCTCTATCGCGACCTTGGCGGCCTTCACAGGCACGCAGGAGACATCGATACGGCCGTCTTGCTCGAGCGGCAGCGCCTCGATCTCTGGCGGTTCTGGGATCGAAAACTTCCCAACAATTCTTTTATTCAGCGTCAGCTTCGCTAAAATCTCCGACCTTTCGGAGTGCCGAAATCGAAATGCGATCCTCACAGGTGACCATCAAAAGACGGCGTGGTTGAGCAACAGAAAAAAGGTCGGTTCACATATGCTTCGACATGCGAACCGACCGCACTAGATCAATAGAGGAACACGAACAAACGTGCTATTTCTCACCCCAGGAGAAGTTAAGACCTGCATTGATCTCAGGCCAGGTGTTGCCGTGCCCAAAGAAATTGGGAACGGTACGTCCGCGAAAATCGCCGAAAACACCCATTGGACCCCAGAGCCGCGTCGCCTTCAGGCCGCCGCCATAGCTGAACGTGAAGAAAGTGCTATTCCGCAGCACATCATTGGGAACAAACACGGCAGTTCCGGTTGGTGTGCCAACAAAAGCGACACCGTTCGATGTGTCGATGCCCGGCAACACGTTTTGCAGGTTGGTGTTTTGCAGGTCGAACGGAGTTAAGTCGGGTACGAAAAACGACGAAGTGTTCAACACAAAAGAGTCTTCGTTCTTGATCTTCGTCGTTAACCCGCCGCCGCCTCCTACAAGATACGGCCTGATACCAGCACCGAGCATGCGACGTTTACCAAAGTTGTATGTGAACTCCACTTCCCATACGTTTGCCCTGACGGCCCCTTGAGGGAACCCGAGGTCCCCAGATAAACTAGGCACCAAGGCAGAGGGCTTGGGTTGGAAATGACTGTTCCAGTAGTAATTTCCGCCGATCTCGAAGCCGGAAGTCACAAAGAACCCGCCTCTAACGCCAAAGATCTGACTTCCTTTGAAATCCCCGATTCCAGAGAAGCTGTTGGGCCACACGTAGCCTCCATACGGGCTAAGATCGGCCACAAACCCACCCCCACCACCACTACCGGAAGTGCTTTGACCCGGAGGACAGCACACGCCCTGCGAGGCTGGCGGGGTCTGCGACGACTGCGAAAACAGTGATACCGGTGCGACAGCCAGGGCGAACAAAGCGAGCAAGGTTGCCAATCTGAGTTTCATCTAACTACCTCCGATTTCGTTCAGACTTGTCCCTTGCAATCGGAGGACGAACACAGACGCTTGAGTGGCTTGGCTACTACTGAATCGGAAAAGAAAAGTTACGAGTGGCGTACGTCTCGCGAATGAACTTCAAACTGCGAGACACTGCAAACTGCGACATTATTCCAAGCTTCGCCGCGAGTTGTTCGAAGTCGACTCGATTATGGGGTCACGAGAGTGAGGTTTTGTGATGCTGCGTAAGCAAGCTGATCCGCGTCTGTCGCGTCATTCCGCCTGGTCTTGCCCGAAGAGAAGGTGATCGGACATACGGTTCCGCTCAATTGAGCTAACCAACGAAACAAGTCCAACAGTCAACGGACAACAGCAAACTATCGACCGACAAGTTGGGACCGGTCTTTGTCCAATACAGTCCTACTGCTCGCGCCGCGACTCTGAATATAATTCTCATTCAGTGCATCTAAAGACGACGGTTGCCATGTTCCTTCTCTTTTCTGCGTGTTGGGCGACTGATGCCGGCGCGGGTCCAGTTCCCCAGGACCAGTCCCACAACCTCGACTTCGAGGACGGGCTCCGAGGTTGGGAAAAGTCCGGCGCGGCTTTTGATTCACAGCCCGTAACGGCCACGTCGATACGCACCAACGACATCGTTGCCATGCCGTTGGGTGGTGATTATTGGCGCAACCAGCCATACCCGCTCGGAAGTCATCTGGATTCCCTGATACGGACAACGGACCCTTTGCGGGGAAGCCTGCTTTCCGGTGAGATCACGCTCGACAGACGCATTCCTTATTTCAGCCTGCTCGTGGGAGGCGGAAGTGATCTCGAGCGCGTACGCGTCGAACTTCGCATTCCAACCACATCGACGAATGACCGGACTGAACTCGAACAGCGGATCCGCGCTTCTGGCGCGCAACCGATCACGGAAGGCTCCGATCTGATTGTTTTCAGAACGACCGGCAGTTTGACCGAGGTTCTGCGTCAGGAAGTGTTTCGAATACCGGACTTTCTCTTCGGCCGTACGGGGCGGATCCGGATCGTCGACGACGGCGCTGGAAAATGGGATCACATCAACGTGGACTATCTTCAGTTCACGGAGCAGCCCCCTGTGTATCAAGCTCCGGTATGGGGTCTCGCGGATTACCATTCGCATCCGATGGCTCATATCGGGTTCGGCGCATTGAATGGCGTCCGGACGTATTGGGGTGTCCCCGGGGGCGCGTACAAGGACTATGAGAACGACGGATCCCTCATTCGCCACGATATTCCGGTGTGCAACGATCGGCACGATGGCGGTCCCACCGCCCCGCTCTTTATAAACGCTGTTGAGCAGCGGTTCAGAAAGGGCGGACTGTTTCACAACCTATTGATCTGGATTCGCGGCAACCTGACGTCTCATTGGCCGACCGGGCCTACGCACTTTCACAATTTCCCGACGTTTCTCTCCGGATCGCACCAGTCGATGCACGTGACGCAGATCCGTCGCTCCTTCGAAGGCGGGCTGCGCCTGTTGACTGCCATTGCCGTCCATAATCGCGGCGTTGAATTTCTCGCATCGCCCGTCCGGCACGGCCGCGTCAAAACGAGCACCGAAAAGGCCGTCCTGGAAGCACAGGTCTGCGCCACCGAGCAACTGGCCCGCGCCAACAGCGACTGGATGGAGATTGCATACACGCCCGAGCAGGCGCGCGACATCATCATTCAGGGGAAGCTGGCCGTCGTTCTTGCCGTGGAGATGGATGAACTCGGGAGGCTTCTCGGGGATTCCACGAGCATTTCCGAAGAGGTGCAATATCTGTGGAACCTGGGGATCCGTCAGGTCACGCCCATCCATGGTGTAAACAACCGGCTCGGCGGACCCGCAATATTCGAACCGACCTACAACACGCTGAATGATTTTTTGAATCGCGGAGAAATGAGTCTCCGCCGGGCCGACCTGCGGTCACGGCCGCCTGAATTTTTCCAGGTTCGTGAAGGTGGATGCGCGAGCCCGGTTCCTGAGCCGCTGCGGGGCGAATGTGTCCTTTATCGTTTCAATCCGACGCAGGAACGGGTGGTCCTGAAAAAGTTTTTTCCCGTGAGTCTGTTCAGGGTGGCGCCGTATCTGGAGGACGCACGAGTGCGCGGGTATGAAGGATTTGATGGCCATCTCAATGAGAACGGCTTGACGGCTGATGGCGCCACGTACATTCGGGAGATGATGCGGCGCGGCATGCTCGTCGATCTGGCCCACATGTCGGAACGCAGCGTGGCCGGCGTGTATCAAGTCATCGGTTCTTTGCTCGTCGAACAAGGCCACTCCGAATGCCGGGAGTTCGGGCAGCAGTCGAGCTTGCCGGATTCGTGTTTTGATCGTGCGTATCCGTTGATGGTTTCCCATGCGCACTTCCGCGCGCTCGCCATTCAGGATCGGGGCAAGACGACGCATACTCCGTTCCTCCCGCAGGAATATGAAATCAGCGAGCGGCAACTGGAGATTTTGCGGCGCATCGGCGGAATTATCGGGCCGTTTGTGACGGAAGACCCCGTCGATCCGCCGCCCGGACTAACCGCACCTTTCGCCAATGACTGCGCGATGTCTTCAAAGAGCTTTGGATACTCGTATCGTTACGCGCTGCAGAAAATGGACCGCAAGGGCGTGGGCATTGCAACGGACATCACATTCATTTCCGGAACATCCCCGCGCTTCGGGAACAATGCATGCTGGGCTTATCACTTTGCGAAGGATCCGAAAAAGGAAAAGGCGCTTTCGCCGGGTCAATATCGCGACGATCAACAAGTAGGCGGGATCGTATATGCCGATCGCTCGAAAAGGGGAGACGTCCGCTACGGCGCCAACACGCCCCTGCGGCCGTACAAGATGGGGGCGCGGACATACGATTTCAACCTGGACGGGTTTGCAAATTATGGAATGATGCCCGACCTGCTCCAGGACCTGAAGAACCTCGGACTCGACGCTGCAGATTTCCAGGCCTTGTTCTCTTCCGCCGACGGCTACTTGCAGTCTTGGGAAAAAGCCAGACGCGTCGCCGGTTGCGACGCCGGAAAGTGCCCGTTCACCAAGTTACAGCTCGCCTGCGACACGGTGTGTAACGGACTCTGTCCCGACTCGCCGAAAGCCGGCGCGCCGAAAGCCGGCGTGCTGGGGCGTGGACGCTGAACTGAACCGGTGTGTTACTTCAGGAAGCCCGTTCGTAACGCGGTGCGATCCAACTCGATCCCTCGGATGTAGACCTTATTTATTCTGCGTGTGTTCGAGATGTTATCCAGCGGATTCGCATCCAGCACGACGAAGTCGGCCTGCTTGCCCGTAGACACGGTGCCGAACCGTGTTAATCCAAGGATCCTGGCGTTGACGGACGTCGCCGCCTGTATGGCTTCAGAGGACGTGAATCCGCACCGCGTGTAGTAAGCGATCTGCTGGTGCGCGCCGAAGCCGTCCCCCGTACCATCGGTTCCAAGTCCGATGATCATGCCGGCGTCGTGAATCCTTTTCAGGTTGCGGCAGTGAAGCTCAAACAGGGCATTCGGAGGGTTGCCGGCAGCTTTTCGGGTTTCAAGCTGGCGGCGCATGGTCGCAATGGCCGTTGCCGGCAGCGTCTCGGCGAGGATGTTGACTTCTTCTTCGGTTTCGCCGGGCGATGGGATGTTGGGACCGGTCCAGACTCTCGGGTTCGCTTTGACCAGAGTGATGTATTCGTTGTCGACGTCGCGGTCACGGACGGTGTGGACAAATCCGTCGATTCCGGCCTTGAAGAGGTCTTTGGCATCTTCGAGGCCCGATGTGCGGCCCAGATGCGCGAGCACTTCCATCTTGTTTCTGTGAGCTTCGTCGATGATCGCGCGATATACCTCGGGCTTGAGCTTCGGTACCGTGCCGTCGCGGTCATCGACCCAGATCTTCACAAAATGGACGCCACGCACGCGCAACTCCTGAACGCGCCGGCGGCCTTCCTCAGGAGTCGACGCGCCATATGGAATGCCGAGGCGAGCTTCACCGGTTGGGCCTGCCATTGAGGTTGCTGCGATTCCTTTGCCCACAGTCAGGAATTTCGCGGCATTCGGAGTGACTTCGTCTCGCATCTTGTATGCGAGTTCGGGATCGGCTTCCAGCCCCATACTCATCGTCACTGTCGTGCCGTAGTAGGCGTAACGCTGAAGCTGGTCGACGAGGTTTTCGCGCGTGTAGTTCGACTTTGTGTTGGTTCCGTCCTTTTCGTTGACCAGCCCGATGTGGTTGTGACCATCGATCAGGGCAGGTATGACGGTCTTGCCCGTCAGATCCACACGAGCGGCGTTTGCGGGCGGCTGGCGCTCACCCTTTCTGCCGACCCAGGTGAAGGAATCGCCCTCCACGAGGAAGGCGGAGTTTTCGATCGCCGGACTTCTGTCGCCGAGGATGAGCCGCGCTCCTTCGAACCACGTGGCAGGACGTCGTGCCTGAGACGTCGCCGACGGAGCGAGCGAAAGCAAACACGCGAAAACCATGACTGGGACACAAGCCGGCACATTCCGATATGACATAAGCGCTCCTGGAGGATCCCTATTATAGATGCTCATGTTTCATTCCTCCTGTAGGCGCGGTCTATGACCGCGCAAAATTTCAAATTGTAGAATTGTGGGCGGTCACAGACCGCCCCTACAGACCCAAATCATTGTTGACAGTACTCACCTCAAGGTGATTTGATCACGCCGCAAGTCTTTGTAAACAAGGATGGAGTCCACTGCATTTTCTTTGAAGGGGGAGCAACTCATGAAGCATTTCGCACTCGTGGTGTCACTCGTGCTTGCGTTGGTCATTCCGACCAACGTGTTCGGTCAGGCAACGGGCGCCATCAGCGGAACGGTCCAGGACGCGAGCGGCGCGTTAATTCCTGGTGTGGAGATTAGTGCCGTCAACACTGGTACAGGTATTGAGTCGAAGACGATTTCCAACGACGCGGGCACGTATAACTTTCAGGCCATGCCTCCGGGCACGTATACCGTGAAGGCATCGTTGCCCGGATTTCAAGTGAAGACGTTTACCGGCGTGACGCTTTCCGGCAACCAGTCCAACCGCTTGAATTTCGTGTTGGACGTCGCAAGTCAGACCACTGCAGTCGAAGTTCAGGTTTCGGCCGACCGCATCCTGCTGGAATCGAGCCCTTCGGTCGGAGACCTTCTCACGGCGCGCGAAATCGTCGCCATGCCCACGGTGACCAATAACGTTCTCGAACTGGTCAGCGTGATGGCTGGTGTGACGCGAGCCGCTGGCAACGCGCTTGGCGTGCAGGGCGACTTCGCGGGAGTTTCGGCGAACAACATCAACGTTATTCGCGACGGAATCAGCGTCAACGATCAGCGATGGGCACTGGCTGGTCTGAACTCCGCGACGTACATGAATCAGGACATGGTCGGCGAAATGAGAATGATCCTCGCGCCGGTCGACGCAGAGACAGGCCGCGGCAACGGTCAGGTGCAGATCACGACCCGCTCCGGCACCAATCAGTGGCGCGGAGCAGGCGTCTGGAGCATTCGGAATTCGGCTCTCGATTCCCGCACGTGGACCGACAACAGAACACTTGGCGGTCCGCCCACCGTGCCGTGGATCAATCAGAACCAGGTCACGATCAGTCAGGGTGGTCCGATCGTCAAGAACAAGACCTTCTTCTATGCGTTGTGGGATCACAACATGTCCCATTCGCGCAATA
>Ga0137433_1000499_pt1 | contig 20825 bp, 13 predicted proteins | sample EasRivERMZT840_2_FD_102335 | JGI IMG/M metagenome (GOLD analysis project Ga0137433, IMG submission 102335) | Soil microbial communities from meander-bound floodplain in the East River, Colorado, USA - East River MetaG ERMZT840_2 | ecosystem: Environmental > Terrestrial > Soil > Floodplain ...
ACCCTGGTCGCGCGCGACCTCAAGGTCCGCTATCGTCGCTCGGCGATCGGGTTTCTGTGGACGATGCTGCACCCGTTGATCATGATGCTGGCGCTGTCGTTCGTCTTCAGCCAGCTGTTCCGATCAAACCTGCCGAATTTTCCCGTGTACGCGCTGGTGGGCATCGTCTTCTGGAATTTCTTCAGCCAGGCGGTCGTGGCGTCGATGAACAGCCTTCGGGGCAACGCCGCGCTGCTGACCAAGCTGCCGGTCCCGAAGGCCGTGTTCCCGGTCGCGGTTGTCTGTGGCGGCCTCGTCAATCTGCTGTGCGCAATGGTGCCGCTGTTCCTGATCATGTTCCTGACGGGGCATCCGGTCGGACCGAGCCTGGCGCTCGTGCCGTTCGCCATCGTGCTCGCCGCCTGCTTCACGCTCGGCGCGGGCCTGCTGCTCGCGCCGCTCGCCGCGTTCTTCACCGACACGGTCGAGCTGGTGACGATTGTGCTGACGATCCTCTTCTACCTGACGCCGGTGTTCTATCCGGTCTCGATCGTGCCGCCCGATCTCCGCTGGATCGTCGCAGCGAATCCCGTACACTGGGTGCTCGACATTTTCCGCGTGCCGATCTACGACGGCATCCTCCCGGGCTTCCAGACGTTTGCCCTGGGCGTCGGCATCTCGCTCGTGTTTCTTGTCGTGGGCGCCGTGGTCTTCCGCGGCACGAGCCACAGAATCGCGTTCTACGTGTGATGGGCGCCTCGAGTGACGTCGTCACGCTCGAGGCGGTGAGCCTGCTCTACCGCCTGGCGAAGCACCGGATTCCGTCGTTCAAGGAGTACGTCGTGCACTGGATGCGCGGCGCGCTCGTCTACGAGGAGCTCTGGGCGCTGACCGATGTGTCCCTGCGAATCGGGCGCGGGGAGAGCATCGGCATCATCGGCCGCAATGGCGCCGGCAAGAGCACGCTGCTCAAAGTCGTGTCGCGGGTGCTGGAGCCGACACGCGGGCGGCTCACGCTTCACGGATCCGTCGTGCCCATGCTGCAGATCGGCGCCGGCTTCGACCACGAGCTGACGGGGCTGGAGAACATCTACCTGAACGCGCTGCTTCTCGGCCACACCCGCGCCGAGATCGACGCGGTGCGCGAGCGCATCATCGAGTTCAGCGGCCTCGCCGACTTCATCCACGTGCCGCTACGCAACTACTCGTCGGGCATGCTCGCGCGCCTCGGTTTTTCCGTCGCGACGGCCTGGGTGCCGGACATCGTCCTCATCGACGAGGTGCTGGACGTCGGGGACGCGGCCTTCGTTCGGCGCACGCGGGACCGCATGCGGGAGATTCGCGAGGCTGGCACCACCGTGATCTTCGTGTCGCATTCGCCGGAGGCGATCCTGCGGACGTGCGAGAGGTGCGTGTGGCTCGACAGGGGTGTCGTGCGTGGCGACGGCCCCGCCAAGCCAGTCATGGCGGAGTACATGGCTGCCACAGCCCCATAGCCGAATAACCACTAACCACTGACCATTAACCAATAAACTGTCGCCCGTGTCCGTCACGCGCATCCTCGTCGTCTACGGGACCCGCCCGGAGGCCATCAAACTTGCGCCGGTGGTGCGGGCGTTGCGGGACCGCCCGGAGCTGTGCGCCGTGACCGTGTGCACGACCGCCCAGCACCGTGACCTCACCGACCAGGCTGAACGGGTGCTGGGCCTCACAGCAGACATCGATTTCGATCTCATGGAACCCGAGCAGCCGCTCAATCGGCTGACGGCGCGCGTCTTCGACGGGCTCGACGCCGTGCTCGTTTCCTCCACACCGGATTGGCTGATCGTGCAGGGCGACACGACGTCGGCGATGGCGGCCGCGCTCGCGGCGTTTCACCGCGGGGTGCGCGTTGGCCATGTCGAGGGCGGCTTGCGCACCGGCGACCTCGCCCGGCCGTTCCCCGAAGAAATGAACCGGCGCGTGGTCGATCTCGTCGCGAGCGCACACTTTGCGCCGACGGCGCGCGCGCGGGCCAGCCTGCTCGCCGAAGGCGTGCCGGCCGAGCGCGTGTTTCTGACCGGCAACACGGTCGTCGATGCCGTGCAGGCCATCGCCGCCGAGCTCCCGCCTCGCACCGGCCCTCGCAATGACGAGGTGCTGGTCACCCTGCACCGCCGCGAGAGTTTCGGCGCGCCGATCCGCGGCCTGTTCGGCGCCATCGCCGACCTGGCCCGGCTGTACCCGCAGATCCGGTGGCGATGCCCGGTGCATCCGAATCCGGAAGTTGCGGCCCCGGCGCGGGAGATGCTGAGTGGGATCGAGAACGTGGACCTGCTGCCGCCGCTCGACTACATCGATCTGGTCGACCACCTTCGGCGCTGCCGGCTGGTGCTGACCGACAGCGGAGGCTTGCAGGAGGAAGCGCCTGCGTTCGGCACCCCGGTGCTGGTTCTGCGCGAGACCACCGAGCGGCCGGAAGGCGTGTGGGCCGGCGTCGCCCGTCTGGTCGGCGTGGATCGGGCGCGCGTCGTCACTGAAACGCGCCGCGCGCTCGATAGTCCGCAGGCGGCGCGGGAGCCGGCGGCCGAGAACCCGTATGGCGACGGCCGGGCCGCCGGACGCATCGCATCGATTCTGACAGGCCAGCCGTGGACGCCGTTCACTTCTTCCGTGACGATGCCCGGCCAGCTGGCGTCCGCGCGTTCATGAGCGGCTGGTTGCGGGTCCGCGCACGACAAGCCCGTAGCGGCTGGCGTCTGCTGAGAACAGACGGCCCCCGCGCCGTGTGGTCCCGGCTGACTCTGCGCGCGCGGCAAGCGTACCGGCATTCCTCCGTTCGCTGGCGCCTGGCGACCGGCGCCTGGGACAGGTCGAAGGTCGTTCTGCCGGCTGAACCCAATCCGCTCGTCTCCATCATCATCCCGGCGCGCGATCACTGGCGCGTGACACTCCGCTGCCTCCGATCGATCGCCCGGCGCACGGCCGGCGTGAAGTACGAAGTCATCCTGGTGGACGACGGGTCGCGGGATCGCACCGTGCGGGCCGACACGCTCGTCCCGGGCCTGATTCGCGTCGCCATGGCCCGCAACGTGGGATTCGTCGGCGCGTGTCAGGCCGGCGCGCAGAGGGCACGCGGATCGTTCCTGCTGTTTCTGAACAACGACACGATCGTGACGGACAGCTGGCTCGACGCGTTGCTCCAGGCCATCCGCCGGCCCGGCTGCGGCGCGGTCGGGTCCAAGCTCGTGTACCCCAACGGCTTGCTGCAGGAAGCCGGCAGCATCGTCTGGCAGAACGGCGACGCGTATAACTACGGCCGCGGCGAGGATCCGAACCAGAGCGCATTCAACTACGCCCGGCCCGTGGACTACTGCTCCGGTGCCGCGCTGATGGTCCGCCGTGACGCGTTCGAGCAGGTGGGCGGCTTCGACGAGCGCTTCGCCCCGGCCTACTGGGAGGATGTCGATCTCGCGTTCAAGCTCAGGGACGCGGGGTGGTCCCTCTGGTTCGCACCGGCCTCGGTCGTCTGCCACGTCGAAGGGCAGAGCTCGGGGGTCGACGAAGCGCGTGGCATGAAGCGCTTCCAGGCCGTGAATCGCCACGTCTTCCGGGAGAAGTGGGCCGCCACGCTCGTGGAGCAGCTGCCGGCGGGCTCAGCGACCGCCTGGCGCGCCTGCAGCCGCAACCGCCGGCCGGTCGTGCTGATTGCCGATCATCACGTGCCGATGCACGACAAGGACGCCGGCTCCCTTTTCATGCACCGCGCGCTCACGTCGCTCGCGGCCGACGGATATCGCGTCGTCTTCTGGCCGGACAACATGTCCCGGCTGCCGGGCTATGCCGAACCCCTGGAGGAGCTCGGCGTGCAGATTGCGTACGGGCCGCTGAATCTCGAATCGTTTCTCGACAATCTGGGGGAACCGGTGGACGTGGGGATCGCGTATCGCGCCGAGATCGCCACGAAGTACTTGCCGGCATTCCGGCTCCGAATGAAGGCGCTCGGCTATGTCGCCGTCGATCTGGAAGCCGTGCGCGAAGCCCGGCGCCTGGAGCGGCTGGGCAGCGCGCCGTTCGGCGTGGACCGGCTCTGGTCGCGCGAGGCGGCGGCCGTGCGCATCGCGCACGCCGCCGCCGTCCACAGTCCCGTCGAGCGCGTGATGCTCGAACAGCTCGTGCCCGGCCGGCCGATCTTCGAGCTTCCTCTGCCCGCGGCGGCCATCACCGCAGGTGACCGGCCGTTTGCCGACCGACAGGGCTTTGTGTTCGTCGGGAGCACCCATCCGCCGAACGTCGACGGGATCACCCATTTCGTCAACGACATCTGGCCGATGGTCCGCGCGGCGCTTGGTGACGTGCGGCTGACGGTGGTCGGGGAGGTCTGCAACCGGGTGCCGGATCTCGCCCGCGCGCCGGGCGTCTCGCTAGCCGGCCACGTCGCCGACCTCGGCGGGGTGCTGGCGTCCGCGCGCGTGTTCGTCGCGCCCTTGCGCTACGGCGCGGGCATCAAGGGCAAAGTGCTCTCCGCGATGCAGGCGGGTGTGCCGGTCATCACGAGCCACGTGGGGGCCGAAGGCATCCACCTCGAGCACGGCCGCTCGGCGCTCATCGCGGACAACGACGACGCATTCGCGGCGCTGGCGGTTGAGGCGTACACCTCGCCGTCGCTCTGGGCCGGCTTGCGCGACGAGGCGCTGGCCGTGGTCACGCACCGGCACGGCGACGAGCCGTTCGAGCGGGCGGTGCGGCAGTTCGTGGAGGCGCTGCTCGCGGTGTCGCGCACCGAGCCGTCGAAGCGCCGCTATCTTGTCGCAACAAAATAAAGATTGTTCGGGCCGAGGTGGCCGTACTCGAGGCTCCAGTAGAGAACGGCCACGCAGTCGGAAAAGCCGGCGCCGGTGACCTGCGCCAGCAGCTGCCAGCCGTAGTCGGTGAAGACCAGCGACCCGTCCTTCGACACGGGGTTGCCGTGGTACTCCGGCGGCATCAGATGGCGCACCTGGCCATTCACCTGCTCGGCGCGACGGGAGTTGGCCTCGCGATCCCAGTAGAACGGCACCGTGAAGAACATGCGGCCGCCGGGCTTGAGGACGCGGGCGGCCTCCCGAAAGGCTTGTGACGGGTCCGGCACGTGCTCGAAGACATCGCTGCTCAGAATGCCGTCAAGCGACGCGCTGGCGAAGCTCAGGCACTCGGCGTCTTCGTGCCGAATCTCGCCGACGATCTCGCCGCTCCGATACTGCGGGCCCAGGAACTCGCTGCCATGGCACGTCGACGCCGGCAGCCGGTCGCGCATCACGCGGTACAGGGCCGTCACTTGTTCCATGAGATAGAGGGAGCGGCCGCTTCCGTCGCCGGCCGCCATGTGCTCGATGACGGCTGACGCGATTGCGCGTTGCCGGTTGATCAGCCCGCAGCGCGGGCACACGAGCCGTTCGCGCCAGTTCGGCAGCCACGTGCCGTCCTCGAGCTGCTGCGCGCCCCACTGGCGGTCCACTTCGAACTCGACCACCTCGTGGTCGACGAGACAGGTGCCGGGAATCGTGAACCGCTGATCGCCGCGGTGCCGGACGGCGAGCTCGCGCTCGAACGCGTAACGCTCCGCGGCCGCCGCGCTGCCGAAGACGGCCGCCGCTTCGTCGCGCGAGCGGCATTCGACGCGCTTCATCCCGCCGGTCACCTCCGGCCATCGTATTACACTGCACGCGGCGTGCGGGTCCTGCTGCTCAACCAGTACTTCCATCCAGACGTCGCGGCCAGCGGCCAGCGATTTACCGAAGTCGCCGAGGTGCTGGCATCCGCGCACGACGTGCGCGCCATCGTCGGCAGCGCCGGGTATGGGGTCGTACGTGGGGCCGGGGCTGGGGTCGTACCTCGCCGCCCGGAGTTCTCCGTGACCCGGATCTGGTCCACGAGTTTTTCGCGGCAGCGGCCGTGGGGCCGCATCGTCAACTACCTCACGTATGTCGTCGGAGGGACGATCGTCGCGCTCGCGGGCCGCCGGCCGGACGTGATCGTGGCCGCGACCGATCCGCCGGTGGTCGGGCTGGCCGGTCTCATCGTGAGCCGCCTTCGGGGCGCGCCGCTCGTGTACTGCCTCTGGGACATCCACCCGGAGGTCACGCTGGGTGCGGGCATCATGCGGCCGGGGCTCATCACGCGGTTTACGAGCTGGGCCAATCGGCTCAGCGTCTCGAGCGCGACCGCGGTCGCGACTCCGACAGAAGCCATGGGCCGGACGGCCGTCGAGCTCGGCGCCAATCGCGCTCGCGTGTACGTGCTGCCTCTCTGGGAAGACACCGATCTCGTGACGCCGGAGCCGAAGGACAATCCGTTCAGCCGGCGCCACGGCCTCGTGGATCGGTTTGTGCTCATGTATTCCGGCAACATCGGCCTGACGCAGGGTCTCGATCGCTACCTGGCGCTGACGTCACGGCTGTCGGACATGCCGGATTTCAAGCTCGTCTTCGTTGGCGACGGCGCGGCCCGACCGATACTCGAAGCACGGGTTCGGGCCCTCGGCAGTAACGGCGTGCTCTTTGTTCCGTATCAACCGCGGGAGGAGATGCGCTGGTCGCTGGCAGCGGCCGACGTGCTCTTTGCCCCTAACCTTACCGGGCTGACCCGCTTCATGTTGCCCAGCAAGGTCTACACGTTCATGGCGAGCGCGCGGCCCTTCATCGCGGCCATCGACCCCGCCAGCGATCTCGCCGACACCATCCGACGGCTGGACTGCGGCACGGTAGTGGCTCCGGATGATCTCGACGGGCTCGAGCGTGAGATCCGGCGCCTGCATGCGCGTCCCGATCTGCGGCAGGCGATGGGGCAGCGCGGGCGCGGCGCCGCCGAAGCCGACTTCTCGAAACACGTCGGCCCGGCGCGCTACCGGCGCCTGGTCGAGCAGACGGCGTCCGTCCGGTGAACATCCTCTTCATTGCGTCACGGCCGCCGTGGCCGCCGACCGACGGCGGCCGCGTGCTGATGGCGTACACCGTCGAGGGCTTGCTCTCCCGCGGTCATCACGTCACCGTGGTCGCGCCGACTCGGGTCGAGTCCGCTGTCACCGGACAGGCAGCGGCGCCGGTGTCCGATCGCCTGCGCGTCTTCCTGGTCCCCGACCGGCGCCCGTCCGGATTCGCGGCCGCGGTCATGTCGGTCGTGCAGGGATGGCCGCTGTCGGTTGTCCGACAATCCTCGCCGCCCACGCGTGTGGAGGTGGCCCGCCGCCTCGGCGCGGAACGCTTCGACGTCGTGCACGTGCAGCAATTGCAGGCCCTGCCCAAGGCGGACGCGGCGTTCGACCGGCTTGTACCGGTCGTCATGCGCGCGGAGAACGTCGAGAGCGATCTGTGGCACGCCCTTTCCGCCACGCGGCCCCTCCTGCGGCCGCTGGCATCGTTCGAAGCTCACCGGCTGGCGCGATACGAAGCCAGGTCGCTCGGTCGCGTGGCGGCGACCGCCGCGCTGACCGACAGCGACGCACGCCGATTGCGGCGCCTCGCGCCTGACGCGGACATCGACGTCGTGCCGGCGCCGATGCCCACCGAGCTGCCGGCCGGGCGCACCGTCCTCGACGGCGATCCGCCCGTCGTGGTCGTCGCCAGCCGGTGGCTGCCCAATCAGGAAGGGGTGATCTGGTTCGCGCAAAAAATGTGGCCGTCGGTACTGCGCGCGCTGCCGCAGGCGCGCCTGCACCTGTTCGGCGCCGATCGCAAGGCGGCCGGCGCGGGAATGGTGAGGCACGACGAGCTTCACGAGAGCCGCGACGCCTACGCGCCCGGCGCCACGCTCGTGGTGCCGCTGCGCATCGCGTCGGGCGTGCGCGTGCGCATTCTCGAAGCATGGGCGCGAGGCGTACCGGTTGTCGCCACGCGTGCGGCCGTGGAAGGACTGGACGTCGCGGACGGACACGGCGTGCGGCTGGCTGACACGGCCGACGCCTTTGTGCGCGTGGTCAGAGACTTGCGCGACTCGCCAGACACACGCGAGCGCCTTGTGAGCGCCGGCCGCGCGCTGCTCGCCGAGCGGCACGATCCCGATGTTTGCGCCGCGCGGCTGGAAGCGATCTATCGAAGGGTGATGCTCGGCGTTGAAGCGTCGAGCCCGAGTTCGACGCGTTTGTAAGCCGAAGGGCAGTCCAGCGAAGGTAAGTCGCGCGAGAGAGCCCGCCTTCGCGCTACGCGCTTCGGCGTGGCAGGCCGAGTCCGGAGTCTGAGGGCAAAGCCCTCAGATCGTACCCAAGATGCACAGGTTGGTACCGCTGGAGCCGAGCTTCGTCCCCGCTCCTTGGCGTACGACAGGACGGTGTCGCATCATGCCCGTCTGATGGCTGTGGCGCAACGCAACCGCCGATTTTGGCTGGAGCCGGCGATTGTCTTCGCGGCGTGGGCGGTCTTCGGATTGCTTCTGGCCAACCAGAGCTACATCCAGGCGGCTCTGGCCGGGCGGCAGATGCCCGTGCTCGTGGCCGTGCGGCCCGCCCTGGTGGAAGCCGCGCTCTGGGCGATCACCACGCTCGCCATCTTCTGGCTGGCCCGCCGCTATCCCATCGAGCGGGGGAGAGTGCTCCGCGGGATCGTGGTGCACCTCGTCGGGGCCATCGTCATCGCGCTCGCGCGCACCGGCGTCATGGTCGTGCTGGGTTGGTACGTGACGTGGGTCCGCCCACGGGACTTCACTATCTGGTTCTGGGGAACGTCCAGCCAGAACCTCCTCTACTACGCCCTCCTGCTCGGCATCGCACACCTCGTGCTCTACTACCGGCGCTATCGCGAGCGCGAACACGCAGCGGAGCAGTTGGCGCGAGGCCTCACCGACGCACGGTTGCAGGCGCTCAAGATGCAACTGCAGCCGCACTTCCTCTTCAACACGCTGAACGCGATCTCGGCGCTCATCCCCGCCGAAGCGAAGCCCGCCAGGCGGATGGTCGCCCGCCTCGGCGACCTCCTGCGCGCCACCCTCGAGCACGAGGACGCTCAGGAGGTCACGCTGCGCGAGGAAATCGCCTTTCTCGAGCCGTACCTCGAGATCGAGCAGGCGCGTCTCGAGGACCGCCTGACGGTCGTGATGAAGATCGCGCCAGAGACGCTGGATGCGCGTGTGCCGCATCTGATCCTGCAGCCGTTGGTGGAGAATGCCATTCGCCATGGCATCGCGGCGCGCATCGAGCCAGGGAGGGTGGAGATCTCCGCTTCCCGCGAACCGGACGATCGCTTCCTGCAGCTGGAAATACGGGACGACGGTCGTGGAATGGATCGGGACCATGAGGCCCGGCGCCGGAGAGGCGTCGGGCTCACCAACATCCGCTCACGGCTCGAACAGCTCTACGGCGCCGAGCATCGATTCAGGTTGGAGAATCACGCCGAGGGAGGGGTGCTCGTGCGGATCAGTCTTCCCTTTCGCCGCGACGACGCTACGTCGGGTACTTGATCCGCAGCCGCTTCAGGTCCGCGGCGATGTCGCTCGTGATCCACTGGTTCTTGTTGTTGCTCGCGTGATGCGCAGCGGCGCCTTCGCTCGGCCCGACGTCCACGCTGCCGTACTTCCTGCTGAACGGGAACATCTTGAAGACGTTCTCAAAGCCCGACAGCTTCGTGGTCAGCGTGATATCGAACGTGTTGCCTTCCACGGCGTTGACTTTGTACCGCGCATTCCGGCCCATCAGCGTCGGGCCGCGGAAGATCAGATTGGCCATCCCGTAGTGGTTGCCCTTGATCGCCGCCTTGAGCCGAATGACGCCCTCGCCGTCGGCCAGGTCCACGGGACTGATCCTGAACTCCTTCGTCCTGAATCGATCGAGCTTCCCTGAGGCCGCGTAGGTCTTTCCGTTCAGCGATATCTGGAAATCCTCCGTGACGTCGCTGCTCTGTGTTCGCCTGATGCTGAAGTACGTCACCTCGAAGTCCGTCGCGCCCGCGAATTCCAGGCTTCCCTGGATGAACCACGCGTTTTCGTCATTGGGCGCGACGTACGTGCCGGTCACCGTTTCTTCCTTCGCACCGAACGTATGCGACATCACTTCGCGTGAGCTGCCGGCGAGCGTGCTGTACTGCGATTTCGTTCCCCAATCGCTGCAGCTCATCGTCAGCTTGAACGTTCCGTTTCCGGACTTCGATCGCGCCCTCATCGTCACGGTGTAGGAACCGCCCGGTGCGGCGGCGGGCGTCGTGCCCACTGCGAACATCCGGTACGGCGGGCCGCCGTGCCCGTCGTGACAGTACCGATCCCACTCATGTGTGGGCGGGAACGTGAGCGTGTGAGGACCATGAACGGTCATGCCCGGCGTGTTCGGCGTGACCTTGCCGGTGAGATCGTTGTCGAATCCGAGGATGTTCTCGTCCCGGTGGATGCCCTTCGTCTCGAACTTCGGATCGTAGAAGAGCTCGACGGGACCGGTGCCCACCAGTTGGAGCGTGGTGTTCGCCGAGAGCACCTTCATGTCCGTCTGCTGCGTTTCGCCGTCCTGAATGAGGAACGGAAAGCTGTACCAGTCCTCGGCCTTCGGATCGAACGTCGTGGGCACGCACCAGGTGTGGTCAAATCCGGCGCACCAGTTCCCGCGGGTCCCGTCCTGCTTCCACGCCTTCGCCGTGACGAACCTCGGAGAGACCGTGAAGATGACCGTCGCATCGACGAGGTTGTAGTCGGTGATCCAGCTCATTCCCGGGAACGGAGATGCAAAGACCATCTCGTGCCCGAACTTCTGTATCGGCCGGCTGAATCCGCTGCTCTCGCTGCCCTGATACCAGGCGGCCAGGTGATTGTGCCCGTGGAGGTACATCTTGATCTGCGGGTTGCGCTGAAAGAGGCTTGCCCACCAGGCCTGATCCTGCTGTCCGCGATAGGAGTCCTGCGCGCCGTCGGCCGGCGTCGTGTCCTCGATCGCCTGATGCGCAAAGATGATGGTGGTCGAGTTCCGATACTGCGTGGTCATGAACTCCAGCCATTCACACGTCGAGGGCCGGGTCCACGGCTCGAAGTCAATCTCCGGCACCACGAGAAACAGGATGCCGCTGCGCATGAAGGCGTAGGGGTAGGTGTTGAGCTCCGTTTCGTTGATGTACGTCTTCATCAAGACGAACGGATCGTGCTCGTGCCCCTTCAGGCCCGGACCGTTGCTGTAGTCCGTGAGGTCGATGTTGCCGCTGACATAGTGGAGCGGCAGATTCAGGTGACTGATCAGGAAGGCCTTGAGATTGTTCCTGTAGTTGGATTTCAGATTGTCGGGCAGTCCGACGCCGTTGACGAACGCCGTGGCGTTGAACGCGCCGTCGCCCAGGTGGACGGCGAAGTCGCAGGGAAGCGTGCGCTCCATGATGTCGCCGGCCAGCTTGTCGAGATGTTGCGCGTAGTCCCAGTTGGGTGACCGATACGACTGACCGACGTGCGTGTCCGTGAACGCAGCGAAGTTCAGGCTCGGCTCGGTCGCCGGCACCGGATCGAGATTCCGTTGGAATCGTGAGGCGGGCCGCGGCGCTTGCGCGGGTGTTGTCTGACCGGCTTGGCCCTCCGCTGCTGTTTCTGGCGCGACCTTTTCTGGGACAACCTTGGCATGTCCTGTGGCGCCGGCGGCCAGCGCCGCCGCACCCAGGCTGCCGACCTCGAGAAACTTTCTGCGCCCAACCTTTTTCCGGCTCATCACAATCTCCCTGGACGTCGTGGAGTCTAGAATCTGTGGACCGATGGTGCAACCCCATGCCGATCCGCGCCGCGATCGTTGACGACGAGCCGCTGGCGCGCCGGCGGATCCGCAACCTGCTCAATGAGGCACCGGATGTCGAAGTCGTCGCCGAATGCGCGAACGGCAAGGACGCGATCGAGTCTCTCGAAGCGTCACCACCGGACCTCCTCTTCCTCGACATTCAGATGCCCGAGATCGATGGCTTCGACGTGCTGCAGGCGATTGGCGTCGGCCGCGTGCCCGCGGTGATCTTCGTGACCGCCTACGACCAGTTCGCGCTGCGCGCCTTCGAGGCTCACGCGCTGGACTACCTGCTGAAGCCATTCGACGACGATCGCTTCGGGGCGGCGCTCGAGCGCGCGCGAGAGCGGATCCGCCAACAGCAGGGAGGCGATCTGGACCGCCGGCTGCAGGCGTTACTGGAAAATGTGCGCGGAGATCACGGATACCTCCGGCGACTAGTCGTGCCCTCGGGCCACCGCAGCATCTTTATCCGAACGGAGCACATCGACTGGATCGAGGCCGAGCGCAACTACGTCCGTCTCCACGTGGGCGGTCGCGCCCACCTGTTGCGCGAGAACCTGACGCACATCGCGTCCGTGCTGGATCCCGCCACGTTCTGCCGGATCCACCGCTCCACCATCGTCAACATCGACCGGATCCAGACAGTCGAAGCGCTCTTCCACGGCGAGTACCAGGTGGTGCTTCAGGACGGGACGAAGCTGACTTCGGGTCGCAGCTACCGGCGCAACCTGTACGCCATTATGGGAAAGAAGAGCTGACGCTCGTACCACTCTGCCGTCGTCCGTACGCGTTCTCGCGCGATTGGGCCCAATCTCGTTGTTCGGAGCCGCTGGCTCTCGTCTATATGCGTCATGCAGACCTGCACGATGCCTGTTGCCGTTGTTCTTGCGGCGTTCCTCCTGGCGCCGGCGGCACCCGTTCCCCTGAACGACGAGGTCGCGATGATCCCCGTCGAGGGTGAAGGCGCGAAGTACTGGCCGCGGTGGCGCGGCCCTTCCGGTCAGGGCCTCGCGGTGGGCTCGGGCTACGTCGACAAGTGGTCCGCCACTGAAAACGTCAAATGGAAGACGAAGCTCGAGACGACCGGCAACGGCTCGCCGATCGTGTGGGCAAACCGGATCTTCCTTGTCACCGGGTCGGCTGAGGGCGAACGCCGCGGCATCGCGGCGTTCGATCGCGCGACCGGGAAGAAGCTCTGGGAGACCTTCGCGCCCGACACCAACAAGCAACCGGTCAACCTGAAGAACGGCCACGCGTCGAGCACGGCCACGACTGACGGCCGTCTCGTCTACGCGTATCTGGGCCCGAAAGGCGTCATGGCCGTGGACTTCGCGGGCAAGCTCGCGTGGCACGCGACGGTCGGCCCGATGATGGCGCCTCACGGCCCGGGCGGGTCGCCGCTCCTCTACGGGAGCAAAGGCGCTGCCGCGCCGGACCGCCTCATCGTCTTTCAGGATCACCAGAAGGGGGGCTTCATCGCCGCGTTCGACGCGAAGACCGGCGCACGCCGCTGGTGGACGAACCGTACGGAGACAACGGGCTGGGGGACGCCGATCGCGATTCGCGCCGGAGCCCGCGACGAGATCATCGTCTCGAGCTTCCGCGCGATCTACTCCTACAACCCTGACAACGGCGAAGCGCTGTGGAAGGTGACCCACCCCAACCCCGAGGTCATTCCGACGCCGGTGGTTGGATTCGGCCTCGTGCTCGCCTCTGGCGGACGCCCGGGGCCCATTCTCGCGGTTCGCCCCGGCGGATCGGGTGACGTCACGTCTACCCACGTCGCGTGGCAGTCACCGAAGGGCGCGCCGTTCGTGCCATCGCCGCTGCTCTACGGCGACGAGCTGTACATGATGAACGACCAGGCCAGCATCCTGACGGCGTACGAGCCCAAGGCGGGCACGGTGCTGTGGCAGGGACGCCTGGGCCAAGTGGTACAGAGCGGCTTCTCCGCGTCACCGGTCGGCGTCGACGGCAAGGTCTTCCTCACCAACGAAGGGGGCGAGACGTTCGTGGTGAAAGCCGGCAAGACGTTCGAGTTGCTGCACGTGAACAACCTGGACGAGCCCGTGCTCGCGTCGCCGGCGATGGTCGACGGCACCTGGTACTTCCGCACACCGTTCCACCTGATGGCCGTCGGCAACGACTCCGCTCAGGGCAAGCCGAACTTCGCGGGCCGGTGGAAAACCGACAACAGTTACAACTCGTGGACGATCACGGTCGAGGGCAGCAAGATGACGGTCACCAATACGATTGCGGGCAACTCGGAGTCGACGGTGTACCTGCTCGACGGCACGCCGTCGAAGAACACGTTCGAAGGTCCGAACGGTCTGATGGAGAACGTCTCCACCAGCACGTGGGAAGGCGACGTGCTCGTCACGACGACGAAGACGGGATTCGGAAGCACCATGACGGAGAAGCGTTGGATCGAGCCGGATGGCACCATGAGGGTGCAAAATGCCCTGACCATGCCCGGCAAGCCTTCGCCGCCGCCAGGGCCAGGGATGGTGTTGAAGAAGATCGGATAGGTAAGGGCGCGGGGGTGGGGCCCCGCGCAACACCACGAAGCCGCGAGCGTAGCGAGCGCGCTGAGTGTCCGGAAGACAGGCGCGGGGGTGGGGCCCCGCGCAACTTAAGTAATGAGGACATCAAATGACCAACCGTCGCGAGTTTCTTGGAATCACGGCCGCCGCCGGCGCTTCGCTGGCGCTCACACCGGATCTGCTCCGCGCATTTGAGCAGTCCACCGGAAAGATGATGCAGCGAGCCATCCCATCGTCCGGTGAGATGCTGCCGGTCATCAGCTTCGCGCCGCGGTCGCTGGGTGGCGCCGCGATGTCGTCGCAGCCCTCGGATGTCGCCGCGATCAAGGCGGTTCTCAACAGGTTTCTGGACAACGGCGGCAAAGTCGTCGACGTGCTGCACGGCGGGCCTGCGACGGAGCAGAGCGCCCGCGCGGCCGCCGAAGAGCTCGGGATTCAGAACAAGTACTTCGGGACGACTCCCCTCGCCGGACCGCCGAAGGCCGACGCCGCCGCACTGACGGCGGCGATGGAAGACAGGTTCACGACATCCAAGATGAACAAGATCGACCTGGTCATGGTGAGTTCCCTGACCGACGTGCCGACCTACCTCGGCGTCCTGAGGGAGTTGAAGAAGCAGGGGCGCGTCCGCTACATCGGCGTGCATCACTTGACCGCGGGCCAGGCCCCTCTCGGCCCGCTCGAATCGGTCATGCGGAACGAGCAGGTCGATTTCGTCGCCACCGACTACTCCGTGGGCGATCGCCGCGTCGAGGAAACGATCCTGCCCCTCGCCCTGGAGCGGAAGATTGCCTTCATGTCGTACTTCTCCTTCGATCGCGGCCGCCTCTTCAAGCGCATCGGGACGACACCGCTTCCGGCGTGGGCGGCGGAGTTCGACGCGAAGACCTGGGCGCAGTTCTGTCTCAAATATGTTCTCAGCCACCCGGCCGTGGTGGTCGCTCGCGCGGGCACGACGGACACGGCGCACGTGCTGGACAACATCGGCGGCGGTATCGGGCGACTGCCAAACGAGGCGATGCGAAAGCGGATGGCGGAGCTCGTGGATTCACTCCCCGCGACACCGCCCGGACCGCTGAAGGCAGTCGAGCTGTCCGCGGCCGTTCTCGACCGCTACGTCGGTGAGTACACGACTCCGGCCGGTGCCATCGTCACCTTCCGCCGCGAGGGGACGACGCTGTTCGTGAAGATGCCGGGTTCGAATCCGGAGGTCCCACTCGGCGCGCGCTCCGAAATCCGTTTCGGCGACCCGAACGCGCGAGTCTTCGAGTTCCATGTCGATGGTCAGGGAAAAGTGACCGGCGCGCTCATGGAGCAAGGGCCCCAGCCGCTGAAGCTCGTCAGGAAATGACACCGCGAGGCCCCGAACGTAGTGAGGGCGCTGAGCGTCCGGAGACAAGCGCATGGGGGTGGGGCCCCATGCGAACTAAAGAAATGAGATCCTGATGTGGCCGGACCTGCGTAACGCCATCCGCGCGCTGCGCGCGGCTCCTGGATTCACGACAACGGCGCTCACCGTCATCGCGCTCGGCATCGGCGCCAGCACCGCGATTTTCTCGGTCGTCGACGCGATCGTCCTGCGCGGGCTGCCGTTCGACGACGCCAATCGGATCGTCTCGGTGTCGGAGACCAACAAGGCACGCGCCGGGCTGGCAGGCCTCACTTCCGCCCCGCAGAATTTCCTCGAATGGCGCGCGCAGCAGGATGTGTTCGAAGCCATCGGCGCCAGCGCCGGCATCGGCGGGTTCACGGTCCGTGGAGACGGCCCGCCGGAAGATCTGCGCGCGCTGCGAAAGACGGCCAACCTGTTGTCGATTCTGCGCGTCCGTCCGGTCATCGGTCAGCCGTATTCCGAAGCCAACGAAGTCGACGGCAACCACCGGGTCGTGCTGATCAGCGACGGGCTGTGGCGTCGCCGCTTCAACGCCGACCCGAACGTGGTCGGCAAGACGATCACGTTCGACAGCGGCACCTGGCAGGTGCTGGGCGTGATGCCGGCTGAGTTTCGCTACCCGATTGGACCGGCGCGGGCGACCGATCTGTGGGTGCCGTTGGTGTTCGCGGAACGTGACAAGGTGCGCGGGCCGGGCCGGGCCTATTACCTGAACGTGGTGGCGCGGCTGAAGCCGCGCGTCACACTCGAGCAGGCGCGGGCGCGGATGGAGCACATCACGGCCGGCCTGGCCACGGCACACCCGGAGTGGTTCAAAGAGCGCGGCATCGCCACCGTGACGCTGCACGAGTACATCGTCGGCGCCAACGTCAAGTCGTGGATGCTGATGCTGCTCGGCGCCGTCGGGTTCGTCCTGCTCATCGCCTGCGTCAACGTCGCCAACCTGATGCTGGCTCGCGCCAGCGTCCGGAGCCGCGACGTCGGCATTCGCGCCGCGCTCGGCGCCTCGCGCTGGCAGCTCGCGCGCGGACTGCTGGTCGAAAGCCTCGTCCTGTCCGGTGCGGGGACGATCATCGGCGTGGCGATCGCGTACTGGGCGGTCGACGTTCTCCGGGCCTCGCTGCCCGCCACGCTGCCGCGGCTGTCGCTCGTCGCCATCGACATGCGCGTGCTCGCGATTGCGGGGATCGTGTCGGTCGTCACCGCGCTGCTGTTCGGCATCGTGCCGGCGCTGCAGGCCTCGCGCCCGAAGCTGTCGACGGCGCTGCGCGAGGGCGGAAGATTGGGCACCGCGAGCCTGCTGCGGCAGCAGTTGCGCTCGCTGCTCGTGGCGGCCGAGGTGGCGCTCGCCGTCGTGCTGCTCGTCGGCGCCGGCTTGTTCGCGGCCAGCTTCGCGCGCCTGATGAGCGTGGAGATCGGGCTCGATTACCGCAACGTCGTGACGCTCCCGATCTTCCCGAGGAACACCGCCAAAGACGCCGACTCGCGAAAGCTCATCATCGAACAGAACGCGACGCGCGTGGCCGAGCTGATGACCCGGGTGCAGGTCCTGCCGGGTGTCGAGTCGGCATCGCTGTATTCCGGGGGATTGCCGCTGTCGGGCAGCATGACTCGTATTCCCGTCAAGGTTCCCGCACGGCAGAAAGAATTCAACGGCGACGACGCCGTCGACGTCCGTTTTATCACGCCGCCATACATGCAGGTGATTCGCCAGCGTTTGATCAAAGGGCGTGTCTTCGACGACGCGGACATGCTCGATCCCAAGGCCTCGATACTCCTGAATCAAGCGGCCGAACGGCTGTATTTCGAAGGCACGGACGCGCTGGGTCAGGAGATTGACGTTAATGACAGGCGAAGGGTGGTCGGGGTCGTCGCCGACATCCGCCTCGAAGGTCCGGAGAAGGAGGCGCGGCCGCAAGTGTTCCTGCCCATGACCAGGACCCAGTCCGGTCAGGGAGTGGACCTGGTCCTGCGCACCGCCGGCGATCCCCGGTCCGTCATTCCGGGCCTGCGCAGCGCCGTTCAACAGGCCTTCCCGGATATCGTCGTCCCCGAAGCGCGGACGTTCGAAGAGATGTTCAACACGCTCATTGCGCAGCGGAAGTTCAACATGCTGTTGCTGAGCCTGTTTGGCGTGCTCGGCGTCGTCATTGCGGCGGTCGGCATCTACGGCGTGATGGCGTTCGTCGTCGATCAGCGTACGACCGAATTCGGCATTCGAATGGCGCTCGGTGCGGGGCGCGGCGGCATTGTGGGGATGGTGCTGCGCCGAGCGGCCCTCTACGTCGGAACAGGGCTGGTCGTCGGACTGGGGGCCGCAATCGCGATGTCGATGATCGTGAAGAGCTTCCTCTTCAACGTCGCGCCGACCGAACCCCTCGTCTACATCGCCATCGCGGTATTGCTGATTGCGGTGGCGCTGGTGGCGGCGCTCGTGCCGGCTCTGCGCGCCTCGCGAGTCGATCCGATCGTGGCGTTGAGATCTTCGTAGTCGCGAGCCCGAGCGCGTAGCGCGAGCGGCGAGCGTCCGGGACCAGGCGCGGGGGTGGGGCCCCGCGCAACTTAAAGAACGACGATGAACAGACGGGGCCTCGTTGTGTTGGCGGTCCTGACCGCGCTGGCGGACGCTGGCGCCCAAACCAGTACCGACTGGCCACAGTGGCGCGGTCCGAAGCGCGATGGTTCGATTGGCGCCGAACTGCCCGCCCAGTGGCCGGAAGAGTTGAAGAAGCGCTGGGAGATCCCGGTCGGCGCCGGGCATGCCTCACCGGTTGTGTCCGGCAATGGTGTCGTGGTGATGGCCCGCCAGGACGACCAGGAGATTGTGCGTGCCCTCGATCTCGCGTCGGGCAAGGAGATCTGGCGCGCGGCGTATCCCGCGCCGTACGTCGTCAATCCGGCCGCGCAGTCGCACGGCGCCGGCCCGAAGTCCACGCCGGCCATCGCCGGCGGCCGCGTCTTCACGTTCGGAATCAACGGCGTGCTGTCGGCGTTCGATCTCGCACGCGGCAAGCTGCTCTGGCGAGTACCGGCGCCTGCCGTCCTGCCTCAGTACGGCACGGCCACGTCGCCGCTCGTTGATCAGGGGGATGGCACCAGCGTCATTGCCCATGTCGGCGGACAGGACAGTGGCGCGCTGACGTCATTTGACGCCGCAACGGGCAAGCCGCGCTGGCAGTGGACGGGCGACGGGCCCGGATCCGGGTCGCCGATCATCGCGACGATTGGCGGCGTTCGTCAGGTGATTGCGCAGACACAGAGGCTCCTGGTCGGCCTGGATGCCTCGACGGGCACGTTGCTGTGGCAGCTGCCGTTCACGACCGACTTCGATCAGAACGCCTTCACACCAATCGTCTTTGAGGATCTTCTGATCAACGCCGGACTGGACCAGCCTCTCGCCGCCATCCGGCTGAAGCTCGATCGTGGCAAGTGGATCGCCGAGGCGGTCTGGGCCAATCCGCAAACGCCGATGTTCATGAGCTCGCCGGTGCTCATTGGCGGGACGATCTATGGCCTGACGATGCGGAGCCGGGGCCAGTTCGTCGCGATCGACGCGAAGAGCGGCAAGACGCTCTGGAACACACAGGGTCGCGAGGGTGAGAATGCGTCGATGCTGGGCAGCCGTGCGTGGCTGCTCGCCTCAACCGCGGACGGCATCCTGGTCGTCGCGCGCGCGAACCCTCAGAAGTACGAAGAGGTGCGCCGGTATCAGATTGCGCAGTCCGCGCTGTGGGCGCATCCCGCCATCACCGGCAACTCGATCATCGTCAAGGACGTCGACAAGGTGATCTGCTGGAGCTTTTATTGATCTGAGGGCGTCGCCCTCAGATCAGACGGAGCGAGTAAGCGAAGCGAACGAGCCACGCGAACGAGCCCGACTTGCCGAAGCGCGTGCCATCGGAGGCGAGTCGTGCGAGAGAGCGTGTCGGGAGTCTGAGGGCGAAGCCCTCAGATCAATAAAGGTGGCGGGGTCGACGGGACTCGAACCCGCGACCTCTGGCGTGACAGGCCAGCGTTCTAACCAACTGAACTACGACCCCGTTCTGACAACTGACAACTTGCAACTTTCAACTAACAACGTGTTGGCCTGCCCAGCCGAAGCGCGTCAGCGAAGCGTCCGCGCGAAGGCTGGTGGGCGGTACAGGGCTCGAACCTGTGACAGCCGGCGTGTAAGGCCGGTGCTCTACCACTGAGCTAACCGCCCCGACCGGCAACACGCGATTATGGCACGATTAACCGGTTCATGCCCCTCGCCGGAATCATCGGACACGCGCCCATCGTCTCGCTGCTGAAGCAGGCGGTCCGGCGGGGGAGCGTACCGCAAAGCCTGCTCTTCGCTGGTCCTGATGGCGTCGGAAAGCGCACCGTGGCGGTGGCGCTCGCTCAGGCTATCAACTGTCCCAAACGCGGCGCGTCGGGCGACGACGCCTGCGGGAAGTGTTCGACGTGCGAGCGCATCGCGCGCGGCGTGCATTCGGACGTCGTGGTTGTCGACCGCGGCGAGTACGCCTCGATCAAGATCGACGTCGTCCGCGAGCGCGTGCTCGACGCGATTGGCTACCGGCCGTTCGAGGCGGCGCGCCGCGTGTACGTGATCGACTCCGCCGAGGACCTCGGGGACCAGGCGCAGGATGCGCTGCTGAAAACGCTCGAAGAGCCGCCGCCGTCGGCCGTGCTCATCCTCGTCACCGCGTATCCGGATGTGCTGAGGCCGACCATCCAGTCCCGCTGCCGCCGGCTGCGCTTCGGTCCGTTGGTGGAGAACGACGTCGCGCGAGTCCTGACGGAGCGGCACGGCATCGATGCACGGCAGGCACAGTCGCTGGCGGCAGCGTCGGGTGGCAGCGTTGGCCGCGCGCTCGCGGCGCAAACGGGGTCGCTCGACGACGATCGCGAGGCGGCGTTTGGGCTCGTCGCGGCCGCCAGAGGCCGCGTCGGCGACCGGCTGCGGGCGGCGGCGGCGCTTGCGAAGCACGACTCGGATCGACGGGACCGGGAGGCGCTGTCCGATCGTCTGACCATCGTCGGATCGATCCTGCGGGATCTCGGCGCCATGGCCGCCGGCCGCAGCGAGGCGCTCGTCAACACCGATCGGGAAGCCGAGTTGCGCGCGCTCGCGGCCGCCTACGATCTGCGGCGCGTCATCGCCGGCTACGCCGCATTGGACCAGGCTCAATCCGCTCTTTCTCGCAATGCCGGTCCGAAGATCGTCGCGGACTGGATTGCC
>Ga0137433_1000500_pt1 | contig 20800 bp, 15 predicted proteins | sample EasRivERMZT840_2_FD_102335 | JGI IMG/M metagenome (GOLD analysis project Ga0137433, IMG submission 102335) | Soil microbial communities from meander-bound floodplain in the East River, Colorado, USA - East River MetaG ERMZT840_2 | ecosystem: Environmental > Terrestrial > Soil > Floodplain ...
GCGCGGGTGAGACTGTCTGCAAGCCGCTGCTCGCCGCAGTCGGCAACGCGATCTACGACGCGACGGGTGTCCGATTGCGCAGGGTCCCTTTCCGGGATGATCGAGTCCTGGCTGCGTTGCGTGCCGCGAAAGTGGTTTAAACACCAAGGCGCAAAGGCACAAAGACGCAAAGAAGGCCGCACCAAGGATTTCTCTTGATGCGGCCTTCTTTGCGTCTTTGTGCCTTTGCGCCTTGGTGTTTACTTATCGATGTCGAGGCCGTCCGACAACAGCTGTTGGGCTGAGACGGGCGGCTCATCGACAGGCCGGTCGACCCGCACGTATTGGCCGTCTCCCCTCAATTCCCATGCCTTCGCGTTGTCCGCGAGATAGACGGCCAGCACTTCATCCCGCAACCTGCGGATCAGTGCGGCGGATCTGACGGGAGCGAGCACTTCCACTCTTCGGTCGAGGTTTCGCGGCATCAGGTCGGCGCTGCCGATGTACACCTCTTCCTCGCCACCATTTTGAAAATAGTAAATACGGCTGTGTTCGAGGAACCGGCCGACAATGCTGCGAACACGGATGTTCCGGCTCGCTCCGTCAAGACCCGGGCGCAGACAGCATGCGCCGCGAACGAGAAGATCGATTCGAACGCCTGCAAGCGACGCCTGCTACAGGAGCTGAGCGATGCGGCGATCGATAAACGTATTCACCTTGATGATGATGTGACCCTGCCCACCCCGGTTCTGAATATCGATTTCCCGCCAGATCATCTCGCTGAGTTGTTGCCTCAGCGTTCCTGGCGCAACCAGAAGCCTGCGAAAACTCTCAGGCTCTCCGTAGCCTGTCAGGTAATTGAAGATGTCGGTGGCGTCGGCCGCGATTTCCTCATTTGCGGTCAGGAGCGAGAGATCCGTGTAGAGCTTCGAGGTGGCGGTGTTGTAGTTGCCCGACGATACGTGCACGTACGACCGCAGCGTCGTTCCTTCGCGGCGAACGACCAGAGACAGCTTCGCGTGGACTTTCAGATCCACGATTCCATAGACGACATGCGCGCCCGCTTCTTCCAGGGCCCGCGCCCAGCTCACGTTGCTTTCTTCATCGAAACGGGCCGTCAACTCGACGATTGCGCCGACCTGTTTGCCGTTGCGGCGAGCAGCGATAAGCGCCTCGACCACCGGTGAATGAGGCCCGACGCGATACAGCGTGGTTCGAATGGAAATCACGTTGGGATCGGAAGCCGCCTGTTCGAAGAAATCGACTACCGGCTGGAACGACTCAAAAGGATGGTGCAGGAGAACATCTCCTTGCCGCACCACAGCAAAGATATCCGACTGGCGCCGCTTAACGAGCGCGGTAGGTATTCGCTGATTCAACGGAGCGTAACGCAGGTCGGGACGATCAATGGTCGCGAGTTCCATCAGGCGTCCAAGCGCCAGCGGCCCTCCGGTGCGGTACGCGTTTTCCGTCAGGACGGACAGGTTGTGGATAAGGATGTCGAATAACCGCGTCGAAATCTGCTCGGCGGCGAGCAGCACGCTGACTGGCGCAAACTGTCGTTGCCGCGCTCCTTCCTCGATCTCATCCAGCAACGTACCGGTTTCGAATCGACGGATCTCGATTTCACCGCGCCGCACCAGGCGGAACGGCGCCGCTTCGAGCATTTCCATGCCTGGAAACAGAGCCGAAAGATTTGCGTCGATCACCTGCTCGATCCAGACAAGTCCGAGATCGCTTTTCCCCGGTATCCGAACGAATTGCGGCAGCGTTTCCGGAACATGGACACACGCGAATCGTTCCATCCCTTTCGAGTCGCGGATGAGAATCGCCAGGTGCAGACCGAGATTGGGAATGTGTGGAAACGGGCGCTTCGGGTCGAATGCGAGAGGCATCAGCGCCGGGAGTATCGATTGAACGAAATGCGCGTCGATGCGGGAACGCTCCGCAGTATCGAGGTCCGAATAATTCAGAACGTGAATTCCGTGTTGCGCAAGAGCGGGGATGAGCGATTCCCTGAGGTAACTCCGCACTTCGCGCATCGCCTGAACGATCTCCGACCTGAGCTTTTCGAAATGCGCTGTGCCGCTTTCCTCGGCAATTTGCGGCATGCGGACCATCTCGAACTCATCGAAATTTCGCACCACGATGCTGAGGAACTTCACGCGCTCGAGTATCGGGTTGCTTTCGTCGCGCGCCTCGTTGAAGACGCGTCGCTGGAATTCGATCAGGCTTAAATCGCGATCCAGAAAAAGGGCAGGGTCTTGGAAGAGCGACAGAATCGATCGGGATGCTTTGGGATCGGACCCGCTCATGATGGCCGGATTCTAACAGAGGGGCCTTCGTCTTATGGAACGTCCGTCACATCCCTGGACAAGGAATACTGGTGTCCGTCCCAGATCAGCAATGCTCGGCGATCGCTGCGTGTGCATTCGCTTCGCAAGACTACGTTCTGCATCGTCAATCGTGTGAAGCGGTCGACCGCAGTCTTGAAGACTTCCGGATGCAAAGGGAAGCGGCAAACCCCGACTGGTAGATGCCGGGCGTCGGTAAAGAAGTCTCCATTCAGCGTCGCGATCAGCTCGCGTGTCGGCGCCGCCCTCTCTCGATATTGCTGGTCTTTTTTGAACCAGACGTATCCGATATTTCCCGCGACGACCAGCAACAGCCCGGCGGCAGCAAGTGTCTGCAGGGAGCGTTTCGGCATTCGCTCATGGATGCGCGCAAAGAGGATACCGACAAGTCCCGCCATGCCCACGGAGGGGAAGTAAGTATGCCGGCTCGGCAGGTGATCCAGATAAGTAAGGAAGCAGTATGGCGCTATAGCCAGAAACATGAACGATCCAAACACAATGATGTCCTGACCCCAGCGCAGCCGCGCTCCTCGATGACGCAGAAAAAGCAACGCCGCGACAAACGGGATCGTGGGAGTCAGGAGCCGCAACACCGCCCGCGCATACACCGGAAAGAAATGAAGGCCGGCGGCGTAATGGCGATCGGTGACGAAGAAGTTCCGGTCCGCCTGTGACAGCCACAACAGGATGAAGGCCGCGATCATCGCGAAAACCGGTACGGCCCGTTCGATGATTTCCTGTCGTGAGTAACCCTGTCGGTGAAGGATCACGAGCGCCATCGGAGCCAGAGCAACCGCAGCTTCTTTCGAGAACAGCGCAAATGCCAGCGCGACGAATGCGGCAGCCCCATATGCACGGGACGGGTTGTGACGATCTGTCGCTCGCAGCCAAAGCGTCAGAAACAAGAGACAAAACAGCGTGAGAAGCATTTCATTCGCCGCGCTGATCCACATGACTGCTTCCTGGTGCCGCTCATACGCGGCGAAAAAAATCGCCGCAGCCAATGCCGCTATCGGGCGGTCCGTGATCCGCAGAACCAGGACATACACAAGGACGCTGATCAATGCATGAAGACCGATTCCGGCCACGTAATACGGCGCGGCGGAGAGGCCGAACAGCTTCATGCAGATCCCGAAGTAGGCGTAGCTGGTCACGCGGAACAACTCCGAAGTCGCATCGAAGATGTACGCCGGATTCTGCTCGAGCGCATCGATCATTGGAAAGATGCCGAAGTCATCCGAGATAAAGGAATTGTCAACAGCGGGCAGATAGGTGATTACGCTTGCCGCGGCGATGGCGCACACGATAAGCATCGTTCGTGAAAGCCGTGTTGTGGCAGTAATGTTGAGCATTCTGCAAATTCGCCACAATTCCCAGCGAGCTTGGCTTCGTCCGACTTGTCAAGCTCTGGATCGTGAAACCCCAGAAAATGAACGGCGAGCGGTCGAGGAAGATATGGACGACTCACCGTTCTGAGGCGAGGGTTTCGTTAGCGTGACCCCTCTGTGGGCACGCCCATCACCAAAGCGCTACTCGGGTTGGAAGCGGATGCCGTCGATTTCGAATGCCTCGAGGCCGTCGCGAATGTCCGAATAGGAAATGTAGCGGCCGCGGTGAAGCGGTAAGACGCGCTTCAGAGCGCGATTAAAGCTTCCATCCGGCATCATGATCCACAACACCCGGCCGCCTCGCGGCAGGGATATCGTTGAGCCCGGCTGCAGTTGTACGTTTCTGCCGATCGCCCGGCGCACGCGGCCGAACTGGCCCGCGGGGAGATTGTCGGAGAGGATCCAGAGCGGTTGTTGATCCATGTAGTAACTGACGACGCGCCAGTTGACAAACTCGAACTCGGTATCTGTTCCGTTGAGCGCGATGACGACTGCCGGCCGGTCGGCAGGAGTGAATTCGCGAAGCTCTTTCATAGAAACCTCGGTTACTTCCTCCCACCATCGAAGACGATCCTGTGACGTTTCGAATGTTCCGAACGCAATCGAGTTGCGAGCCGAAATCCATGCCCTTTCGAGCAGGGGCGAGCCGGCTGGAGCCGGATATCCGAGTGGAAGCGCATTCCCGAAGAGAGCGGCGTTCACGATTACCGCAACCGCCAGGGTGGCGTTGCGGTACCGGCCCATCATCGACATCAGCGATGCTCCAAGGAGACACAGCACGGGGGTTGCAAACAACGTGTGCCCCGGGTCAGCGATGTGGAAAAAGATCTGGAACGCCAGACCTGGTACAACCCATGCGAGCAGAAAATTCCATGGAATCGTTTTCGCTGCGAGCCTGCGATAACCGACAACCGGAACCCAGATCCAGCCCGCGAGCGCGAGCGCATTCCAGGTAATCAGCCGGCTGACCGGTCGCATCCAGAGCCTCACGGATTTCGCGAAGACGAGTGAATCGCGTCGCGACTGTTCCTGAGTGTATGCGGACATCGTGTGCAGCGTGGAGCCGATCCCACCCATCGCATCGACCACTGCGACAAACCAGACCGCCGAAACACCTGCTATCACGAGACCGCCCTGCACGATTGCTTTGTAGGATCGCGTCGCCATCCAGACAGAAGCGGCCCACACCGGGAAAAGGTAGGGAAGAAGATCCGGCCGAAAGCCGGATCCCACTCCGAGCGCGACAGCGCCGTACCAGGCAAACCGGCGCTCGCCGTTCCACGCGCGCCACGCGCAATACGCGACCAGCAGCGAGAACAGCGCCAGCCACGGACGCAGAGGTGAATGCAGCCGGCTGAACCAGAACACGGGATTGAGTACGAACAGGATCACGGCGGCCATCCCGGCCCAGGACGAAATCATCCGCTTCGCAAGGAGATACAGGACGGCCGCAGAGGCGATCGTCACGATCACGGAAATGAGCCAGAACGCGACCTCCGTCGATGGCGCGAACCATCGAACAAGTTTCGCAAAGGCGACAAAAAATGGATAACCCGGCGGTTGTGGCTGATGCTGACGCGGGTCAAACGACTCCAGCGCGTATGCCAGATTGACGGTATCCGTTGAAAGTAGAGAAGGCACCCACCCGAGCCGCATCAGAAGTACCGCTGTAAGTACAAACAACCAGCGGACCTCGGAAGAATCCTTCTCCCTGTCCTGAGCAGTCATAATAGCGAACAGCCCAAAGCACTCGCCCGGCCAAACCGCGGAGCAATGACATCACAGGCTTACGTCCGCTAACGGGGATCCGGTGTGGCAGGAAGGCCAGCGCGGTTTGCAATTTCGCCCCACAACCGGCTGATTCAGGGCGCGAACTCTTTCAAACCTGTTTCAGTGAGCCCGTTCCAAGCGTTCGACCATGCGGTAGAGGGTGCGCCTGTCGATCTGAAGCACCTCGGCGGCACGGCTCATGTTGCCGTTGCAACGTTGAACCACATGCAGGATGTATTGACGTTCGATTTCCTCGAGCGGGACGAGTTCACGAGGAAACGTCGCTGTAGTCTTCTGGTTCTGGCGAAACTGTTCGGCGAAATCCCCGCCGGTCAGCATCCCCGCCGTGTTGAGCGTTATAGCGCGTTCGATGACATTCTCGAGTTCGCGGACGTTGCCGGGCCAGCCGTATCCGGAAAGCATCTCCAGAACCTCGGGCTGAACGGAGACCGTTTTTCCCATACGACGGCTGTGCCGCTTCAGAAAGTGATCGAAGAGCAGGGGAAGATCCGCCAGGCGCTCACGAAGCGGCGGCACCGGAATGCTGACAACGTTCAGTCGGTAATACAGATCTTCTCGAAATTTCCCTTCGCTCACGAGCTGCTGAAGCGGGCGGTTTGTGGCGCCAATCACACGGATATCGATCGGAATCTTGTCCATGCTGCCGACCCGCTGGACTTCACGCTCTTCGATGACACGTAAAAGGCGGGTCTGCATATTCGGACTCGTCTCGCCGATCTCGTCCAGAAACACCGTTCCGTTATTGGCCGATTCGAACAGGCCCTGCTTGGTGTACGACGCTCCCGTGAATGCGCCCTTGACGTGACCGAACAACTCCGATTCGAGCAGAGTCTCTGAGAGCGCGCCGCAGTTCACGGCCACGAAGGAAAACCGGCTGCGCTCGCTGTTGGCGTGAATGGCGCGAGCCACGAGTTCCTTGCCGCTGCCGCTCTCGCCCTGGATCAGGACGGTCGTGCCGGTCGGAGCGACGCGCGCGATCATCTTGTAGACCTCGATCATCTGCGGGCTCATGCCGATCATCTGAAGATCGCGTCCCTGTTCCTCGACGATGTTTTGTTTAAGGACCTGATTCTCTCTGGCGAGTCGGGCCTGCTCCAGCGCGCGCTTCACTGTCAGGCGGAGATCGTCGATTTCGTAAGGCTTGCTGATGTAGTCGTAGGCGCCGGCATGGATCGAACGAATGGCTGTGTCGATGCTTGCGAAGGCGGTCATGACGATGACGGGAATGTCGGGCCATCGCGACCGTACCCGGCGCATCAGCTCCATTCCGTCCATGCGTTCCATACGGATATCGGTGATCAGCAGGTCGACCGGTTTCTCCTGCAGCTTGACCAGCGCCTGTGCCGCCGATACGGCACCATCGACCTGGTAGCCCTCTTTTTTCAGGACCTGCAGGACCGCGCGTTGCGCGCCCGGGTCGTCATCGACAACGAGAATAGATGATTCGATCATGACACCAACACCGTTGTGGTTTCCGCCGGAAACATGATGTGTGCGGCCGTGCCTTTGCCGTCGGCAGGACCGATATGGAACGTGCCTCGATGGCTGTCCACGATTTCTTTGACGATGCCCAGCCCGAGGCCGGTTCCTTCGCCGATCCTCTTGGTCGTAACGAAGTGGTCGAACATTTTTTCGACGACCGATTCATCGATTCCCGGTCCGGTATCCGTGATGCGGATGTGGACCATGCCGGTTTCCGTCTCGAACCAGCATCGCACATCCAGACGTCCGCCGGCCGGCATGGCATCGGACGCGTTGTTGATGATGTTGAGGAATGCCTCCTGCAGGTACAGCTGATAGCCACGGACGAGTGGAATCGGATCGAGCTGCAGGTTTTCGTAAATCTTCTGCGACATGAGCTTCGGATGGACAAGCCGCACGACTGTGCGAAGGATTTCGTTGATGTCGATCAGCACAAAATCCGACGGGCCCCGCCGAGCGGATCGCAGCATCTCGTTCACGATCTGAACCACCGCCTGAATCTGCTCGCGGACGATGCCGAGCGTTTCCCGCTGATCTTCGGAAAGCCTCGGGTCCTCCAGCAGCAGTTGTACATGCGCGGACAGCGACGCCATCGGCGAGCCGATTTCATGAGCGAAAGTCGCGGCCATCTGTCCGACGGTCGCGAGTCGCTCGGATTCGAGCAATTGTTGCTGCATATCGACCATCTGACGAGTGCTCTCTTCTAACGCGATATTGCGCTGGTTCAGGTCTTCCGTCGCTGTCGCGATCTGGCTGCGAAGCTCCTCGTTAAAGGACTGTACCTGCGCGATAAGACCATTGAGCGTTTTCGCGATAACGCCGATTTCGTCCACCTTGGCGTCAGGAATTCGCGCGGCCTGGCCTCGTTTTGCGCGGTCGATGCCGTCGATGAGTTCGTCGATACGCCTGGACACGGTGCGTTTGTACATCACATGCATCAATGTAGTCAGGACGAGGATCAGGATTCCGGCGGTCGTCGGGAGTTGGCCGCGATTGAACGCTTCGTACCGGTCGACGTTTTCCAGAGTAGCCACAGCCACCACGCCGTAATTGGTTCCTTCAACGGCCTTGCTGGTAATCATCATGTGGTCCGACCCGAGGTAGCGGCTGACCGTAACCGGCGTTGCGGAAAGCGTGTCGACCAGAACTTCAGCGTTCTTGTTGCTGCTGGCAACGACGACCATGCCATCGCGGCCGTTCTGGACCACATCGAGTCGCACAAGCGTCGGGTCCGCATCCGTGAACTCGCTGAGCCGTTCCTGGATGACTTCCGTCGGAAGAGTTCCGATCTGAGACGCGAAGTGCAGTCCCAGTGTTTGATCGACAGTCTCTATCACCGTTTCAGAACGCGTCTGGAGATTGCCTTCCAGCAGCCGCACGTTTCTCCGCGTGCGGACCTCGAGGATCGCCACAACAGTAACGATCAGGATGAGGGCGGTCCAAACGAGCAGTTGTGTCTGCAGGCGTCTTGCGGTGAACCAGGACCAGTTCAACATGGCTCCAACAGCTTAATCCATACGGACCTTGGCATTCGGGGCTCCAATGTCCGTATGCGTAGTTTCAGAAGTTTATGGCAGGTGTTTATACAACACTGTGGCGAAAATGCGCAGGCTACTCGTACCGCAACGCCGACAGCGGGTCGATCTTCGAGGCCCGGCGCGCCGGGATGTACCCGGCCGCAGCGGACACGATTGCGATAAGCGCGATGGCCGCGATGACGGTGGCGGGGTCATAAAGGGGCACTTGAAACAGCAGTTCCTCTGGGACGTACTGAGTCGCGAAGACACTGGCCACAAGGCCGGCGACAATGCCGATCGCCGTGACGAGATATGTTCCGTGCATAACAAGCCGGATCACATCTCGCCGTTCGGCGCCCAACGCCATCCGAATTCCAATCTCATTGATCCGGCGGCTGGCGCTATAGGACACGATTCCGTACAAGCCGATGCACGCCATCAACACTCCGAACGCGCCAAAGACACTCGTAAAGACTGCAAACATTCGTTGCGTTGCGATGGTGCGGCGAGTCTGGTCGAGTTGCGTCGTCATGTCGATCAGCGGAACATTCGAGTCGATCTCGCGGACGGCTTCGCGGATGGCCGGCATCAGCGCTTCAGTGTCGGAGGCTGTGCGGATCAGGAGCGTCGCATCGGGCCCACCTTGTGGAAACGGTATGTACATGATCGGCGGGAAGGGTTCGTCAATGCGATGGTATTGCGAATCCCTTACGACGCCCACCACCTGAAAACCCGGATGGTTCTGCATTCCACCTTCGGAATACCGGAACCTTTTTCCGACCGCATCCAAATCGCCGAACAGGCGGCGCGACAGCGTTTCGCTGATCACGGCAACATTCATGTTATTGGTCACCTCTGTCGCTGTAAGGCCGCGTCCCGCGACAATCGGTATGCCCATCGTCTCGAAGAAATTCACAGGAATGTTGTGGATGTACGCGTAATTCTGCCGCCGGTTTTCCGGGTCGCTCTCGGTGCCCAGATTCATGCTCCAGCCGCCGCCGCTGATCGGACGTGTTCCTGTCAGAGTAGCGGAACGGACGCCCGGAACTGCCTCGAGTCTTTCGATGATTCGCTCGTAAAGCCGGCCTGCATAGTTGCGGTCATACCGGCTGAGGGACGGGTCCATGTCGAAAAGAACGATATTCCGCACATCGAATCCAATGTCGCCGGAGCCCAGATTCCAAACGCTTCGTATGAGGATGCCGGCGCCGGCCAGCAGAACGGTGCACAACGCAACCTGCATGACCAGAAGCGACTTGCCGACAACGAGTCCGGACCCGCCGCGAGTGGGGTTCATTCGCATATCCTGGCTCAGGTCTCGCTTCGTCGCGCGCAGTCCGGGAAACACGCCGAACAGAATTCCCGTGACGAGTGACAGTCCGACCGTGAATGCGATGACGCGCCAGTCCATCGTCAGGTCGACGGCGAGCAGCTCATCTGCGCCTTCGGGCAGCCAGGTATGGAAATTGCGGCCCCAGTATGCGAGCGTCACTCCCAGAATTCCGCCGAGGGACGCGAGCACGACGCTCTCCGTCAGCAGTTGACGAATAAGCCGGCTTCGGCCGGCGCCGATAGCCAGCCGCACAGACAACTCCTGCTTGCGGGCGGAAGCCCGCGCCATAAGCAGGTTGGCAATGTTCGCGGCGACGACGATCAGGATCAGGCCGACGACGCCCATCAGGAGCTGAAGCAGGTCTTCCAGCCGCTTTCGGAATGCAATCGGCCCCTGACTGCCATCGGTGGCGCGAAGCTGCGGGATGACGTTTCTTCTGCTGAATGCCGGAGTGCGATATTGAGCGGGCCGCGACTCAAAGCTGTCACGTACGCTCTCCGCGAACGACGGCTGAACATCCGCGAGAACCTCGGCTGGACTGACGCCAGGCTTCGCGCGGCCCATGACCTCGAGCCACCACTCCCATGATTCGGACGCGACCCCTCTTGGACTGACGCGGGCGTACATTGCCAGCGGGAGCATCACGTCGGGCGCGGTTCCGAGCCGGGTTCCATAGAATCCCGGAGGGGTCACACCGACGATCACAAACGTTACTCCGTTCAGGAGCACCGTCTTGCCGATCGCTTCATTGCTTCCGCCAAAGCGATCTCGCCAGTACTTGTCGCTGATTACAGCAACCGGCTGCGCTTCCGGTTCGTCGTCATCAGGCATGAGCAGGCGTCCATGGCTTGCAGTGACGCCCAGCCCTCTGAAGTAAGCGCCGCTGACCACCTGTCCATCCGCGATCTCCGAATGATTGTCCGCTGTGACATTGACAGTCCGTATCGGAGTAAACGCGAACACGTCCGCAAGCGTCCGGCTGTCGGACCGAAATCGCTCGAACGTGACGCGCGAAAAGGAAGTCATCAAGGGCAACCCCGTCGCCTGATCCCGCGTCCCCGATCCGGAATATCGCAGGTTCATCGAGTTTTCGAGTCGAAGCCAGTCGAATTGGATCAATTCATCCGCATGCGCGACCGGCAGCTTCTTCAGAAAAACCTCGTTCACCAGTCCAAAGACAAGGCTGTTCGCCGCGATGCCCAATGCAAGCGTGGCAACGGCAGCGAATGTGAAAACCGGTGTCTTGCGCAGCATGCGGAGCGCATACCGGATGTCGCCGATGAGTTCGTCCAGCAGGCGAAGCCCGCGCGCCCCTCGCACTTCTTCTTTGTATTTGTCGATCGAACCGAACTCGAGGCGCGCCTTCCGCATCGCCTCCCGCGGCTCCACGCCTTCACCGATCAGATCTTTTGCGCGAGCTTCGATGTGGAAACGGATTTCATCGGACATCCCGCTCTCGACATCAGGACGATGAAAGAGACCGGCAATGAAGGAACGCAGCCTCGCTTTGAGCATGGGCCATTCTCCTATGTGATTTAGGAGAGAGTATGTCCATCTCTCCTAAGCTGTCAAGGAGAAGGTTGCGTGTCGTTATTGCCGTTTGAAAGAAATGCGGGCGGTTCGAACTGTCTGGTTGTTCCTCTTCAATTCGATCGTGCCCGACATCTCATCTCCATTGATCTTCAGCACGACGGCCATAACCGCGTCCCCTCGCGGAACCTCGAACCGCAGTGTGTCGCCCTCGATGGTTGCGTTTTGGATTCCATGTCTGTCGTAAATCTCAAAACTTGACCACGAACGTCGTCACAAAGGCGGTATCGTTCTTTTTCACCGTTGCCGAGGGTGGTTTTGTTTTGTAGCTGTCGATGAATTCAATCTTCACGTCGATCTTTCTCGCAACGGATGTCACGAGCCCGACGCTGAAGTTGGAAAGGGAGTCCGAGAAATCCTGCGTCTTCCAAATCGTCGACAGCGACTGCGTGAAGGCCGCCGAGGAAGAAAGCTTTTGTTGGAAATTCTCTCCAGCATTCAAGCTTCCCGACTTTGACGTCGTCTTTCCGGGATTCTTCTCGAAAATCCCGCCTGCTCCGCCTAAAACCTCGAACTTTGTCGCATCGGTGTTTGCGAGCTTGAATCCGAGACCTCCTGATGGAGCCCAGAGAAAAATGATTTCCTTGAACTGGTCCCTCAGGTAATCCACCTGGCCGAAGACAAACGTCCGTCCTGAGATCGTGTACTGATCCCGCAGATTCACCGCGGCTCGATCGAGGTTGAGCACGTCGTTCTGATTACCGCGCAGGTATGCGGCCTTTGCCTTTATGACATTCTTCGTCAACGGATCGCGCACGAGGTCAAACGTCAGATTGATTGTCTTCGTATCCGTATTGCCGCCGGTGAGGGCTATGCCTCCTCCAAAGCTTCCGGTGTAAATGTCCGGTGGGCCCTGCGCCGGCTGTCCCAGCGCGGCGTGAGCGGTGACGATCAGAAAGATGATTGAGAAAAGAGTCCTCTTCAACATTGGGGCGCTGCTCCTTGCAAGCCGGCTATGAATTTCGGGGCGCAGTCTACCAGAAGCTCGAAAACGTTGAGGCTTGACATATAAGGAAGCGGAACAGGCGCTTCGGAAGCTTGCCAAAAAGGAGAAAACGAAATGATGCCGGAATATCTCGCGCCGCTTGTGAATCATCTCTGGCAATCGACCCTTTTCGCTGTTGCTGCTGGATTACTTGCGCTTGTGTTACAGCGCAACAGCGCGCGCATCCGCTACTGGCACAGCGAAGTCTGGTGGAACATCTCGTGATCGAAGACGCGCAGCGTCCAGTGCCGAACCAGGGTCCCACTTGTCGGTTGAGAGTTGGCTGTTGTCTGTTGACTGTTTCACTTGTTGCGATGGTTCGATTGCTCAATTGGAACAACGCAACAAGTCCAACAGTCAACGGACAACAGCCAACTCTCAGCTCTCAACGGTTGGTTCGGGATCTTCCAGAGACGCGAGCTCATGCCTTAGTTTTCTGGTTTCCACCCGCCGCACGACAAGGACCGCGATCAGCAACGCCGAGAAGGCGATCCTCCAAACCGTCGCGCTTACGCTCACCACACCCCTGAACTCGAAAAATGAGAAGACGACGATCGGCACAAGGAACGTCCACGTCAGCGAACGCGAGCGGTACTGAGCTTCGAGTGCCGTCCGATAAAAATCCAGGCAGCCCTTCAGAGCAGTGTCGCCGGATAACTGATGCAAGGGCCATAACCGGCGGCGGGCTCGATATGCGATCGGAATCGTAAGCGCCATCATGACGACGAGAATTACCCGCCCGGATGTGTAAGAGATGTTTGCGAACGCGATTGCACAGAAGACGAGAAACAAAACACCCAGGATGGACGCGAAGATCAGATTGCGACGGACCTTCGCCTGTACGGTCCACACGCGTAACCGGATTTCTTCGACCGACATGACGGGATGCTCCCTTCTCTGGCTCTTCCACATGCCAACCTCAGGGGCGTCGGGCGTCTTATCCGTCATCGTTCACCACCTGCGTGAAATCGCCTGGCCAGTATTGTTTTGATGCGGTGAATCTTGCTTCGAACATTCACCGCCGACATTTCCATGATTTCTCCGATCGACGGCGCATCCAGATCTTCGAGATACAGCAGCATGATTTCCCGGTCGGGCGGCCGCAGTTGATGGATCAGCTGCAGCAGCCGTTCGATGTCCATGCGTTTGTCCGCGTCGCCAAACTGATCACCTCGATGCGGGATGGACTCGACTTCCTCCAGGCTCATGAGACGAGTATTCGCCGAACGCTTGCGAATCACGTGCGATGTGGCGATGTTGTGCGCGATTCGATAGATCCATGTCCGCTGGGAACATCGCCCCTCGAATCTCTCAAAACTGCGCCACAGCGCCAGGTGGATCTCCTGAAGCAGGTCGCGGCGTCGTTCCGGATCCAGTTCGTAAGCTCGAACAAGCCGGTCCAGCGCATCGCCATAAGTGGCCGCCGCTTGCTGGTAGAGGTCGTCCTGGCTTTGGCTCACGAGAGAGGTAGTCGTTGGTTGAAGGCTAGTGTTGCAGGTTTTTGTCAGGCTCGACCAGCCAGATGCAGCAGATCGGAATCAAAAGCGTCACTATGGCGGCGACCCATGCGACCGCTTGAAATCCGGCTCTGTCGAACGCAGCAGCGGAGATCGTGGCGACCGTCGCGATTCCGACCTGCGACGCGGCATTTCTGACAGCCACATATTCACCGCGGATCTGCGGTCCTACGATTTCGGTCGTCAGCGCGTGTAAGGGCGCCTGCCGGGCGGAGGCTGCAATGCTGAGCGCTGCAATTCCGACGACCAGGCCCGTCCCCACGCCGGCTCTCGCGACAATCAGAAACAGAAATGCGAGCAGAACGTTCGACCACACGATCACGTTACGCTTGCCCGCATGATCGGCGAGCCAGCCGGATATTGGTGAAGCGATCACCGCAGCCAGTCCCGATACCATAAAAAGCAAGCCGATCCGTTCGACTTCCATGTCATAGCTTGTGTTCAACCACGCGCCGACGTAGGTCAAGAACCCTACGATGCCTCCCGATGTGAGAAAAGCCGCGATCACACCTGCCAGCCGATCGCGTTTGAGGAAATGATCGGCAAACGCAGTGGCGCGCTTGTGGTCCCGGGCGTGCTCCATGTCGCGGGGCAATTGAAGAAATGTAATCAACAGCATTGCAGCGGCGGCCGCAGAGAGGCATCCGAATACCCAGTGCCACCCCAGACGTGATGCGGCAAGTGCACCTGCAGGTACTCCGATGACGAAAGCAACGAAGTAACCCATCGAGAGCACACCCATCGCGCGGCCACGCTGCTGGTAGGGATAATAATCGCCGGCGAACGACAGCGCGCACGTAGAGAGCGCGCCGGCCGCGGATCCGGTCACAGCGCGCAGAATGACTAGCGCGCTGAACGAGGAAACGTGATATGTAAGAAACGATGCAATAGTAAACAGCGCCAGGCCCGACATCAGGATCTTCTTACGGCCAACGCGATCGGATAGCGGACCGACAAACAAAGCAAACACCGCAGCGGCGAGCGAATAAGTGGTGACGATGATTCCGGCATGTCCGGGAGTCGTCCTCAGATCCTGTGCAATAAAAGGAAGCAGCGGGGCGACCAACTGCGTGTCCGATACCCCCAGGAAGAGCACGCCGAAAAGAATAAGCGCCACCGTCCAGTTGAAGCGTTTTTCATCGGACACGCGCGGATGATAACGGAATTTGGTGAGACATGAAACGAGACTTCGAAGAACTCGACGACATTCAGCAGAAGGTTCAAACGATTCCCGAAGAATTACCGATACTCCCCGTCCGCGACGCCGTTATCTTCCCGCACGCCGTCATACCGCTTACTGTGGGCCGCGAAAGCTCCGTGAAGCTGATCAACGACGTTCAGCAGGCCGATGGAATGCTGGTTGTTCTGACCCAGCGTGACAAACGCGTGGACTCGCCCGCCCCGGCCGACCTGTACGAGATCGGAACCGTCAGCATGGTCCATCGCGTCATGAAGACGCCGGAAGGCAATCTCTTCGTGATCATCATGGGCGTATCTCGGGCGCGCATGCAGGAGTTCGTGCAGTACGACCCGTACCTTCGTTCGAAGATCGGCGTTCTCGCCGACGAGAAGGAAGACGAGACCGGCGTGGATTTCCAGGCCCTGCGGAGAACGGTCGTCAGCCAGTTCGAACGTATCATCAAACTGTCGCCCCAGCTGCCGGACGACCTTCAGACGATCGTCATCAACATCGAAGATTCGGGCCGGCTGGCGGACTACATCGCGACGAATCTCCCGAACCTTTCCATCGTGTCGAAGCAGTTTGTTCTGGAACAGGTGTCGGTGAGGAAGCGGCTGGAATACCTCAATACGGAACTTGCCAAGGAACTCGAAGTCCTCGAACTTCGAAGCAAGATTCAAAACCAGGTTCAGGAAGAAGTCGGAAAGAGCCAGCGTGAGTATTTCCTTCGCGAGCAGATGCGCGCGATCCAGCGCGAGCTCGGTGAAAGCGACGACACGCAGCGCGAAATCGAGGAGCTTCGAAAAAAGATCGAGGCGGCCGGCCTGACTGAAGAAGCCAAAAAGGAAGCCGAACGCGAGCTGGGACGCCTGGCCCGCATGTCTCCTGCGGCTGCGGAATACACCGTCACGCGGACATATCTTGATTGGCTCGTGACGCTGCCGTGGAACGTTCTCAGTATGGAGAAAGTGGATATCGTCAAGGCGAGAGAGATCCTCGATCGCGACCACTACGACCTGGAAAAGATCAAAGAACGCATCCTTGAGTTCCTCGCGGTTCTCGAGCTGAGACCACAGGGCAAAGCGCCCATTCTGTGCTTCGTCGGACCGCCGGGCGTCGGCAAGACGTCACTCGGCCGGTCGATCGCCGCCGCTATGGAGCGAAAGTTCGTGCGGATTTCGCTCGGCGGGATGCGCGACGAAGCCGAGATTCGCGGCCACCGCCGCACCTACATCGGCGCGCTGCCGGGTCAGATTATTCAAAACATCCGGCGCGCGGGATCGCGCGATCCGATTTTCATGCTCGATGAGATCGACAAACTGGGCGCGGATTTTCGCGGCGATCCGGCGTCGGCGCTGCTGGAGGTCCTCGACCCCGAACAGAATGTCTCATTCCGGGATCATTATCTCGACGTGGCTTTTGATCTGTCGCGTGTCTTCTTCATCACGACTGCAAACGTTCTCGACACGATTCCCTCCGCCCTGCGCGATCGCATGGAAATCATCGAACTGCCGGGATACACAGAGGAGGAGAAAGTCCAGATCGCGAAAAACTACCTCGTTCCGCGAGGCCGCGAGAACAGCGGGCTGCAGCCGGATCAGATCGAGTTTCAGGATTTGGCGCTTCACCACATCGTGCGCCATTACACGCGCGAAACAGGGGTGCGCAACCTCGAGCGGCAGATTACGAGCATCTGCCGGAAGCACGCGCGGCGGCTGCTGGAAGGAAAGGACCCGCATCTTGTCGTTAATACCGATGTCGTAGCCGAGTTCCTCGGTTCGGCGAAGTACCAGCTCGAGGAAGAAGTGGAAGAACGCGTGAAGCGTGCAGGCGTCGTGATCGGCCTGGCCTGGACTCCGGTCGGCGGCGACATTCTTTTCGTCGAAGCCAATGTCGCAAAGGGCGGACGTCATCTGACGGTGACGGGGCAGGTCGGCGATGTGATGCAGGAATCAACCAAAGCGGCGCTCACCTGGGTGCGCTCGTACGCGATCGAGCTGGGCCTCGATTCGGACTTCTATAAGGAGACGGACGTTCACATCCACGTTCCGGCCGGATCGATTCCCAAAGACGGGCCGTCAGCCGGTGTGACGATGGTCACCGCGCTCGTATCCGCTCTCACGAACATTCCGATCCGTCCCAAACTGGCCATGACCGGCGAAATTACGCTCAGCGGTCACGTTCTGCCGGTGGGAGGCATCAAGGAAAAGGTTCTGGCGGCCCGGCGCGCCAAGATCGAGGACCTGATCCTTCCGGCTCAGAACGAAAAGAATGTCCGCGAGGACATCCAGCCGGAGTTGCTCCGGGAGATCCGGATCCATTACGTGAAAACAATCGAGGACGTCCTCGAATTCGCTTTCCCAAGGCGTGTTTTGAGGGCCGTTCCCGGAACGGAACCCGTCCAGCAAGCGATGTAAGGGGAATTGCCCCCGGTCCGACCTACTGAAACTCGCTCATGCGGGCAGCTGCAGGATTGATGAGCAGCGTCGTATCTCCGGAAACCGCATTCACGATCTCCAGATTCGGGATCGCTCGTCCTCCCGGTTCCGGCAAGACACACGGAACGATGCCAACCTGCCTGATGGGGCTCGGAGGGAGAGCATGACCTCGCCGTGGCACGGATCCGGCGGTATTTTGCCGATTTCATGATCGAAGCACGTCACATTCAAGCGGATCTTCTGGCCGGCCTTCAATGTCACTTTGCCGAGCCCCGGCGGATCGGAACGCGAACCACGAGCGTTGTTTTGTGCGAGCGCAGTCTCCACGCCGGCGACGCCGAGCGCGATGAGCGCGATGAACACGAGGCACACAGCAATACGAACTGTACGATCTCCAAGCATAGGCTCTGACCTTCCTTCCTTGTTGGCGCCGCATCCTTGCGGCTTGTTATAGCGCCATCTGGCGTAGTGGAATCTGTAGCATAGTGACCAGGCTGCGACAACACACCGGTGCCCGTCTCCCCCGATAGTTCCATTGACCTCAACCGGGCTCGCCGCTACTATAACCCTTCAACTTTCATGAACTTCCACGCGTGGTTCCAATGCTTTTCCGGATGCAGCGTTCGGTACCGGCTCGACCAGATCGTTTATCGGTGCGAGTCGTGTGGCGGTCTGCTCGAAGTTCGCCATGACGTCGACGCCCTGAAGCAACGGCCGGCGGCCGAGTGGAAACAGCTTCTGGATTCCCGATTGGGGCGTATGAGCAGCGGCGTGTGGTCGAAGAAGGAAGTCGTCCTTCCGGAACTCGAAGAAAAGAACATCGTGTCGCTCGGCGAAGGCAATTCGCCTCTGATCAAGTCTGAGCGGTTTGCGAAGCATCTCGGCATTGACGAGATCTACATCAAACAATGCGGCACGTCGCATACGGGATCGTTCAAGGATCTCGGCATGACCGTGCTGGTCTCCATGGTCAATCAGATCCGGTCGCGAGTTCGCGCCGTCGCGTGCGCTTCGACAGGAGACACGTCCGCTGCGCTCTCCGCCTACTGCGCCGCGGCCGGCATTCCGTCCATCGTGTTCCTTCCGAAAGACAAGGTTTCTGTCGCGCAACTGATCCAGCCGGTGGCTAACAACGCCATCACGATCTCGATCGACACCGACTTCGACGGTTGCATGAAGATCGTGCAGGAAATCACGAAGGACACCTCCATTTACCTGGCGAATTCCATGAATTCGCTTCGCGTTGAAGGTCAGAAAACGATCAGCTTCGAGATCGCTCAGCAACTGGGCTGGGATGTCCCGGATTTCGTCGTCGTGCCGGGCGGCAATCTCGGAAACGTGTCGGCCATCGGCAGCGGGTTTCTGCTCATGCGCGAGTTGGGACTCATCCAGCGCCTGCCCCGCCTCGTCTGCGCCCAGACCGAGCGCGCGAATCCCCTTTATCGCGCCTATCGGGAAGGGTTTGCGAGCCTTGAAGCCGTGACAGCGGGCAAGACCCACGCGACTGCTATCCAGATCGGGAATCCCGTCAGCTTTGGGAAGGCCGTCAAGGCATTGCGAGCGACCAATGGCGTCGTCGAGCAGGCTACCGAAGCGGAACTGGTCAATGCGTGCGCGGAAGTCGACAGGTTCGGTTTTTTCAATGATCCGCAGACCGGAGTTGCTCTCGCTGCGACCATGAAGCTCGTCCAATCGCGAGTGATTTCGATGTCTTCACGCGTAGTCGTGATCAGCACCGCTCACGGACTGAAGTTCGCTGAGTTCAAAACCCGATTCCATCAGGGCCAGCTTTCCGAGGTTAATCCCTCGCTCCAGAACCTGCCGATACAGGTTCCGGCAGACACGGCCGCGGTTCGTGCCGCTATCGATGGCAGGATACCTGCTTAATGTCAAAGCCGCGAATTCTTAACCTGCGATGGATCAGCCGGTTGCGAGCGGCCGAAGAGAAGCGTGTGACTAAATTCAACACACTATTACGCGTGGTTTGCACACTGGGCGTGTCCCTTATGTTGTCCCAGGTGGCGTCCGCCCAGACTGTGTTGAATTTCGCTAAAGCCACGCTCAATGACCGGTTAAGCGCCGGTTTCGCTGTCACCAATCCGACCTCGAACTATGCGGACGTGACATTTACCTATTACGGGATGGACGGCAATCCTGTCATGACCGGTTTGGTGAACCCCATCCGCTACCGGGTGGCACCGAAGGGTGAGATCGCATTGCGCGCCAATGATCTGTTTGCCGGCTCACGCGCCGACGGCTGGGTTCAGGTTCGAAGCGAGACTTCCGGACTGACCGGCTTCTATCTTTCAGGAGATTTTGGAACCAGTCTCGAAGGGGCCGATTCGGCGCCCGCTCTTTCCACTCAGGTGGTGCCGTTCATTCGCGATGACGCTGCAACCAGGACGGAGTTGGTGATTGTCAACCCGGGCAATGGCAACAGCACGGTTTCGATTGCGCTCTTCAACACCAGCGGCCAGCAGACGGGGACGGTCCCATCGCAAGTGGTACCCGGTCGCGGCGCTCTGCGTGTTTCGTCGACGGCGATGAACATCGGAAATGCCGGCACGGTATCCGCGCGGATTACGGCCAGCGCACCCGTCTCGGCCACGGCAATCGTGGATCGTGGAGAATCGCTGTTGTTCGTTCCGGGACAGGCGGTCGATCAATTCGCGTCGGTACGCATCGCGTCGCATTTCGTGACGACATCGCAATTCGATCCGCTTCTTGTGCTGGCCAATCCAACCGCGTCGGCAGTTCAGGTGATCGTCAGCATTTTCAAAGAACAGGGTGAACTGGTTTTTCCGGCCGCTCAGAGAACTTTCCGTATCGAAGGAAATGGATCGCTGGTGGCCGACATTCGACAAATCACAGGCCAGCCGATCGGCGCCACCGTGAACGGGTGGCTGCGTATCGAGTCTCCGAACATGGCTCTGCCGGGGCTCCTGGTCCTGGATCAACAAGGGCGGGCGGCCACATCGATTCCGCTTCAGACGGCGGCGATGGATCGCATGATCTTCGCCGAGATTTCTGACACGCCGTCGCTGTTTACCGGATTCGCACTTGTGAATGCATCCAGCAACGACGCGGTGCTGACCGCCACGATGGTGCGGCCGGATGGAACGACGCTCACACAGGGTTCAATGCCGATCGCCGCGAACTCAAAGGTTCTGCCGCTGCTACGTGAACTGCTTCCTGAAGCGATCGGCCAGCCAAACGGATATGTTGTCCTGCAGTCTTCAACTCCGC
>Ga0137433_1000501_pt1 | contig 20782 bp, 15 predicted proteins | sample EasRivERMZT840_2_FD_102335 | JGI IMG/M metagenome (GOLD analysis project Ga0137433, IMG submission 102335) | Soil microbial communities from meander-bound floodplain in the East River, Colorado, USA - East River MetaG ERMZT840_2 | ecosystem: Environmental > Terrestrial > Soil > Floodplain ...
GCGACTGTGATCTTCATGAGTCGTCAGCACCACCGGCGTTGGGCTCGCGCCGCGGAGGTGCGAGACGACGGCGGAAAACTTCTCGATGGCGTAGTCGATCTCTTCTTCAGTGGTGAACCGGCCGAGACCGAACCGGATGGACGCCGACGGCACGTTGGCGGCGCCCAGCAAGGCGCAAAGTACATGCGACGGCTGTTCCGACGCCGTCTGGCACGCGGATCCGGACGACACCGCGATGTCGCCGATGCCGATGAGGAGCGCCGCGCCATCCACGTTCAGAAAGCTGACGTGCAGGTTGTTCGGCAGCCGGTGTTCCAGCGATCCGTTGACGACGACGCCGTTGAGCTTGGCGCGCAACCCAGCCAGCAGGCGATCCCGCAGCCCACCTGTGCGCGAGCTCTCCGCCGCCATCTCAGCCTTCGCGATCACGCAGGCCCGGCCGAGTCCGACGATGCCGGGCACGTTGAGCGTGCCGGAGCGCATCCCGCGCTCGTGTCCGCCGCCGATGATGAGCGGTTCGAGCTTGGTTCCCTTGCGGATGTACAGGGCGCCGCAGCCCTTCGGGCCGTAGAACTTGTGACCGGTGAGCGACAGCAGATCGATACCCATGGCGGCGACGTCGATGGGAATCTTGCCGGCGGCCTGCGCGGCGTCCACGAGCACCAGCGCGCCGGCGGCGTGCGCCAGCGCCGCGATCTCCGAGAGCGGCTGAACCACGCCGATCTCATTGTTCGCGAGCATCACGCCGATGAATGCGGTGTCGGGCGTCATCAGGACTCGCAACGCCTCGACATCGATCAAACCGTCGGCGTTGATGGGCGCGACGCTGACGCGCCAGCCCTCGCCTTCGAGCTTCTTCGCGCGCTCGAGCACCGACTTGTGCTCGATGGCGGACACCACCGCGTGGCGGCGATCGAGCGGCGCCTGGCGTGCGATCCCGGCAATCGCCAGGTTGTTGGACTCCGTGGCGCCGCTAGTGAAGACGATTTCCTTCGGGGTCGCGCCGAGCAGTGCGGCCACCTCGCGGCGTGCCCGTTCCACGGCTTCCTGCGCGCGCCAACCCCAGGCGTGATTGGTGGACGAGGGGTTTCCGAATACTTCTGTGAAGTACGGCATCATCGCCTCGACCACGCGCGGGTCCACCGGCGTGGTCGAGTGGCAGTCGAGGTAAACGGGGGCGTGAGCCATCCGAACAAAGAATTGTAAGCTAAGCGGATGATTCACTCACTTCGACGCGCCGGCGGCCTCACGCTGGCACTCACTTCAGCGATTGGCCTGGCCGTCTACGCCCTGCACGCGCAGGCGCCCGCCAGAGCCGACGCGGAATTCCTCCGCACCGCGTACGACACCTACACGTCGATGCGCCAGTCGTCGCCGTATCGGGCCGCGTCATGGATGTATCTGGGCCCGACGAACGTGAGCGGCCGCGCGACGGACATCGCGGTGGCCGATCGCGGAGGCCAGCGCCGCATCTACGCGGCGTACGCGTCGAGCGGCCTGTGGAAGACCGACGATCTCGGCAAGACGTGGCAGGCCGTGTGGGAACACATGGCATCCACCAGCATCGGGGACGTCGCGGTGGCGCCGTCGAATCCGGACATCGTCTGGGCCGGCACCGGTGAAGCGAACATCTTCCGCGCGTCGATGGCGGGCACGGGCATCTACAAATCCACCGATGCCGCCAGGACGTGGCAGTACATGGGCCTCGCCGACTCGCAGACGATCGCGCGCATCGTCGTTCATCCCACCAACCCGGACATCGTGTACGTCGCGGCGTCCGGCCACGAGTGGACCGACAACACGATGCGCGGGGTGTACAAGACCACCAACGGCGGCAAGACGTGGGATCGCATCTATTACCGCAGCCCGCGCACCGGCGCGATCGATCTCGTGATGGATCCGCGGGATCCCAACGTGGTCTACGCCGCGCTCTGGCAGCGCGTGCGGCGCAAGTGGAGCGACCCGCGCGTCGAGCCGGGTTACAAGGAAGGCGGCATCGTCAAGACGACCGATGGCGGCAAGATCTGGGTCGAGATGAATCTGGGACTGCCGGCGCCCGAGCATCGCGGCCGCATCGGCCTCGACATCTCGCGCTCGCAGCCGGACACGGTCTACGCCTTTGTGGACAACTACGAGATCGGCCGCATGGCCAAGGCGGGTCAGCGTGACGCGTACGGCCGACCGATGCTGGAGACGCAGGGCTTCATCAAAGGCGCGGACGTCTACCGATCCGACGACGGCGGCAGGAACTGGCGGCAGACGAGCCGTCAGGAGGGATCGCCGATGATCGAGTACCTGAACAACCAGCAGTCGGGCACGTACGGCTGGGTGTTCGGCCAGATTCGCGTCGACCCGAACAACCCGGATCGCATCTTCATCCTCGGCGTGCCGCTCAGCATTTCGGAGGACGGCGGCAAGACGTTCCGGCGATTCGGCGGCACCTCCACGAGCAACGTGGACGGCCGGTCCACGGGCGGCGTGCACGGCGACCATCACGGGCTGTGGATCGATCCGGCCGACTCCAAAATCCTCTACAACGCCAACGACGGCGGCGTCTATCTCTCGACCGACGCCGGCGCGACGTGGACGTTTGCGGAGTCGGCGGCGGGCGCGCACTTCTACAACGTCGAACTGGACACGAGCAATCCGTTCTGGGCGTACGGATCGATTCAGGATCACGGCAGCCGGCGGGGCCGCGTCACGATCGGGTCCGACCGCAAGGTGCCGACGGTGGCGTTTGAAGGCGCCCCGGGCGGCGAAGGATCCCATCACGCGGTCGATCCCAACAATCCGAACATCGTCTACTCGCACGGGTTCTACGGGAGCTTCAGCCGGACCGACCTCGGTGTGACCGGCGGCGGCCGGGGACGCGGCCGCGCGGCCGGCGAGGCGCCGCCCGCCGGACCGCAGCGCGAAGTCGACATTCGTCCGACCGATCCGACGGCCGAGCTGCGCGCCCAGTGGATGGCGCCGTTCATCATCTCGCCGCACGACTCGAGCATCGTCTACGCGGGCTTTCAGTTCCTGTTCAAGTCGACCAATCGCGGCGACAAGTGGGAAAAGATCAGCCCGGACCTGACGCTCAACGCCAGGGAACAGATGGGCGAGAACCCGTCGGCGATTCCGTACCAGACGATCGTCGCGCTCGCCGAGTCGCCGCGGAAGAAGGACCTCTTCTACGTCGGCAGCGACGACGGCCGGCTGCACATGAGTCTCGACGCGGGCAAGGAGTGGACCGAGCTGACGTCGCGGCTGCCCGTGCGGCGGTGGATTTCACGGGTGGTCCCGTCGGCGTTCGCCGAATCGACGGTGTACATCACGCAGCGCGGGCGCGAAGACGACGACTTCGCCGCCTACGTCTACAAGTCCACGGACTCGGGCCGCACGTTCCGCAGCATCGCCGGCAACATCCCGGCGGGACCGGTGAACGTGATTCGCGAAGATCCGCGTGACGCGAACATCCTCTACCTGGGCACGGACTTCGGCGCGTACGTCTCGACCGACGGCGGGCAGAAGTGGCAGGTGCTCGGCGGGAACCTGCCGTCCGTGCAGGTGTCCGATCTGCAGTTCCACAAGCGCGACAACGTGATCGTGGCCGCGACCTACGGACGCGGCATGTGGGTGATCGACGCGGCGGGGATCAAGCGGTAGTTCACACGGAACTTCTCTCTTCTTTTGGCCGTCTACAGTAGCTGTGCTACCCTGCTGTCGGCGGCCAAAAGGAGAGGCGTGACCGAAAACCGATCGCTCGTCCTGCTCGGCACGCTCGAGCTGCTCGTCCTCAAAGTGCTCGAGCTCGGCCCCGCGCACGGCTGGGGCCTCGCGGAGGCGCTGGAGTCGATGACCGACGGCGTCTTCTGCGTCAACCAGGGGTCGCTCTACCCCGCCCTCCAGCGGCTGAAGCGCCAGGGGCTCGTGACCGCGAGCTGGCAGCGGACCGAGCACGGCCGTCGCGCGCGCTATTACGAGCTGACCGCGAAAGGCGGCCGCCGCCTCGCCGATCAGGAAGCGCAGTGGTCCCGGACGTCCGGCGCCGTTAATCGGGTGCTGGCCGCGCGCCGGACGGAGGCGTGATGCTGGCGCGCTGGATCGCCGCGTGCCGCTCCCGCCTCAGCGCCCTCGCCGGACGCAAGCGGTTCGAAGCCGATCTCGACGAAGAGCTCCAGTTTCATCTCGAAGAGGCCGCTGCCAGGCACGTTCGCCGCGGTCTTTCGTGGGAGGAGGCCCGTGGCGCGGCGGCCCGGCAACTGGGCGACGTCGGTCTCACCAAGGAAGCCGTCCGCGACGAATCCGGCGCGCGCGCCTTTCAGGATCTCGGGGGCGATTTCGGCCAGGCCCTTCGGCATCTGCGCCGCATGCCTGCGTTCGCCGTCACCGCCATCGCGACCATCGCGGTCTGCGTGGCCACCAGCACCGCCGTGTTCTCGGTCGTCTCGGCCGTCGTGTGGGCGCCGCTGCCCTACCCCGAGGCCGGCCGGCTCGTCCGGCTTTACAACTCCTATCCGAACGTCGGATTCCTCCGCACGGGCACGAGCGTCCCGGAATGGTTCGATCGACGCGAGCGCGCGACGACGTTGACGGACCTCGCGCTCTACCGGCAGGAATCGAACACCGTCACCACGGCCGAGGGCGGCCGTCATGCGTTCGCGCTGCGCGTGACGCCGTCATTCTTCACGCTGCTCGGCGCCACGCCGGCGCTGGGACGGCTGTTCGACGAGGCCGCGGCCGACACGGCAGGCCCGCCGCCGCTGGTCATCAACCATGACTTCTGGCAGTCGGCGTTCGGCGGACGGCCGGACGCGATTAACTCGATCGTCGTCATGGACGGCACGCGGTATGCGCTCATCGGCGTGCTGCCGCCGCACTTTCGCTGGCCCACCTGGGACGCGCAGGTGTTCACGGCTCTGCGGTTCACCGCGCGCGATCGCGGCGTGCAGGCGCGGAATACGGACGAGTTCGAGATGCTGGCGCGGCTGGCGCCAGGCGCCACGGTAAACGCGGCCGCGCGGGAAGTGAACGCGATCAACGCCGCTGCGCTCGAGAGCTATCCCGCCGATAAGGCTCGTCTCGTCCGGGACACTGGCTACACGACGGTCGTGCGTCCGTATCTGGATGACCTCGTCCGGGACGTGCGGCAGCCGATGGCGCTGCTCTGGATGGCCGCCCTGCTGGTGCTGGCGATCGGGGCGACGAACGTCACGGCGCTGTTCCTGCTGCGGGCGAACGCGCGTCTCCGCGAGGTCCACCTGCGTCTCGCGCTCGGCGCGAGCCGGTTCCGCATCATCCGGCAATGGCTCGCTGAGAGCGGCCTGGTCGCGGCGGCCGGCGGCGCGGTCGGGCTCGCGGGAACGGTTGCGGCGCTCCGCCTGCTGGCGGCGTTCGAGGTCTACGAGATCCCACGAGTGCGCGACGTATCAATCGGCGGCCCGGTGTGGTTGTGGACCGTCGCGGTGGTCGTGATCGTCAGCGCCCTCGCCGGCGGCGTGCCGGCCTGGTCGGCGGTTCGCCGGCGCGCGAATCTCACGCGCGAGCCGTCGCGCACGACGACCGCCGGTCCCACGTGGTCGCAGCGCGGTCTGGTCACGAGCCAGATCGCATTTGCCCTGACACTCGCGATCACCGCCGGACTGCTGGTGGCGAGCCTGCGCAACCTGAACGCCGTGCAGCCAGGCTTCACCGCCGAGGGCGTCTCGCTGGCGGCCCTGATCCTGCCCGGCGAGCGGTATCCGAGCGGCGCGGCGCGCGTCGATGCGACAGCCCGCCTGCTCGCCGCCGTCGAGACGGTGCCGCACGTGGGACGCGCCGCCATCGCCAGTCAGCTCCCGTTCTCGGGCGGCGACGGCCGCACGGGCCTCATCCCGGAAGGCGTGAGCCAGCCGGCAGGCCGATCGATCGCAGTCCCGTTCCACACAATCGTGAGCGCGGGCTATTTCGAGACGATGGCGATCCGGCTGCGGACCGGGCGCTTGTTCACCGACTTGGATCGGCTGGGCGGCCCGCGGGTCGCGATTGTCGATCGCGCGCTCGAGCAGCGGTACTGGCCGGACGGCGCGCTCAACCGCCGCTTCTGGTTCGGCGCGACTCAGGGCCCGGCTGCGGAGGCCGTCACCATCGTCGGCGTGGTGGACTCCGTCCTGCAGAACAGCCTGCGCGAGCGCGAGTCGGCGGGAGCGATTTACTCGTTCAACGCGCAGAACCCGCCGGGGTTCTTCCGGCTGGCTGTTCGATTCGACGGACCAGCGGACTGGTCGAAGGTGCGGGAACAGATCGCGACGGTCGATCGAGCTCTCGTCCCGTTCTGGCGGGAGTCGTTGTCCGACAGCGTCAAGATGTCACTGCTGTTCCAGCGCGGCCCGATGCAGCTCGTGGGCGCGTTCTCGGTCGTCGGCCTGTTTCTGGGCGCCCTTGGCGTGTATGGCGTGCTCGCTCACGAGTTCGGCGCGCGCCGGCGGGAGATCGCAGTCCGGCTCGCGATCGGGGGCAGCCATCGCGGCATCCTCGCGCTGCTCTCGCGGCGCTGGTCGGTGCTGGTCGTGCCGGGCATCGCCGGCGGCGTGGCCGGCGCCCTCGCCACGTCCCGCCTCGTCGAGAGCCTCCTGTTCGAGACAGGCCTCACCGATCCGATGGTGATCGTGGCTGCCGTCGGCGTGCTCGTTGTTGCAGCCGCCGTCGCGGCGGTTGTTCCGGCTCGACGGGCGCTGGCGGTCGATCCCGCGCTAACGCTTCGACAGGAATAGCGCGGCGTACACGCCGTCCTGGCCCTGCCAGCGCTCGATGAACTCGATCCGCTCGAAACCGATCGATTTCATCTCGGCGGCGAGCTGATCGGGCGGCGGGCGGAAGTCGATGATGAGCACGCGGCCCTGCGGCTTCATCGCCCGCTGCAGGCTCTCGCGCATCCGCGCGGGATTGTCGAACGCGTGGTAGACGAGGCGCAGCAGCATCGCGTCGCAGCAGCCTGACGGCAGTCCCATGTCGTCCTGCGATCCGAGAACGGCGGTGACGTTGGTGAGGCCCCTCGACTTCGCGTTCGACGCGATGCCGCTCACCTGCGGCGACTTCACGTCCGTGCCGTAGACACGTCCTTTCGGGCCGACTCTTTCCGCGAGCCGGACGGTCCACGTCCCGCCGGCCGCGCCGACGTCCGCGGCGGTCATGCCGTCAGCGAGCTTCAGGAGGTCGGCCATCTGCCGGAACTCGACGTCGGGGTCACGGGCCTGGCCGAAGGAAAGCGCAGCCGCCAGCGCCAGGGTCAAGGCATGGGTCCGCATCTCCTGTATCTTCGTGCTGTTAACCATTCGGGTGCCAGTTCGTAATACGGGCGTGGGAATCATCCAGGACATTCGCTACGGCGCGCGCCTGCTGCGTCGATCGCCGTGGTTCACGCTGGTTGCGGTCGCCTCGCTCGCGGTGGGCCTGGGCAGCGCGGTTGCCCTCTTCACGTTCATGAACGCCTTGCTGTTCCGGCCGTTGCCGGGCCACGGCACAGCCGACCTCCACGCGATCTACACGTCCGGCTCTGGGGGCAGCCGCCATAGCTCATCGTCCTTCGCGGACTTCCAGTCGTACGTCACGACGACCCCGCCGCTGTTTGCGAGCACCTGCGCCACAGCGAGAGTGCAAGCCAATGTGGCGATCGACCGGCGCGCTCAGGCGCACCCGGGGGCCGTGATGAGCGGAGGGTGTTTCGACGCGCTCAGGCTCCGGCCGCAGCTTGGCCGCCTGCTGAACGCGTCGGACGAGGCGCCCGGCGTCGATGCCCCGCCGATCGTCATCAGCTACTCGATGTGGCAACGCAGCTTTGCCGGCGACACTGCTACCGTCGGCCGCACGGTCGCGGTGAACGGTGTGCCGGCGGTGATCGTCGGCGTCGCACCGCCAGGGTTTTCGGGGCTCAGCTTCGATTCCGGCGCGGACTTCTGGGTGGCCCCCCGCCTCGCGCCCGCGCTGACGGATTCGCGCATCCTCACCAATCGCGGCCATCGCAGCTTCCGGATCTACGTGCGGCTCAGCCCGGGCGTCACGGAGACCGAGGCCACCGCGCGGCTGGCCGGCATCGCCGCGGCACTCCGGGATCAGGATCCGCGCGCCTGGACTGCGGCCAACGGATCGACGCGCCTCGTGACGCTCCTGCCCGAGCTCGAGTCCCGGTTCGCGCAGAGCGAGGGCGAGCGGGTCGCGATCGCACTCGCCACGTTCGGCGCGATTGCGGCGATCGTCGCCATCGCGTGCGTCAACCTCGCGACGATGGTCATGGCGCGAGGAGCGGGCCGCACGCGGGAGCTGAACGTCAGACTCGCGCTCGGCGCGTCGCGCCGGCGCCTGCTGCGCCAGCTCGCGACGGAGAGCCTCCTCATCAGCGCGGCCGCGGGCGTCGCCGGGGTGCTGCTCGTCGCCGGAGCGCTGAAGCTCTTCGATGCGTACAAGCCGGCCGAGGTGCCGGCCTTCAATATGGCGATCGATTGGCGCATCGCGGTCTTCGCCGCGCTGCTCGCGATCGCGACCCCGGTGCTCTTCGGCATGGCGCCCGGCGCCCACGCCCTGCGGCTCGCCATCGCGGAAGGTGTCAAGGGCCGGATCGTCGCCGCACGAAAGCGATGGCTGCCGGCCGGTCCGCGCGAAGTGCTGCTGGTCGTTCAGGTCGCGGTGTCGTTCGCGCTGCTGATCATGACGACGCTGTTCCTCACTGCCGCACGACCCGGTCCGGAGACAGCGTTGTCGCTGGCCGCACGACAGATCAGCGTCGTCCCCATCGATTTCGGCAGCGCGGCGGTGACGGACGCGGATGCGCGCGCGCTGACCAACCGGCTGCTCCAGGCCATGGACGCCGTGCCCGGCGTGGCGACACCGACGGCCGCGGGGATTGTCCCGCTCACCGGCTCGTCCATCGGCTTCAGCGCCCGCCTGACGGATCGACCCGACGCCGACGATCTCGTCCTCGACGGCAACGTCGTCGCACCCGGCTACTTCGAGCTCAACGGCATGAGCCGTCTGGCCGGCCGGACGTTCGAGGCGCGCGATCGCCACGGCGCGCCGCCGGTCGCCGTCGTCAGCGAGTCGCTCGCTCGCCGGCTCTGGGGGGCTGCCCCGCCCGTCGGACGCGTGTTGCGGATGGACGACGAATCGCGCGAGATCGTGGGTGTGGTCGCCGATGCTCCGTACCGGTCGCTGGACGGACTGCAGCCGGTCATCTATGTCCCGCTGGATCAGTCGCCGAGAACCCACCGATTCGTGCTGCAGGCGCGCGTCGCGGGCGGTGATACACCGATCGCGCTCGAACGCGCCCTGCGTGACGTCGATCCACGAATCGGCATCGGCTCGCCGGTGCCACTGACGCAGTACGCGCAACAACTGCTTGCGCCGGAACGGATCGGTCAGGCCATGGCCGGCCTGGCGGGCGTACTGCAGCTCGGACTCGCGTTGATGGCGATCTGGGGACTCGTCGCCTACGCCGTCGAACGGCGGATCGGGGAGATCGCGATTCGACGCGCGCTCGGCGCCACGGAAGGCAGCATCGTCGGGCTGATGATGCGGCCGAGCCTGTGGCTCCTCGCTGTCGGAACGGTGGTCGGGTGTGGCGTGGGCGTCGCCGCGGCAAGCGTGCTCCATTCGGAGTTCACCGGACTCGCGCCGATTGAATTCGCCGTCGCGATTCCGGCGGCCGCGCTGCTCGTCATCGTGGTCGCGGTCGCCGCGTGGCTGCCGGCTCGCCGCGCGGCTTCGATTGAGCCGGCGTCCGCGCTCAAGCAGTCCTAAGGCTTGATCGTCACCTTGCGGATCACGGGCGGTGTGAGGGGACGGCTGGGCTCGCCCTCAGCATTTGGCCTGGTAGGCATGTTCGCCAGCGCGTCCACCACATCCATGCCGCCCGTGACCCGCGCAAAGATCACGTAGTTCGGATCCAGCGGGTAGTCGTGATGCATGAGGAAGAACTGGCTGCCGTTGGTGTTGGCACCGGCATTGGCCATGGCGACGAGACCGCGGCGGTAGCCCGTCCGGTACAGCGGTGACAACGGATTGATGTCGTCCGGGAACGGCGGGCCCCAGGCACTCTGGCCGCCGCTGCCATCGCCGTTGGGATCGCCGCCCTGAATCATGAACCCGCGCACGATGCGATGGAACGTCAGGCCCTCGTAGTAGCCGTGCTCCGCCAGCAGTCGGAAGTTTTCGACGGCCTTCGGCGATTCCGCGGCGAAGAACTCGATCTCGATGGCGCCCTTATCCGTCTCGATGACGCCGTGCATCCCGCCGGAGCTCTTGGCGCCGGCGGGAACTTTGGGATTCGTTTCCGGCTTGGGGCCGCAGCCCGCAATCGCCAGGACGAGGCTCAACAGGACGACACGATTCACAGATGTGATGTTACTTCGAGGCAGTAGTCGCAGGGCTTCAGCCCTGCGAGAATCAGATCCGGAGGGCTAAAGCCCTCCGGCTACTGTCGCCTTATGGGCCTACTGGCCTGATCCGCCGGTGACGCTCATGATCGCGATGACCGGCTGCATCATGTACTTGCCGTTGCCGGTCTGCTTGATCGACTTGTCGCCGTCAAAGTCGAGCGTGATCGTCGTCGTCGCGCCAGGCGCGATCGTGAACTGCCGGTTGAGATGGATCGTGCCCGACGGCACGGTGGCTTCCGAGAAGGTGCCGAGCGGCGAGATGATCGTCGAGGCGCACGCCGGACCGGTCGACGGGTTGTCCCAGTAAATGCGGGTCCGCGACACTTCGAGGCGCAGCTGCGTGTAGTGGCCGGCTTCGAGCTGGCCGACGCCCAGCAGGTCCGTCACTTCCTCGAGCCGCTTGAGATCGCACGTGCGAGCTTCCGCGGCTTCCGCAAAGGGCAGTCTCAGCCACGCGGCGCCCGTACTGTGCGCGCTCACTTCCGTGAAGGTGACGAGCACCGCTTCGGCGTCACTGAACGGGCTGTCCTTCATGAGCACCTGGAGCGTGCCGAGGCCGGAGTTGCCGCCGCCTCCACTCGAACTGGGGCTCGGGCTCGTGGTCGATTCAGAATTGGAACACGACGCTGCGCCGACACCGACCGCAACCGCCACAGCCAGCGCCGCTCCGGCATGCATCCATTTCATGTCGCTCCCCCCATTGCAAAAAACGTTCAGACCCGCTGAGAAGTGCAAGGACCGGGCCAAGGTCTCGGGGTGGCCTGACGGAGGTATTTCGGGCCGGGTATTCACGCAAAGGGCAGGATCTACCTGCCCGAGCCATATGTGTGACTCAGGTGGACCATGTGGCCCCATCAGGGACCACGGGCGATCAGAAGCCCGGCGGCCGTTCGGACGCGACGCCGCTCGCGCGTTCGAGCGCCACGCCGACCTGACCGATCAACCCATCGTCGAACAAGCGGCCAACGAGCGTGATTCCGTGCGGCACGCGACGCGGAGGACTGAACTTCGGCAGCGGGTTCGCCGGATCGGGCGCCCAGTCACTGCGAGCTTCCGACACCTCGACAAACCCCGCCCGCAAAGTCAGAGACGGATGACCCGTGAAGTTGGTGATGGTGAGCTGCTCGTCCCGGAGGGACGGGACCAGCAGCACGTCCACGTTCTGGAAGACGCGCGCCATCTCGAGCGCGACTTTGCGCCTCAGCCGATCGGCCTGCACGACATCGATGGCCGAGAGGAAGCGCGTCTGCCGGAAGAAGTTCGGCCACGCATCCTTCACCTGCACCTTGAGCGTGCCGAGCTGGTTGGTGAGCGCCAGTTCCTCGAACGACGCGGCGCCTTCGGCGAACAGGATCGGCATCAACGAGCTGTACGGCCAGTCCGGCAGCGTGACTTCGGTCAGCGTGGCGCCGAGGGATCTCAGCGTGGTCATGGTCTTCCGATCAACGTCCGTGGCTGGACTGGTGCTCATCCACGAGGCCAGGTACCCGACGCGGAGTCCGGACATCGACGCGGTGGCGTCGAACTCGAGGTGGCTCGGCACGCTGGACGGGTCGCCTGCGTCAGGACCGGTAATCGCCTGGAGCACGAGCATCGCGTCCTCGGCGGACCGCGTCATCGGGCCCAGTTTGTCGAGCGACCAGCACAGCGTCATCGCGCCTGTGCGCGCCACACGACCGAACGTCGGCCGCAGACCTGCCACGCCGCAGCGCATCGCGGGCGCGACGATGGACCCGCCGGTCTCGCTGCCAATGGAGAACGCCACGAGCGCCGCGGCGGTCGCCGCACCAGGTCCGGCGCTCGATCCCGATGCGCCTTCCTCCGGCACCCACGGGTTCATCGTCTGGCCTCCGAACCAGATGTCGTTGAGCGCGAGCGCGCCCAGCGAGAGCTTGGCGACGAGGACGGCGCCCGCGTCGTTCAGCCGTCGAACAACGACGGCGTCGGCCGTCGGAACACGATTGCGGAATGGCTCAGCGCCGTACGTCGTTGGAATGCCCTTCGTGTCGAGCAGGTCCTTCACGCCGTACGGAATCCCGTGAAGCGGTCCGCGATAGCGGCCCGCGGCGATCTCGGCGTCAGCCTGCTTCGCGCGCGCCAGCGCATGGTCCCGCGTCACCGTGATGACCGAGCGCAGCTTCGGATCGAGCCGGTCGATCCGTGACAAATAGATGTTCGTCAGACGCTCGGAGGTCAATCGCTTCGTCTCAATCCAGCGCGACAGCTCCGTGACCGGCGCGAAGGCGATCGCATCGTCGGCGGCCGGAAGAGACGCGGTGTCTGGTTTCGATCGCACGAACCTGTCGCGCACAACCGGAGCGGGGATGCCGGGCAGCAATGGATTCCAGACGCTGGCCGGCGCGTCGGTGTCGGTGATCGCGATCTTGCGCGGTCCGGTACGGCGTTCGAGGTACGGCGCCATCGCGCTTCGCCACGACCCGGCGGCCTGCTGCCGTTCTGCCGGCGACATCGTGACCTGCAGCAGCTTCTCCGCCTCCGCGAACGTCTCCGGCGTGACGGCCGGTCCGACGCCCGGCGCGGTCGCAAACGTGGGCGGCGCGCCGGGTGTCGTCTGCGTCTGCGTGGCCGGCGGCGGCGCCTGCTTGTCATCTCCGCATGCTGCGGCCGCGACGAGCACGCCGAGCGGCGCGCGGATCAGGAACTGGCGGCGCGTGTTCATTGCGGTACGACCTCCCCTGTCTGTCCCGTCTCCCGGTCGTACGCGACGATGTGCGCCCACTCGTCAGCGTCCGAGCGCGCCACGACCGCGACGACCGGCTCGGTGTCACTGAGGTTGAAGACTTCGTGCGGCACGCCCGGCTCGATGTAGATGAAGTCGCCCGCGACGTTGTCCACGGACTGCCGCAGGCGATCGCCGAACTCGTGACGGACGCGGCCCTGCAGGATGTAGAGCATCACCTCGAAGCCGACGTGCACGTGCGCGTAGGCGACGCCGCCAGGCGGCACCGTCGCGACGTTCATCGACAGGTGCTTGACGTTCACGTTCTTGGCGGAGAGTCCGGCCTGGTACTGGATGCCATTCCAGGACCGGACCGACTGCCCGCCCCGAATGACCGAGAGGCCGCCGTGATGCTCGACGAATTGCGTCAGATCCATGCGCACTAGATTATTCGCGTCTACAATCCGCGGATGCCCAAATACACCCGCGGCGAGTTCCTGTCGCTGGCGGCGCTCGTGTCGGGCGCCGCCGTCGTTCCGCAGCCGGCATCGGCCTCAGGCAGGCCTGATTCGCCGGCGGCGGCCCCGCCTCAGACCCGCGGTCCGGGCATCGAGGCCGACCTCATCGTCGTCAACGCCAACGTGCTGACGATCGACGCCGCCACGCCGCGCGCCGAGGCCGTGGCCGTGAAGGACGGCCGGTTTCTGGCGGTCGGCTCCACGGCGGACATCCGGGCGCTCGGGTCCGCGCGCACGCGAGTGATCGACGCGGCCCGTCAGACCGTGCTTCCGGGATTCATCGACACCCACTGCCATCCGAGCGGCGTGAATGAGCTGTTTGGCGTCGTCGTGACGAAGCTCACGACCAAGGCCGCGCTCATCGACGCGCTCCAGAAGAAGGCGGCGCAGACGCCGCCAGGGTTCTGGGTTGAAGGCCAGCTGTTCGACGACACGAAGCTCACGGATTCGACTCCGCTCCATCGGCGCGATCTGGATCGCGTGTCCACCGAGCATCCCGTCGTCGTGAATCACCGCGGCGGCCACACCTCCTGGTACAACAGCAAGGCGTTCGAACTGGCCGGCGTCACGCGCGACACGCCCGATCCGTCCGACGGCCGGTTCTTCCGCGACCCCAGTGGCGATCTCACGGGATGGGTCGCCGAGCAGGCGCGCGGCGTGATGGGCCGCGCGGGCAAGCGGGAGTCGTTCAACGCGGAGCAACAGCGCGATCGAAACCGCCAGGGCATGCGGCACATCTCGGGGATGCTGACCGCGGCTGGCTTGACGACGGTTCACGACGCGGGCGCGTCGGCCGACCGCCTCCGCGCCTATGAGGACGCCCGCGCTAACGGCGAGCTGCGCCATCGCGCGTACCTCATGATTCGCGGGCCGTTCCAGCAGCTCCGGCAGGCCGGCGTCTACACGGGGTTCGGCGACGAGTGGATCCGCATCGGCGGCGTGAAGTACGGCGCCGACGGCTCCGCGTCGGAGCGGACGATGCGGATGAGCACGCCGTATGTCGACACGACGGACTACGGCATCCTGACGATGACGCAGCAGGAAATTCACGAGCGCGTCGAGGAAGCGCACCGCGCCAACTGGCAGGTCGGCATCCACGCGAACGGCGACGTGACGATCGACATGGTGCTCAACGCCTATGAGCGCGTGCTGAAGCAGTGGCCGCATCCCGACAGGCGCCACCGCATCGAACACTGCACGCTCGTGAACCCGTCATTGCTCGGCCGCATCAAGGCGACGGGCACGATTCCGACGCCATTCTGGACCTACGTCTACTACCACGGCGAGAAGTGGGGCGCCTACGGCGACGACAAGCTGCGCTGGATGTTCGCGCATCGATCGTTCCTCGACACCGGCATCGCCGTGCCCGGCGCGTCGGACTACGGACCCGGACCGTTCGAGCCGCTGATGGCGATACAGAGCATGGTCACGCGCCGCGACTACCGCGGCCGCGAGTGGGGGCCCAATCAGAAGGTGACGGTGGACGAAGCGCTCCGCATCGCCACCATCAATGGCGCGCGCGCGTCATACGAGGAAGCGGTGAAGGGTTCGATCACGCCGGGCAAGTATGCAGACTTCGTGATGCTGGCGAAGGATCCTCACGACGTCGATCCGCTGGCTATCAAGGACATTCAGGTCGTCCGGACGGTGGTGGGCGGCCGGATCGTGCACGGGACCTAAAAGGGGCCGGGGCTCGTTTTACGTTCTACGTAAAACGAGCCCCGGCCCCTCTTGTTGCTATTCCGTCTTCGCGGGCTCGGTCTTGCCTTCGAGCGCGGCTTTGAGAGTGTGCCACGCGAGCGAGGCGCACTTCACGCGCACGGGAAACTCGCGGACGCCCGAGAGCGCAGCCAGCTTCCCCAGCGAGTCGGTGTCCACATCCTGACCCATGGGCGCGGTGAGCATGGCGTGCACGCGCGCGAACAGCGCGCCGGCTTCCTCGACCGTCTTGCCCTTCACGGCGTCGGTGAGCAGCGACGCGGACGCCTTGGAAATCGCGCAGCCGGATCCTTCGAAGCTGAGGCCGCTGATGCGGTCGCCCTCGACCTTCGCGTAGATCGTGAGCTTGTCGCCGCAAAGCGGGTTGTAGCCCTTGGCCGTGTGGTCGGCGTCCGGCAGGACGCCGTAGTTTCTCGGCCGCCGGTTATGGTCGAGGATCAGTTCCTGGTAGAGGTCAGTGAGCTCGGACATCGGGTGCAACCCAAACGATCTTCGTGACCTTCGTGATCTTCGTGGTTAGAAGATCCCCAGCGTGAGCTTGGCCTCTTCCGACATCCGCTCCTTGGACCAGGGCGGCTCCCACTCGATCTCGACCCAGGCGTCTTTCACTTCGGGGATCGCCTTGACCTTGAAGCGCACCTCGGACGGAATCTGCTGCGCCGACGGGCACGCGGGACTCGTGAGCGTCATCTTCACGAGCACCTGCTTCTCGGCGTCCACGAGGATGTCGTAGATCAAGCCGAGCTCGTAGATGTCGACCGGAATCTCCGGGTCGAAGACCGTCTTGATCTGCTCGATGACCTTCCCCTGGAACGCGGCGGTCTGCGCGGCGTCGACCGGGCCGATGGCCGGTTTCTCCGACGTCACCTCGGGCCGCGGCGCCGTCAGCGCTTCGGTGTTCCAGGCTTCGGGGGGAGTGAAGTGCGGCTCTGAAGCGGACGGCGTGGCCGCCGGCGCCTCGGGAGCCTTCTCCTCTTCTTCCTTGCTCTTCAAGAACGAGAATAAGCCCACAGTGTCACCCTAATAGCGCCCGCACGCGACGGATGGCCGCGACGAGCGTGTCTATCTCATTGACGGTGTTGTACATCGCGAACGACGCGCGCGCCGTCGCGGGAATGCCGTAGCGATCCATCACGGGTTGCGCGCAATGATGGCCGGTCCGGATCGCGACGCCTTCGCGATCCACCACCGTGCCGATGTCATGCGGGTGGATGCCGTCCATCACGAACGACAGCACGCTCGCCTTGCGGGCCGCCGTGCCGATCAGCCGCACACCCGGCTCGCCGCCGAGGGCCGCCGTCGCCCGCTCGAGCAGCGCCGTCTCATGCGCGCCGATCGCCTCGAACCCGATGCGGCTGACGTAGTCCATCGCCGCACCAAGACCAATCGCGCCGGCCATATACGGCGTGCCCGCTTCGAACTTGTACGGCAGGTCGTTCCAGGTGCTGCCCTCGAACGTCACCGTGCGAATCATGTCGCCGCCGCCGAGGAAAGGCGGCATCGCGTCGAGCACGGCCTCGCGCCCGTAGAGCACGCCGATGCCCGTCGGCCCGTAGAGCTTGTGGCCGGTGAAGACGTAGAAGTCCGCGCCGATGGCCTGCACGTCCACGGCCATGTGATACGCAGCCTGCGATCCGTCCACGAGGACGGCGGCGCCGGCCTGCTTCGCCAGCCGCGTCATCTCGACGACCGGGTTGACCGTCCCGAGCGCGTTCGACACGTGGACGAACGCGGCGATCTTCGTGCGCGGCGTGAGCAGCCGCGCGAACTCGTCCAGGACGACGTCGCCGCGGTCGTCGATCGGCGCCACGCGGAGCCTGGCGCCCGTGCGCTCGGCGAGCAGCTGCCAGGGCACGATGTTCGAGTGGTGCTCCATCGCCGTGATGAGCACCTCATCCCCGGCGCCGACGTTCGCGTCGCCCCAGGCGCGCGCGACGAGGTTGATGCTCTCGGTGGCGTTGCGCGTGAAGATGACCTCGCGTACCGACGCCGCGTTCACGAACGTGCGGACCTTCTCCCTGGCGCCTTCGTAGGCCTCGGTCGCCCGCTCCGACAGCGTGTGAACGCCGCGATGCACGTTCGCGTTGTCCTGCTCGTAGTAGCGCTGCATCGCGTCGAGCACCGCCCGCGGCTTCTGCGTGGTCGCCGCGTTGTCGAGATAGACGAGCGGCCGCCCGTGGACGAGCTGGTCCAGCGCCGGGAAATCGGCGCGGATCGCGGCGACGTCCAGCACAGGCATTACGGGAGTGGCGCGCATGGGTCTCACACCTTCACCCCGTCAGACCGGAGTGACCTCGGCCAGGTACAGCTTTGCTTCCAGCAAGTGCATCGCGCGCTCGCGAGCGGCGCCGATTTTGGTCGTCGCCAGCACCTCGGCCGCGAACGCGTGAATCAACAGGTTCCGCGCGTCGATCTCGCTGATGCCGCGCGCCCGCAGGTAGAACAGCGCGTCGTCGTCCAGCTGGCCGATCGCCGCCCCGTGCGTGCACTTCACGTCGTCCGCGAAGATTTCGAGCTGCGGCTTGGTATTGACCTGCGCGTCGTCCGACAGCAGCAGCGCGCGATTGGTCTGCTTGGCGTCCGTCTTCTGCGCGTCCTGCCGCACGATGATCTTGCCGTTGAAGACGGCCTTGGCGCGTCCCGCGAGAATGCCCTTGTAGCGCTCGTGGCTCGGGCAGTGCGGCTTGGCGTGGTCGATCGTGGTGTGGGTGTCGAGCAGCGACTCGCCATCACCGACATAGAGGCCGTCGAGCGTGCACTCGGCGCCCTCGCCGTCGAGCACCGCCGCGATGTCGTTGCGGGCGATGCGTCCGCCGAACGTCAGCGTGTGCGACGTGAGCGTGCTCCCGCGGCCCAGCCAGGCGGCGAGGTTGCCGATGTGAAACGCCGTCAGTTCCTCGGTCTGGATCTTCACGTGATTGACCACCGCCGCCGGATCCAGATACATGCGCGTCACGGCGGCCGTGAGCGTGGCGGCGCCGGGCAAGCCGGCGTAGGTCTCGATGACGGACACCTGGGCGGCCTCGCCCACCTGAATCAGCAGGCGCGGCGCGACGATCACGGCCTCGCCGCCCGCCACCGACAGCGACAGCACGTGGATGGGCGCCGTGACGATCGCCTTCGGCGTCACGCGAATCGCCACGACGTCCTCGAAGAACGCGTCATTCAAATCGACGAACGCGCTGGGAACCGCATGGCGCGTGGACGCGGACGCGTCGACGCCGGTGCTGACGGTCACGCCGGCCGGCATCGTGTGCATCGACGACAACGCGGCGGACACGCGTCCGTTCACGAGCACGATGGTCGCGCCGGTCTCCGGCAGGAGGTACGGCTCGATGGCGCGCCGATCCGGCGCCGCGGCGCGGGCCCGGACGAACTTCGTCGCGACGATGGGCGCGATGCTCGTGAACTTCCATTCCTCGTCGCGAGTCGTCGGAAAACCGCGCTCGCTGAAGCGCTTGAACGCCGCCTCGCGGGCCTGACGGATGTTGCCCTGTCCGAACACCGGCTCGCGCCGGAACGCCTCGAACGCCGCGACCAGGGTCTCGTGCCGCTCTGCGACTGCGGTTCTGATCACGCTTTCGCTCCCGCCAGCTCGGCATCGATCCAGCCGTAGCCCTTGGCCTCGAGCTCGAGCGCCAGCTCCTTGCCGCCCGACCGCACGATGCGTCCGTTCGACAGCACGTGCACGAAGTCGGGAACGATGTAGTTCAGCAGGCGCTGATAGTGGGTCACGACCACGATGGCGCGGTCGGGACGCCGGAGCGCGTTCACGCCGTTGGCGACGACCTTGAGCGCGTCGATGTCGAGGCCCGAATCGGTTTCGTCGAGCAGCGCCAGCCGCGGCTCGAGCACGGCCATCTGGAAGATCTCGTTGCGCTTCTTCTCGCCGCCCGAAAAGCCTTCGTTCACCGAGCGGCCGAGCATCTCGCGGTCGATGTCGAGCAGCTTCGCTTTCTCCTTGACGAGCGCCAGAAACTCGACGGCGTCCAGCTCCTGCTGGCCGCGGAACTTCCGCAGGGCGTTGAGCGCGGCCTTGAGGAAGTACGAGTTGTTGATGCCGGGAATCTCGACCGGGTACTGAAACGCCATGAAGAGGCCTTCGCAGGCGCGCTCTTCGGGCGACATCGCCAGCAGGTCCTTGCCGTCGAACGTGGCGGTCCCGCTCGTGACCGCGTAGGCCGGATGGCCGGCCAGCGCGCGCGCGAGCGTGCTCTTGCCCGATCCGTTCGGGCCCATGATGGCGTGCACCTCGCCGGCGCTCACCGACAGGCTCAGGCCCTGGAGAATTTCCTTGTCTTCAACGGTTACGCGGAGATCCTTGACGTCAAGCAACATGAATTAACCAACTGACCCTTCGAGGCTGATGGACAGGAGTTTCTGGGCCTCGACCGCAAACTCCATGGGCAACTCGCGAAACACTTCCCGGCAGAAGCCGCTGACGATCATGTTCACGGCGTCTTCCATCGAGATGCCGCGCTGGCGGCAATAGAACATCTGGTCCTCGCCGATCTTCGACGTGGACGCCTCGTGCTCGACCTTGGCCGTCGAGTTCTTGATCTCGAGGTACGGGAACGTGTGCGCGCCGCACTTGTCGCCGATGAGCAGCGAGTCGCACTGCGAGTAATTGCGCGCGCCCTCGGCGTTTCTGGCGATCTTCACCGCGCCGCGATACGTGTTCTGGCCGTGGCCCGCGGAAATGCCCTTCGAGACGATCGTGCTCCTCGTGTGCTTGCCGAGGTGGATCATCTTCGTGCCCGTGTCCGCCTGCTGCCAGTTGTTGGTCGTCGCCACCGAGTAGAACTCGCCGACCGAGTAGTCGCCCTGCAGGATGCAGCTCGGGTACTTCCACGTGATGGCGGAGCCGGTTTCGACCTGCGTCCAGGTGATCTTGGCGTGCTTGTGGGCCGTGCCGCGCTTGGTCACGAAGTTGTAGATGCCGCCCTTGCCCTGCGCGTCGCCGGGGTACCAGTTCTGGATGGTCGAGTACTTGATGGTCGCGTTGTCGAGCGCGACCAGCTCGACCACCGCGGCGTGGAGCTGGTGTTCGTCGCGCATCGGCGCCGTGCAGCCTTCGAGGTAGCTCACGTACGAGCCCTCGTCCGCAATGATGAGCGTGCGCTCGAACTGGCCGGTGTTGCGCGCGTTGATGCGGAAGTAGGTCGAGAGCTCCATCGGGCAGCGGACGCCCTTCGGCACGTAGACGAAGGAGCCGTCGCTGAAGACCGCGGAATTCAGGGTCGCGTAAAAGTTGTCCGTGTACGGCACGACGGAGCCGAGGTACTTCTTGACCAGCTCCGGATGATGCTTCACCGCCTCGGAGAACGAACAGAAGATGATGCCGAGCTCGGCCAGCTTGTCCCGAAAGGTCGTCGCGACCGAGACGCTGTCGAACACGGCGTCCACTGCGACGCCGGACAGCATCATCTGCTCGACGAGCGGAATGCCGAGCTTCTCGAAGGTCTTCCGGA
>Ga0137433_1000504_pt1 | contig 20645 bp, 16 predicted proteins | sample EasRivERMZT840_2_FD_102335 | JGI IMG/M metagenome (GOLD analysis project Ga0137433, IMG submission 102335) | Soil microbial communities from meander-bound floodplain in the East River, Colorado, USA - East River MetaG ERMZT840_2 | ecosystem: Environmental > Terrestrial > Soil > Floodplain ...
GCTCGCGCTGGCGATCGTCACGCTTCTTCCCGCCAGTCCGTTGGCTCAGCAGACCAGTTCGTCGCAGACCGCTCCCGCGCCGGCGTCGCCGATCAACCTGAACACCGCGACCGCCGCCGACCTCGAGAAGCTGCCGGGCGTCGGGCCGGCAACGGCCGCGCGGATCATCGAATACCGGCAGAAGAACGGCAATTTCAAGAAGGCCGAGGAGTTGATGAACGTCCAGGGCATCGGCGAAAAGACCTTCCTCAAGCTGAAGAGCCTGGTGACGGTGGCGCCGCCGAAATTGGCGCCGCGCGTGATCGCGTGACACGCGGTTGCCCCGCGGGCGCGACGTTCGTGGACCTCGTGGTGGCGATGGCCATCACAGGGATTCTTGGCGGCCTGAGCGTGCCGCTGCTCAGCCGAGCGGTGGACGCGGGCCGCATCCGTCAGGCCGCGGGGCTCGTCGCCGGCCGCTTTCGGCTCGCTCGGGCTCAAGCCGCGTCCGCCACGCGCGTGGTGTCCGTGGTGTTCGATCGCGAGGACGGGCGGTGGGTGTTCAGGGTGTGCGAGGACCGAAACGGCAACGGCGTCCGCCGGGCGGAGATTCAGTCCGGCACCGACGCCTGTGTCGATGGCCCGCACGACCTGGCGGCACTGTTCCCGGGCGTACAGGTCGCCGCGGACGCCAGAGTGCCGGGACCGGACGGAGAGAGTGGCTCGGACGATCCCGTCCGGTTCGGCAGCGCCAACCTGGCGAGCTTCTCACCGGCCGGTACCTGTTCGGCCGGCTCGCTCTGGCTCAGAAGCGCGGGAGGCTCGCAGCTCATGGTTCGCGTCGCGGGCGTCACCGGCCGCGTCCGGGTCCTCCGGTACGACGCCGCGAGCGGCCAGTGGCGGGATGGATGATCCGCGCCCGGATCGAGGTCGGCCGCCAGGTGGACAGCGTGGCCGAAACCCACGAGGGCATCGAGCTGACCGGCCGGGTCCGACTGCACCCAGGCCGCCCCGTGGACGTCGTGACCAGGCCCCTCGGCGCGCCCGTGATCCGTCGCGCGGTCGTTGCCTCCTGGCGGATCGTCGCGCTGGGTAGCTCCGGACCGATCTACCGCGGCACGTGCCACTGGGAGTGAGGCCGCGGGAACGTCCTACCCGCGCGCTCGACGGCCCGAACGCGAAGCGCCAGCAGACCGCGCCGATTCGGCTTGGCATCGGAGTTGATGAAGAGCGACAGCCGGAAGGAGCAACGGCATGATCGTGGGCCACAGTCCGCCCATCCAGGAACTGAGAGACCGGGTCGCCCGCATCGCCGGCACGACGTTCACCGTGCTGATCGAAGGGGAGAGCGGCGCCGGCAAGGAGCTGGTCGCCCGCGAGATTCATGCGCGGAGCACCCGGCGGGGCGGGCCGTTCGTCCCCGTCAACTGCGCGGCCATCGTGGAGACCCTGCTCGAAGCCGACTTGTTCGGCATCGAGGATCGCATCGCCACCGGCGTCAAAGGCCGGCGCGGGAAGTTCGAACAGGCGCACCGCGGCACGCTCTTCCTCGACGAAATCGGCGACCTGGCACTCACCGCGCAAGCCAAGCTTCTGCGCGTCCTCCAGGACATGTGCGTCGAGCGGGTCGGCGGCCAGACGACGCACCAGATCGATACGAGGGTGCTGGCGGCGACAAACCGAAGCCTGCGGTCACTGGTGGAGGGCGACCGCTTCCGGGCCGACCTCTACTACCGCCTCGCCGGGGTGGAGATTCACGTCCCGCCGTTGCGGGCCCGGCGCGAGGATATCGGAGCGCTGGTCGAGCACCTGGCGTCGCGGTACCGCCGTGTCCGGCAGGTCACCTTCACGGCCTCGGCCATCGAGACGATGATGGCGTACGACTGGCCGGGGAACGTCCGCCAGCTGAGCCGCGTCGTGGAACGGGTCATCGCCCTCGCTCCAGCCGATGTGATCCAACCCGACGACCTGCCGGACGAGATTACGCGCGGGCGCGTGGAGCCGGACGAGGCCGTCCGCGAAGAGACACTCAAAGCCTGGAGCAGCCGGTACGTGCGGCTGGTGCTGCACCGGTGCGACGGCAACAAGCGTCGCGCGTGTGAAGTGCTGGACATCACGTACCACACGCTCCAGACCTATCTCGACACCAACAGCCTGGGCCCGCGCGCCATGGAATCGCGCGCGCGGCCTCTGAGAGAAGTGGAAAGCGCAGTAGGTCACTAAGGTCGCCGACGGCCGGAAAGCCGTGTGCAAGGGCAAACGTTCGGAACGAGGAGAGGGTATGAAGTCGTGGACATTTCAAATCGCAGCAGCAGTGTGCGTCGTCGTGGGCGGCGCGGGACGGGCGGAAGCGCAGGCGACGTCGCGGGTCCATCGCGCGACCGATCCGGTGACGGGCGCGGAAGTGCGGGTGAGCCAGACGCCGTCGGGCAGCCTGTTCATGGAGATCGCGGCGCCGGGCGTGACGGTGACGAAGCACGCGTCAAACGGACTCGTCAGCACCGTCGTGCGCGTCGCGAAGGATGAGCTGAGGATCGACGCCAGCCGGTCGGCGGTGGTCGTGTCGAGTGGCGGGCGGCGGGTGGAGGCGACAGCCGCGCGCCTCGACCGGCTGAAGGACGCGCACGCCCTCATCGCGCAGTCACCGGCGGCCGCGCAGGCCGTCCGGCTCCTCGGGCGAATCTCGTTCGGGCATTACTCGCCGCTGACGCTCGCCATTCTGTCGACGCGCAACATGCTGCTCGGCACGGCCGACGTCACGGCCGGCCGGCAGGAGTTGGGAGGCATCATGGAGAACGCGGTGAACCAGCTTCGCACCGTGAGAGTCGCGGTCCAGGAAAGTCCCACCGACTGCTGGAACAAGTACGTCAAGGAGGCCCTGCTGGCCTGGAAGGAATACGAGGACTGCCTGGACAGCAGTGGGTTCTGGGGCGACTTCGCGTGCGACATCCTCTACGACATGCGCGCCATCGGCGCCTTCACGTGGTGGATGAAGTGCGTCGCCATCAGCTGACATGGCGGGCCTCATTCTGCTCCTCCAGATCGTGATCACCCTGGTCGTCACCGCCCTGAGCCTGCCGGCGCTGCTGGCAACAATCCCGGCCCTGCGCGACCAGCCGCTGGGCCTCGGGGTGATGGCGGTGGTAGCGGCGGTCACGTTTGCCGGGCTTCGGCTGATCTGGCCTCGGCGAAAGGCGTAACAGGCTGCGCGTGCGGCAGCCGGGCCCATCACGGCTGCCGCACGCGCCGCGGATGTCTTGACCGTCTGTGGAGGCGATAGTACGTTGTAGGACTTGGCTTCGACCTCGCCGGCGGAACTGAAGCGCACACCTCTCAACGCGACCCACCGCGCGCTCGGCGCGCGGATGGTGGAGTTTGGCGGCTGGGACATGCCCGTCGAATACTCCGGCATCTCGGACGAGCACGTGGCGGTCCGCACCCGAGCCGGTCTCTTCGACGTCAGTCACATGGGCGAGATCGAGATCGCGGGCAACGACGCGCTCGCGCTCGTCCAGTGGCTGACGAGCAACGACGCGTCCCGCCTGGCCGTCGGCCAGATCCAGTACTCCGCGCTCACGACGCCCGCCGGCACATTCGTCGACGACGTACTGGTCTATCGGATGGCGGATGAGCACTACATGCTCGTGGTGAACGCGGGAAACATCGGGAAGGACCACGACTGGATTCGGGCCCAGGCGGCGGAGCGCGGCGGCGACACCGCCGTCGTGAACGCGAGCGCCCGCTACGCGCTCATCGCTGCGCAGGGACCGCAGGCCGAGACCGTTCTGCAGTCGCTCACCGCGATCGACTTGCCAGGGATCAAGTACTACTGGTTCGCACACGGGGAAGTGGCGGGCGTACGCGCCACCGTGTCGCGGACCGGGTACACCGGCGAGGACGGCTTCGAGATCTTCACGCCGCCTGCGCAGGCCGATCGCGTCTGGCAGGCGCTGCTCGAGGCTGGACGCACCGTCGATCTCAAGCCCTGCGGCCTGGGCGCGCGCGACACGCTCCGCCTCGAGGCCGCCATGCGCCTCTGCGGCAGCGACATGGACGAGCAGACGACGGTCCTCGAGGCGGGCCTCGGCTGGATCGTGGGCTGGAAGAAGCAGGACTTCCTGGGTGCCGCGCGTCTCCGCGAGCAGAAGATGAACGGCGTGGAGCGGCGTCTCGCCCCGTTCGAGATGCGGGACCGCGCCATCGCCCGCCACGGGTATAACGTGATACGAGATCACGAGCAGGTGGGCGTGGTCACTAGCGGCACGCAGACGCCTTTCCTCAAGAAGGCCATTGGATTTGCCATGGTGCCGGTCTCGATGGCCGTCGTCGGCGAACCCCTTATGATCGATGTCCGCGGGAAGCTCGTGGCGGCCGAGGTCGTGCCCGAGCCTTTCTACAAGCGTCCGGGGAGGACCTGAGCGTGAGCAGTTATCCGACCGACTTCAAGTACACCAAGGACCACGAGTGGGTCCGGATGCAGGACGGCGAGGCCACCGTCGGCATCACCGACTTTGCCCAGCGCCAGCTCGGCGACATCGTGTTCCTCGAGCTGCCCGCGGTCGGCCAGCAGGTGAAGCAGGGCGACGTGCTCGGGCAGATCGAATCCGTGAAGGCGGTGTCGGAGCTCTTTGCGCCGGTGTCGGGCGAAGTCACCGCCACGAACGCCGCCCTCGTGACGCACCCGGAAGGCATCAACACCGCGCCGCACGACAGCTGGATGGTGCGCATTCGTGCCAGCGCGCCCGCTGAGGCGGGTGCGCTGCTCGACGCGGCCGCGTACGCGTCGCTCGTCAAGTGAGTTTCCAGTCACGGCACATCGGCCCGCGCGACGAGGACGTCGCGCGGATGTTGGACGCCGTCGGCGCGTCGTCGCTCGACGCGCTCGTGGACGACATCATTCCTCCGGACATCCGCGTCAAGGCGCCCGTGAGCCTGCCGCCCGCCGAATCCGAATTCGACTACCACCAGCGGCTGCGCGGCCTCGCGGCGCAGAATCGCGTGTGCCGGAGCTACATCGGCCTCGGCTATCACGACACGATCACGCCGCCGGCCATCGCACGCAACGTCTTCGAGAACCCGGGCTGGTACACGCCGTACACGCCGTATCAGGCTGAGATCGCGCAAGGCCGGCTCGAGTCGCTCCTCAACTTCCAGACGATGGTGAGCGACCTGGCAGGGATGGAAGTGGCGAACGCCTCGCTCCTGGACGAGCCGACCGCGGCCGCCGAGGCGATGGCGCTGATGCTGCGCGTGCACAAGCGGACGTCCGCGTCGGTGCTTCTGGTCTCCGAGCGCATCTTCCCGCACGTGCGCGACGTCATGGTCGCGCGCGCCGCGCCGCTCGGCGTCACCGTCAGACCGGTCGCCAACCTGGACGACGCGGTGTTGGGCGAGGAAGTGTTCGGGGCCTACGTGCAGTCGCCTGACGACCACGGCGAGATCCTGGATCTGGGCGGCTTCATCACGCGCGCACATGCCGCGGGCGTGCTGGTCGCCGTCGGGACCGATCTTTTGTCGCTCGCGCTCTTCACGCCGCCGGGCGAGATGGGCGCGGACGTCGTGATCGGCAGCGCGCAGCGGTTTGGCGTCCCGATGGGGTATGGCGGGCCGCATGCCGCGTTCTTCGCGACGCGCGAGCAGTTCGTCCGGCAGATGCCGGGCCGGTTGATCGGCGTCTCTCAGGATGCTCGCGGCCGTCGCGCGTACCGCATGGCGCTGCAGACCCGCGAACAGCACATCCGGCGCGAGAAGGCGACGTCGAACATCTGCACCGCCCAGGCGCTGCTCGCGAACATGGCGGCGTTCTACGGCGTGTATCACGGGCCCGAGGGCCTTCGGGCGATTGCCGCGCGCATAAGGCGGCAGACGCTTGCGGTGGGCGCCGCCGCACGAGAGCTTGGCTGGCGCCTCCCCAACGCGCTGGTGTTTGACACCATCCGGCTGGAGGATTCCGCCGATCGCGTTGCGCGCGTGCGGGCGGCGGCCGAACGGCGCAACATCAACTTCCGGTACCCGTCACCGGACGCACTCCAGATTTCCCTGAACGAGACCGTCTCCGACGCCGACGTCGAGGACGTGATTGCGGCACTGCGGGATGGCGGCAGTGGCAAGCCTGGGACGGCTGGACGAGATGAGCTGCCTGAAGCGCTGACCCGAACGTCGGCGTTCATGACGCACCCCGTGTTCCACGCGCATCGCTCGGAAACGGAGATCATGCGCTACATCCGGCGGCTCGAGCGCAAGGATCTCGGGCTCGACACCGCGATGATTCCGCTCGGCTCGTGCACGATGAAGCTCAACGCCGCGGCCGAGATGATGCCGGTCGGCTGGCCCGATTTCTCGCGCATGCATCCCTTCGCGCCGGTGGAGCAGGCGAAGGGTTACGCGCGCGTGTTCGCCGAGCTCGGCGAATCGCTCTCGGCCATCACGGGGCTCGACGCCGTGTCGCTCCAGCCGAACTCCGGCGCGCAGGGCGAGTTTGCGGGCCTGCTGGTCATCGAGGCGTACCATCGGAGCCGCGGCCAGGCCCAGCGCGACGTCGCGCTGATCCCGCAATCGGCGCACGGCACCAATCCCGCCAGCGCCGCCCTCGCCGGCATGCGCATCGTCATCGTCGCGTGCGACACGCAGGGCAACATCGACGTGGACGATCTGCGGGCGAAGGCTGAGGCCGAACGCGATCGCCTGGCGTGCCTGATGGTCACGTACCCCAGCACGCACGGCGTGTACGAGCACCGCATCCGCGAGATCTGCCGCATCGTGCACGAGCACGGCGGGCAGGTGTACATGGACGGCGCGAACATGAACGCGCAGGTCGGCCTGACGAGCCCGGCGGCGATTGGCGCCGACGTCTGCCACCTCAACCTGCACAAGACGTTTGCGATTCCGCACGGCGGCGGCGGACCCGGCATGGGACCGATCGCCGTCGCGACGCACCTGGCGCCGTTCCTGCCCGGCCACGCCATCGTGCCGACGGGCGGCCCGCAGGCGATCCCGGCGGTGGCGGGCGCGCCGTGGGGCAGCGCGAGCATTCTGCTGATCTCGCATGCCTACGTGCGGATGCTGGGCGCCGACGGCATGACGGCCGCGACGAAGATCGCGATGCTGAACGCGAACTACCTGAAGGCCCGACTGGAGCCGCATTACCCGGTGCTGTACACGGGCCGCGGCGGGCGTGTGGCGCACGAGCTCATCTTCGACCTGCGGCCGTTCAAGGCCCGGTCCGGCGTGGACGAGCAGGACGTCGCCAAACGCCTCATGGACTACGGCTTCCACGCGCCGACGATGTCGTTCCCGGTACCGGGCACGCTGATGATCGAGCCGACCGAGAGCGAGAGCAAAGCCGAGCTCGATCGGTTCTGCGAGGCGATGATCGCGATTCGCGGCGAGATCCAGGCCGTGATCGACGGCCGCGCCGACGCGCGCGACAACGTCCTCAAGGGCGCGCCGCACACGGCGGAAGAGACGTCCGCCGACGCCTGGACGCACCCGTACTCACGCGAGCAGGCGGCCTTTCCCGTCGGCGGGCTGCGCGATCACAAGTACTGGCCGGCGGTGTCGCGGATCGACAACCCGTACGGCGATCGCAATCTGATGTGCGTGTGTCCGCCGATTGAGGCCTACGAAACGGCGACCTGATCGGCGACGCGGGCGCGGAACTCCGCGAGCAGTCGCGTCGTGACCTGGCCGGGCCGGCCGCTTCCAATCTGACGATCGTCAACCGCCACGACCGGCGTGAGCTCGCGCGTCGTGCCCGTGATGAACGCCTCGCTCGCGCTGGAGAGATCCGCGGGCGTCAGGCGGGCTTCCTTCGCCTGATAACCCAGGTCCGCCGCCAGCCGCAGCACGTACTCCCGCGTGATGCCGGGCAGCAGGCCCGCCGACAACGGCGGGGTCAGCACGTCCGTGCCCTTCACGATGAAGAAGTTGGACTGCGAGCACTCGGCGATCTCGCCGTCCTGATTGAGCATGAGCGCCTCGTCGGCGCCGCGGCCGAGCGCCTCCTGCATCGCGAGCGCGTTGTTCAGGAGGTTGTTCGACTTGATCATCGGATTGAGCGCCTGCGGATGATTCCGGCGAACGCTGACGAGCGACACGCGAATGCCCTCGGTAAACGTGCGCGCGGGCGGCGCCGGGAACGGCTTGACGATGATGATGAGGCTTGGACGCGGGCACGCGGCGGGATTGTAGGTGAGCTCGCCGACGCCGCGCGTGAGCAGGATGCGGATGTAGGCCTCGTCGAGACCGGTGTGCGCCGCCATGGTCCGCCGCACGAGATCGAGCACTTCCTGATCCGAGTACGGCACGGGCAACGCCATCAGCGCCGCCGACTGCCGGAGCCGCCGCATGTGCCGATCGAACAGAAACGGCGCGCGATGGTACGTGCGGAGCGTTTCGTACACGCCTTCGCCGTACAGAAACCCATGATCGAATGCCGGAATCACCGCGGACGCGGCGTCCGTGATCGTGCCGTTGACGCAGACCGTGGCGTCCACAGTTGCGCGAGTCTAGCACACGCGATACGCTCCGCTGCCGTGCGAGTCCTTACCGCGCAACAGATGCGCGAGGCCGATCGACGCGCGAGCGCGGCCGGCGTGCCCTCGATCGCCCTGATGGAGAATGCCGGCAGGGAAGTGGCGTCGGCGATGGCCGCGGCATTCCCGGATCTGGCCTCGTTGTGTGTCGCCGTCGTCGCGGGCCGCGGCAACAACGGCGGCGATGGCTTTGTCGTCGCCCGCCTGCTGCGCGCGCGCGGCATCGACGTCCGCGCGGTGCTGCTTGGCCGCGGCGCCGAGGTGCGCGGTGACGCGGCCACGAATCTGCAACGGCTCCGCGAGCTCGGCCTTGCCGTCACTGAGGTCACCAGCGAGGCCGAATGGGCCGGTGCCGGCGGCGAGATCCTCGCGTGCGACGTCATTGTGGATGCCATCGTCGGCACCGGCGCGACGTCTCCGCTCGAAGGGCTTGCCGCCGCCGTCGTCAGCGACATCAACGAGTCTCGCAAGCGCGTCGTCGCGATCGATCTGCCGAGCGGGCTCATCGCGGATCGGACCGACGTGCCGGGCGAGGCCATCATGGCGACGCTGACGGTTGCGCTTGGCACGGCGAAGATCGCGCTGACGCAGCCGCCGGCCGACGCCCTGTCAGGGACCCTGGTCGTCGCCGACATCGGCATTCCCGCCGATGTCATCGCGCGGCTCGAGGGACCCTGGATCGAGCTTCTGACGAACGAATCCGCGCGCCGATTGCTCCCGGCCCGGCGGCAGGACGCGCACAAGGGCGAGGTCGGGCGGATCCTCATCGTCGCGGGATCGCCAGGCAAGACCGGCGCGGCGAATCTCGCGGGCATGGCCGCCTTGCGGTCGGGCGCGGGTCTCGTGACCGTCGCGACGCCAGCCTCATCGATGAGCATTGTCGCGACGCTGGGGCGGGAGTACATGACCCTGGCGCTTGACGAGGATGCGGACGGCCTCGTCACGCCCGCCGCGCTCGCGCGTGTGCTGGAGTTTGACGCCGACGTCATCGCCGCGGGCCCCGGGCTTGGCCGGTCGGCCGGGGTCACGGCGTTCGTTCGTGGGCTGCTCGAGCGGGCGACGAGGCCCCTGGTGCTCGACGCCGACGCGCTGCACGCCATCGCAGGCGCGCCGAAGCCGTCACGGCCTCTCTCGCCGCCGATCGCCCTGACGCCTCATCCGGGCGAGATGGCGGCGCTCACCGGAATGACGCCCTCTGGAGTACAAGCACAGCGGCTAGACGTCGCCCGGGCCTTTGCCATCGGGCAGGGCGTCACCGTCGTCCTCAAGGGCGCTCATACGCTGATTGCCGCGCCCGACGGCCGCACGTTCATCAACTCCACCGGCAACCCCGGCATGGCCACGGCCGGGACGGGCGACGTGCTGACCGGCGTGATCGCCGCCTGTGCCGCGCAGGTCCGGCCGATCGAAGACGCCTGCGCGCTCGCCGTGTACCTGCACGGCGCTGCCGGCGATCTGGCCGCCGCGGACGAAGGGGAGAGCGGGCTCATCGCCGGCGACGTGCTGGCGCGGCTTGGCCGGGCCGCCCGGAATCTGGGGGCACCTGCGGGCGCGCAGCGGCCACGTCCGTGACGGAAACCACGACGCACTCGGAAGCGGAGACGATCGCGATGGGGCGGGATCTCGGCCGCCGGCTCGCGGCCGGCGACGTGGTGCTGCTCGCGGGACCGCTCGGCGCCGGCAAGACCGCGTTCGCGCGCGGCCTGGCTGAGGGCCTGGGCTGCGACACCGACGCCGTCGCCAGCCCGACCTTCACGATCGTCCACGAGTATCCCGGCCCCGTGCCGCTTCAGCACGCGGATCTCTATCGCCTCACCGCGGAAGAAGCGAACGATCTCGGGCTGGAAGACCTGATGGAAGGGCAGGTGCTGGCGGTGGAATGGCCCGACCGCTGGCGCCACGCGCCGCCGGACGCGATTCTCGTGTCGATCGAGCCGGCCGGCGGCGATCGCCGGCGCGTCCGCGTCACCGGTTACTCGACGCGATAGTTCGGCGCTTCCTTCGTGATGATGACGTCGTGCACGTGCCCTTCGCGCACGCCGGCGGTCGTCGTGCGGATGAGCTGCGCTTCGCGCTGCAGCGTCGGGATGTCGGGGCAGCCGCAGTAGCCCATGCCCGCGCGCAGGCCACCCACGAGCTGATGGATCATCGCGGACACGCTGCCCTTGTGGGCGACACGGCCTTCGATGCCCTCCGGCACCAGCTTCTCGATGCCCTCACTGCCACGCGCCTCGAGGTCGTACTCGTCCTGGAAGTACCGGTCGCGGCTGCCGCGGCGCATCGCGCCCAGCGATCCCATGCCGCGGTACTCTTTGAAGCTGCGGCCCTGATACAGGATGATCTCGCCCGGACTCTCGTCGGTTCCGGCAAACAGGCTGCCGATCATGGCGGCGCTGGCGCCCACGGCGACCGCCTTGGTGATGTCGCCCGAGTACCGGATGCCGCCGTCGGCGATGATGGGCACGTCGTGCGGCGCGGCGGCGCGCGCGCATGCCGCCACCGCCGTAATCATCGGCACGCCGATCCCGGCCACGACGCGGGTCGTGCAGATCGATCCGGCGCCGATGCCGACCTTGACGGCGTCGACACCCCGCTCGATCAGCGCGAGCGTCGCTTCTTCCGTCGCGACGTTCCCGGCAATCAGATCCACGTCCGGATGACGCTCGCGGATCGTGGACACCATCTCCAGGACGCCCTGTGAATGTCCGTGCGCCGTATCGACGACGAGGACGTCCACATGCGCGGCCACGAGCGCGGCCGCGCGATCGAGCGTGTCGCGGCTGACGCCCACGGCCGCCCCCACGCGGAGGCGGCCCAGCGCGTCCTTGCACGCGTTCGGATACTTGACGAGCTTCTGGATGTCCTTGACCGTGATGAGGCCCTTGAGACGATGGCTGGCGTCCACCACCAGCAGTTTCTCGACCTTGTGCTGGTGGAACATCTCCCGCGCCCGATCCAGCGTCGTACCGACCGGCACCGTGACGAGGTTGTCCTTCGTCATGATGTCGGAGATGGGCCGGTCGAGGTTCGTCTCGAAGCGAAGATCGCGGTTGGTCAGGATGCCGACCAGCCGCCCTTCCTTGTCGCCGTCGTCCGTGATGGGCACGCCGCTGATGCGATAGCGCTTCATCAGCTCGAGGGCCTCGTACACCCGGTGGCGCGGCGACAGCGTGATCGGATTCACGATCATGCCGCTCTCCGATCGCTTGACGCGATCCACTTCCTGCGCCTGTTCGTCGATGCCGAGGTTCTTGTGGATGACGCCGAGGCCGCCCTGCTGCGCCATCGCGATGGCCAGGCGATTCTCGGTGACCGTGTCCATGGCCGCGCTGAGCAGCGGCACATTCAGCCGGATCCGGCGTGTCAGGCGGGAGCCGATGTCCACCTGGCTGGGCAGCACCAGCGAGTGGCGGGGCACGAGGAGGACGTCGTCGAAGGTCAGCGCTTCAGCCAGGCCCGCTCCCACCTGAGAGGCGGCGCCCAAGCGATCGGACAAGGTAAGGGTTTTCATAACTTACGTCCCGTGACACTTTTTGAACTTCTTGCCGCTTCCGCACCAGCAGGGGTCGTTGCGTCCGAGCTTCGGTTCGTCGCGCTTGAAGGGCTTCACGACCGCGTCGTCGCCGCCCGTTCGCGCGGGCCGCGGCGGTCCCGCCGAAGCGCCTCCCGCCATTGCGCCGGGAGGCGCGGAGGCGGACGATCCCGAGCTGAGCGTCAGCGGGGGAGCCTGGCGCGGGGCCGGACGCGGCGCGACGGGCGCCCCGCCTTCGGCCACGACGGGGCGCAGGCGCCACAAATACCGCACCGTCTCGTCGTCGATGCGATCCTTCATCGCCTGGAACAGCGTGAAGCTTTCCTTCTTGTACTCGACAAGCGGGTCGCGCTGGCCGTAGCCGCGCAGCCCGATGCCTTCCTTCAGGTGGTCGAGGCTGTAGAGGTGGTCCTTCCACTGGGCGTCGACGATCTGCAGCATGATGTCGCGCTCCACGCGGCGCAGGATCGCCGGATCGATGCCGAGGCCCTTCTCCTTCTCCTCGTAGCGCTCCGTCACGAGGGCGGCTATCGCGGGCGCGATCTCCGGCTGCGCGCGCTCCTCGAGCTTGAGGTCCTCCAGCGCCTGCGGCTCGACGCCGAACAGGTCGCTGGCCGCCAGATTCAACGCCCCGAGATCCCACTCGCTCGGATCCTGATCCGCGTTGGCGTGGGTCGCGACGAGGTTCTGCACCAGATCCTCGCCGAGCGACAGCACGTAGCCGCGCGTATCGACGACCTCGCCCTCCTCGAACCGGATCTGGCCGTCGAGGATCTCACGCCGCAGCGTGTAGACATTCTCACGCTGTTTGTTCATCACGTCGTCGTACTCGAGCAGGTGCTTGCGGGTGGCGAAGTTCTGCGCCTCGACCTGCTTCTGCGCCCGCTCGATGGCCTTGGTGACCATCCCGTGCTCGATGGGCACGCCTTCTTCCATGCCCAGCCGCTGCATCAGGTTCGAGATCCGGCCCGATCCGAAGATGCGCATCAGGTCGTCTTCGAGCGACAAATAGAACCGCGACGAGCCCGGATCGCCCTGGCGGCCGGCGCGGCCGCGCAGCTGGTTGTCGATGCGCCGGGCCTCGTGCCGCTCGGTGCCGACGATGTGCAGGCCGCCGAGCCGCACGACCTCTTCGTGCTCCGCGTCGGTCTGCCGCCGGCAGTCCGCGAGGATGCGCTCGTACTCCTGGCGCGGCACGCGATAGAAGCTGTCGATATGGAAGAAGTAGACGAATTCGTCGTCGTCGGCGAACTTCTCCTGGCCCTTGGGCAGCCGTTCGGCGATTTGATCGGCCAGCGTCTGCTGCCGCGCCATGAACTCGGAGTTGCCGCCAAGTAAAATGTCAGTCCCGCGGCCGGCCATGTTCGTCGCGATGGTCACATTGGCGCGGCGGCCCGCCTGCGCGACGATCTCCGCTTCCTGCGCGTGGTACTTCGCGTTCAGCACGACATGTTTGATGCCGCGCCGCTTCAGCATCCCGGACAGCTTCTCGGACTTCTCGATCGACACGGTGCCCACGAGCGTCGGCCGGCCGGATTCCTGGTGCTGGATGATGTCGTTCAGAATCGCGTCGTACTTCTCCCGCTCGGTCCGGTAGACGCTGTCGGGTTCCTCCTTGCGGAGCAGCGGCCGGTTCGGCGGCATGACGTTGACGTCGAGCTTGTAAATCTTGGCGAACTCCTCGGCCTCGGTGTCGGCCGTGCCGGTCATGCCCGAGAGTTTCGTGTACTTGCGGAAGTAGTTCTGGAAGGTAATCGTCGCGAGCGTCTGGTTCTCGCGCTCGATCTTGACCTTTTCCTTGGCCTCGACGGCCTGATGCAGTCCGTCGCTCCAGCGCCGGCCCGGCATCAGCCGGCCCGTGAACTCGTCCACGATCACGACCTGGCCGTCCTTCACCATGTAGTCCACATCCAGCCGGAACAACCCGTGCGCGCGAAGCGCCTGGTGGATGTGGTGGAGCAGGGGCATGTTGACCGGGTCGTACAGGCCGCCTGAATTCGGCACGAGGCGATGCGCGAGCATCTTCTCGGCCTTGGCCATGCCCATTTCGGTGAGCTGGACGGTCTTGTGCTTCTCGTCCTTCAGGAAGTCGCCGGTGGTCTCGAGCTTCTCGCGATCCTCGGCCTTGACGTTGCCCTGCGTCACGGCGCCCGGCGACAGCTTCGGAATCACGCGATCGACCTCGTAATAGAGGTCCGTGGATTCCTCGGCGGGGCCCGAGATGATGAGCGGCGTCCGCGCCTCGTCGATGAGGATGCTGTCCACCTCGTCCACGATGGCGAAGCGGTGCCCGCGCTGCACGAACTGCGCGAGGTCGAACTTCATGTTGTCGCGCAGGTAGTCGAACCCGAACTCGTTGTTCGTGCCGTAGGTGATGTCGCAGCCGTACGCGACCTGCCGCTCGGCGTCGTTCAGCTCGTGCTGAATCACGCCGACCGACATGCCCAGATACCGATAGATGCGGCCCATCCACTCGGAGTCGCGGCGCGCCAGGTAGTCGTTGACGGTGACGACGTGCACGCCCTTGCCTTCGAGGGCGTTCAGGTAGGCGGGGAGCGTGGCGACGAGCGTCTTGCCTTCGCCCGTCTTCATCTCGGCGATCTTGCCCTGATGCAGCACCATCCCGCCCAGGAGCTGGACGTCGAAGTGCCGCATGTTGAGCACGCGGCGGCCGGCCTCGCGGACGACCCCAAACGCTTCCGGGAGCAGGTCGTCGAGCGATTCGCCCTTGGCGTGGCGTTCCCGGAATTCCGTGCTCTTGGCGCGGATCTCGGCGTCGGACAGATTCCGGAAACCCGCTTCGAGCTCGCCGATGCGGCCGACGAGCGGATGCAGGCGCTTCAGCTCCCGGTCGTTCTGGGTACCGATGACTTTGGCGAGCAGCTTGTTGATCATGCGCCGGTGCGCCCGAAAGCCAGCACTACTGCCGGGTCCCGGGCACCAGGTAGATTCCGGCGATCATAACAGAAGGGAACAGAAGGGGTCGTACCTCGAATGTGGAAAACTCCGGGGACCTCGGGGGTGCGAAGTCCCCTGAGTTTTCCACATTCGAGGTACGACCCCTTGATCTTTAGCGTCCGGTCAGCAGGCGCAGCGGGTTCATCGGCTTGCCGTCGACGATGATCTCGTAGTGCAGGTGCGGGCTGGTGGCCCGGCCCGTCGCGCCGACGTAGCCGATGACTTCGTTTTTCTTGACCTTCTGGCCGACCCGGACGTTGAAGCCGGACAAATGGCCGTACCGCGTGGCGATGGTGTGTCCGTGATTGAGGAGCACCTGGTTGCCGTAGTTGCCTAGGTAGCCGACCGACTCCACCGTGCCGTCGGCGGTCGCCCGGATCGGCTTGCCGCGCTCGGCGGCGATGTCGATGGCGGCGTGAAAGTCCGGGAGCCCGGTGTACGGGTCCTTCCGGTAGCCGTAGGCGGATGACAACCAGCCGCTGATCGGCCAGACACTCGGGGTCGAGCGCGCCAGGGCCTGCTGGCCTTCAATCTCCGTCTTGACGGACAAGAGCCGGTTCTCAATCGAGCCCAGGAGGCTCTTGAGCATCCCGAACGTCGTCTCGGGCGGCTGGTTCGTCCGCCTCGCCGGCAGGGATTCTCCGGGGCCCGCGCCGCCCGTACCCTTGCGGGTAATTCTGGCGATCTCGGTGAGCGCCGACCGCGTGGCGGGATCGAGCGCACCCTGTTCTCCAAGCTGCGTCAACGCGGTCTGCAACGACGTGATCTGCTCGGTCAGCTCGTAGGTGGCTTCGCGATAGCTCTCGTTTTCCAGCCTCAGCGAGTCGTTCGCGGACCGAAGGTTCTCGACCTCCGTCACGCTCGCCCCGCCCCAGCTCAAGCCCACCAGAACGGGCATGGCACAGGCGAGCCCCACCAGGCCGAACGCGAGTCGGCGAGAAAACGTGAGGCGCCGCAACGCACCAGTTTTGCGGCTGGCGATCAGAATTGTGTACCGAGGCGATTTCATGCTTTGGTTCTCTTCTTACCTTTCCGGCCGCAAAACCGGCCGAAACCTGCGGCAATTTAGCACACGGCCTCGTCGGGGTGCCACCCCTTTTTACACTTTTGCAAGTGCGGACACCCCGTCCGCCTGTCTGAAGTGCAAAGCCTCTGCCACGTGACGGCGCTCGATTGCGGACGCACCTTCGAGATCGGCAATCGTGCGCGCGACACGCAGCACCCGCGTCACGCCGCGTACGCTCAGCCCGAGCCGGGCCACGCCGCGCGCGAGCAGCGCGTTGGCCTCGACCTGCGAGGTCGCGCAAACGCGCCGCAGCGTGCGGCCGTCGATGAGCGCGTTTGGCGCGCCCTGGCGGGCGATCTGACGATCGCGGGCCCGGCAAACACGCCCGCGAACCTCGGCACTCGATTCACCTTCAGTCGCCTGCGCGAGCTCGCTCCACGGAACGGCAGGCAGCGCCACGGTCAGATCGAGCCGATCCTGCAGCGGCCCCGACAACCGTCGCTGGTATCGAGTGACGGCAGGCGCGGGGCACCGGCACACCGGCTTCTCGCAACCGGCATACCCGCACGGACACGGATTCATCGCCGCCACGAGCATGACTCGCGCCGGAAACGTCGTGGATCGCGCCGCTCGCGCGATGTGGACGGCGCCTTGCTCCAGCGGCTGGCGCAGCGTCTCGAGCACACGCCGATTGAACTCGGGCAGCTCGTCCAGGAAGAGGACGCCCGCATGCGCCAGGCTGAGTTCCCCGGGTCGAGGGACGCTGCCGCCGCCGACGAGGGCGACATCGGAGCAGGTGTGGTGCGGCGCCCGGAAGGGCCGGTGACGGAGGAGTCCGGTCCCTGGCTGAAGAAGGCCCGCCACCGAATGGATCGTCGTCACCGTGACTGCCTCGTCGTGATCGAGCGGGGGCAGCAGGCCGGGGAGACGGCGCGCGAGCATGGTCTTGCCCGCGCCCGGCGGACCGCTGAACAGGAGGTGATGCGCGCCTGCGGCGGCCAGCTCGAGCGCACGCCGGCCCAGGGCCTGGCCGCGCACGTCGGCGAGATCTTCCGTGCCGGTGCCGCCATCGGGAGCCGGCGGCGGCGCCGGAGTGGGCACCGGGTCAGGCGTGCAGAGGACGCGAACGGCGTCTCCAATCGATCGGACGGGAAACAGCCGCAAGCCGTCCACAATGCCGGCCTCGGTGAGATTGTCGAACGGGAAGAGCAACGAGACGCCGGCGCGCCGCGCTGCGACGGCAATGGGCAGCAGCCCGCGCATCGGCGGCACGCCGCCGTCGAGCGAGACGCCGCCGACCGCGATGAACCGCTCTTCGTTGCGCGGCGGGCGATGCGGCAACACACCGGACGCTGCCAGGATGCCGAGCGCGATCGGCAGATCGAACGCCGCGCCGACCTTCCGGACGTCGGCGGGAGCGAGGCTCACCGTCACCCGCGTCGGCGGAAACGGAAAGCCGGCGTTGCGGATCGCGGTCTTGACGCGGTCACGGCTCTCACGGACCGTCGTGTCCGGCAGTCCGACCATCGTGACGCCGGGCAGGCCGCCTGCCACGTCCACCTCGACGGAGACCTGAATGGCATCGACACCGAAGACCGCGGCGGCCGACAAACGCGCGAGCACACCCGTGAGAAAGCAACTTTCCCGCCACAGCAGAGGCCGAAATCTCGAACGTTTCGAGATCAGCGTTGCAGATTCTGCAATCCCGCGAGACGGCCGATTGTAAAATTTGCGATCCGCGTGGCTAGCGCGGGATGGTGAGACGGTCGCCGATCTTGATGCGATCCGACACCAGGCGGTTGAGCCGCTTCAGGATGTCCACCGTCGTGTCGAACTGCCGCGCGATGCTGTAGAGCGTGTCGCCCGAGCGCACCCGGTAGGTCTGCGACCCGCCGGAACCGCTGGACGTGCTGGTGGGGCGAACGGGGGATTTCGCCGCAGCCGACGTCGACGTCGACGTCGCGGCCGGACGGGTCGACATCGGAATGCGAATCTCCTGGCGCGCCTTCACGCGCGTCGAGCGCAGCTCGTTCATCTCTCGAAGCTGCGTCGAGGTGACGCCGTACTTCCGGGCGATCGACGCCAGCGTCTCGCCGGGCTTCACGACGTGGAAGCGGTACGGCAGGAAGTCTGAGTGCGTCGCGACCTTCGCCTGGACGGTCGGGGCGACCCCCACCGGCACTTTGAGATCGTAGCTGGCCTTGAACGGCGTGACGCCCCGCCGCAGTGCGGGATTCAACTCGCGCAGCTGCTCGACCGGCACCTGCGCCCACTCCGCGATCGTCTCGAGCGCGAGCGCGTCGGGAATCGTGACCGTCTCGTACACGAGGGGCGTCGCGGGATCGACCTTGAAGCCGTACAGCTCCGGGTTCCTGGCGATGATGATGGCGGCCAGCACCATCGGCACGTACTCCCGCGTTTCGCGCGGCAGGTAGCGCGTGCTCGAGATGATCGCCCAGTAGTCCGCCTTCTTCGACCGTCTCACCGCGCCCTGCAGGCGCCCGGGGCCGGCGTTGTAGCTGGCCATCGCGAAGTGCCAGTCACCGTCGAACATCCCGCTCAAGGTCTTCAGATAGCGAGCCGCAGCCACCGTGGCCTGCTCCGGATCGCTGCGCTCGTCCACGAACCATGTCTGCTCCAGATCGTGCTCGCGGCCCGTGCCAGGCATGAACTGCCACATGCCGCGTGCGCTCGCGCGTGACAGCGCATTCGTCTTGAACGCGCTCTCAACGAGCGGCAGATAGATCAAGTCGAGCGGCACGCCTTCTTCCTTGAAGACACGGGTGATCATCGGGAGGTACGGCTGCGCGCGCTCGAGGCCCTCCTGCATGAACTCCCGAAGCCGGCCTTGAAACAGCTCGACGTACTGCAGCACCTTCGGGTGAAGCGGAATCGGCAGGTCGTGCGGCGTGCGCTCCAAATCCGCCGCGACCGTCTCGCGCGTGGTGGCCGCCGCGGACGGTCGATCGACGGCCGCGATGCTCAACAGCTCGTCGATGGCGGCCGGTTCGGTTTTCGTTTCGGCGACGCCGGCGCCGCTGCGGATTCCGGCCAGCTCGATCGCCGTGATGCGGTCGATGAGCGTCGAGAGGGCTCTCGACAGGCGCGGGTCCGAGCGAGCGCCGTCGGGAACACTGATCAGCGTATGGACGGCCCGGTCGAAATGCTCGCGGGCGGTCTCGAACTTGTCCTGCTCCCAGGCGGCGCGCCCGGCCTCGAACTCCTTCTCGACCGCGGCCAGGACGCCGGCCAGCCGGTCCTGCACCACCGACACCTCCGTGCCGGCGGGCCCCGCAAATGACCCCACCGACAGCGGTTGCGGCCCGGCCGGCGGCGGGGGAGGGGGAGGCGGCACAGGCGCCACGCGGCTGCCACATCCGATTGCCCCAACCAGGCACGCCGCCAAGACCAGCCGCTTCATGTCGTTCATGGGTTTACAAGCGGGTAAGGAGCAATGCAAACCTGGTGCCCGGACTCAGCTCCGCGGCCAGCCTGCTTGAATAAAGATGCGATGCGCGTCGGCGAGGTCCCGCGCCGCGGGAGTGACGATCGTGCGTTCGCCAATCACGATCTTGCGGCCCAGCCGGATGGCCTGCTTCACATCGTCTTCGCACACGAATTCGACGGTGGCACCGGCGCCAGAGTTTGCCGGTCCGGCTTCCGCCGCCGCGCCACCAGCTCCTAAGAAAGATGATACCTGCCGCGCCATTTCGGAGGCAGCGATACCTTGCGGCCGCGGCGCGACCGGCGCCTGGGGCAGGCGCGGCTGGGCCGGTGTGTTCGTGTTCGGACGCGCGTCGGATCGCGCGACCGCGGGCCGAAGCTCATAGGCCAGCCGCTTGATGTTCAGCAGATGGCGAGGCGTGATGTTGTCCGACGTGATGTTCCCACCCGGGCCTCCGCACCCGAGCGTCATCGCCGGATCGAGACCCGTCGTCAGGCCGATCGACCCGTGCGTCGTCGGCGTGTTGACGACGATGCGGAACGCAGGCTTCTTGAGGCCGAACTCGAGAATGACCTGTTCGTTCTGCGAGTGGATGGACATCGTGTGGCCCATCCCGCCATATCGAAGAATCTGAATGCACCGCTCGCAGCCCTCGCGCCAGTCGGCCACCACGTAGTACGACAGCACCGGGCACAGCTTTTCGATCGAGAGCGGATAGTCACGGCCGACGCCGCCGAGCTCGGCAATCAGGACGCGTGTATTGGGTGGAACGGTGAAGCCGGCCTGCTGCGCCAGGAACGTCGCCGGCTTGCCCACGAGCTTCGGATTGGGGAGCCGCTGCGGCGTCACGAGCACGGCGGCGAGCTTGGCGGCGTCAGCCGCCGGCAGGAAATGCGCGCCCTGCTTGACGAACTCTCGACGCACTTCGTCGGCGACTGCCGCATCGACCACAACCGAATTGGGCGACGAGCACAACACGCCGTTGTCGAAACACTTGCCGAGGGTGATGTCGCTCGCGGCCTTGGCCAGGTTGGCCGTGCGCTCGATGAAACACGGCGCGTTGCCAGGCCCGACGCCATAGGCCGGCTTTCCGGCGCTATACGCCGCGCGGACGAGCCCCATCCCGCCCGTGGCCAGAATCACCGCCGTGTCGCGGTGCTTCATGAGCTCCTGCGTGCCTTCGAGGGTGAC
>Ga0137433_1000506_pt1 | contig 20577 bp, 16 predicted proteins | sample EasRivERMZT840_2_FD_102335 | JGI IMG/M metagenome (GOLD analysis project Ga0137433, IMG submission 102335) | Soil microbial communities from meander-bound floodplain in the East River, Colorado, USA - East River MetaG ERMZT840_2 | ecosystem: Environmental > Terrestrial > Soil > Floodplain ...
GATCGAACTGGGCCCGCCGAATTCACTCATCAAACGCGGCTGGAATAAAGCCTCCGTGCCGGCAGGGATCGAAATCGTCGTTGTTGGATATCAGGCCAAAGACGGCGCCAGCCGCGCCAATGGCCGCGACATTACGTTCACGGACGGCAGGAAGCTGTTTGCAGGTTCGTCGGGCACCGGCGCGCCGTACGAAAAATAGCCTTAGACCGGATTGACCCTCGCGGGAAATAGACGTCCTACCTGCCTAACTCTGGCATCCAAACTGCTAAAACCTTTACCGGCTGCGGACTCGAACTCATGTTTTACAACGTTTTAGAGACCCCAGCCTGGAATCATCGACCAGGAAGCATGGATGGTTTCCACAAACTAATTTGTAACTGTCCCAACCGTCCCCCGCAGAGGGCGCCCCAATCAACGAAGAAAGGATCTTCGTCGGGGCGCCCGCCCCTTTCCCAAGTTGATCAACTGGACATCGAAAAGCCCCACAACCCGGTAGTACAATACGCCGGTCATGAGACGCCTACTGGTCGGGTGCTTCCTTGTCTTCGTCCTTCTCACCACCGAAAGCGCTGGCTTTGCCGCGGACAAATGGCTCAGCGTCCGATCGAAAAATTTCCTTCTGGTCGGCAATGCAAGCGAGTCCGCGATCCGGCGTGTCGGCCGCGATCTCGAAGAGTTTCGCGCTGGGTTCGGCACGCTTTTTCCCGCGATCGTTCAGCAGGCGCCGCCACCCATCACAGTCGTCGTCTTCAAGGACGACGCTTCGTTCCGGCCGTTCAAGCCGCTGTACCAGGGAAAGCCCTCAAATGTCGGAGGATTCTTTCAGTCGGGGCCCGACGTTAATTTCATCGCGCTGACAGGCAACACGCAGACCCCCCATGTCATCTATCACGAATTCGTGCATTCACTGACTAAGGACTCCGTTTCGCTTCCACCGTGGGCCAGCGAAGGCCTTGCGGAATTTTATGGAACGTTCGAGATCGATTCCAACGGCAAGGAAATGATGCTCGGACGTCCCATGAGCGGTCACATCGAGACGCTGCGGGACCAGCTTCTGTCGATCGACACATTGTTCGCGGTCGACCACGACTCGCCTCATTACAACGAACAGAGCAAGCGCGGCATCTTCTACGCGGAATCATGGGCGGTCGTACATTACCTGATGCTGGGGAGCAACCAGCAGCGCCGTACGCAGCTGGGGCAGTTCCTGAACCTGTTCGCGGGTGGAAAGCCGCTCGACGAGAGTTTCCGCCAGGCGTTTCAGACGGACTACCGATCGTTTGAACGAGAGTTGAAGGATTACGTCAGTCGCTACACGTTCCCGGTTATTCGATATAAGCTGCAGAACAAAATCGATTTCGATCGGGAGATGCAAGTATCGACGCTGACCGAGGCGCAGGCCCAGTATTATCTCGGTGATCTGCTCCTCCATATGGACCGGCTCGACACCGCGGAAACACAGCTCGCGAAGGCGATCTCGCTCGATTCCGGCTTTGCGCCAAGTCACGCGTCGATGGGAATGCTGAAGGTAAGGCAGTCGAAATACGAGGAAGCGTTGAAGTCGTTGACACAGGCCGTCCAGGCAGATTCGAAGAATTACATGGCGCACTATTACTACGCGTTCATGATGCACAGGGTCGGCGGCAATCTGACTTCTGTTCCCGAGGCTTCGAGATACGACCTCATGGCGCAGCATTTGAAAAGAACGATCGAACTCGCGCCGTCGTATCTGAATGCGTACGACCTGCTTGGCTACGTTGCGCTGAACAGGCGGCAGGAACTGGTCGAGACGCAGAACCTTCTGACGAAGGCGTTGTCGTCCGCTCCCGCCAGGGGCGATCTTCGTCTCCGGCTCGGCGAGCTGATGATGGCCAACAAGCAACACGCAGCTGCTCAGGCGATTCTGAAACCGTTGAGCGCGGCTCAGGAGACTACCGTTCGAGATCACGCTCGAATGCTGCTCGACAGCATCGACCGATTCATCGATAACGAACAGGCCCTTAAGGAATACGAAGCGCGACTGAAAGAATACGAAGCGCGCCGGCAGGAGGCAGCCCGCCTGGCAGAACGAAATGCCGTGGATCTTGTCGATGACAGGCCGATCGACGACGCTCCGCCTGTTCTGACGCGCGCCACCGCTGCTGCGGACAAAAGCGAGACTGCCGACACCATCGCCACCGCGAAACCCCAGATCGCTCGTCTTCCAGGGCCGACCGTCGAGGGACTGCTGCTTTCGTCCGACTGCCGGAATGGCCTGACGTTGCGGCTGCGCGTGGGCAATGGAATCGTGGATCTCCACTCCGACGATCCTTCGAAGATCGAGTTCATCAGCTTTACGAACGCCGTTTCGGATTCTTTCGCCTGCGGACCATTGAAATCGCCCATGCCCGTTCTGGTTGTCTATCGGCGCGGCGGCGATGCGCGGTATCTCGGAATACCCGTGCGCGTTGAATTCATCGACAACAAATAAAAGGAGCAACGATGCGCAACCGATTCGGGTCCGTCCTTCTTTCCGGCTTCGTAGCCTTTACGCTCGCTTCATGCTCGTCGGCTCCGTCACAGCGCCGGCTTGCGCAGGATGCGGCGGCGGCCATGGGAGGCGTCGAGAAACTTCAAGCGGTCACGACGCTCAGCATGAAAGGCGGCACCGGCACACGCCTGCGACTCGGACAGACCGTAAAGGCGGGCGACGCTGAAAGTCCTGCGGAGCTGAAAAACGTTGTCGAGATCGTCGACTTAGCCCAGGGACGCGCCTCGCTCGACTACGAACTTCAGCTCGGTACGTTCGGCATGCATCGGCACGAGATACTGACGAAGTCCGGCGCCAAACCGGTCGGGATTGAAATCGTCGGCACGCGGCCCATCATTGCGACCTCACCGGGAGGCCTGTTCAGTTGGGGGACACAGAATTCGCCGGAGTTTCTGTTGAAGCGGAACGTCGTGAGCATCGTGCTGGCCGGTGTCGAATCCGCGACGGACGCTAAGCCTGCCGAAGACAAATCGCTGAATGGCCAGATGTACAAATTCGCCGCGGCGAAGACGAAAGACGGCCAGGATGTCGCGTTGTATTTTGATCCGCAGACGAGGCTGCTGGCCGCGTATGAAGTGATCGATACCGAATCCATGCTGGGTGACGTGACGGCGCAGTACCTTCTGAGCGATTACAAGACTGCCGATGGACTGACGCTTCCGCACCGCATCACCATTCGCAAGGACGGCAAGGACTATTCTGAAGTCCAGTTCACCTCGATCGTTGTCAATGAGGCGGCAGCCGCCGACGTTTTCAACATTCCGGAGAGCGCAGCGGCCGAAGCGCAGAAAGTTGTCGCAGCTGCCGAGTACTCACCGATCACGATCACTAAGGTCGGAAACGGTGTGTACCATGCGCAGGGCTATTCGCATCATTCGATGCTCGTGGAGTTCCCAACGTTTCTTGCCTTGATGGATGCGCCGTACACCGAAACACAAACGAAAGTACTCTGGAAGGCGATCCAGGAGCAGTTCCCGATGAAGCCCGTTAAATACGTCGGTGTTTCCCATCACCACTACGATCATATCGGTGGTGTTCGCGGCGCTGCGGCCATGGGAGCGACGGTCCTGCTGGAGAAAAGACAGGAGCCGGTTCTGCGACCGATTCTTGAAGCGCGATACACCCACCCGCAGGATGAACTCGCGAGGAGCACCGCAGGGCCGCCGAGCATCGAGGTCTACGAGGGAAAGAAGGTCATCAGCGAAGGCGGACAGAGTTTCGAGCTTTATGGAATTGCGTCCCCTCACGTCGATCCGATGGTGCTCGGTTATGCTTCAAGCGCTCGCGCTTTGTTCCAGCCGGACATTTACACGCCCCCATCGACGATGCCGGCCGGGCCGGCCGCAGTTCACATGGCTCAGTCGATCAAAGAATTAAAATTGAGAGTCGATACGATGGTCGGCGGTCATGGTGGTATCGGTACGTATGCGGATTTCCTCAAGGCTGCGCAGTAGCTTTAAATTTGCAGTCCCACTTCTGCTGGTCGCGCTGGCACCGCTTGCCGCCGCCCAGGAACCTCCTCCGCTCGATCTTCGCTCGATTCCGATATCGAACTGGTTGGATGCAGGCGAGCACGCCGAGATCCCCTGGAGTTTTGTTGTCCGCGATCCGATCCTTCGAGTCGATCAGCGTCTTGAGATCGCATATACCGTACGAATCTCGGGAAAGAATCTCAACCGCATCGGCGCCGATCACGAAATCTTTCTCGTCAGCCGGATCAGTTCACCCGATGGCGAGTGGCTGAACCAGCCGGAAATCGTGCGCCATACCGCCGGCCAGTTAGCCAATAACGTGCAGCTCGAGCTTGTGATGCGCGTCGTGGTCAAGCCCGGCGAGTACGTTCTCTGGTCTGTTCTGTACGATCGCAAAACCGGCAAGCACAACGTGGCGAAACGCCGTTTGCGCGTCTCTGAGTTGCGCGGCGATCCGCTGCCCGATCTTTACAGCCGAATGCCCCTGGTCGAGTTCCCGGATTACCGCGAAGTAAGCACGGACAGCCTGGCGTTCGTCAACGGCGAGCTTTACCTTCCCATACGGAATAAGCGCCCCCTTCACGTCGAATTGATTTCGATGTTGAGTCCGCCCGAGCAATGGACAGGCCGCAACCGCATCGTGCGCGCCCACAATGACGGCACGCTCGGCGCGCTGGCCGCGCTTTCGCAAATGGAACTGATGGACGGATCGCTTTCCATCACCGGCCTGGATCTTGTGCGGCGTCAGGTGATGTTCGAGCAGCGTGATTTTCAGAGCATCGAATGGAAGTCGCTGCTGCAGGCCATGAGGAAAGCGCAGAGTCTGGACATCAGCACGGAGGCGCTTCAGGGTGCAAAGAACAATGGCGCGTTCTTCAGGGAAATCCTCAACGAGCGCCTCACGACCGATCTTCCTGCTGACGCGATGCGGGTCGTCATCGTCGTCACCAGTTCACGGTTGTTCGAAAGCGGAGCCGATCTTCGTCCGCTGCAGCTCGAGGGCGACTGCAACTGCCGCCTCTATTACCTTCGTTTCCGCCTCAATGTGAATGATGTTTTCGATCAGCTCGAAAAATTCATGAAGCCGCTGCGGCCCCGCATCTTCAACCTGCTCACAGCCCGGGATCTCCGTAAAGCGATCGCGGAGATCGTCACGGATCTGGCGAAGCTCTAGCGCAAAGGCAATGTCATCGCCTGTCCGGATTGAGAGAAGAATCGGACGCTTCCGCTCAGCGTGCTTCGAGGACTTCCGCTGAACAGAATGAACTGAGTCGTATAACCGCCTGCGTCCGCGAAATGCGGGAAAAACAACTCTGCGGCCGGCGCAGCGGTTTCGCTTACAGGTGGTGTTGTCGTGATGAGGAAGTCGCCGCGCTCATTCGTGCGGCTACGGAGTCCGACTACCGACAGAGGGGTTGCGCTCGTGATCCGGAGCAGACCCTGCACCGGCAGGCTGAGATTCTGGAAACCGGGTATTTCGTTCAGGAATTTCGAGACCTGTCCGTTCGGTCCGAGTGCCATCGTGGTTGTTGAGATCGATGCGCCGTTCAGATTGGTCAATTCGAGACGAACTGTAGCGTTGGCTGCAGAAGTATTCGTGATCGCGAGGCCGGACTGGATCGCATCCGAAGCTTCCACGTACACCCGAAATGCAGTTCCCGCCGGTGTACCCGGAACGCCCGCTTCCGTGAGGCGGATTCCTGATCTCCGATAGGAAAAGACCAGCGATCCGGTCGGAACTGCAGTCCCCTGAGCCGGGACCACAGTAACTGCGCCGACGCGCACTGCATCGCCGGAGCCGGCTGTCGCAAATTGCCGGGCGCTCGCTGCCGGAATGGAATAGGCGATGGAAGAAGACGGCCTTCCTGCGGGATCGGCGAACTGCAACGTGCCGGATATCGCGTTTTCCCCAGGATTCACGAGCATGATCGTCGTCGTCCAGCCTCCGCCGTCCGCAAAGTGTGGAAACACAGCCGCTGAAGACGCCGGCGCCGAGGCAAGATCGACCACAGGTAATGTCGTCAAAAGAAAATCCGAACGTTCGTTGGTGAAGCCTCGCAACGCGACCACGGCAACAGGCCTCGAGGAAGTGAATGTGAACGAGCCGGAAAACGATGCCGGTCCGTTGAACGGCGATTCGTTCAGGAACTTGGCAATCTGGCCATTTGCGTCAATCGTTGCGGAATTCGTTGCCACCACGTCGCCGCTCTCATCCGTAAATGTGAACGACACGACGGCAGCTTCTGAATTCGGATTTGCGATAGCCAGCCCGCTGCGGACCGTTCCGCTCGTCTCACCGTAAATACGGCCTCGCGTGAGAGTCCGCGACGAAGGCACTCCTGCCTCGGAAATCAGGATGCCGTTCTGCCGATAACCGAAGATCGCTATGCCGGAGGGTGCGGCTCCGCCCGAGGAGTCGTTGACGCGCGCATACCCGACCTGGATCGAAGTCGACGCAGAGCCCCGCGTTACCACCGAACTCGTACCGCGATCGGTTAATGAGAACGGCACAGTGTTCATTCCCGGTATACCCGGTTCTTTCACCGTTATGAACGTCAGGCACATTTCGTCGGTGGTTCGTTCGCCCCACCGTACTTCCACGGGAGGGCTGGACGGGTTTTTCGGGTTACCGCTTGAGTTGTCGAACGTGCAGTTCAACTCGACCAGCGTCCCGGCCGGCAGAATGATCGGTTCCTTCAGCAGATAGTTGGCCTGCCAGTGGAAATCCCAATCGTCGATGCGTATCAGTTCCCGCGCCGACCCGTCGGGGAATCTCGCCTGAAGGAGAGCTTTTCGACCCAGCAAATGCATATGCGGCGCGACCGCGACCAACTCCACAGGGTTGAAGATCGGCAGACCCGCTTTGACTTCGTACGCCGCGTTACCCGGAGGGATGGCAAAGCCGGTGTTGACTACCGGAAGAAACGTCAGGCCCTGCAGCGGGACAGGAGAAAGATACAGGCCGAGCCGCGTCAGGTCGGGATCGAGAGGTACGGCTGCGGCGACTTCAGAGGTGCTGTAGTGCACCTGCACAACGATTCGCGCACCGGCCGGAACGGTGACGCCAGTCCCGAGCGGAAATAACGTCGGGCCGGCTCCCGGAGCCCACCCGCCGAGTGCGCCAAGGCCAACGACGAAGCCGGCGCCGCCAAAGCACGTATAGCCCAGGCCGGGATCGGCATTATCGAGCGCGGTGGAAAATCCAAGTGTATCGATGAACAGCAGGACGTGATGGACAACGGCGCGATTGCCGGGCAGGACTTCATAGCCGCGAACATTCAGATCCGCCGTCGAATTGAGATTGATCGGAAAGCACCGATAGACGTCTTCCGAGCCCGCCTGCAGAGCGAAAGGGCTGGCCGGTTGAATCTGCATGTCGGGCGTGCCGGCGCCCCAGGTTTCCGGGAAGCTGATCGGCTCCGGCAGGTCGCTCGGGTTACCCTCGGGAGCGCCGTCGGCGGCCCAGCGCGAGATCGTATCGATCTCTCTGTCGGTGAGAGTCCGTTCACCCTCAAAGACACGGTGAGCATTGACCGGCTTCCATGGAGGCATCTCACGCGCCTGAACCTTGTCGCGGATTTCAAAGGCATGCCTTCGCGCTTCCGCATACGTCAACAATGAAAACGGGCCGATGTTGCCGGGGCGATGGCATGTCTGGCAGTGCTGCTGAAAGATCCGGACGACCTGATTATTGAAGGTGACGCTTTCCTGCGCGACGGCCTCGCCGGCGCACGCCAGAAGGAGCGCGAATAAGCACAGAGATGTGAAACGGCGCATTGGAGGTCTTACTGTAACATTACGGATCTCATGGGTGCGATCTCCGTTTTCCTGTTTTTATTGATCGCTGAGACCGCGCAAGTCGTGGCTATTCGCGCCGGTACGCGCGTGGACGTCCGCCTGGAATCACGCGTTGAGACCGCCACATCAAGTCCGGGCGACCCCGTGTCGGCTGTCTTTTCCGAGCCGGTCAGGGCCGCCGGCAGAATCGTGCTGCCGAGGGGAACGCGCCTCATTGGGCGCATCGAAACGATCGCTCCCGCGACTCCCACCACGGAAGGCCGCGTTCGTCTCGTCTTCCGTGAAATCGAGTTTTCGGATGGCCGGAAAATATCGGTATGGCTGACCAATTCATTCACCGCCTCGCCTCCGAAGCGAACGCTCCGATACATCCTCTACATGGGAATCGGCGGCGCTGCCGGTGGACTCGTCGGAGGCCGGTCGGCGAGGACGGCCGGAATTCTCGGCGGAACGCTCGCGGGATTCGTCATAGCCGGCAACACCCATGACGAAAATCTTCCCGACCTCACGTTGAAGCCAGGACAGACACTGGAGCTACAATTTGGAGAGGACTTGAAGTATGAACAAGACCGCTAACGTCGCGCGATGTCATGAGTCGAACGCGGGTACAATCCTTAGAGAGACTTTATGAAAAGCAACACACGTCGTTGGTTGCCGGTTTTTGTGCTCGCGGCAGGAATGTGCGAATTCGGTCTTGCTCAAAACCAATCACGGTTAGGTAGCGTCAACGAGATCGGCAAGCGCAATATCAACAAAGGAAGCATCAATTTCATCTCCGTCGAAAGAGAGATCGAGCTTGGACGCCGGCTTGCGGAGGAGATGGAGCGGCTGATACCACTAATCGATGACGCATCGATTAACGAGTACGTGACCCGTCTTGGCCGGAAAATCGCCGGTAGTTCGGACATCACCGTACCCACCACCTTCAAGGTGACAACGTCTCCTGACCTTAATGCCTTTTCATTGCCGGGCGGGTTTGTTTACATCAATGCGGGATTGATTCTGGCTGCAACGAACGAAGCAGAGCTGGCGTCCGTGATCGCGTATCAAGTCGCCCACATTGCCGCGAGACATACTACCGAGATGCAATCGAAGGCTGAGCTCCTGAATTTTTCCAGAATTCCGTTGGTATTTCTGACAAGCGTGGACAGGTATTCATACCGCCAAACAGACACCCTTGTGCCTCGGCAGTTTACTCAGTTTTATAGGAAGGACGTTTCCGAAGCCGATTTTCTCGGCGCGCAATATCTATACAAAACTGGATACGACCCAAACGCCGCTCTAGCCATGCTTCAAAAGGTACCCCCTATCGATGCGTACACCCCACAGTCGACGCATCCACCTCCCGCCGCACGTATGGAAGCCGTTCAAGAAGCCATCGATAACCTGCCTGGTGTCACGCAGTCGGCCGTAACGAACTCAGTGGAATTTCAATCCGCCAAAGCACGTCTGGCGGAAATCACGAAACGCTAGTGTCCTGAGTTAGAAATACACTCCCTAATTCCGGCACCCCGACAGGGGTGCAAGAGAATTAGCCGGTGGTTAAGCGAGCAAAGCGAGCGCAACCACCGGTGACCGGATTCTGTACTTGTTAACGTAACCAGGGTTTGCGCCGCTTCGCGGCTGAACCCTGGCTAATTTACCTGCACCCCTGCGGGGTGCGAAGTATTAAATGAACTTCTAACTCGGGACACTAGCGGGACTCACAGCGTCGCGAGCAATCGAGCCCAGGATTCCAGCTCTCGTTCCGGAGTGAAGCGGTCCTGAAGGCTTTCGATGGATGCGAGTAGTTTCGCGTAAAAGTTCGGACCCACTTCGGCGCGGCTCATCAGATCGGCAAGCTGCCCCGTGTCGCCGACGGGGAAATATCCGGGATAGTCGGTGCCTAGCATTCCGACGTTGCCGGGGATATCCGAGCAAAGAACAGGCACTCCACACACAACGGCCTCGGCAATCGCGTTTGCGCCGCCTTCAATCGTTGAGGACTGGGCAAGAATTCGCGACCCCGTCAACAGATCCATGACCGATTCATGCGATTGCTCGCCGATCCATCGGTATCGCGGATTGCCGGCTTCCTCCGCCCGGGCTTTGTCCTCCCACTCCGGTTCCAGGACGCGCCCGGCATGAGTCACGCGAATCCGGGATTCCGCAGGCAGGAGGCGCGCCGCGAGCGCTGTTCTCAACGGATCTTTGACAGCACGCAGATGGCTGAGGACGCAGACGTGGTAATAGCCGCTCCCTGAAGCCTCACTGCGACGAACAGGTGGTCTGGCGGACTGATAGATCACGTGGGTTTTTGCGCGAGCCATATCGTCCAGTTCATCGGGCGCGCGTTCCTGCAACACGACAATGTGAGTGGCCAATGCCACCGATTGTAGTGCGGCTTCCGACTGTCGAAGATCCCGGTAAACATCCGTGCCGGTGAGCGCCAGCACCAGCGGTCGATCGGGATGCGAGCGTCGGAAACTTTCGATGGATGTCGCGCTGCGGCGGGCATGGAGCGCTATCAGGAGATCGCACTCTTCGGAGTCCCATGCGCCTGACATTTCCACCTGGTGGCCCAGCATCCGGAGTATCCCGGCCCACCGATCTGCTGTGACTGTGTTGCCCGTGGGATGCGACGGGGATTCCGGCGTGACGATCAGTACTCTCACGACTGCAACTCGCAGGTTCGGAATCCTGCCCAGATATCCCTGCGATCCGGAGTATAAAAATTTCGATACGCCTTTCGAATAAGGCGGGATCGGGAGGCCCAAGCGCCGCCGCGAAGGGCTTTATGAGTGTCGAACCACGGGCTGGAATATTCCTTGTACGGATCTTCGGAGAAACCCGGATACGGAAGGAATTTGCTCGACGTCCACTCCCACACGTTGCCGATCATCTGCCGGCAGCCGTAGATCGAATCCCTGTCGGCGTGGCTGTTCACATCGCAGCAGCCATTTTCGGCCCAGTCGAGATTGGCGGACGAGCGCCGATCGACTCCATTGGCCGCAACCTCCCATTCGTACTCTGTCGGCAAACGTTTCCCGGCCCAGCGGCAAAATGCATCCGCTTCATACCAGCTGACGTTTGCTACGGGATGATGCGGCTCCAGCGGAACCCATCGATCGAAGTGCCGCCGCATCCAGCCGCGTTCCAGATCGCGCTTCCAATAGATGGGATGCTCGGCGCGTTCGAGCTCGCGCCAGGCCCAGCCTTCCGTACTCCAGAGTTCCTGCCGTTTGTATCCGTTGTCCTCGACGAACTCGGCGAAGGCGGTTTGTGTCGTTGCCGATCGCGCGATTTGAAACTCGTCGACGTCCACGGAATGCGCCCATTTTTCATTATCGAAAATGAATCCTTCTTCCGCCGTGGATCCGATCGTGTACGTTCCGACAGGCACAGTGGCATTCCCATGAATCGCCGATACAGAAGTCGCTGCCTGTTCCGGCGGCACTGGTTGGGAGAAGGAAGGCGCGGGATATGCAAGAGTCTGACGTGTGATCGTGAACGCTTCGTTGTGCATGTCTTCATGAAAGACGGACAACCGGATGAAGTATTCGTCTGTCGCGCTGAGCGCCCCTTTTGCGATGCGGTCGAGCACGTCGTCGCGAACTCGTGTCAGGTAATCGATCGTTGCTCCGCGAGACGGCAGAGGCAGGCTCCATCGGGTGTCGTGCGCGACTTTGGCGGAGTCGTAGAGGCTATCCGCGTCAGCTCGCATCGGCGGGCGTCCCGCGGCATGTCGAAGGACCCAGTATTCCTGAAAGTACGCAACGTGCCCGATTTCCCAGAGAAACGGGTTGATGATCTTCAACAATGGCACTCGAAACTGATCGTCGGACAGATCTCCGACGAGATCCAGAGTTCTGGCACGTGCATCGATGACGCAACTCTCCATGGAAGGAATCTGGAATGTCATTTTCGCATCTCACTATAATGGGCCGCATTCAGCAATGAAATCTCCGGGGAGGAATCATGCGATCGACCCTTATCGTGTTCGCGGCCGTAGTGGTCTTTGTCCAAAGTTCAGCCTGGGCGCAGTCATGGCAGCCGCCCGCAGACAATCAACGATGCCCGTCCAGGTGGGGAGCGGCGGACGAGCGCGGGTCGGCGAATCTGATGAGTCCGGAAACCGTATTAAGCGCTGCCCGGTTGATTCGCACCGGCGAAGTAATCGAACTTGGCCATGTGCTTTCCGCCGCGATACCTCTGAGCGCCGGGCGTCGGTTTGAGGTCGACACCAAGCGCACGAACATGAATCCGCAGTCGAATCGGCGGGGTTCAAACGAAGAGCTGGTGATCGCTGAGATCGGCCAGGATGGAACGCAATTCGATGGCTTTGCTCATCAAACGATCGGCAACAGTTTGTACAACTGTTTCAAGCTCGACGAAGTATCGACGCGGACGGGATTCACGAAGCTCGGCATACAAAACGTCGGCGCGCTTGTGACGCGTGGCGTGATGATCGATATCGCGGGTCTGAAAGGCGTCGATATGCTGGCGGATAACTATGTGATCACTGTTCAGGATTTGCAGCAGGCCCTGGCGAAGCAAAACCTTTCGCTGCAGTCGGGCGACGCCGTCGTCATTCACACCGGATTCGGAAAGCTCTGGGGTAAAGACAATGCTCGCTATGCCAGAGGCAATCCCGGTATCGGCGTAGCCGCAGCCGAGTGGCTGGCCCGTCAGAATCCGATGCTGGTCGGAGCCGACACGGCGCCTGTGGAAGTCAGTCCGAATCCGGATCCGCAGCTATCGTTGCCGACGCATCAGATCATGCTCGTCGTTAATGGAATCCATCTTCTGGAGAACCTGAAGTTGGACGAACTGGCGGCCAGGCGCGCTTATGAATTCGCCCTCGTCGTGCAGCCGCTCAAGATTCAAGGCGGAACAGGATCGACTGTTGCTCCCATCGCGATTCGATAGTGCAATTCGTTCCGTCACGGTTACTTTCTTTACGATAGATCGCCCATGTTATATAGCGATGGTATGGGCTTGGGGATCGGGCAAATTCGGCACGTCGGCCTGTTCACTCCGAAGCTGGAACAGCATGCGACCTTCTACACGGAGGGGTGGGGCCTGGATCCCGTCATGCGATCGCCCGAGGTCGTCTACCTTCGCGGTTCATCGCCGGAACATTTCATCCTGAGTCTTCACCGAAACGAAACGCGCGGCCTTCACCACATCGCATATTCCATGCCCGATGACGATGCCGTGAGGCGGGCTGCGGCGCACTTGAACGAATCGGGCGTCCGTGTGCTCGACGAACCTCGCCTTCTGGAAGAGCCTGGCAGCGGATTCGGCGTGCGATTCATCGATCCCGACGGACGATGCATTGAACTTTCTTCCGGCGTCGCGGATCATGCTGATGGATGGCGTTCGAAAAGTGTGGAGCCGCGATCGGTATGTCACATCGTCAACAACACGCCAGACCTTCCGCGGATTACGGATTTCTATACGAAGGTTCTCGGTTTTCGGGTTTCAGACTGGAGCGGTGAACAGATGGTCTTCCTCCGGTCGGATTCGAAGCACCACAATATTTCGTTCAATGCTGCGCCGCATGCCTCGGTCAATCACATCGCGTATCTGGTGTCCGGGGTAGATGAACTGATGAGAGGCATCTCGAACCTGCGCCAACAAGGTCTGGAGCCGGCCTGGGGGCCGGGGCGGCATGGGCCGGGCAACAACATTTTCTGTTATTTCAGGGATCCGTTTGGTTACGTCGCCGAATATACGAGCGACATCGATTACATCCGCGATGAATCAAAACATCAACCCCGCGTCTGGCCGCGCGGTCCGCAGTCCATGGATCGGTGGGGCGTTGCCGCGCCGCCCTCGCCGGAATTGCGCGAAGCGATGACCGGGGAACCCGACAGAGGCTGGGCGGCATAAGAGGCACAAGCACGCGATGAGCGACCCAATACCCACGATCGATCAGATCGACAATTACGTTGCGCGTCTGACGGACCGGCAGCTCGATTGGAATGTTCTCGATTTTCAGGCCAGGGTCGATCCCAAATACCGCCGCGCGCAGATGCGTTACGTCGGAGGCGGCGGCACCGGGAAACACGACGATCCCAACATCATCAAGGCCGGACATTTCACGCTTAGCACAATGGTCATACCGCCCGGGAATGTCGGCCCTTTGCATCTGCATTCCGACGTCGAGGAATTGTTTTTTGTTCTCGAAGGCGAACTGACGTGCATCTGGTCGGACGGCGATCGCGAGGTCGAACGGACGCTCGGCCCGCGTGATCTCATCTGGATTCCAGCCGGCATCTGGCGCGGCGTCAGAAATGACGGATCGAAGGACGTGGCGTTTCTGACAATGCTTGGATCTCAAAAACCGGAGTTGCCCGCCTATCCGGAAGGCAGTCCGCTCACGGAAGCGCGAACTTCCAAATAGCCTGAGGATGTCGAACAAAGACAAAGTCGTCGTCGTTACGGGCGCCGGCCGCGGACTGGGCCGCGCGTACGCGGACCGTCTGGCTTCGGAAGGCGCGCGCATTGTTGTGGCCGAGATCGATGTTCAGGCAGGAACGGACACCGTGCAGGATCTTCGTAGCCGCGGGGCCGATGCGGTTTTTGTCGAGACAGATGTTGCATCAGAGGAATCGACGAAGGCGATGGCAATGCGCGTCATGGAACAATGGGGACAGATCGATGGTCTTGTCGCGAATGCTGGACTCGCAAACTCGGTGGGTGGAGCGGCATATAACGAGATCACCGTTGAGCAATGGGATCGGATGATGCTTGTGAATGTCCGCGGAACCTGGCTGACCTGCCGCGCGATCGCGCCGCACATGCAGAAACGGCAGCGCGGCAGCATTGTGACCGTCAGTTCCGACACGACGTTCTGGGGTAGTCCAAAGCTGTTGCACTACGTCACTTCGAAAGGCGCAATCGAAGCGTTCACGCGCGCCATGGCTCGAGAACTTGGCCCGGACGGCGTGCGCATCAATTGCGTGGCTCCCGGTCTCTTGAACAACGAAGCGACTTCGGGGGTGCCTGCCGCGAAGCGCGATTGGAACATTCAGAATCGCGCGTTCCGGCGTGAGGGTACGCCTGAAGATATCGTCGGAGTCGTTTCATTTCTGCTGTCCGACGACTCGTCATTTATTACGGGTCAGGTTATCGTGGCGGATGGAGGGCTTGTTCTCCATTGATGCAGGAACAGATTCGCAACATGTGGTATCCGGTCTGTCAGTCGGTCCACGTGAAGGACCGCCCGGTTGGAGTGCGCCGGCTCGACCGCGACATCGTCCTGTGGCGGGACTCGCGAGGCAAAATCCATGCGCACGATGACCGCTGTCTGCATCGCGGCGCAAAGCTGAGCGTCGGTCAGGTTCTGCAGGATACGCTCCGCTGCGCCTATCACGGATGGTGCTACGAAACATCCGGCCAGTGCACAACCATCCCGACCAGCAAGACGGCTCAGGTCAAGCTTGCTCCGCGTCTTCGTCTCGAGTCATTCGAGACACAGGAACGCGCCGGTCTGGTCTGGGCGTACTTCGCCGACAACGGCTACGAGGCCGCACCTCCGCCTCCGCTTATCATTCCCAGTGAACTCGAAGATTCAGCCTACAGCGGCTTCATTTGCGAAGCGGAGTGGAAGGCGAACTGGATGCTGATCCTGGAGAATCTCGCGGACCCGATGCACGGCCCCTTCCTTCACGGACAGTCGTTGACGCTTTCTCGCGGAGCTCTTGAAGACGACATGCGCACCACCCGCACAGCCGATGGCTTTCTGGTCGAGCGAGAAGGCCAGCGCGGCGTCAACTTTGACTGGTCGGAGTTTTATTGCCGCGACTCTATCTGGGTCCGTCTGGACATCCCGTTGCCGTTCGGTCCAAAGGGTGTCCTGCGCATTCTTTGCTTTGCCACTCCCATCGACGAGAACGCGACACTCGTGTACTTCCTGCGATATCGCGAGCTCTCGGGGTTGAAACGCACCTACTGGAGATTTCTGTACCGGACGTTCTGGGAGAAGCAGCACTTCAAAGTGATCGAGCAGGATCGAATCATTCTGGAGTCGCAGCGCGGCGTCATCGAGTCGCGTCTGACCGAGCACCTCGCGAACTCCGACCGTGGCGTGACGGAGCTGCGCAAATTCCTTCGGGAGAAAACCGCGTGCCGGATGCCACGCTAGACGGCGCGGTCATTCATTACGAGATCGCCGGCGACGGGTTTCCTCTGGTTTTGCTTCACGGCATCGGATCGAATTCCCGTTCGTGGAGCCGTCAGCTTTCCGCGCTCTCGCCCGGCTTCAAGGTCATTGCGTGGGATGCCCCGGGATACGGTCGATCATCGGATCCGCCGGGCCCGCCTGTGACGCCGTCCATGACTTTCTACGCGGACCGTCTCCTCCGGCTGCTCGATTCACTTCAACTGGACAGGTTTTTTCTGCTCGGACATTCGACCGGCGGTGTCATCGCGCAGGAGTTCTACCGTGCGCATCCGGATCGCGTGAGGGCGCTCATCCTCGCAGACACAAGATGCGTCGGTTCGCCTGCAGCTTTGGATGAACGTCTACAATCGATCCGCACGAAAAGCCCGTCACAGATCGCCGCCGCTCGCGGGCCGAAACTCTTAAGCTCGGCAGCTCCGCCGGACCTCGTGGACGAAGTGGTTTCGATCATGTCGGAGATTCGTCCGGCAGGGTACGAGTTCGCAGCCGTCGCTCTGGCTGGAAGCGACACCCGCGATGTCGTCCACAGCCTTCGCGTGCCGGCGTTATTGATCTGGGGTGCCGAGGATGAGATAACGCCAGTGTGGGAAGAGATACCGCAGGGTGCGCGATTCGAGGTCATTCCAGAAGCCGGCCACCTGTGTTACATCGAAAAGCCGGATGCGTTTAATCAGATTGTGCGGCAGTTTTTAAGGGAGACAGTTTGAACAGACTCACAGTGGCCGACGCGCTTCTGCAGGAACTCGAGCGCATTGGCGTCGACACCGTTTTCGGCATCATCAGCATTCATAACATTCCGTTTTACGACTCCCTTCAGCGCCACGGCGGGTTTCGCGTAGTGACGGCCCGGCATGAAGGCGCCGTGGTAAACATGGCCGACGCGTATTCGCGCGTGTCCGGAAAACTAGGCGTCGCCTTGACCAGCACCGGCACCGGCGCCGGCAATGCTGCCGGAGCGATCATCGAGTCGTGGAATGGTGGCGCGCCGCTGCTGCACATCACTGGAAATGTCGCGTCCGGTTTTATCGATACGGGCCGCGGCTACATCCACGACTGCAAAGATCAGTTCGGCATGCTTCAAAGCATCAGCAAGCAGGCGTATCGTGTGCGCCGCCCTGAGGAGGCGCCGGAGGTCTTTCGTCGCGCGATCCAGGAGGCTTTTCAACCGCCGCCGGGGCCGGTCAGCGTCGAGATACCGATCGATTTCCAGGCGCAGTTGATCGACACTTCGATGCCCGGAACGACCGGAGGTCTTACAGGCCCGAAAGTCGGGCCGGCTTTGGAGAAGCTCCTCGCAGCGCGGCGTCCCGTGATCTGGGCCGGCGGCGGAGCAATGTTCTCGGATTCAGCACCGGAGGTTACGGCGCTGATGGAATTGCTGGACGCGGCCGTCATTACGACACAGTCCGGCCGCGGCATTGTCCCCGAAACGGATTCCCGCTGCGTCGGGCACTTCGCCACTTTTTCAGCGCTGAAAGACTTCGTAGCGAAGTCGGACCTGCTTATCAGCATCGGCGTACGATTCCGCGGAAACGAAACATCGAACTGGAGTCTGAAGACGCCGTCCGAACACATCGGCATCGATGCGGATCCCAAAGCGATCAACCGTAATTTTCCGCACTCCATCGGGCTCGTCGGCGACGCGAAGCGAATCCTGGAAAAGCTGGTTTCGATGGTTCGTGAACGCCGCCCGGAACCAAAGCCTGCTTATCGCGAGGAGATATCGCAGCTGCGACATGAGCTGCGGAAGGAAGTGCGCGACACGATGGGGCCATGGGAAGGAATTCTCGACGCGATCGAAGAGTTCATCCCGGACGATGCCATCCTTGTCCGCGACGTGACCGTTCCAGCCACCACGTGGGGAAGCCGGCTCATCGTCCGGCGACTTCCTCGTACGACCTTGCACGCGTCCGCCGGTGGGATCGGTCAGGCGTTGCCGATGGCGATCGGCGCACAGCTGGCTGCGCCTTCAAAGGTGGTGGTGGGACTGTGCGGCGACGGCGGTTTCCTGGTGAACATTGGAGAAATGGCTGTTGCGGCTCAGGAAAAAACGCCGATCGTGATGATCCTCTTTGACGACCAGGGATACGGCGTCCTCCGCAATATCCAGAACGCGCATTTCGATGGAAAGCGAATCGGTGTCGAATTGCAGAGTCCGGACTTTGTCGCGATCGGCAGGGCGTTCGGCTTTGAATCCGTACGGGTGCAATCGACGGGCGGTTTTCGCTGGGCCTTTGAAGAAGCCGTAAAGTCACCCGCACCCTGGCTCATCGTCGTGGACTCGAACGCGATAGGCCCGATGAAGAAAATCTTCGCCGGCCCGGACGGCGGCGCCGCTCTGTACAAGCCGCATCACCCTCTCCCTCCGGGAGAGGGACGGCGCCGCGAAGCGCGAGCCCGACGGGGCGAGCATCAAGAAAAAGCGCCAGGGTGAGGGCCGGCATGAGTCGACTTGGTACCTTGCCTTCCCTCACCCGCCCGCCTTCGGCGGGCAACCCTCTCCCGGAGGGAGAGGGTGCGTTGCTATGAACCACGACATCATCAATCCTGCGAGGTTCACGGAAGTCGTCGGCCAGGTGCATCTGTCGTCGCCGGATGAGGTGGACGAGGTATTAGAGCGCGCCGAAACGGCATTCAAATCATGGTCGCGTACGACTGTTGAAGATCGCGCATCTCGACTCGCCGCCGCCGCACGCGATCTTCAACGTGCATTGCCGGAACTGGCGACGCTTTTCGTGCGCGAAAACGGAAAGACGTTGCGCGAGGCCGAGATCGATCTCCGGCGCTCCATCGAGTTGATGGAAATCGTCGCGGCGGATTTGCCCGACTGGTGGAAGCCCCGCGTTCTCGATCAGGATCAGCCCGTGTCCGCCCGCCGTCGGGCACGGGGCGTGACAGCCGTGATTTCGCCCTGGAACTCGCCCGTGCTGCTGAGCTTCAAGCGGCTGGTGCCAGCGGTCGCGGCAGGCAACTCTGTAGTCGTCAAGCCTGCGACGCATTGCCCGCTGACCGTCACCGAATGCGTACGGATTTTGAACATGCATTTCCCGGCCGGTGTTCTCGACGTCGTTACCGGCTCCGGCTCCGTCGTTGGAGAAAAGCTGGCGACCGACGAACGCGTCCGCGCGATCGCCTTCACAGGAAGCACGGAGACGGGCAGGCGCATTATGGAGCTGGCGTCAGGAACAGTGAAAAAAGTCTTCATGGAACTCGGCGGCAACGACCCCGCGATCGTTCTGGACGACGCAGTGTTGGATGACGACGCGATGTTGAGGATGACTAATGCGATACTCCGTGCCGCGGGACAGGTTTGCATCGCGGTCAAACGTGTTTACGTGCACCAGTCACGCTACGATGAGTTTGTCGAAAAACTTGGCCGCGCGTTTGACAAAGTCGTGGTAGGTAATGGCCTGGCTCCGACCGTTACGATGGGCCCGCTGAACAACAAGGCGCAGTTCGACTTTGTTCGAACGCTCGCCGATGAATGCAGGCAGGCAGGCTTAACGGTGCTGACGAAAGGAACGAAACTCGATTCCTCGGCCTGGGAGCAGGGTTTTTTCATGTTGCCTGCGATCGTGTTGGGAGCCTCGGAGAATCAACCGATCGTTCGCTGCGAGCAATTCGGACCTCTGGTGCCCGTCATGCCGTTCACGGACGAAAACGAAGCGGTTGTTCGAGCCAACGATTCGCGCTTTGGTTTGCGCGCCTCGGTGTGGACCGCCCGGCGGGAACGCGCGCTCGACCTGGCCGACCGGATTGAAGCCGGCGCGGTGTTCTGGAACAGCCACGGCATTTTCCGGGATCTGCACATCGAATTTCCCGGCATCAAACAAAGCGGCTTCAGCCGCGACTCGCGCTTCGCTGCGCTGGATCATTTCGCTGATACTTATGGTTTCGCGGAATAAAAGAGAAACGACGCCGTATAGGGTGGTGAGGATCGGATCGTGGGACGAATACCTGTCGATTATCGGCGACTCACCGTATCAGAACTGGGCGTTCCGAGGTCAGCGGGACGCATCGGCACCGTTGTTCAGCAGCATTTCCCGATACCTGATTGCGTTTCGCGTCAATCCTCGGGCATGGCCAGAGCAAGAGGCGCGGATCCTGCGCATCTTCAAGCGGAAGGCAACTCACTTTCTCGAAAACGTCCCCGATCGGGATGATGACTTCGAGTGGCTTGCACTGATGCAGGATCACGGCGCTCCGACGCGTCTGCTGGATTTTACGTGGTCGCCCTACGTCGCCGCTTTCTTCGCGCTTCACAACACCACTACCGAGGGCGTCATCTGGGCGTGCAATCCCGGGGAGATCGAAAAAATGAAGCGCGTCGATCTGGAGAAGCCGGGTGGTTTTCGACGGCATCTTTTGTCGGGCGGCGGCAATTTCGTCTTTCTCGGCGAACCGACGGCGATGAATCGAAGATTGATTGCGCAGTCCGGCACGTTTCTGGTTCCGGCAACTCTGGACAGGTCGATCGAAGAGATCCTGAGGGAGTATCCGAATCCCCGCGACACGCTGATCAAGTTCATTCTTCCTGCATCACGGGTTCGCGAAAAAGGAATGCGCGAACTGTATCGGATGAACATCACTCAAGCCTCATTGTTCCC
>Ga0137433_1000507_pt1 | contig 20570 bp, 18 predicted proteins | sample EasRivERMZT840_2_FD_102335 | JGI IMG/M metagenome (GOLD analysis project Ga0137433, IMG submission 102335) | Soil microbial communities from meander-bound floodplain in the East River, Colorado, USA - East River MetaG ERMZT840_2 | ecosystem: Environmental > Terrestrial > Soil > Floodplain ...
CAGGCGAGAAGCATGTCTCCGCCGACCGTTTCGATTTCCTGATGTGCGCCATACATGCCTGCGGCTATTGACGTCGAGGTCAGGAATGGATGATGCGCGCGAATCGTTTCGATCTGACTCCTCGACATCGGGATGAACGTCACACCGGGTACTCGCATCATTTCCTGGATCAGCGGATACGGATCGTTCCCACGGTAAAACACCGCATCGAGTTCTCCGGTTTCGAGACTTCGAACGAGGTCCGCGTCCGGCATTCGTTTGATTTCCATTTCCGAGAAGGAAATACCCAGTCCTTCGAGACTCATCTTTGCCGTGAATTCGGTCGGACTGCCCGCTGCTCCGACGAAAACGCGCTTTCCGCGAAGGTCCATAACATCGCGAATGCGGCTGGAAGCCGTCACCAGCAGATGTAAAGGAGTTGTATAAAGCACAGCGACGCCGCGGAGCTTTCGCATCGGGTGCGGCGAATCGCCGAGACCCTGCGTGTAGGCAACATAGGCGACGTCGGTTTGAATCATTGCCAGTTCGATCTGACCCGTTTCGATGAGCTTCGGGTATTCGCCCGACGAATTGATCTTCTGAACTTCGAAACGCGCCGGAAACCGCTCGGGCAGAACCTTCGCCAGTTCTTCCGACAACGGTTTCATGATGCGTCCCAGGATCGTTGCCATGCGGACGACCGGAACATCGGCCGGCTTTTCGGCTGCACGGCATCCCGACCCGGCAGCGGCGGAGAGCAACGCTATCGCGAACATCCATTTCGCAAATGTAAGAGATTGTCGCAACGGTCGAGGCCCCCTGAGTTCGTGTGTATTGGCGTATTGCTGCGCATATAATACGCCGCACCGCAACTACCCGACTGGAGTACACACATGAAACGCACTCTCTATCTTGGCCTCTGTTTTTCGTTGTCCGCCGTAATGGCGTTTGCGCAGGCCGACGTACAGCCGACGAATTCACAACCCAACCCGTATGAAACGGTGACCGGCTGGGCAAAGCTGCCGGAAGGGCGCACGTGGGGTTCGACCAGTGCTGTAGAAATCGATAAGGATGGAAGGTCGATCTGGGTCGCTGAGCGTTGTGGAACGAACTCCTGCGCGGACTCGAAGCTCGATTCGGTTTTTCTGTTCGACCAGACGGGCAAACTTGTCAGGAGCTTTGGCGGCGGGCTGATCGTCGCTCCGCACGGCATCGCTGTCGATCGCGACGGCAACGTCTGGGTTACGGACTGCGCCTGCACCGGCGGAGCTCGTGGCGCTGCCGCAGCGACGCCCCCTCCGGCGCCGAGGGGCCATCAGGTCTTCAAGTTCAGTCCTGATGGCAAGCTGCTCCTGACTCTTGGTAAAGCCGGCGGTGGCCGCGATTCGGAATTCTTCTTTCAGCCGAATGACGTCCTTATCGCGCCCAACGGTGACATATTCGTCTCTGAAGGCCATTCCAGCGCCGCCGGAGCAACCGCGCGGGTTTTGAAATTTTCACGGGACGGAAAGTTCATCAAGAGCTTTGGAAAACTCGGGAAGGAAAACGGAGATTTCGACCAGCCGCACGCTCTCGCGATGGACTCAAAGGGGCGCCTCTTCGTTGGCGACCGAGGAAACAATCGAATTCTGATTCTCGATCAGGATGGGAACTATCTCGATCAGTGGAAACAATTCAGCCGTCCCAGCGGCATCTTCATCGACAAGGACGACAACATCTATGTTGCGGATTCCGAGTCCGAGTCGGTGACGCGCACTCATGATGGATGGAAGCGCGGCATCCGCATCGGCAGCGCTCGGGATGGCTCGGTGAAGTACTTCATCCCGGACCCGGTTGAGAAGGCCCCCAGCACAAGCGCGGCCGAAGGCGTCGCAGTCGATGCTCAGGGGAACGTCTATGGAGCGGAGGTAGGTCCTCGCGCGCTGAAGAGATACGTCAGGAAATAAAATTCCGGGACGGTTGCGTCGTTTCCCTAATTCCCAAAAAACGAGAATACGAATTAGGGAAACGACGCGACCGTCCCGGAATTTTATTTCCTCGCGAGCCAGGCTTTGGTCTGCTGCCCGACGACCTCTACCAGATTTCCTATCGCGATGTTGAAATCCACGAGATGGAGGCCCCAGTCCGCAAGGACCTGACTGCCTCCGCCGAGATCACCGACAATGTCATCCGTACGAGGATCTGAGGGATTGGCATTCACCTTTACTTCCAGGTACGTTGTGCTCTCGCTCGTTTTACACTCCCCCGACAGCAAACCCGGGACGCTGACCCAGGGCGTTTCGATCGGACGCTCAGGAACGACCCATGGCTTCGGCCGCGTAGTGCCGGTAATCGTGCGGCCATCGGTCGAGAGATACGCGTGAAGATTTCCCGTCCCTCCGCCCAGTGCCGCTGGATTCGTGCACGCGCCTGTCATATCGGCCTCGGTGACTCTTCCGAAGCGCGCATTGGCCGGAGGCGGGACGGTCGACCGATACGAGCCGTAAGTAATGACGCAACCCGTTTGTGTCGCCGACCGGCAAAGCGGCACGTTTTGAAAGGACCCGCCGACATCTTTTCCACGCGGTACAGAAACTGTCATACCCAGCAGAATCGCGGACACCATTTGCGACTGCAGGGGCTTGCCATCGATCTCGCGGCGAATGAGTTCGTCGAGTATGAATGAGCCCTGTGAATGCGCGACAAGGACGAAGCCACGTCCCTTATTGTCGTGATCGAGGTAGTGCTTCCACGCGTCGCGAACATCGTTGTATTGCAGGCCCTGCGCAAGCGCACTGCCGCCACCGGCGCCGGCGAGAAGAGTTCGAAGCCCGGCAAGCGTAACCTGCCGGTAGAGCGGCGCATATGGGCGGCATCTCGAAGCGAAACGCGCAAACTGCTGACGGATGACGTTCACCTCTGCCGGATCGGGCGTCATGTCGCTGTTGGGTGTTGGATCGGTGGAAACGGTCGGATAAACGTAGAAACAATCGACCGGCGCGTTCGGATCCGCCTTCCAGGCCTCCCGAGTCATGGATCCATCAACCTGGAGGATAGTCGCTGATAAGTCGAAGTTGCAGGCGTCCGTCGTGCCCTCCCTGTCCGGGCGGCACAGCCATGATTCAGGATCGCTGTAATCGTTAGCCGGTGACTGCGCGAATGCGCTCGCAGCGAGGAGTACAAATGCGAGCGTCGAGATCGCGATTCTCACTTACCTTTATCCTCTGCATCCGGAGCCGACGATGCGAGGAACAGTTTCTTGCCATCCGGGTAGGTGATGTTGCGGCCGTTCGCTCTCTTCAGCGTGTAATCGCGTGCCTGATAACCGTCGACGACGACTTCGGCTCCTATCTTGAGTGAGTCCTTGGTCACGCCGCGCCGGAACAGGGAATTTGGACTTCCACCTTCGACCATCCAGACTTCCTTCGTGCCGTTCGCATTCGTCACTTCGACGTGAATCCAGGCATGTGGATTCACCCACTCGATCCGGACGACTTTTCCCTTCAGCAGGATCGGGCGGTTTGGATCGAACTCCGCTCCAAACGCGTGATGGCCGAACACCGGCACGGAGACGGCGAGCATGGCCGCCATGACGGCTGCAATCGTAATCGACAGTCTGGCTCTCATGCATTACTCCTCTTTTTTTGCGGCATCCGCTTCGCGCCTGCGCGCTCCACGCAGAATGTTTTCCAGCGCGTAATTGGATTCATGACAGGCGTATTCATAAATGTGGTCGTTGGTCAGAGGCCATGTGTATTCGGCGGTCCATGGCCTGTCCCATGTTGCGGGATCGTCGATCGTGAAGCGATAGAGCAGGGCATTCGGCGCCACACGTGTGAAGCGTTCGATGACTCGCAAGTCTTCACTGGCGCTGCGGAAACGTGTTTTGTCGGTGAAGTTGGTCGTCTCGACGACAAGCGTCTCGCCTTCCCAATGCCCGATCGAGTCGCCCATCCACTTGCGAATTGTTTTCGGAAGATGCTGGGAGTTCATTCGGATGATTCGCGCGTCGTGCACCATCTCCGTCAGGATCATGACGTAGTCCTTCGTCTGAACGATCTGATGGAGATTGTTATAGAAGTAAGTGGGCAGAACCGGTGGTCCGGAAGTGGAACCGAACCCGAGCAGACATCGTTCACCGAGCGGGCGTTGTTCGGGATTGTCATACGAACCGGCGGGTTCCAGTCCAACATCTCTGCTTTCTGTCGCGTCCGACGTGGGCCGCACAAAACGCGCCAGGGCGCGCTGTCTGGCGACTGCGGTCATCTGAGGAACACGGCCGTCGGGCGGATCGATAACCAGCGACGTCCGCTTTTCCCCATTCACAACCGTGTACGACGAGCCGGGATCGAGCCAGAAGTTGTTGTAGCCACCCACACCGCCGGCGGCCCCTGTCGATCCATCACCGCCCTTTGGTGGCGCTGTGCGCTCGCCGGCGATGTCTCTTCCACGCGCCTCTACTTGAGCAGCCACGTTGCGTTCGAGCTTCGCGGCTTCTTCGTTGGTGAGCGCGGCTTTAGCGCCGGCGGGCCGCTCGACGGGCGTCAACGTTGCAAGGTCATACGTGCCCTGCAGGTCGGGATGTCCATCCGGTGTTCGCGGAGCGGTGTAGGGTTTTGCGGCCGGTTTCGGCGCCTGCGCGCTGATATGCAGTGTCAGCGCGAGTGTGGCCGCCAGCGCGATGAGTGACATCAATCGAGTTCGCATATGCGTTTCTCCAATCAACGTTCCAGCGGCTGCTTGCGCCACTGGCCGAACATCAGCTCTTCCACGAATTCGACACACTTGAAGTCCATGAGCTGCGCATTCTTCTCCTGCCGGCGGTACAGCGGCATGCTCATTTTCCATGGACGCGTGAAAACATCCGGATCCTCGATCGTGGCTTCGTAGGTAATGATGTCCGGACTGGTACGTGTATAACGCTCCACGACGTGAAGCTTGTCGCTGTGGAAGTTGCCGGCCCGGTCAAACCACGTCTGATCGTTGAAGCCCTTTACATCGACAACGAGCGTCTCACCTTCCCACTTTGCGACCGATTGCCCCATCCACGAATCCACCGGTGGCGGTCCGGGATCCTTCAGATAAAAATTCCGGACAGTTCCTGCGTACTGATAAGCGATGAAGATCGCGCTCGAGCTCTGGAAGATCTGGAATGGATGTCCCATGTACGTCGCGCGCGGCACGCCGGGGAGATAGCATTTGATTTCGGGATCGGCGGTGAGCCAGTTCTCCTGGTTTTCTTTTCGCTTCGCCAGAGCTTCCGGTTTATATGGCAGCGATCCGCCTTCCACGACGCCGACGCCCGGAGGAACAGCGCCCACAGCACCCAATCGCAGCACAGCCGCTGCCGGCAAAGGTCCGTAAGGGCCAGGCCGCAGCGCCATAGCGGGACGAGCCATGTGCATTTCGATGTCGTAATTGGCCTCGTTCATCGCTTGCCAGATTCCGTTGAGATCCGGCTTTCCGTCAGCCGCGCGGGGCGCGCGGTAAGGCGCAGGCGTTTGCGCCGCCAGCGCGATCGTCGTCAACGTTAGAAACAACACGACTGCAGATTTCATATTCAAGACCTCAATGGCCGCTAGAGTATGTTCCGGTCAACAATGACCGTCAAATAGCAAAGAAATGTAAGACATTGTCGCAGCGTCTGTTTCCGGAGAATGAAACTGCAGTAGACAAGTCTTCCGGATTTGAACGCCTCGTAAACGGCCGATTCGCGTACAGCAGCGAAGTCGAGGAAAGACGACCGCAGTAAGCCGGGAATGAGTTCGCGAATCAGAGCAAGCTTCCGATCGTTGTCGCGATCGAGGGCCGCCACGACGTTTGAGCTAATGTCCGTTTCGCGCACCACGTCAAAATCCGACTCCCGAAGAGTCTCGCGCCACGCCGACGCGTTTTGTCGCTCACGGAAATCGGCATACAAAAAGTAGCCGCCGGGTTTAAGGACGCGCCGGACTTCTGAAACAAACCTCGGGAATGAAGGGTAGCAGTGCGAGGATTCGACGTTGACGACGGCGTCGAACGTATTCTCATCGAAGGGCAGCGCCTCGGCATCGCCGACCTCGAACTCGAGACCATCGATTGGATGGGTCGTGCGGCTGAAATCGACGGCATTCTTTGAAAGGTCCAGGCCGATCATGCGGGCCGGTCGTCGATAACGTTTCAGAAAAGACGAGCCGCCGCCACGCCCGCTTCCGACCTCCAGCACCGCGCATCCCGTCAGATCAATGGATCCCGCGACGTGATCGTAAAGCTGAATCCAATGACGACTCGGCTCATCCGCCTCCGAAAGCGGAAGCGTCGGCCCGCGCGACTCCGCATATCCATAATTCATGAAGGTCCAGCCGGCAGCACGCTGAGACCCGGCGAGGTATTCGTACCACGCGCGCCAGAGTTTCTTCTTTAATCCCGGGATGCTGCAAAGCGCGATGAAAATGCGGCCGAGCATCCGCAGATTATAGGTCGGCGGTTTGTCCGATAGTCGAAGAACTCAGGGATTCGCAACATCGAACGTGTTGCATGAAGGGGTCGTGCCGCCTTCGAATCCCTTGTTAAACCAGCGGGAGCGCTGCTCCGCAGTGCCGTGCGTGAAAGATTCCGGGACGATATACCCGCGCGACTCCATCTGCAGCTTGTCGTCTCCAATCATGCTCGCTGCGGCGATGGCTTCGTCGATATCCCCCGGATCCAGGAATCGTTGCCTCTGCTCCGTATGTTTGGCCCACACGCCCGCGAAGCAATCCGCCTGGAGTTCCAGTCGAACGGATGCCTGATTTGCTTCAGCCTTCCCCGCCCGTTGCTGGAACGCATGTACGCGGTCGCTGATTCCCAGCAGGTTCTGGACATGGTGTCCGATTTCATGCGCGATCACGTACGCCTGAGCGAAATCACCCGGCGCATGGAATCGGTCGCGTAATTCCTGGAAGAAGCTCGTATCCAGGTACACCTTCTGATCTGGTGGACAATAAAAAGGTCCCATTGCCGCCTGACCAAATCCGCAGGCCGAATTGACGGCGCCCGAGAAAAGTACGAGTTTCGGTTCCCGATAACTACGGCCTTCGCCGCGAAAAATTTCGGACCAGGTGTCCTCGGTATGGCCGAGTACAGTCGCGATGAAGTCTGCCGTGCGGTCGTCAGCCGGAGGCGGCCCTCCTGCGCTGACCGGGTCGTCTCCCATATTGATCAACATGCTCGGATCCACGCCGAAGAACAGCGCAAGCAGAATCAACACGATCGTGCCAATTCCACCACCGATCAGGCCGGGGCCCATTCCTCGTCGATCCTCGATATTCCCGCTACGTCGTCCGCCTAATTGCATACCTTTCCCTCCTCGGCGTGGATACAAAACTGCAATGTAAGAGGTCTTCACGTAATTTCTCGCAATTCGGGTTCCCTCGATCGGCGCTGAAAGCGTTCGCCTTCTGGCTATACTGAAAAGATCTGAATCTTTTTCAACGCGAGGTAGAAAAACTATGGCTTCGTTTGAAGAGCTCAAGTCGAAATATCAATCTGTCTTGAAGGTCGTGGAGAACAACCAGGTCCGCATGGCGAATCTGCATCATGAAAACGGCAAGCTGCTCATGAAGGGCACCGCACCGTCGCAGGAAGCAGCAAATGCGGTTTGGGATGAGATCAAACGCATCAACCCACGAATGGATGACATTACTGCGGACTTCCCGGTCGATCCGAACGCGAAGACCGGACCGGCACCGAAGGCCGCAACGACGGCATCGACTGCCGTCAAGCTGTACACCGTCAAGCCCGGAGACACTCTCTCCAAAATCAGCAAACAGTTCTACGGCAACCCGAACGACTACCTGAAAATCTTTAATGCCAACAAAGACAAGCTCACCGATCCCGACAAGATCCAGCCTGGCCAGGAATTGAAGATTCCCGCCGCTTAGCTGCCTGGTTAACGCCGGCCCTCACCCTTGAATGAAAAAGGGTGGGGGCTTTTCGTTGTTCCGATGCATAGTACTTTATATTAAAGAGTACTCTTCTATAGACTTGGCTCCATGAAGGTAAAACTGATCCTGCCCGCTCTTACCGAAGCGACCAGTCCGTTATTCCGTCCGATCAAATACTCACTGTTTCCGCCTCTGGGGCTTGCGACGCTCGCTGCCTGGCTGAGTCCGGACGATGACGTCCGGATTACGGACGAGCATGTCGAAAAGTTGAATCTGGATGATGAACCGGACCTTGTCGTCATCCAGGTTTACATCACCTCCGCGTACCGCTCGTACCGGATTGCCGACCACTACCGAAAGCAAGGCGCCTATGTTGTCCTCGGCGGGCTGCATGTGACCTCGCTGCCGGATGAAGCGGCCGAGCATGCCGATACGATCTTTCTCGGACCGGGCGAAGATACCTGGCCGCAATTCCTGCAGGATTACCGCGCAGGGAACCCGGCCAGACGATATCGATCGCAAACGCGGACGCTGGCGGATCTACCGCCCATTCGACGCGATCTCATCAAAAGGCATCTATATCTCGTTCCGAATTCCATCGTCGTGTCGCGTGGCTGTCCGTTTGTCTGCGACTTCTGTTACAAAGAAGCATTTTTCAAAGGCGGGCGTTCTTTTTATACGCAGACAGTGGACGCTGCGCTCGCGGAGATCGACCGGCTGCCCGGACGTCACCTTTACTTTCTCGACGACCACCTCTTTGGAAATTCGCAATTCGCCGCCGCGCTGTTTGACGGCATGCGCGGTATGGGCCGGCTCTGGCAGGCTGCCGGGACTGTGAACTCGGTACTTCAGCCGCGTCTCCTCGAAAAAGCAGTCGATTGCGGTTTGCGCAGCCTGTTCGTGGGATTCGAGACAACGAACATCAGCAACCTGAGGCAGCAGCGAAAAATGCAGAACGTGCAGCACGATTACGGTGCTGCCGTTCGGCGGCTGCGTGATCTTGGAGTCATGGTTAATGGAAGTTTCGTTTTCGGTATGGACGCGGACGACGATGGCGTGTTCAGAGGAACGGTCGAGTGGGCGGTCGCTCAAGGTATCGAGACCGCGACATTCCACATCCTCACTCCGTACCCTGGAACCGCGCTTTATACGCGAATGCTGCGCGAACGGCGAATGCTTCATTCGAACTGGGATCTCTATGACACGCGACACACGGTCTTTCAGCCGAAGCTTATGACGCCTGCGCAGCTGGAGGCCGGCTACTGGCGCGCATACAAAGACTTCTATCGGTGGGGCTCGATACTGCGCGGAGCATCGGCAAAAGATGCGTGGTCGGGCCGGTTACGGCACTTCGCATATGCGACCGGCTGGAAGAAGTTCGAGCCGGCCTGGGACCTCGTTATTCGGATCAGGAAGGTCACGGCGCTGCTGCCGCTGCTGGAGACGATACTCAGCGAGTTCGGTCAACGTCGATCAAGTTCGGATTTTCCGGTTGACACTTCAGTCCACATCAAAAATCCTTCCCTTGCCGTTACGACAAAGTCATGACAGCTCACAAACGACAAGAATCATCGCCCGCGCGTTGGCATCTTTCCGGAAAAGTTCCGGCAACGACTGCGTTGCGTATTGTCCTGACCGCGGCGGGAGTTCGCGACCCGCGCGACGGCAATCCGCTCAGCGAGGCGATGTTATTCGGCATCGCGGGCGGCATTGGAATGGGTCTTGCGACGTTTTCTTACGAGAAAGGCAACTTTTCGAGTTTCTACGTCGCAGGCCGGCATTCGTGGAGCGACGACCTCGGGTACCTGAAGGCCGCTGCGGCTCGATTTCACATTCAACCTGTAGTCACTGAGGCGGTCGGGACCAAAGCTGCGGCGACACATCTGCGCGATGCGCTCGCTGAAGAACGGCCCTGCATTGCATGGCTCGACATGGCCGGCCTTCCACACCGCGGCATGCCGGCAATCTTCAGTGGCGGCGGCTATCACGTCGTCACCGTTTACTCCGTTGATGAAGATCGCGGCACAGCGCTCATCGGAGATTTGACCGACGCTCCCATCGAGATCGATACCCGGCAACTGGCCGCGGCCCGCGCGCGCATCAAACAGTTCAAGAACCGGCTGATGACTATTCCTGCGTCGAAGGCGGTTGAGCTTTCATCCGTCGTGAGAGGTGGACTCGAAGCCTGTTACAAGGGCTTGAGGCAAAGTGGCGGCAAGGGCGCCGATGCGATGTCCGGACTGGAAATGCTTCAGAAGTGGGAAACCGATTTGAGTTCAACAGACGCGACGCGAGGCTGGCGAAAGACGTTTCCGCGTGGCGGTCGACTCTGGCAGGGCCTGACGTCAATTCACGAGTACATCGAGAATTACCACACCGGTGGCGGACTTTGCCGGCCGCTATTTGCGGAGTTCCTCGCAGAAGCTTCCCGGGTTGATGGTTGGAGCCGTCTTGCGGCTCTGTCCAAACGCTACGCGCATTTAGGCGCCGCATGGAGCGATCTGGCGCTCTCCGCAATTCCACAGCAGACGCCCGCGTTCCGGGAAGTCCGGGAACTCTCGATCGAGCGCGCAGAACTTCGGTCCGAAGGCAATTCGGCGGCCGCCGGGAAGATCGGTGGAATATGGTCGCGTTTATCGGAACTCCAGAAGGCCACGGACAAGGATTTCCCGCTCTCGGAGTCCGAATGCGCGGACCTGCAGCGATCGTTGCAAAGCAAGGTCGCATCGCTTCGCGAGGCGGAGTTGGCGGCCCATGCGGCGATTGGTGAAGCGCTGGGAATGTAAGACTTTGTCGCAACGGCTAACCCGTTTCCATTTATTGCCTTCGGGGCCTGTCCGGGTGCATATAATACGGCCCAGACAAGGTCCCGAAGACAATCCGAAGGAGCCGTCATGGCAAACCCCAGATTAAAGAGTGCGATTCGTCGGAGCATTGCGCCGTTGGCGTTGGTTGCCGTCGTTTTCGTCTCGTATCCGCAATCGATGCATGCGCAGTCGACAAGCGCGCCCACATTCACGAAGGACATTGCGCCCATCTTTCAGGAAAAGTGCGAGGCATGTCATCGCACGGATTCGATCGCGCCGATGTCGCTCGTGACCTATGAGCAGGCGCGACCGTGGGCGAAAGCGATTCGCGAACGTGTGGTCACGCGACAGATGCCGCCATGGCACATCGACAAGACCGTCGGCATCCAGAAGTTCAAGAACGACCGATCTCTCAGCGACGCGCAGATCAACACGGTCGTGAAGTGGGTCGATGCCGGCGCGCCGAAGGGCGACGCGAAGGACATGCCGGCTGCGAAACAATGGCCGGATGAGTCGAAGTGGAACTTTGTCGGTCTCTTCGGACAACCGGATCTGGTCATCAAGTCGCCGGACTGGACGGTCGCCCCGGTCTCGCTGGACGCCTGGTACAAGCCGGTCGTGGCGACGGGCCTTACTGAGGCTCGCTGGGTTCGGGCCATCGAGATTCGTCCCGCCACCATCAAGGGCAGGAAAGTCACGCACCACGCTCTCGCGCGCCTGCAGCAGGAGGAACCGAACGCCGCCGCGGATGACGCGCCTGGCGTCGGGGGATTGTTCATGGAATGGGCTGTCGGAAAGCAGGGCGAAGTGATGCGTCCCGATAGCGGCAAGCTGATGCTTCCCGGCTCAAAGATTATCTTCGAGATGCACTATCACTCCATCGGCGAGCAGATCACGGATCACGTGGAATTGGGAATCTACTTCTATCCGAAAGGGCAGGAGCCTAAATATCGCCAAACTCTGTCCGCACTGCAGAGCGTCGCGGGAGGGTCTCGCAATATCGATATCCCGCCGAACTCGACCTTCGTCAGCCAGAATTTCATCACGATGAGGCAGGCCGGCCGAATCGAGAGCTATCAGCCGCACATGCATCTTCGCGGGAAGGCGATGTCGATGGAAGCGATACTGCCGACCGGACAGACCCAGCTGTTGAGCCATGTGAACAACTTCAATTTCAACTGGCACAACAGCTACGTGTATTCCGACGAGGTGGCTCCGTTGCTGCCGAAAGGCACCATCCTGAAGATCACGTCCTGGTACGACAACACGAGGGGCAACAAAAACAATCCCGATCCGGATCAATGGGTCGGCTTCGGGGATCGTACCGTCGACGAGATGGGGCATGCCTGGGTGAACATCACTTACATGAGCGACCAGGACTATCAGTCTGAGCTCGCGAAGAAGAAGACGGATACGGCATCACTGCGATGACAAGGGGAAAGGAAAAATGGGGTCGTAGCCCTATTAACCCATTTTTCCTCCTTCTCGTTTGCAGCGGGCTTCTCGCGCAACAACTCCCGCTGGATCCTGTTCGTGATTCCGGTGCGAGTGTTACAGGCGCACTCGAGGGCTGGTACAAGAACCCCGACGGCAGCCACACGATTCTGGTCGGCTACTTCAACCGCAATCTGAAACAAACTCTCGACATCCCTGCCGGGCCCGATAATCGCATCGAGCCCGGCGGACCGGACCAGGGTCAGCCGACGCACTTTTTGCCGCGCCGGCAGTGGGGAGTCTTCAGTGTCGTTGTTCCTCGAGATTTCGGAAACAAACGGCTGACGTGGACGATCACTGCAAACGGCCAGACGACCACCGTTCCTCTCCATCTCGATCCGCAATGGATCCTCACGCCGTTCGAGGATGCAGGCGTCGGGAATACACCTCCCGTCATTCGATTTGATGCGAAGGGCGCGGCGTTCACCGGCCCGCCGCGCGGGTTTGCACAATCCCTCACAGCCAAAGTCGGTGAACCGCTCGCGCTGAATGTCTGGATCACAGACGACGGCAAACAAGCACCCGAAGCCCGCCCGCGACAGGGTCCGCCGGCCAACATCGTCTGGTCGAAGTACAGAGGAGTGGGCGACGTGGCATTTGAGAATGCGAGACCGCTCGTTGGCGCTGACGGCAAGGCATCCACAACAGTCCAATTCAGCGCTGCCGGCGAATACATCATTCGGGGCCAGTCCAACGACTCCACCGGCGATGGCGGCGGCGGTTTTCAATGCTGCTGGACCAACATCCACGTCAAAGTGACCGTAACCCGCTAACCGAGTACAATTCTCAATCCGACTTTGATCTCAGGAGGCTCCGCTATGCCGGCGTACTTTGTGATCGCTTTCGTTGTGCTTTCCTTCGTGGTGTCCTTACCCCGTCACGCGAGTGCGCAGCTTCCGGCGTCCGCGGACTGGGCCGTTCACGCGGCGAACAAGTATCAGATTTTTCCGAACCTCACATATCTCACCGCGAGCAACTACGAAGCGAAACTCGACATCTACAAACGCCGCGATACAACCGGCCCGCAGCCGACATTGATTTATATGCACGGCGGATTCTGGGCTGCAGGAACCAAGGAAGGTTCACTGATGGCGATCATGCCGTGGCTGGAGATGGGCTGGAACGTCGTGAATGTCGAGTACAGGCTTGCGCGGCATGCGCTGGCGCCCGCAGCGGTGGAAGATTGTCTCTGCGCGCTCCGATATGTCACGAACCAGGCAAAGACTTACGACATCGATACAAGCCGCATCGTTTTGACGGGGGAGTCCGCAGGCGGGCATCTCGCGTTGACGACAGGCATCATTCCCGATACGGCAGGTCTTGATCGTGAATGCGCAGGCGTCGCGTTGCCGAAGGTCGCCGCTATCATCAACTGGTTCGGCATCACCGACGTCTACGATGTGATCGAAGGCAAGAATCGCGCCAACGCTGCAATGCAGTGGTTCGGCGCGATGCCGAATCGTGAAGACGTCGCGCGACGTGTTTCGCCGCTGACGTACGTGCGCTCGGGTCTTCCTCCGATTCTCACCGTCCACGGAGACCAGGACACGACCGTTCCGTACGCGCACGGCGTCCGCCTGCATGAGGCTCTCACCAAAGCCGGCGTAACGAATCAGCTTGTCACCGTTCCCGGCGGCAGGCATGGCAATTTCACCCCTGAAGAGCGAACGAGGATCTACACGACAATTCGTGAATTCCTGGCTAAGCAAGGACTGTTAAAGTAATCACGAAGAGGCATCGTGGATTTCGAGTTCGATCTGGTCATCGTCGGCGGTGGAATTGTCGGATTGGCGACCGCGCTTCAGTCTATCCGCAGGCAGCCTCGCATTCGTCTTGCGGTTGTCGAAAAAGAAGACAAGGTTGCGCGCCATCAGACCGGCCATAACAGCGGCGTTATTCACTCCGGTATTTACTACAAACCAGGATCGCTGAAGGCGAAGAACTGTGTCGCCGGCGCAGCGCGAATGGTCGAGTTCTGCCGGGAGCATTCAATCCCGTTCGATGTTTGCGGGAAAGTGGTTGTGGCGACCGATGAAGCGGAGCGTGCCGGTTTAGCTGAACTCATGCGGCGTGGCGCCGCGAATGGCGTCCCGGGATTGAGGATGATCGAACGCGCTGAACTGCGGGAAATGGAGCCGCACTGTACCGGTGTCGAAGCGATGCATGTTCCGGGTACCGGCATCACCGACTACTCTCAGGTCGCCCGGAAATATGTGGAACTCATTCAACACGCCGGCGGACAAATCATGACCGGATGTGAGGTGCGAGGGATCGTCAGACGCGGAGGCGAACTGGTCCTCGAAACGACGCGTGGGGCTGTGAAGGCCGCCCGCATGATCAATTGCGCCGGTCTCCACAGCGACCGGATCCTGAAGCTCACCGGGGATCACACCCAACTTCAAATCGTTCCGTTCCGCGGCGAGTACTACGAGATAGTTCCCGCACGCCGTCCGCTTGTGCGGAACCTGATATATCCGGTAGCGGATCCGCGATTCCCGTTCCTGGGGGTTCATTTCACGCGGCGGATCAGCGGCGGCATCGAAGCCGGTCCGAATGCTGTTCTCGCAATGAAACGCGAAGGCTATCGAAAAACGGATTTCAAGATGCGGGATGCCGTCGAGACAGTGCTATTCCCGGGCTTCTGGCGGATGGCGATCAAGTATTGGCGCAGCGGCGTTGGAGAATATTACCGCTCGCTTAACAAACAGGCTTTCACTCACGCGCTGCAAAAGCTCGTTCCAGGCATTCAGGCCGCCGACCTCGAACCGGCCGGCGCCGGCGTGCGGGCGCAGGCCCTGGATCGCACGGGTCGTTTGCTGGATGACTTTGTGATTGTCCGATCGAGCCGGGAGATCATTCACGTTTGCAACGTCCCGTCGCCCGCCGCGACCGCATCACTCGTCATCGGTCAGCAGATCGTCGAAATGGCGGAGTAATTCGGGGGAACGCGGGGAAGCAGGGGACAAGGGGTCAGACCCCAAACCTGCAACATGATGTACGGTTCGGGATTGGGGTCTGACCCCTTGTCCCCTGTTTCCCCGCGTCCCCGAATTACTGTGGACTCTCGCTGACTTCGAAGCGCGCCGTATTCGACGTCTTCTTCGACGGCAGGTCCTCTACCCACAGTTCATATACTCCCGGCGCAAGCAGCAGCGAGTCTATGTCGTGCGTAAACTCGCCACGTTGATTCGTATGTATGGGGAGTGTGGGGAACTCCGTGCCATCCGGGCGACGAAGGTGCGAAATGATGTTGGCGTTCGGCGTGAACCCGCTGCCTTTCATCTCGAGGTGATCGCTGCGAAAGACCCGATCCTTGGTAACGATGATCTTCGGCTCGACGGTTTGTGTTTGCGCGCACGCGACGGCAAACGACAGGCACACGAGTAATACGATTGCTAAAAACTTAGGGGTGTTCATAGGTCGGGGAGAGATTTTCAAATGGGCCATGATCAGGAAACCATGGCCCATTTGAAGTTGGATCCTACGTCCAGCTATATCCCTGCTTCGCGAGAGGCAGCGCGCGGATGCGGACGCCTGTCGCAGCAAAGATTGCATTCGTGATCGCCGGAGGAGCCGGCGGTAACGAAGGTTCGCCGAGACCGGTTGGTGGGAAGTTTGTCTTCAGGAACTTCACCTCGATCGAATTCGGAGCCAGTTGCCGCATACGAGCCGGATTGTACTGACCGAAGTTGTTCTGAACGACACGGCCTTTATCGATGGTGATTTCCCACGCCATCAGATGGCTCATGCCTTCGACGAATCCGCCTTCGACCAGGTTCTCCGACGTGCTCAGGTTGATGATCTGGTTGCCGATATCGATCGCCGACCAGGCCTTGTCGACCTTGACTTTCTTGCTGCTGTCGACCGTGACCTGCGCGACGTATGCGACGTAGCCGGCGTGCGCGTACTGGAACGCGACACCCATGCCCGTGCCCTTCGGAAGCTTACTGCGGTTGTTCCAGCCGGACATGTCTCGCACTGCTTCCAACACACCGATTGCGCGTGATGCATTGAAACCGCCGGGAGGATTCTGGCCGGGTGTAACGGGGCTGTTCAGAAGATCCAGCCGGTACTGCAGCGGATCCTTTCCTGCCGCCACTGCGATCTCGTCGATGATCCCTTGCATCACGAACGAAATTCCGTTCGTGCTCGGCGCGCGTAACGCACCCGTCGGGATGTTGTACGGAGTCACTTGTGAGTCGGACACCCAGAAGTTCGGCGTGAACCCGCGGGGGAATTCACCGGCCGGAACGACGGAGGTCGCGCCGTAGCTCGCGACGAAATCGCGGAATGCGATCAACTTACCGGACGCATCGAGACCGGCTTTGAAGTAGTGATAGCCGGCGGGCCGGTAGTTGTCGAAATGCATATCGTCTTCACGCGACCACAGCAGCTTCACCGCAACGCTGGGCTGACCCGCTTTGGTTCTCTCGTCAGCAACCATTCTCGCGATCTTCGACACTTCGATGTCGTACTCGCTCACAAGACGACGGCCGAAACCGCCACCCGCGCGAACGAGATGGAACGTCACATCCGCAGGGGTTACGCCGGCAGGAACGGCTGCGTTATTCAAGTTCGGAATCTGGCTTGGCGACCAGATTTCGAGTTTGCCGTCTTTGTACCAGGCCGTGGAGTCCTGCGGCTCGAGTGGAGCATGGGAGAGCAGCGGGAAGTCGTACTGCGCTTCGACGATCTTCGCTGCCGTTGCGAAGGCCGCTTCTGCGTCACCTTCCTTGACACTTCGTCCGGTACCGCCGGCTGGAGCCGTAGATGCCTTGTCAGCCATGGCCTTGATCTGGGCCATGTAGCCTACGCTGCTTTGAGAAGCGACCGCACCCTCATCCCAGACCACTTTCAAAACTTTCGTGCGCGCGTTCTGCGCGTGCCACCATGTGTCGGCAACGATCGCGACGCCGGATGCCCATCGAGGACCGCCACCGCCGCCCGGTCCACCACCGCCAGCCGGAGCTGCCGGAGGTGCAGGAGGCTCAACGACGAAGGCGTGCCGGACGCCCGGCGCCTTCTTCACTTCCTCGATATTAGCGCTGACGACTTTTCCGCCGAACACCGGGCACTTTTCAAAAACGGCATGCAGCATTCCCGGAGGATTCACGTCGATGCTGAAGGCCGGCTTGCCGGTCACGATGTCGAGGTTGTCGACGCTGGGAATGCGCGTTCCCATGATCTTGAACGTCGCCTGATCTTTCAGTTTGATGTCCGCAACTGCCATCGCCGGCATCTTCAATGCGACTTCTGCAAGCTGAGCATACGTCGCGGTGCGGTTCGACGCTGCGTGACGCACGACGCCGCCGGCTGTCGTCAATTCGGTGGTCGGAACGCTGAAGCGCTGCGCGGCTGCATTGACCATCATCATGCGGGCTGCCGCTCCGACATTGCGATGCGGCGTGTAGTTCTGCGGAGTCGCCGTGCTGCCGCCTTCGATCTGACCGACGTTCGGAGCGCCCATGTCGCGCCCGTACTTCGCATCTAGGTCGCCTTGCTTGATCTTTACCTGCTTCCAATCGACATCAAACTCTTCTGCGATGATCATCGGCAGTGACGTACGGATGCCCTGACCCGTTTCGGGGTTCTTCGCGATGATCGTGAACGTGTTGTCCGGATGGACGGTGATGTACGTGCCCGGATTTACCGGAGTGGGCTGCGGCGCTGCACGGCCGCCCGGTCCCTGCGACAACAGTTCGGGCTCTGTGTAGAGACCGATCATGATGCCGCCGCCGGCAAGAGCGCTGACTTTAATAAAGGAGCGACGATCGAGTTGTTTAGTGGTTTTCATAGCGGTTACGCCCTCCTCCCGCCATTTGCGGCAAGATGAATTGCTTTGCGGATTCTCAGATAGGTTCCGCAACGGCAAATGTTACCGGTCATCGCCGAGTCGATGTCCGCATCCGTCGGTCGCGCCTTGCTGGCTAACAACGCGGCGGCGGTCATAAGCTGGCCGGCCTGGCAGTATCCGCACTGCGGTACATCCAGTTCCATCCACGCTTTTTGCAGCGGATGCGATCCATCCGGCGAAAGACCTTCGATGGTCTTTACTTCCTGGTTGCCTACGGTCGAAACCTGCGTCTGGCAGGCTCGAACCGCTCTCCCGTTGAGTTGCACGGTGCATGCGCCGCAAGCGCCGATGCCGCAACCGAACTTCGTTCCCTTCATATTGAGAACGTCTCGGAGCACCCATAAAAGGGGCATATCCGCGGGCACGTCTACTTGCTTCGATTGCCCGTTTATTCTGAGTGTGTAGGGCATAACTTCAATCTCCTTGAAAAGGATTCACAGCCGGTCGATTCGCTATAGCTGAGCCCGGAGACTATCATTTGTCGCCGCTTTCCGGCAACGATTCGGTTTGGGATTTTGGGGGTGGGTCGAATGCGAAACATCAACGACTCGAACATCAAACGTCTCGGAGTCGACTGGTCGTATAAAAACAGAAAGCGATAGCAAGGAAAGGGCGGCCCCGGCGTTTTGCCGGGACCGCGACATGCGAGGTGTTTTGCGGGAAAACTGTGCCTTTTCCGCGACCGTGTGCCAGCCCTTCAACCACAATGCTGTACAGACCCTGCGGAACTCTCCCTACTTATCGACCGGCCGTCTCACAGACTTTAGCGTTTCACAGTGATATTCTGCGCCGGCGAAAATATGAACGACGGCAAGCAGGGATCGATCCGTGTCGTGGCGCTGGCGAGTCTCATCGGCACGACAATCGAATGGTACGACTTCTTCCTTTACGGCACCGCGGCGGCGCTTGTTCTCAACAAGCTTTTCTTTCCCACGTTCGATCCGTTGAGCGGAACGCTGGCATCACTCGCGACATACTCGGTCGGGTTTATCGCGCGTCCTTTCGGCGGGATCATCATCGGCCACTACGGAGATAAGATCGGGCGAAAGTCGATGCTCGTCCTGACGCTCGTGATCATGGGCCTCGCCACGTTCCTCATCGGATTGTTGCCGACCTATTCGAGCATCGGATTCTGGGCGCCCGTCCTGCTCGTTCTACTGCGAATGGCGCAAGGATTCGGAGTCGGCGGCGAGTGGGGCGGCGCGATCCTGATGGCCGTCGAGCACGCGCCGAAGGGCAAGCGTGGTTTTTACGGAAGCTGGCCTCAGATCGGAGTTCCAGCCGGTCTGTTGCTGGCGAACCTTGTGTACAGGCCCTTCTCGGGCATGTCGGAAGAATCGTTTCTTGCGTGGGGATGGCGAGTCCCGTTCCTGTTCAGCATTGTTCTGGTCGGCGTCGGGTTGCTGATCCGTGTGCGGATTTTGGAAACCCCGGCGTTCACGAAGATGAAGGAAACGCGAACGGAGGCGCGTCAGCCGATTCTGGAAGTGATCACGCGATATCCGAAAGAAGTCGTGCTCGCTATGGGAGCCCGCTTCGCCGAGAACGGCGCGTTTTACGTGTATACGGTGTTCCTGCTTGTTTACGCCTCGCAACGTGTGGGCATGAGTTCGAGGATCGTGCTCGAAGCGCTCATCCTGGCCTCCGCGCTGGAACTCGTCTCAATTCCGCTGTACGGGATGCTCTGCGACAGGATCGGCCGGCGGCCCGTGTATCTTTTCGGGGCGATCATGACTGCAGTGACGGCTTATCCGATTTTCAGGATGGTCGATACGGGATCACCGACGCTGGTTCGCGTGGCGCTTCTGCTCGGACTCGTTATCGGACATGCTGCAATGTACGCCCCGCAGGGAGCGTTCTTCTCGGAACTCTTCGGAACTCGCGTCCGATACAGCGGCGCGTCCCTCGGCGTGCAGCTTTCGTCTGTCCTCGCGGGCGGCCTGTCGCCTCTGATTGCCGCTTCGCTGTTGCGGTACGGCTACGGTCGAGGCGCTCTGTCGCTGTACTTGATCGGCATGGCCGTGGTCACGATCGTCTCGGTGTACGTCGCAACCGAAACGATGCATCACGACCTTGACCAGCATCACGAGTCACGGTAGATCGGGAGCCTGCAACTTGTAGGTGGGGTGCATCAGCCCGGTCGGCTTGTAAAAGACCGAGTCCACAAACTCGAATCTGAGCTGGAGGAGGATCTTCCGCGAATTCGCGTGCTCCGGATGATGTCCAGCTCTCAACATCGGAAAGCTCAATTCATCGAACGCGTGCTGGACAACAGCCCGCGCCGCCTCCAATGCATATCCGCACCCCCATTTGGATTTCACAAGATGAAACCCCAACTCATGCCCTTCGGGTGGAGTGTATGCCCACGGTCTCAGCCCACAGCAACCGACGAAGTCATCGGTTCCTTTTTCGAACACGGGCCAATACTGAATGCCGTGTTTATCCCGGCACACCATCTCGGCACGCATCTTCTCGCGGACTTTCTCATCGCTGAGCGGTCCGCCGAGAAAAGCCATGACGTCGGGATCTCCCCAGAGGCTGCGCGCCAGTTCA
>Ga0137433_1000508_pt1 | contig 20553 bp, 16 predicted proteins | sample EasRivERMZT840_2_FD_102335 | JGI IMG/M metagenome (GOLD analysis project Ga0137433, IMG submission 102335) | Soil microbial communities from meander-bound floodplain in the East River, Colorado, USA - East River MetaG ERMZT840_2 | ecosystem: Environmental > Terrestrial > Soil > Floodplain ...
CGCCGCGGTTTCTTTCCGAAATAGCTCCCTTGCCGTCTGCGGCCGGTTGTGGCAACGTGGGAAGACGCGCTCCCATTTTCCATGGAGGTCGGCTATGAACAAGCTCTCTCGTTGGATGTATCTCCCCCTCATACTCGCGGCGCTGGCGCCTCCGCCGTCTGCCGTGGCGCAAGGCGGAGGGACCGCGAGCGTCACCGGCCGCGTCGTAGACTCGGCGACGTCGCAGCCGGTTGCCGGGGCTCGTGTCTCGCTCGTCGGATCGTCGCAGGGAACGGCGACCGATCGCGACGGCCGCTACCTGCTGGCCAATCTCGCGGCGGGGCCGCACACCGTGCGCGTGCAACGCATCGGCTTCGCCCTCGCCGACGCGAACGTCACACTGGTCGACGGCGGCACAGTGACGCAGGACTTCGTACTCTCGCCGGCCGCTACCCTCCTCTCAGAAGTGGTGGTGACGGGGTACGGGACCAGCACGCGTGAAGAGATCAGTGGCGCCGTCGCGTCGGTACGCGGCGCGGATCTGCAGAATACGCCGCTCGCCGGCGTCGATGCGGCGATCCAGGGGCGTGCGGCGGGTGTGCAGGTGGTCCAAAACGCCGGCAACCCGGGCGCCGGCATCACCGTGCGTATTCGCGGCTCGGGATCGATCTCGGCCTCCAATCAGCCGCTGTATGTGATCGACGGTGTTCCCTTGATCCGCGACGACTTCTCGCAGCTCGACGTGGGTGGGCAGGACATCACCGGGGTCACCGGCCTCAATCCAGATGAAATCGAGAACATCGACATCCTGAAGGATGCGGCCTCCGCCGCGATCTACGGGTCCCGCGCATCGAACGGCGTCGTCATGATCACGACGAAGCGCGGTCGCTCCCAGCCCGCGCACGTCAGCCTCAACATGTATTACGGCGCGCAAAGCGTGCCGACCGGCAATCGCTGGGACCTGCTCAGCGGCAGCGAGTACGTCGAGTACATGAATGAAGCGGCGGAGAACGACGGGTACGGTCCGCAGTACTTCGGCGATCCGACCGATCCGACTCTGCCCAACACGGACTGGCAGGACGTCATGTTCCGGACTGCGCCGGTCACCAATATCAATGCGAGCGTCCAGGGCGGCAGCGATCGCGTGCAATACTTTGTTTCCGGGTCGCAGTTCAAGCAGGAAGGCGTCGTGTTCGGCTCAGGGTACGATCGCCAGGCGGCGCGCGTCAACGTCGACGTGAACGCGTCGGCGCGGCTGCGGCTTCGCACCTCGTTGAGCCTGAGCCGCGAGTCCCACAAGCGCGTCGAGAACGACGACACGATCAACGGCGTCGTCACGAACGCGATCGCCGGCACGCCGAACGTTCCCGTGCGGAATCTCGACGGCTCCTTCACCAGTATCGCCGACGGGCTCGCGTACTCGAATCCCCTCGCCATCGCGACGTACGACCAGGCGGAGTCGCGCGGCTACCGGGCGTTCGGCAATGTCGAAGCGGCGTACCAGGCGAGCAGCGTGCTGACGCTCAATGGGCGCGTCGGCATGGACGTGCTGAACCTGCGCGACCTGCGCTGGCTCTCTCCACTGGTGACCGGCACGTACTCGGCCGACGTGTTCGGTGAGTCGATCATCGGCAACACGACCGCGAACCGCTACGTCATCGAGGGCTTTGCGGATGTGAAGCCCCGCGTGGGGGACGCGTTGAAGCTCGGTCTCACCGGCGGGGCCAGCGTCGAGTGGAACGGCAGCGAGCTGGATTACCTCGATGGGATCGGGTTCTCAACCGACCAATTCCAGTATCCCGGCAACGCCGCCACGGTGACCGTGTACGACGGCGGCTGGACGGGACACAACCTCGTGTCCTTCTTCACCCGCGCCAACGCCACGTTAAAGGACAAGTATCTGCTCACCGCGAGCCTGCGGGCTGACGGGTCGTCGCGCTTCAGTGAGAGCAACCGCTACGGGGTGTTCCCCGCGCTGTCGCTGGGCTGGCAGCTCTCGCGTGAACCCTTCATGCAGGGGCTGTCGCGCCACGGTGATCTGAAGCTGCGCGCCAGCTACGGCGTAACCGGCAATCATGACATCGCGGACAACTTTGCACCGCTCGCCCGCTTCTCGAAGGCGAACTATGGCGGCGACCCCGGCCTGGGGCAGATCAGCTTCGGAAATCCCGATCTGCGCTGGGAGCAGACGCACGAGATGAACCTGGGCGTCGACATGCTGCTGCTGGACCAGCGGCTCACCATCGTGGGTGATTGGTACCGCAAAGAGACCCAGGATCTGTTGCTCAACCGTCCGATCAGCGCCACGAGCGGCCAGACGACGGTGCTGCAGAACATCGGCAGCATGGAGAACAAGGGCTTCGAGCTGCAGCTCGGCGCGCTGATTCTCAAGCCCAGCGGCAACGGGCTGCGCTGGAACGCGGACTTCAACATCGCGTGGAACCGCAACAAGGTGCTGTCGCTGTATCAGAATCAGCCGATCCCGGTCGGTGGCTACGATGCCGGCCGCATCGAGGTCGGTCATCCGATGGGTGCGTTCTATACGCTGCATTTCACCGGCGTCGATCCGGCCACGGGCGACGCGGTGTTCGAGGACGTCAACAACGACGGCAACATCAACGACGACGACCGCGTCTACGTGGGAAGCCCGCACCCCGACTACTGGGGTGGCCTCACCAACACGCTGACCTGGGGACGGTTCGAGCTGCGGGGATTCCTTCAGTTCGTGCAGGGCCAGGAGATCTTCAACGCGATCAGTGTGTTCGCGCTTGATGGCGGCTATTACTACGACAACAAGTTCAGCCGGGCGATGCGCCGCTGGCGGCAGCCCGGTGACCTCACCGACGAGCCGCGCGCGAGCTTCGACGGCACGTCCGGCGCGGACCTGATCTCCAGTCGCTATTTCGAGGACGGCTCGTACGTGCGTCTGCAGGACGTCACGCTGCGGTACAATCTGCCGGCGTCCATCGCCAACGTTGTGAAAATGCAGAATGCGAGCCTGTACTTCTCCGGCCGCAATCTGCACACCTGGACGAAGTACACCGGTTATTCGCCGGACGTGAACAGCGCCGGATCGAGCACCAATACGGAGCTGTCCACGGAATTCTACGCGTATCCATCGGCCCGGTCGTACATGATCGGCCTGTCGGGGGCATTCTGATGCGCGCCGCGAATCGGTGGTATACGGTGCAGTCGCTGCTGACACTGGTGCTGGCGGCGGGCTGCAGTGGTGTGCTCGACGTCCATCCGGTCAACGACGTCGATGAGAGTCAGGCCATTACGACGCCATTCGGCGCTCGCGCGGCGGTGGCAGGCCTCTACGACGGCTTGCAGGATGACTCCTATTACGGCGGCGAACTGTTCTTCTTCGGCGATTTGTCCAGCGACGACGTGGAACACACCGGTACCTTCACAACGTACCGGCAGATCGATCGGAACGACCTCACCGCCGATAATGGGTCGATCGAAGCGTTCTGGGACGCATTGTACACGACCATTGGCCGCACCAACATCGTGATCCAGAAGGTTCCGGGCGTCGTGGGATTGGATCCGGCCGAGCGTGATGTCATGCTGGGCGAGGCCCACTTCATCCGAGCCTTGACCTATCACAACCTCGTGAAGTTCTGGGGCGACACCGCTGCCGGAGGTATGGGCGTCCCAATCGTGCTGATTCCACCGGTCGACATTCCCTCGACCGGTCTGGTAACGCGCCAGACGACGGGAGAGGTCTACGCGCAGATTCTGGCCGACTTGACCGCTGCCGAGACGCTCCTCGCGGGATCATCGAGTGACGCGCATCACGCAAACCTCAACGCGGTGCACGCGCTGCGCGCCCGCGTCTTTCTGTATCAAAAGAATTGGGCAGGCGCAGAGACGGAGGCACGGGCTGTCGCCGCCGCAGGGTTTTCGTTGGACGGCCTCTACGGTCATCTCTTTACGGCCGACGGCGCCGATACGCCGGAAGACATTTTCCGGCTCAAGTTCGATGCGGTCGACTTCTGCTGGGAAGGCTATTACTACCTGTCCGACCTCGCGCAGGGGCGCCAGGAGATTTCCCCTGCGCCGGACCTGGCCCTGGCCTACGATTCGTCGTACGACGGGTCAACGCCGACAACGTACAACCCCACGGACCTGCGCGGTCAGTGGAACATCACCTTCGCGGACACGACGGACGCGGTGACGATGTACGGAGCGAAGTGGCGGACCGGGATCGGCGGCGAGGACATTCACGTATTTCGCTTCGCGGAGATCCTGCTGATTCTCGCTGAGGCCCAGGCACGGCAGAACAACCTCACCGGCGCCGACTCGACGCTCACCCTGATTCGCACGCGCGCCGGTCTCCCGGCCGCGGGGCTGGGCTCGATGTCGCAGGCCAATGCGATCGACGCGATCCTGCACGAGCGCCGGTTGGAGCTCGCGATGGAGGGCGACCGTTGGCCCGATTTGGTGCGGACGGGTCGCGTCCAGACCTTCTTGCCGACGGTCGCGCCGTTCCAAACACTGTATCCAATTCCACTCAACGAGCTGGATGTGGCCCCCGGGCTGGTGCAAAACCCGGGCTACTAAAGGCGTTTCTAGGGTTGGTGAAGGTCGGTGGAGGTGCTGGATGCACGGCACCTCCACCGATTTTTTAGCTACCTGAGGACGCAAACTCTTGCATGACGGACCCGGAATCCCCACCTTGTGGCCCGTCCACACTGAAGTCCGGATAGGCTGGGGTTGCGCCCCCTGCGCCAGGCCGGCGGGTGCTCTATGCGGTTCCGGCACACCATGTTGCTACTTGGCACCGGCATTGTACTGGTGTCTTGTGGATTTGCCGATCTTTTCCATTCCGGAAAGATCGGCGATGTCGCCATTGCATACTCCGGTCCCACCGTCGTCTCCGTTGGCGACACGGTCCCGATCTCCGTCACCGTGACGGCCGGCGGGACGCCGCTCACCGATGCGCTGCTTTGGATCACCTCGTCCGATACGAGCATCCTCGCCCTCTCGGCCCACAGCGACACGCTCTTTGCCAGGAGTAAGGGACTCGACACGCTGACCATCCGCGTGGTCACGTCGATCTTCACCGACTCGTTCCCGACGCTCTTGCAGCAGGTCCGGGTCCAACCGTGAAGTGCTTCCAGTGCGGCTCGATGGTGCCCGAAGGGACCCGCTTCTGCGGTCACTGCGGGTTGAAGATCATGGATCCCGATGCGGGGACGATGGTGCTCGAGATCGAGGAAGCCGACGCGCTGCTCGCGCGCGTCCGCCGCGTCTTCGCGGGGGAGTATGACGTCGAGCGTGAGCTGGCTCGTGGCGGCATGGCGATCGTATATCGGGCGACCGAGACCGCCCTGCAGCGGCCCATCGCGCTGAAGGTCCTGCGCCCCGACATCGGGCTGAGCGTGGCCGCGGCGGAGCGGTTCAAGCGGGAAGCACAGACCGTCGCGTCTCTCGACCACCCGAACATCATCCCGGTGTACAGGATCGGCCAGGTTGGAGGGATCTTTCACATCGCGATGAAGTTCGTTGAGGGTCGATCGCTCGATATCATTCTGGAAACCCAAGGCGCGCTGCCCGTGCCCGTGACCCTGACGGTGTTGCGGGAGGCGGCGCGCGGCCTCGCCTTCGCGAACGCACGTGGCATCGTCCATCGCGACGTGAAGGGCGGCAACATTCTGATCGATACCGACGGCCGCGTCGTGGTCTCCGATTTTGGTGTGGCTTTACGAGCCAGCGACGTCACATTGACGGCGGCGGGCACGTTGATCGGCACACCGGCGTACATGAGTCCCGAGCAGTGCTCGGGCCGTCGCGCCGGGCCCCAGAGCGACCAATACTCTCTTGCCGTCGTCGGCTTTCAGATGCTCGCCGGCTCGACGCCCTTCCACTCGGAGACGTTGGCGGGAATCATCCAGCATCACTTCTTCACGCCACCGCCCGATCTGCGCCTGGCGCGCCAAGACATCCCGGTGGCACTCGTCGAGATCATCACCCGCGCCCTCCACAAAGATGCGGATAAGCGCTTCGGATCGACCGGCGAGATGCTGGCAGCGCTCGAAGCGATTCCGTTCTCCGATGAAGATCGGCGCGCCAGCCAACGTGCGCTCCGCGACCTCGCGCGCGGGCGTGAGACGCCGCGCATCACCACCGGCTCCCTGCCTGCGTTGCCCGATATGCCCACGCTGGCGATCCCGCCCGCGTATGCGCCAAAGCCCTCGACCCGCAGAATCGCGAGTTATGCCGCCGGGGTAACGCTCGTGCTCGCAACGGCAGGCTGGCTGGTCAGCCGCAGCATGGGGGAGCCGTCGGCCGCCGTGTCGGCGGAGCCGTTGCGCGATTCCGCAGTCCTCGCGCCGCCCGTCGCGGTCCCGATGTCGCGGCCGGTCACGGTCGCGACGGGCAAACTCCGCATCCTCACCAACCCCCCGAGTGCCGAGATTCTCGTTGATGGACGGCGCGTGGGTGTGGGAGGTGTCGTGGACTTCCGCGTCCCGAGCGGCGCGCGCCGCGTCCGCGTGCAGGCGGCCGGCTACGTGCCCTGGGACACGACGATCACGGTGCGGACCGGCGTGACGCACACGCTCGGTCGCGTGATCCTCCGAGTCCCCGGCGAATGAGACGCCTGGTGGTGGCCGCCCTGTTGCTGGCGGCGCTGCCCGGGCGCGCCCACGGCCAGGACAGCACGGCGCTCGTGTTACAGCAAGCCCGTGACCTCTATGAGCGCGTCGAGCTGGAGCGCGCGCTGCCGCTCTATCGCGGCGTGCTGTCCTCCAGCTGGCGTTTCGAAGTCACACAAGCGCAGCGGGTCGAAGCCAATCTCTATCTCGGTGCTGCGCTGCTTCTCCTGGACGCGCGAGATTCGGCGCTCGTGCATTTCCGCGCGGCGCTGGAGCGCGATGCGTTCGCGGATCTCGACCCGTCTCGCTTCACACCAGCACAGCTCGAGGCGTTTCAAGCGGCGCGCCAATCCGTGTTCGCGATCGGATTGCGCCCGGTGAATGCCGTTCGGCTCGATCCGCGCGCCGGGAAGATGACGTTTGTGATTGCCACGACGCACGCCGCGGCCGTGCGCGGTGAGATCCGGCTGGCCGGTCAGGAAACGTCGTTCCCGGTGTTTGTCGGCGAGATTCAGGGCGGGGGACTGCGCGAGATCGAGTGGGATGGCGTGTTGCCGAGCGGCCAGCTCGCGCCTTCGGGCCGGTATGCGTTCGTGTTGCTGGCGCGCAGCCGGGTCGGGGCGCCGGGTGGTAGTACGCGCGTCACCGACTCGACGGCCGCGTACTTCGACGTCAAACAAGAGTATGCGGCCCTCGAAGACACCCTGGCCGATCTGAGCTCGGCCGACCTGCTTCCCGAGACGTATCGCGCCTCGCCGGCGGCCGGGGATCTCTTGAAAGGGTTGAGCGTTGCGGTGGGCGCGCTGCTCCTCGCCACCGTGGCGAGCGATCAGGATCTCGGCGGCGCGAAGGGAATGGCGACCGCGGTCGGGGCCCTCGGCGTTGCGGTCGGAGTCGCCAGCTTCGCGACGCGCGGCCGAGCTCGGCCTGAGAACGTCGCGGCAAACGAGCAGCGCCGCGCGGGGCGGTCCGCTGCCAATGCGGAGATCCGTCGTCGCAACGCCGAGCGCCTCGCGCAGACCGTGCTGCTGATCTCTCCAGCAGCCGGCAGGAGCAATTGATCGCCCGGCGTGCGGTCGTGCTGGCAGCACTCTTCCTTCTTCTCATCGGGCCGCGGCCTGCCCGGAGTCAGTCTCCCTGGCTGGTGAGCGGACGGCTCGCGCTCGTCGAAGAGCGCGTGGACGCGGGCTTCGATCTCGAGCGGTTCAGCGGCGTCGGACTGGGTCTCGAGGTTGAACGCCGCCTCGGCTCTCGATTCACGATCGGGCTAGGCGGGCAGGGGGCAACGCTGCAACCGGACGCCAGCGGCGATCTGGACCGCCGCATCGGTGAAGCGGCGTTGAACGCCCTGATGTCGATGACGCCGGCATGGGGCTTCTACGGCGGGCTGACAGTGCGCGCGATCGCCAATGACGCTGGACGGCAGCGTTGGTTGCTCGGCCGGATTGGCGCCGAGGTGCGCCCGGCCTTCACCGGCGATCGATTCCGCGCAATCGGGCGCCTCGGCGTGATCCCGATCAGCTCGGTCGATGGGCTCTCACCGTCATCGCTTGCATTCGATGGCGCGGCCGGTCTCGAGTACCAGCAGGATCGCTGGGCGCTCAAACTCGTGTACGGCCTCGAGCGCTTCGCGTTTACGTCCAGCACGGGCGCGCGGCGCGACGAGCAGTTCAGCACGCTGACGTTTCGAGGTGGAATCCGGCTTCGCTAGCAGCTCCGCTTCGGCTTGTCCGAAACCCGTCAACTCACCGATCCATGCAACCTTTCCCGCGATTGCAGCGTCTTACCCACTGAAGCCTGGAACCAATCAGTTGACTCTTGCTGGAGGTTGAAGATGCGCGGCCTGACCCTGTTGATCGCGACGATCCTGACATTCGGATACGGCTTCGCCGCCCAAGCCGCCATGACCGTTGATCGCGCGGAGACGTTCCGCCGCGTGGCTCGGGCGGTCGAGACCGGAGACCCGACGGTCGATGCCAACCATATCTGGTACGGGGGGATGCTGGCCCCCGTCACCGTCGAGGCCACGGCGCAGCCGAAATGCACCCTGACCTGACCCCGAAATGCTGGTTGTCACCCCACGCCCTGCCCGCTGTAGTCCAGGCGGGCAGTCGCGTTCAGGGGCGAAACTTGTAAGATTGAAGGAGCGTACCATCACCTAACCATGGACATCTCATTGGATCACTCCAGCCCGACCAAACGCTTCTGGCGCACGTGGCGGAAAGAAATCATCCGCGGCGGCGTGCTGTTCGGCTTGGTCCTGGGCGCCGGCCTGTTCTTCCTCAACGTCAAGCGCAACATCCACGTGCCCGAGTCGCTGGGCGCCCTGGGCTCTTTTGGCGACTTCAACTGGGGCGACGGCGAAGGGAGCGATCTCTTCGGCCGCGGCCGCACGGTCGGCGGTACCTGGGAGTATCGGGCGTATATCACACCCTCGCAGCAGGTCTGGATCCGCAATACCAACGGTCCGATCGACGTCGTGCCCGGGCGCTCCGATTCGCTTGTTGTCCGTGTGGAAAAGAGCTGGCGCAATTCCGATCCAGAGAGCGTTCAGATGGTCCCCGTGCTCAGCGAGGGCGGTGTGACGATCTGCGCGATGTGGGAAGCGCGTGAAATGCGCTGCCAGGAAGGCGGCGACTACCGGCTCAATGGCGTGAAGAAGAACGACGTTGCCGTGCGCATCGTCATCGAGCTGCCGCACAATGTGCCGGTCGACGCCTCGACGGTAAACGGCGGGCTCCAGATCAACGGCGTGAGTGCCCCGGTCGAAGCGACGACGGTCAACGGTAAGATCAGCGTGATCACGTCAACCGGTCCGGTCAACGCGACCACGGTGAACGGCAGCATCGAAGCAATCATGGAGTCCCTCAGCAGCGGCGACGTCCGGCTCACGACGGTGAACGGCTCGGTGACGGCCGGCCTGCCGCGGTCGATCAACGCCAACATTGATGCATCGACGGTGAATGGCCGCGTCGAGACCGACTTCCCGGTGAAGATCAGCGGCAAGATCAGCACGCGGCATCTGCGCGGCACGATCGGCACGGGTGGCCCGACCCTAAAGCTCGTGACCGTGAACGGCTCGATCGGTCTGCACGAGGCGGGCCTGATGGGCGAGCATCCGTCCAGGGACGGGCAGACGATCTGCGCGGAAGTGGATGGTCAAAAGCATTGCACCACCCTGACGCCCCGCCGCGGGTCGCGGGCGCCGCGGGCGCCGCGCGCGCCAGAAGCACCGCACAACCCGAACCCGAACCCGAACCCGTAATTCGTCAGCAGTTCGTTTACCCGCCGAGGTACTTTGCGACCTCGGCGGGAAATGCGCGCACATCGATCGGCTTCGTGATGTAGCCGTCGAAACCGGCCGCACTCGCCCGCGCGCGATCTTCCGGCAGTGCGTGCGCCGTGAGCGCGACCACCTTCCAGGTCCGCTCTGGCAATGTCTTCAGCTCCTCGAGCAGCGCGTACCCATCTCGGCCCGGCAGCTGAATGTCGAGCAGCACCAGGTCCGGTGTGGGCTGGTGGGTCCGTAAGACGTCGGCCAGGGTGTCGCCCGTCGCCAGTCCGATCACGCGATGCCCTTTGATCGTGAGCAGCGTGGTCAGCAGTTTGAGACTGTCCGGCTGATCTTCGACGACCACGATAGTGGCCACGGTCACCGTGCCTGTGGGAGCGTGAACCAGAAAGTGCTGCCTTTCCCCATCTCGCTCTCGACGCCGATCTCTCCGCCCTGCATTTCAACCAGACGCCGCGACAGGGCGAGCCCCAAACCGGTCCCCTCGTATTTCCGGCTGGCCGACGCGTCGAGCTGCGAGAACTCCTTGAACAGCTTGGGTTGATCCTCCGGCGCGATGCCGATGCCGGTGTCGCTCACCGCGATCTCCGCTTCGGCGTCGCCATCGACCGCTTCCGCGACGAGCGTGATGCGCCCGCCGTCGGGCGTGAACTTGATCGCGTTCGACAACAGGTTGAGCAGGATCTGGCGGACCCGGCCGCGGTCGGCGTACACCCGCAGATCCTGCGGGGGAGGCGAGACCACCAGCGCATGCCCGTGCTTCTGCACCTGCGCCTGCACGCTCCCCGCCGCTTCCGCGAGCAGCGCCGCCAGCTCCACCACCTCCGGCTTGAGCTCCATGCGGCCCGCCGCGATCCGCTGCAGGTCGAGCAGCTCGTTGATCAGCTGGAGCAGCTGCTTGCCATTGCGGGCGACGGTCTCGAGAAAATCACGCTGTTGGGCGGAGAGCGGTGGTCCCAGGTCTTCGGTGAGCAACAGATCGGTGAACCCGATGATGCTGTTCAGCGGGGTGCGCAGCTCGTGCGAGATGTTGGACAAGAATTGATCCTTGGACTTCATGGCTGCGTCCAGATCGGTATTGAGCTGCTCCAGGCGGTTGGCCGTTTGCCGCACCTCGACCGCCAGGCGCCGTGTGTTCTGATGCGCCGATGCGCGCTCGCACGCGATCGCGAGATTCGGCGCGGCCTGGTCGAGGGCAGCCCGCTCATCTTCACCGAACTGCGGGCCGGGGACGACGCCGAGCACGCCGATGAGCTTCGAGCCTGACCGCAGCGGCACGAGCACGAACCCCTGCGGCATCGCCAGGCTCATGCGCAGCTGATGGCGCACCGCCTGGACGGCTTCACCGTGATAATGAATCGACTGGGTCGCATCGCCCATGAGATCGCGCATCGTCGCGCGGGACACCGCACGGGGCTCGATCCCGCGCGACGTGGTCGCGGCCCACTCGTTGGAATCGTAGGCGGGCTGGTACAGCACGATCCCCGGCGCGCGGGTCGCGGCGGAGATGATGCCGAGCGCCTGCGCGATGCCGCTGCCGGCTTCATCGGCCGAGGTGTTCAGCGCCGCGAGCAGCTGCCCCAGGTACGCCTGCAGCTCCTCGCGCCAGGCCAGCTTGCGCGCCATCTGATTGATGCCCCGCGCAATGGTGCCGAATTCTCCGGGTTGGTCCTCCGGCAAGGGCTCGAGGAACTGCCCTTCGGCGACCCGCTGCAATGCCTGGGCGATCCGGAAAAACGGGGGCGCGAGCCGGCGGCGGTTGTACCAGAAGCCCAGCGCAAGCACGGCGAGCATCGCGGCAAACAGGACGCTGGCGGCGAGCGCTGCCTGCAGCGCATCGTCGCCCGCGTCGGCCGCCAATTCCGCGGCGGCCGTCGCTTCCGTCGCGACGAGCGGTGAGGGTTGGACGCGTTGGATGCGCTCCAGATGCTGCGCCAGCTCGACCATGGCCGTCTGGGTCGCGCGAGCGCTCCGCCACGTGGCGACCTGCGTGATCAGGCCGACCAGTGCGACCGCGATGAAAGTCGCGGCGAAGAGGCGCGTGATGCTCGGCGCGCGAGTGCCGGCGGGGGGGGGCATGGCGGCGTGAAATAACTATGACGACGTCAGACAGTTACACAAGAGGAAACGGCTTCGCTTCCGGCAGCACGGGCGGATTCCGCTAGGTTTGTGCAGCGTGAAACCGACCCATCTCGGGATCATCGGCCTGGGCGCGATCGGCGGCTCGCTGGCGCGACAAGGCAAGCTGGCGGGGGTGCCGACGATCATCGGCTGGTCGCCGGAGCCCGCCGAACGCGCGTTGGCGGCGCAGCAGGGCGCGCTCGACGACGCGCCCGCACGCGCCACCGATGTCGCCCGCGTGGCCGATCTGCTGATCCTCGCGGCGCCGCCGGCCGCCAACCTCGCGCAACTGGATGCCATCGTGCCGCACCTCAAACCCGGCGCGCTCGTGACCGATGTCGGATCGGTGAAGCGCGGCATCGTGGCCCGCGCGGAAATTCTGGGGATCGGCTCGCGCTTTGCGGGGAGCCATCCGCTCGCGGGGACGCATCGGCGCGGATTCGAGGCGTCGCGCGCCGATCTGTTTCGCGGCGCGGTCGTCTATGTGACACCGTGCAGCGACGGCGCCGATGCGGCGCGGGAGATCGCGCATTTCTGGAAAGACGTGCTCGAGGCGGAGCCCGTGGTGCTGGCAGCCGCGCGCCACGATGCGCAGCTCGCAGCGACGAGCCACGTGCCGCAGGTCGTCGCATCGCTGTTGGGGGATTTTCTGGCCCGCCACGCACCGCCGGGATCGTCGTTTGGGACGGGGGCGGCGGACACGACACGCCTGGCGGCGAGTGACCCCGTGCTGTGGACGGAGATCCTGCTCATGAACCGCGACGAGATTCTTCCGGCGCTGCGCGCGTTGGAGGAATCGCTCGGCACGGTGGAGCGCGCCCTGGAAGTGGGAGACGCGGCGACGCTCACCGACTGGCTCACGCGGGCCGCCATCTGGAGGCAGCGTCTTGGTTAGCGGCGTCGTCCGGCCGCCGGGCGATAAGAGCATATCGCATCGGGTTCTGATGCTCGCCGCGCTGGCGAAAGGGAAGAGCGAGCTCCGTGGCTTGCTGACGGGCGAAGACGTCAAGAGCAGCGCGCGCGTGCTGCGCCAGCTCGGCGCGGAGATTGCGAGGATTCAGGAGTCGGGAGTCAGGATTTCGGGCTCCCGACTCCAGGCTCCCGACTCCCGATTGAATTGCGGCAATTCAGGTACGACGGCGCGGTTGATGCTCGGCATTCTCGCCGGGCAAAAGTTCTCAGCGACGCTCACCGGCGATGCCTCGCTTCGGCGTCGCCCGATGCGGCGCGTGACCGAACCGCTCAAACAGATGGGCGCCGATATAAAGGAACAGGGCGACGGGCTCCCGCTCACGATTCACGGCGGGAAACTGCGCGGGCTTGCCTATTCGAGTCCCGTCGCGAGCGCGCAAGTGAAGAGCGCGATCCTGTTCGCGGGACTGACCGGAAACGTGCCCGTGACAATCCGCGAGCCATACCGCTCGCGCGATCACACCGAACGCCTATTCGCGCATCTGGGACTCGGGATTCACGAGCGTGAAGGAGCCATCAACTATCAGCCGTCTGCTGTCAGCATTCCCGGGTTCAAGGTCGCGGTGCCCGGCGATGTTTCGTCCGCCGCCTTTCTCGCCGCGGCCGCGGTGCTGGCTGACAGTGGTGAGCTTCTCATTGAGAACGTGGGCGTGAACCCCACGCGCACGGGATTCCTGGTCGTGCTCGAGCGGATGGGGGCGCATGTGCACCGCGTGAATCTCCGCGACGAGGGCGGCGAGCCGGTCGCGGATCTGGTCGCCCGACCGGAGAGCCTGCGGGGCACCGAGGTCACGGCGGCCGAAATTCCAACGCTGGTGGACGAGGTCCCGATTCTCGCCGTGCTGGCGAGCCGAGCGCGCGGTGAGACCGTGTTCCGGGAAGTGGGTGAGCTGCGCGTCAAAGAGAGCAACCGGCTCGAGCTCGTGGCCGCTAATCTACGTGCGGTGGGTGTGAAGGCCGAGGTGCAGGGCAACGATCTCCACGTCGAAGGCACCGCGAAGCCGCCGCGTGGGAAAGTGGAAACCGCGAAGGATCATCGCCTCGCCATGGCGTTCTCGGTGCTCGGGACCGTGCGCGGCGCCGATCTGCGGTTATCCGAGACCAAGTCGATCGCGATCAGCTATCCCGGCTTTCTGCGAGATCTGCGGCAATGCTTCGCGTAATCGCGATCGATGGGCCCGCGGCGTCGGGCAAGAGCTCGACCGCGGGGCTCGTGGCGCAGAGCCTCGGGTGGGCGCACCTCGACTCGGGGGCCCTGTACCGGGCACTGACGCTCGCCACCATCGACAACCTGGGGGAAGAGCCTGCCCTGAGCGCAGCGAAGGGCGGCCGCCGCCAGGGCGAGGAATGGCCGTCGCAACAGATCCTGGATCTCGCGGAACGGCTGCCGGTGCGGCTGGTGCTCGCCGGCTCGACATTTCGGCCAGAGGTGGCCGGCGCGGATGTCGAAGAGGCGATCCGCGGTGAGCGGGTCACGCGCTACGTCTCCGTAGTCGCCGCGATTCCGGAGGTACGAACCTGGGTCAACACCCAGCAGAGACGGGCGGTCGAGGGCGGACCCGGGCAGGGGGTTGTCGTGGACGGTCGGGATATCGGCACCGTCGTATTTCCCGAGGCTCCACTGAAGATCTTTTTGACGGCGACGCCGCACGAGCGGGCCCGGCGGCGGCTGTTTCAGCGCGGCCAGCACGTGGACGTGGAGCTGGTCCGGCGCGAAAGCCAGGCGCTGGCGGCCCGGGACGCGGCCGACTCCAACCGCCGGATCGCGCCCCTCAAGCCGGCCCCGGACGCGGTTTTGCTCGATACCACCGCGCTGACGCTGGAAGCGCAGGTAGCGCACGTAGTTGAACTGGCGCGGCAGCGCTTCCCTACGTAGGTTTCCGCCCGTAATCAGACAGGCTGAAGCCTGTGCTCGGCACCACTGTCCTGAAAGGACAATGCGCGACGAGAAATCCAAAAACTCACAACCGAACCGGTGTACCGAATGCTCGTTGAAGCACGTGACGTAGAAGATTTCGAAGAAGACGTACCCGTCCGCAAAGCCCCCAAGTCGCAACTACGCGTCCGCGCCGGCCTCGACGAGGAATACTCCTCGGACGAGATCGCCAAGATGACCGAGCTGTACGAGGGGACGCTCTCCAATATCGAAGAAGGCGAGATCGTCAAGTCGAAAGTGCTGCGTGTGACCGACACCGCCGTCATTCTCGACGTCGGCTTCAAGTCGGAAGGCGCGGTAGCGATCGACGAGTTCAAGGATCCCAAGAGCCTCAAGGAAGGTGACGAGATCGAGGTCTTCCTCGAACACCTCGAGGACCAGGAAGGCGCCGTCGTGCTTTCGAAGAAGAAAGCCGACTTCATGCGTGTCTGGGAGCGGATCCGCGAGGCGCACGAGAAGGATGAAGGCGTCACCGGTACGCTGGTGAAGAAGATCAAGGGCGGCGTGGTCGTGGACCTCATGGGCGTGGATGCGTTCCTGCCCGGCAGCCAGATCGCGCTGCGCCGCGTCCCGAACATCGACGAGCTGCTCGGTCAGAGCTTCGAGTTCAAGATCATCAAGCTGAACAAGCGGCGCCGTAACATCGTCGTATCGCGCCGCGTGCTGCTCGAGGCGGAGCGCAAGACGAAGCGCGACGTCCTCATGAAGGAGCTGTCGGTCAATCAGGTGCGGAAGGGCGTCGTCAAGAACATCACCGACTTCGGCGCGTTCATCGATCTCGGCGGCGTCGACGGCCTGCTGCACATCACCGACATGAGCTACGGCCGCGTGTCGCACCCGAGCGAAATGGTGCAGATCGGCCAGGAGCTCGAGGTCAAAGTCCTCGACATCGATTGGGAGCGCGAGCGCATTTCCCTCGGCCTGAAACAGCTGCAACCGTATCCGTGGCAGAACGTGGCCGCGAAGTATCCGGTTGGAACGCGCGTGCAGGGCAAGGTCGTCTCGATTACCAACTACGGCGCGTTCGTCGAGCTCGAGCCCGGCATCGAAGGCCTGGTGCACATCTCCGAGATGAGCTGGACGCGCAACGTCCGCCATCCGTCCAAGCTCGTGTCGATCGGCGAATCGATCGAAGCGGTCGTGCTCAAGGTCGACGAGACCGAAGAGAAGGTGTCGCTCGGCATGAAGCAGACGGAGCAGGACCCGTGGATGGCGCTGCCGCAGAAGTATCCGGTCGGCACGCGGCTGCGCGGCAAGGTGCGCAATCTCACCTCGTTCGGCGCGTTCGTCGAAATCGAGCCGGGGATCGACGGCCTGATCCACATCTCCGACATGTCGTGGACCAAGCGCGTGCAGCATCCGTCCGAAGTCGTGAAGAAGGGCGACGAGGTGGACGTGCTGATTCTGAACGTCGATGCCGAGAACAAGCGGATCTCACTCGGTCTGAAACAGGCACAGGAAGATCCGTGGCTCCGCATCGGTGAGACCTATCCGGTCGGCACCGAGCTCCGCGGCCGCGTGATGCGGCTGATGGACAAGGGCGTGGTCGTCGATCTGGGCAGCGACATCGAGGGGTTCGTGCCGATGTCGCAGCTGGGCATCCCGGACATTCAGCAGCCCGGCGACGCGGTGAAAGAAGGACAGGCGGTCGAGCTGAAGGTGCTCGAGGTCGATCCGATTCATCACCGGATCGTGCTGGCGGCGACAGGATTCCCGAAGGATGACGTCGGCGCGCCACCGCTGCAGCCGCCGGTCCCGACGCCTGCCGAGACAGGCGAGGACATGCAAAAGCTGGACGCGTAGACGCACCGCGGTGAACAGGCTCGAGGGGACAGGATATCCTGTCCCCTTTTCATTTACGGGCCTACATTCTCCGAACCATGACCATGCGCGACAAGCTGGAACTCCTGCAGCAAAAGCGTTCGGAGTCGGAGCAGGGCGGCGGCACCGACCGCATCGAGACTCAACACAAGAAAGGGAAGATGACGGCGCGCGAGCGCCTCGACGTGCTGCTCGATCCCGGTTCGTTCGTCGAGCTCGATCGCTTCGTCACGCATCGCGCCACGGACTTCGGCCTCGCCGACCAGAAGGTGCTCGGCGACGGCGTCGTGACGGGGTGGGGGCGGGTCGAGGGCCGGCTCGTGTACGTGTTCTCACAGGACTTCACGGTCTTCGGCGGCGCGCTGTCGGAAGCGCACGCCGAGAAGATCTGCAAGGTCATGGATCTCGCCGTGCAGAATGGCGCGCCAATCGTGGGCCTCAACGACTCGGGCGGCGCACGCATCCAGGAAGGTGTCGCCTCGCTCGGCGGCTACGCCGACATCTTTCTGCGCAACACCCTGGCATCGGGGGTCGTCCCCCAGATCAGCGCCGTGCTCGGCCCGTGCGCGGGCGGCGCGGTGTACAGTCCCGCGATCACCGACTTCATCTTTATGGTGCGCGGCATCTCGTACATGTTCGTGACCGGCCCCAACGTCGTGAAGACGGTCACGCACGAGGAAGTCGATTTCGAGAAGCTCGGCGGCGCCGACGTGCACGGCGCAACCTCAGGCATCGCCCACTTCGTCCACAACTCCGAGCTCGAGTCCCTGACAGCGATTCGCACACTGCTCGGCTTCCTCCCCGGCAACAATGTGGACTCTCCTCCGGTCCGGCAGACCGACGACCCGAGCGACCGGCGGGAGGAGGCGCTGCTGGAGGTTGTTCCCGACGAGCCCACCAAGCCCTACGACATGCACGACGTGCTGAAGCAGACAATCGACAACGGCAAATTCCTCGAGGTCCAGCCCGACTACGGCAACAATCTGATCGTCGGGTTCGCGCGGCTCGCGGGCCGGCCCGTTGGGATCGTCGCCAATCAGCCCGCAGCGCTCGCCGGCGTGCTCGACATCGCCGCGTCCCTGAAGGGCGCGCGCTTCATCCGGTTCTGCGACGCCTTCAACGTCCCGCTCGTGACGTTTGAGGATGTGCCCGGGTTCCTTCCCGGCGTCGCGCAGGAGCACGGGGGCATCATCAAGCATGGCGCGAAGCTGCTCTACGCCTACTGCGAGGCGACCGTCCCCAAGCTGACGGTGATCACACGCAAGGCGTACGGCGGCGCGTACGACGTCATGAGCTCCAGGCACATCCGCGGCGATTACAACGTGGCCTGGCCCACGGCCGAGATCGCGGTGATGGGGCCCAAAGGAGCCGTCGAGATCCTCTATAAAGGAGAGGCGAGCGAGGAGCGGACCAACGAGTATCGGGAAAAGTTCGCCCACCCCTACGAGGCCGCCGCCCGCGGCTATCTGGACGACATCATCGACCCGCGCGACACGCGGCCACGATTGATCGAAGCGCTGTTGACGCTCGAGACCAAGCGCGCCAAGAATCCGCCCAAGAAGCATGGCAATATTCCTCTATAAGGCGGCGCTGGGACTGCTGTTGGTCCAGGTGCCGAGTCCCGCGCCACCGGACTCGCTGCGGGCGGAGCTGTGGGCGCGCGTGACCACCGACTCGACCGACGGTCCGGCATGGCTCGAGCTGGGGCGGCTCTATCTGCGCCGCGGCGCCGAGTACCACACTCATCGCCAGGCGGTCGCCGTCGACACGGTCGCGGCGCACGGCACGCTCGACACCGCGGAGCTGGCGTTCGATCGCGCGATTCGCTGGAGCCCCGGCACACGCACGGCCGATTCGGCGCGCGTGTTCCGTGTCTATACCGTGGGCGAGCGCGCGTACGTCGACTGGGAGACCGACGGCGCTGCGGCCGCCACGTTGACCTGGCACACCCTTCCCGAAGGGCTGCGGCTGCCGTCCGTCCTCGAGGAGCTCGGAGAGAACCTGCTGCGCGCCTGCCCGCATCAGGGCCTCTTGCTCACCGCGGGTGAGACCGATACCCAGGCCGCGTGGTACCTGAGGTTCGGCCGCGGGCTCCGCCCCGACCTCATCGTCGTACCGCTCGAGCGTTGGCGCGGCGACAGTGTGCTGCGCAATCGCATATTGCGGGAACTGAAGGCGCGCGATGCGTCGCTCCGGACGCTCTCGCAGACGCGCGCGGTGTGCGCGAGTATGGGGTTCGAAAAAGCGCCCGAGCTGCGCCCCTCGCTAAAATGGAACAAGCGCCCGCTCGTGTGGGTGACCGGGAAGGAATCCAGAACTGACCGCGTGCCGGCGCGTGATTTCGTGTTCGCGGCGTTGCGGCTTGCGATCGACGAGCACGAGACCTGGACGACACCGGCCCTGACGCTGTACCGGCGCGCGGCCGACCAAGTTGGAGACCTGTGCGAGGCGTTCGAAACGTTTGGAGTTGAAGAAGAGGTCGGGTGTCGCTGAAGCGCGTGCTGGTCGCGAACCGCGGCGAGATCGCGGTTCGGGTGATCCGCGCGTGCCACGAAGAGAGCCTCGAAGCGGTTGCGGTCTACTCTGAGCCTGACCGTCTCGCTCCGCACGTCCGCAACGCCGACGCGGCCGTCCTGCTCGGCCCCGCGCCGTCCAGCGAGTCCTATCTCAACATCAAGAAGCTGATCGCGGCCGCCAGGGACACGGGCTGCCAGGCGATCCATCCGGGCTATGGTTTCCTCTCCGAGCGTGCCCCATTTGCCGACGCCTGCGTCGAGAACGGGCTCATCTTCGTCGGTCCGCCGGCAAGCGCGATCCGCGCCATGGGCGACAAAACCGAAGCTCGGCGCCGGATGCGGGCTGCTGGAGTGCCGGTCGTTCCGGGCACGGCGGCGCCCCTGCGCGACCCGGCGGAAGCGAAGCGGGAGGCCAAGCGCCTGGGCTACCCGGTGATGCTCAAAGCCGTGGCGGGGGGCGGTGGCAAGGGCATGCGGCTGGTGGCCGGGGATGCGGAGATCGAGAACGCCTTCCACGCCGCCAAGCGTGAAGCGCAAAAGGCGTTTGGCGACGGCGGCGTGTACGTGGAGAAATACCTCGAGCGGCCGCGGCACATCGAGATTCAGGTCCTCGCCGATCATCGCGGGCGGGTCGTCGCGCTGGGCGAGCGTGAATGCAGCATCCAGCGGCGCCATCAAAAGCTGATCGAAGAGGCACCGTCGGTCGCCGTGTCACCGGCGCTCCGGCGCCGGCTGTCCGAAGCGGCCACCGCCGCGGCTGGTGCCGTGGGATACGTGGGGGCGGGGACGATCGAATTCCTGCTCGCCTCTTCGGGCGAGTTCTATTTCCTCGAGATGAACACGCGCATCCAGGTCGAGCATCCCGTCACGGAACTGGTCTACGGCGTCGACCTCGTGCGCGAGCAGCTCCGAATCGCGGGCGGCCAAGCCATGCGGGTGCATGGCGCGACCGGACCCGGCGGGCAGCTGCATCCGCGCGGGCACGCGATCGAATGCCGGATCACGGCGGAGGATCCGTTCAACGATTTTCTGCCGGCGACAGGCGTGCTCCAATACCTGCGCGTACCCGGGGGACCCGGGATCCGCTGGGATTCGGGCGTCGAAGCTGGAAACGACGTGACGCTGTTCTACGACCCATTGCTCGCCAAGCTGATCGCCTGGGGCGAGACACGCGAAGTCGCGATTCAGCGCATGCGACGCGCGCTGGGCGAGCTGGTGATCGTGGGACTGCCCACGAGCCAACCGTTCCATCTCCGCGTTATGGACGACGCGGCGTTCATCAAGGGCGATATCGACATCACCTACCTCGAGCGC
>Ga0137433_1000509_pt1 | contig 20509 bp, 24 predicted proteins | sample EasRivERMZT840_2_FD_102335 | JGI IMG/M metagenome (GOLD analysis project Ga0137433, IMG submission 102335) | Soil microbial communities from meander-bound floodplain in the East River, Colorado, USA - East River MetaG ERMZT840_2 | ecosystem: Environmental > Terrestrial > Soil > Floodplain ...
CAAGAGGCCATTCGCCCAAGGGTAATCTCTGTGCGGTCCCGACGGGAAGAACGTCAAGAGCCACAACACCATGAAGACAACAAAAAGGATCTGAATGATCATAGCACCGCTCCCCTGTTCACGCGCCGAGATGAGCGCCCCACGCGACCCCGCGCGGATGTTAATCGGCGGCCATGCGACGAGCGGCGGCGGCCCGTGCACGGTGATGGTGAGCCAGAGGTTCAGCGGGCTCCGTCTCCGGTTCCTCGCGCGGCGCCTTCGGTCCCGGCACGATCTCGATCGGCACCGCGGGCGGCGTGCCGAGCTCGTCAGCGCGCAGCACGTCCCAATCGTAGGCAGCAGCCGCCAACGACGCGACGCGCACCCGCAGCCCGTGCAGGATGCTGCCCTCGATGATCGTGAGCTCGACGCCGAGCACTTCGAATGTTTCGTTGATGCCGAGCTCGGGCAGGTTCACGAACACGAAACGCTCGCCCATCACGGGCAAGGCCCGCAGATTACATAGCAAGCTGCCCACCCAGCGCGGGTTGGCGCGGGCTGCCGCGAGCTTTAAGAGCCGCCGCGCTTGCCCGTGGCTCGGCGCACAGAACAGGTCCACATCCGTCGTGAACTCGCCGCGGTCGGCAACGTCGGCCGCGTCCACCCACGGGTCGGCATCCGTCTCGAGGTAGTCGTGATCCGGCGAGGTGTAGCGAGCGCGGATCGTGTTGGCGGTCGAGAGGATGTCGCGGCCGCGGCCGAACTCGGTGAACCCGAGGATCGCGTTGCTGTCGATCGTGAAGGTCGGCGTCACCCACTTGCCGACCTTCAGCGACAGGCCGCGGTTCGGCGTGGGAAACAGACTACCGTCGCAGGCGGCCAGAAACCGCGCCAGCACATCGGCCGGCCGCTCGTCGAAACGATAGCTATTCCAAATCCTGTAGCGCGCCTCACCACCGACATCTTCGTAGCAGACGGCTATCGCGGTTTCCCAATCGGCTGCGGCGTTCGTGATCCAGCTTGGATCGAGCTTCAGCCCATCCGCGTGCGTCAGGTAATCGAGGACGATTCTGGCTGCGTTGTCAGACCACGACGGCGCAGTGAGCGCGCCGCCGGAAACCGCCGGCACCTTGGCGCCGCGAAGCACCTGGCGATAAAGCGTATTGCCGTAATTGGGCCAGATGTCGCCCATGTCCTCGCTGGGCACTTGATGCATCACGAGGAAGGCCGAGGGGATGCCCTTGCCGAGATGCGCGCCGGTCCACAGCGTCGGGTAGGTGGCGGCGAGCGCGCTATAGAAGGTGCCGGCATCTGTCCCGAGGCCAAACTCGATGAATGCCTTCGATGCGCCCAAGGGCGCATAGGGTGCGCTGGTGACCGCGCTGCCCGAGAGAGTCAGAAGATTGTCATCGAGCCAGTGTTCCTCGACGGCATCGATCTCGCCCGAACCCATCGCGAACACGCGCCCCAGCGCGCCGCCCGAGGTGTTGGCGAACACGATGGTCCCGCCGGTTTTCACCCGCCCGTAATGCCTGATGCGCGGCCCGGCGGCCTGCTTGATGTTGACCTGGCCGTCCGCCGGTTTCGGCTGCGAAGGTTTCGATGAAAACAGCGTCTGCGCCAGCATCGAAATACCGAGGCCGACAGCAATCACGATAACTTGCGCCAGGATCGGCGCTGTTGCCACGCCAACACCGATGGCGATCAGCGCGGGCGCAATGGCGACGGCCATCTAAACCCGCCAGGCGGCGAGCAGCCGCACCCGCTCCGCCGGCACCGAGGCCAGCCCGTCGTCGAGCCGCATGACCCAGCCGCGTGGCGTGCGGATGGCGCATATCGCGAGGTTCGCGCCGAGCTTCACGACGGCGACATCCCCGGGCTGCGGATCACGGGTCATCGGCAGGCCGAGGCAGCGCAATGCCTGTCCGGCGGCGCGTATGAGGCCGCCACGCCCGCCCTTATCGATGAGGCAGGCATTGGCGTCGCCTGCGTAGCCGCGGCAATCGGCAATTGGATCGACGCCGCGGCGCAGCCGCACCCAGTCAGCTGCCAGCGTGACGCAATCGGCCGCGCCGAGCTCAAAGCCGCGGCCCGCTTCGGCGCGCAAGAACGCCGGCAGGTCCGTCACTTCCAATAGACCCATCCGCTGCCGATATGGCGGAAGGCGAGCGCGGCACCCGGCCCGTAGGCATTGGTCGGCCCTCCAGGCACCGTGACACCCGCGCTATCCTGTATCGTCAGCGCCGTCACCGGGTTGGCAAAGCCGATCTCGACAAGATGACCCGAGAGTGCGCCGGCCGGCAGCCTGATGGTTAGCGCCGCCAGCACGGCGGGGTTGTTGACATAAAGCGGCCGCAGGTCAGCGAGCGTCAGCGTCGCGCCCGAGGCCGGCGCCACGATGTTGACCGGCACCCGCGGCGGCTCCAGCGAGGCCGTGATGTCGCTGACGTCGATCGTGATCGCGTCGGTGGTATGCGCATCGCCGAACAGGTCGACATAGGGGCGGAAGTAGATGGTGCCCGGCGGCGCGGTGTGGTCGAGCGCCACAGTGGCCGGCGGCGCGATGCCGATGCGGACGGTGCGCTGCACCACCCCATCGGCAACGACCAGCGCGATGTTATCAATGACCGCGGAGCCGTTCACGGCTTTGGCGTTGGTCAGCCAGGCAACGCCGAGACTGGCGCTGTCGTTGAGCGGGTCAGCCGGGTTGACCTGGCGCTGCACCCGCCATCGCACTTCGTAGACCCGGCCCGATTCGAGCGGATAGGCGGCAACGGGTGCCACCGTCTGCGGGTCACTCGCGGTCGCGGCGGTCACGCGCACGACGCTGCCGGCGGCCGAGACGGCAACCCATGCCGGGTCAATCGGCACGACAGCATCGGCCGGGCCGGTCTTGGTTTGTCCGTACAGCCCGACTGCATCGCCGGGGCGATGTGGCACCGTGGCGGCTTCGGCGTCAGCGAGTGCCTGGGTCGCGTCTTCCTGCGCGGCCACGGCCGTAGCTTGCGCTGCATCGGCATCGGCCTGCGCCGCCGCGGCGGCCGCCGTGGCAGTGTCAACTGCGGCATCGAGCACTAATCCGGCGGCATCCACATAGGCGGTCGTCGCAAGCTGAGCGCTGTTGGTGAGCGGCGCTGCGGTCGGCGCGGTCGGGACGCCGGTCAGCGGCGGGCTGGCGAGCGGTGCCTTAAGGTTGAGCGCGGTTTGCGTGGCGCTACTGACCGGCAGATCGGCAGGCGCCAGATTGGCGACATTGCCGAGTCCGACATCCACCTTGTCCACGGCGTGCGGATTGCTGGTGTTCGCCTGGTGCGCATCGATGTCAGACTGTGCGGCAACAGCGGCAGCCGCGGCCACATTGATTGCCGCCTGTTGCGCGGTGCTGACGGGCTTCGCCAGATCGGCGGTGTTGTCGACGCTGCCGAGCCCGACATCAGCCTTGGTGACTTGGTGCGGGTTATCGAGATCGGCGAGATGCGCGGCAATCAGGTCGTCGCTGGTGTCGCCGGCATCGAATGCGTTGAGCGCCGCCTGCACGAACTGAGTCGTCGCAAGCTGGCTCGTGACCGTGCCCAGAACGGCTGTCGGGGCCGTGGGCAGACCCAAAAGAGCCGGGCTGTCCAGTGGCGCCTTCAGCGCGAGAGCAGCACCCTGCGCCGTCGAGATCGGCTTGTCGGCATCGCTGGTGTTGTCGGCGTTGCCGAGCCCAACCTGCTCGGCGGTGACGGCGTGCGGGTTGGCGATGTCGAGCAGGTGCTCGTCGATATCGGCCCGTGCGATCGCATCGAAGGCCGAGGCGTAAATCTTGATCGTGCGCGTCGAAAGGTTCAGCGCGGCGTTGCGATTGCTCATGTGTAGAGCCCTTCGAGCACATTGACCGGCACGGCGCATTCGGTGTCGGTGTCGAGCGCGAGGAACAGCTTGCACAGTTGCCCGAGCGGCATTGCTTCGGTCTGCGCCGCGGTCAGCGACAGCTTCGCGACGCCGCCCGGCGCATCGACGACCTCGACCGTCACCGGCTGCACGCCGAGTATCCAGCGGATTTCGCCCGAGACGGTCTTGCCGGTGAGATCGGTCGGCGTCGTCTCGGCAGTGTCTTCCCAGAAATGCGCATACCACTCCCACGGCTCGTCGCCGCGGACGAGCGGGATGGCGCCGTCGAGAAGCTCGATGTCGGATGACATTACCCGCCTGCCCGTGCCGTACAGCGATAATTGAGCTTGTTACCGCTGGCGGCGGTCTGCGTGACGCCGATGGCGAGGTAGTTCACGGTGTATTGCATTACCGGCAGGTTTGATTGCCACGTCACGGTGCAGTAGGGCGGCGCCGCCGCGCCCGCCGGGCCGCCGTACTGGTTGGCGAAGGTGATGATGCATGTGGTCGGGTTGCCGCTGCCGAGCGTGACCTCGCCCGCCCGGTCATCGCCCGAGATCGTTGGGCTGGTGCCGCACGCGGTCAGCGCGGGCGGCGCGGTGTTCCCGCCGCGCTCGTGCCCGAAACGGTCGATGCCCCAGAGGTTCACCAGCGTTGCCGCGGCATCGGCATTGCCGGGAGCCGCGGTGCCGGTAAAGCCGAACGCTCCGGTCGTGCTGTCGAGGCTTAGCAACCCTCCATAATTGGCCGCCGAGCCCTTGCCGAAAGCAAAGGTGCCGCCGCCCGTCCAACGAAGATTGAAGCCGATTCCCGGCGGGGCGTATTGCAGGTACACCGGCAAGTTCGGCCCGAACTTGGCGGATACGGCGAAATTGCTGCGGTTCGGCCGGTCGATGTCGAACACCGCGCCGGTAGGCCCCGGCGAAGTCTTGTAGGACATGCCGTTGTGATCGAAGAAGCCGGCGCCGGGACGGTTATCGAAATGCACGCCGTCATCGGCGATGTAGCCAAGGTTGGCGCCGCCCGCCACCACGGGGACCGGTGAGCCCGAGCCGCGGCCGTTCTGTGAGATGAAGTTATCGAAACTCGGCAAAGCCGCGGTGATCGTGCCGCTCGCCGCGGTCTGCGCTTGGTCTACCGTGTAGGTGCCGGTGCCGCCGGTCCCGGTGCCCAGCGCGGCGATCCGCACGGGGAAAGAAATGGCTGGGCCGTACAGCAGATACCCGACCTTCAGCGTTCCCGAGGAAACAGCGCTCACGGTCAGCGTCGTCCCGCTGATCGATCCGGTGCCGGTGGCAAACACCGTCTCGGTCGCCCGGGGTGCGCTGCCGGGGTTGGCGTTGAGCCCGAAATATCCCTCGAAGATGTTTTCGCGGCATTCGGAGAGATTGTAGGGCGCGGTTGCAGAGGACGCGCCGCGCAATTCGATGCTCATGCCGGTGCCGCCGAGGATCGGCTGCCCCCAGCTTGAACGAACCCAGTTCGTGTCGGCGTTGATGCACTTCCACCCAACGCCGTTCTGATATTGCACGATCACATTGTCGAAGACGTTCTGAAATGTGTCGTTCGTCTCGGTGCCGTTCCAGACGATGCCGTCCGAGGCGGCTGCGCCGGGACTGTCGAGGGTGATCTGAATATCCTCGAAGCGGCTGCGCGCCGAGCCGTTGGTGTTAACCGCGGATGGTGCCAGGTCGATTGCCGCCGCTGTCGAGTTGTGCAGGAACAGGTCGCGAAATTGCTGGCTCTGGTTGCTGCGGCCGACGAGCAGCTTTCCGGCAGACGACGCGCCTTCGAGGCACAGCCCGGTCATGCCGCCGCCGACCGTGAGCCCCGTGGCGTCGTCGCCGAACGCGACCATCGTGCCGCCGGCCGCGCCGGTCCATTTCAGTTGCGTCTTGCAGTTGCCGAAGTTGCCGGGGCCGCCGGCACCGCGCAGCAGCACTGCGGGGCTGCCTGCCTGGGTAATGGTGGCGGCAATGCCGATGTTGCCGGCCGGCAGCACCACGACGCCGCCGCCGGTTTTGAACGAGGTAGTCGGGTCGGTGCCGACGGTGGCCTTGGCTGCGGCAATCGCCGCATTGATGCAGGGCGTATTGTCGCCGGTTCCATCCGGCGCCCACAAGCAGTTGCCGTATTGCTTCGCATAGACGACGCCGCTATCGCCTTGCAGGTTTGTGATTGCCTCCGGCAATTTCGCGTTCGATGCGTCCGGGTACATGTCGGCGCGGGCTGAAGTCGCGGCCAGCAATAAAAGCCAGGCAATAAGGAAGTGGCCCATTAAAAGCCCCAAAATGCTTTTTGGTTGGCGGTCAGCGCTGCGCGTTCGGCCGCCGACAATGCGGTGCTGTTCCATTGAATGCTTTCGACGAAGCTGCACGCGGTGCCCGAGGCGGCCCCCATCGCGGGGTAAAATGTGCCGCCCGACGTCGCCGCCGTTACCGTGCCGGCCTGCTCGGCGCTGTCCACCCGCAGCACTGAGGCCGCGCCGTTTACGACGCCCACGCCCGCGTGCCACGCCCCATCTGCCGCCGCCAGACCAATGCTTCCCGTGCCGGCAAGCTGCCAGGTGTTCGCGGCGGTGGGTGCCCACAGGAAAGTGCTGGTGACGGCCATCTGGCAAGCGCCGGAGCCGCTCTGGCGCTTTGCTACCATTGACAATGATTGGATCGCGGTCGGCACGAAGCCCGCTACTTGGAGAAACCGGAAATCGGCCGTGCCCATGTTCATGCACGCCGTCAAATTGAGACAACCGAACTGGAGCGGCGGGCGATTGGCCGCAGCAGCCGGGGCTGCGTTGCGCCCATTGCCGGATTGGTCGTACCAAAGCACGACGGTGCAGGTCGTCGCCGCGCAGTAAGCCGCTGCCGCCGCTTCATCCCACGGTGCCCCGAGGCCGGGCACGAACCCGAGAAAGTTAATGTCTGTCTCGGCACTATCCGATGCTCGACGAATGCGAGCCGCCGGGCCGGTGTAGTTGCTCCTCAGCTTGCGAAAGGAGTACGCCGCCGCCGGGACGGTGAATCCATCCAGCGGCGCCGCCGTCGCCGGCACAATGCGGTGGCCACGATAGGGCGCGTGCATACGGGCATCGGCCACGCCAGCCGTAGCCAGCAAAACCGCCGCCCCCAGCAAGAAGGAACGTCGGCGCATGCTCAGATACCGGAGCCCGGGGTCAGGTAGAGCGTCGCCGTGCCGGTCGCGGTGATGCCGGCGATGTGGCTGGTGCAGCCGATTACCTCGACCGTCCCCGGCGCGATCGGCATGCCAGCGGCCGTGGTGGCGACCACGGTAACATCACCGCAGGCGACGAACGCCGCCACCGTGCCGCTGTTGTAAATGCGGGCGTGCTGCGTCGTGACATCGGCCGGCAGGATCTGCACCCGCGCCGTGGTGGTGCTCGCCGCCAGCGTCACGGTGGGACCGGAAGCCCGAAACGCGGATTGCTGCGCCGTCGCCGGCAGGGCGAGCAGCAGCAGTGCCGCGGCAATCGCGAAACGAAGCATCGGGGTTTGTCCTTAGTAATCCGGCCAGGTCAGCGTCTGATTGACCAGGCTCGCGGTGTATTCGAGGAAGCGGTCGCCGGAATAGCGGGTCTGCTGCTCGCGGTCGGTGTAGCGGCCGGCGGCGGGCCGACCGCGGCCCCAGAACAGATTCTCTGTGGGCAACTGCAGCGTGCGCCGCGCACCGATCGTCTCGGTGGCCGGCTGCAATTCGACCCGCGGCGGCATGCAGATGCCGAAGTAGATCGCTATGGGGCTGCCGGCCGGCTGCCAGGCGCCGTCGAACAGTTGCAGCGACACGATCGCCAGCCGCCCCTGGATATTGTCGGCTTCGGCGAGCGCCCGCGCGAGCAAGTCGGCCGGGCTGTCGGGCACGCCCGAGAGCGAGAATGTCACCTGATGGCTGACCGGATTTCTCGCCTCCTCCAGCCCGTCGATGTTGCCGAGATCGCCCGCGCCCAAATACGTCTTGCCGGCGAAGACACGGGTGCCAAAGCCGTTCCACAAATACACCGGACCGCCGGACGGCGGCGTGCCGCCGAACTCGAGATCGACCAGCGTGCCGACGCGTACCGTCGAACGGGCGAGCGCCGCCGCCTCATCTGGAGTGAAGAACGCCACCGTCGTTAATCCAAGTTCGGGTCTTCGACAAAGCGCACCGTCGCGGTGCCCATCCGCGCCGGGTCGATTGTCAGTGTCATTTCATCGTCGCTCGCCAGTCGGCACTTGCAGATCAGGTCGTTGAACCAGATCGGCCAGGCATCAGGGAAGCCGTCGCGCAGCGGCGGGCGGAAGCTGAAGCTGTATTGATCGGAGCCGAGCGCGGTGACACCGAACGCCCGGTAGAGCCGCTCTTGAATGCTGAAATGCTGCCCTGGCACAACCGGCGCACCGATCCGCTGCACGGTCATCACGGTGGCGCCGACGGTGTAAGCCCCGACCGATATGCCATCCGGCGTCGAGGTCGTGGCATCGCCAATTAACGGCACCAGGATCGGCACACTGCCGCCGTCGAGGTAGGCCTCGTAGGCATCCCAGACGCGCAGCTGTTCGTCGGTGGCGACCAAGATGTTCTCATAAGTGATCTGCCACGAATGGATGGGCACCGACACCCGCTGGGTGAAGCCGGCGGTCGAGACGGTCCCGGCCGTGGTACGCGGTGCGATGTGGCGCACGATGCGGGCGGGGCGCAGATACGCGATGGGCCAGCGCTCGGCGGTCATAGCTGGCGGGCCTGCGCCTCGGCCGACATGCCGCCGAAATTGCGCGCCACTGTGCGCTGCGATTGCCTGACCGCGACCTCGATGATCTGCCCCGAGCGGGTGACGATGCGCTGGTCGGCGACGCCGGCAACCCAGCCTTCGCTCGGGTTCAGATCAATGCGAATGGTTCCGCCGCCGCGGCGGGCGTCGCTCTGGCGCGTGACGTCCACCATCTCGCCGGGCGACGCGCGGAACGCGACCAACTGGCTGTCGAGCGCGCCCGCCCCGCCGACCCGCCAGTGCGCGCCGTTCTGTGCCTTCGCGAGCCCGCCGAACAACGAGCCGAAGATGCCGCCGCCGGCTGAGCCGCCGAACAACGCGCTCCCGGCAGCGTTGAACAACGCGTCGAACGCCTTGTCGGCGAGCTTCTTGCCGATGCTCTTTAACAGGTTGCCGATCGCGTCGCGGAGCTTGAAGGTACCCTCGATCAGAGCATCGAAGGCGCTGCCGAGCGAGCCCTTGATGCTGTCGCCGAGATCGGAAAACACTTCCTTGAACTTGTTGCGCGTCTCCAGCGCGGACTCCTGGAAAGTGGCCTCGCGCTCGGTCAGATAGCGTTCTTCATCGAGTTTCTCGGCGGCTCGCAGTTTGCGGGTTTCGTCCTGGTCGGCGACCGCGGCCTCCAACTTCTTTTTGTAGAACCCCTGCGTCGCCGCCCATTTCTCGTCGAGTAATTTGCGCTCGGCCGCGATGCTTTCCTGCTTGGTGATTTTCTCCATCGCGAGATCGTGCTTGAGCGCCTGCTCCCGGCGCCGGAATAGCTCGTCCGAAATCTTGCTCTGCTCCTCGGCGGCCTCGATGGCTTCGCGCTGGCGGCGCTCCAGTTCCCGCTCGGCGGCGCGGGCCAACGCATCCTCGCCCTTGCCGGCACCACCGCCGCCCTTCTTTGGCCCGGCTGTTTTGGGAATGCTTGTCGGCTTCGCTGTAACAACCACTTCCGGTAAAACTGCGGTTGCAACATCCGAGCCCTGCATCAGGTTCTTAAAAAAATTGTAGAATTGAATGATCTTGCGGAGTTCCTCGACCGTGGTCTGCAGGCGGTTGATGCCCTCTTGAATAAAGTCGACGAATACCGCAAACGCATCCCGCCCCGTCGCCGTGATCGTGGCAAACAGATTGTCCAGTGATTTATCGACAGCCTTTGCTGCTTCGTCAAAGGCGGCCATCCCCGGATTGAGATCATCAAATGCCTTTTTCTGTGCCGCTAGACCATCGGCTCCGTCCTTGAAAAGCCCAATTAGCGTCCGCCAACGGCCACTAAGAAGTTCGGCCATCGCCGCAGTCTTTTGCGGGCCATCCGGTAATTTTTGGAAGGCGTTTGCGAGTAGGTCTATTACTCCTGAGAGGTTATTGCTATTTGCCTGTAATTGTTGCTGGCTGATGCCAAGGTCTTTGAATGCGCGGGCCGCCGTGCCAGTCGGTTCGGCCAGAGCGTCCCGCAATGCTACCGCGAGCTTGGTCAGCGTCCGGGCGGCTTCATCTGCGGTGGTGCCATTTGCGATAAGCACGCCTTCCAATCTACGAAGCTCAGCGATGGGCAATCCTAAAGCGATGGCGAGGTTCTCGGCGGCTTCGCCAGAATCGGCCATACTCTTGACCCAACCTGCGATCCCGGCGACGGCACCGCCGAACGCCAGCGCCCTGAGCGAACCGGCGATGCCGTTAATGCTGCCGGTGATCGTCTTCGCCTGACCATCAATCGTTCGGGCGACACCGGCAAATTGCCGCCCGAAGCCCGTCAGCTTGGCGTTTGCCTCGGCGATGCCCTTATTGAAGCTCGCCGTCTCCATCTGCAGCGCGACGAGCAGATTGCCGATCTCAGGCATGCGGGTGCGCCTTTTGGACGGTGCCGCCAAAGGCGGCGTTAAGCTGGCGGGCGATGCGCATTTGCTCCTGCCACGTCTGTGGCTCTTTGGGTTTTCGTGCGGGGCCGAGGAGGTCTTTCAGGGGCGGCAGGCGCTTCGTGCGGTCCAATGCCACGATGTGCCAGGCGAGCCAGGCGCGGGCGCGCTGCTCATAGTCGAGGCGCTGTTCGTCCGCTTCGCGGTGGGTCATCACCTGTCGGAGAGTGCTCGCCCAGAAACTTTCTTCGCTGCGGCCGGCGGCGATCCATTCGACGAGGAGTCGATGCCAGGGGACGTCGCCGTCATCGGAGGAGGGCTTTTGCCGTTGGCAGCCTCCGCGGTCGGGAACGCGAGGCGCACGGTCTTTTCCAGAAGGTTCGCGGCCGGCAGATAACCGCCCAGCTCGTCGATGATGTCGGTGGTTTCTTCGAGACTTGGCTTGCCGTCGAGCGCGGCGCGGAAGATGCGGCGGATGTCGGTCATCCGGCCCAGTTCAAGGTGCGCCAGGACCCGCATGATGCCGAGATCGAACTCGGCTTCGAGCTCGCACATGGCATTCGTATCGAGCCGCAGCGTGCGGGTGCGGCCACCCGCTGCAAACTCGACTTCGCCTTTATGCGGGTTCGCCATGACTATTCGATAAAGGCGGTCACGCCGGTTACCTTGAAGGTGGCGGTCAACGACATTTTGTCGTCCAAAGGCACTTCGCTTTCGATGCCGGTGCAGAACGCATCGAAGATCCAGAACGGGGCCGGGGAGCCGGGGAATAAGATCCGCCAGGTCGCCACGGTGTCGGTTGTGAAAGCGGTGTACAGCGCGTCTATGCTGGTGCTGCCTGGAACGAAGTTCATCTCGACCGATACCTCGCCGCCATCGCGCAGACCGGGGACGTATTCCCGCCACTTTTGCGGCGACGCCATGTGCGTCGCGTCCACGGTGTCGCGCACCATTTGCGGCGGTGTGATCGAGACGACCTCGGCAAAGTCGGTAAAGACCTGGGGCGAGCCGCCGTCCCCGACACCGAAACTGGTGCCGTGGCCAATCGTAACCTGCGTAGCCATCGCTTAGACTCCTTCGTGCCAGATCATCAGATCGACGCTTACGCGGTAGAGTATCTCGTCGGCCGCGCTGCCTTCGTCGGCAAGATCGCGCTCGTCTACGACGAAGGCACCCTGCACCCGCATGGCGGGCTCGCGCAGCCCCGAGAGGTCGGCGACGACGGCACGCGAGACTGCGGTGGCGTCGGCGTAGGTCGCCGCCCAGCAATCGGCCTGCACGCGCGACTGCACCAGTTCAGACGAGCCGCCGAGGTGATAGTTTCGTACCCCGCTGATCAGGTGCAGGCACACGGACGGCAGCGCATCCATCCGCGGGCGGGCGCCCCACGACACGCGGGCGGCGACCAGCCCGGCAAGCTCGGCATCGGCCAGCAGTCGAGCGCGCAGTTGCTCTTTCATTTCTTCGCCCGCGCCGCCTTCTTGGCGAGGCGCGCCGATGCCTTGGCGATCTCGGCCCACATGTCGTCGGCGAGCCCTTTGATCAGACGCTGGCGGTTCTCGTCAAACGCCGGCCGCAGGTACGGGTGCGGCGGGTGGTTGCGGTTGCCGAATTCCTGCTGCCCGGCCTGCGGGTGGCGGCCCGGCCCGACAAACACCTCGACCATCGAGGCGCCTGCGGCCTTGGAGGCCGCACGCCCGGCGGCGCCGCCCCCGGCGGCCGCGAAAGCGCGGCGCGATGCCGTGGCGCGGCCGGCAGGCCGCTTCGTCGTGGCGATGATGCTGCGGCGCAGGTGCCCGAGCCGTACCGGGGCTTTGGCCCGAGCGGCGTCCACGACGATCTGCGCCCGCTTCAGCAAGACGCGCCGCTGCACATTGCGGCTGGTGGCTTTGGGCAGGTCGTCGAGCGCCTTTTTCAGCCCGGCGAGCCCCTCGAGCTTAAGTGCGCCTTTCATTGGTCGGTGCGCGCCGCCGCGGTGATTTCCAGCCCTTCTCGCCGGCCGATCATCTTCACCGCCGTCACGTTAAAATATCTGCCGCCCGCGCAGATCCGGTCCTTCGGGTTAAGGCTCTCGATGCTGCCGCGCCAGCGCACCCGGAAGCGGGTCGTGGCGTCGGACCCCACTTGTTGCGCCCGGTAGCGCTCGCTGTCGCGGATGTCCTCGGCCGAGGCCCAGACCGTGGCGACGTGTAGCCACTCGGGTACGTCCTCGCCGAACTCGTTCGTCGTGGCACCCCAGCGCTCGATGGTGATGCGCCGATCGAGCGGGCCAGCGATCATCCGAAGCCGATCCGCGCATGATTGATCAGGAGCGCCGTCACCGCGTAAGGCACTTCGGCGAGGTTGCCAGCGGCGGCCGTCTCGCGCTGCGCGTACCAGTGCCCGACGAGCAGCAGCATGGCCTGGCGGATCGGTGCCGCGACCGCGGCCGGCGCCTGGCCGGCGACAAATTCCACCGTCACCGCGTCGTCGCGCACCGCGGTGGCGGGCCATAGGGCGTCGGTGGTGCGCTCGATCCGGGGCCCGGCCTCGGCCTGCACCAGCCGGTAAAGCGTGTCGCCGACCACCCCCGCAACGCCGGCCTCGTCGTAATAGTTGATCGCGGTCACCGCCTCTACCGGCTGCAGCCCGAGCGGCAGCAATATCGGGTCGGTGAACAGCGGATAGGCCTGCGCCCAGGATTGCGTGACGAGCGCCCGCCCCAGAATGCCCGTCGCGCCTTCGAGGTAGCCCGTCGCGGCGTCAATGTAGAGCTGCAGCGTCGGGTCTTCGTCGGTGTGGTCGATCCGCAGATGCGCCCGTACGTCCTCGAGGCTAATCGGGGAGAGGATCGGCGCTTCGGTGCGAATTGCGGTCAGCATCAGGCGCGCACCAGGAGCGGGTAGAGATCGGCGGTCAGAGTAGAGCCGTCCGCCAGGGTCAAGGTCAGGAGTCCCGCGTCGTCGACCGAGAAGCCTTGCGGCGCGGGGCCCGGCGGGCCGGGATAACCGCGCTCGCCATCGGCGCCGCGCGGGCCGAGCGGCCCGGCCTTGCCGCGGGAGGCGACGAGCTGCCAGCCGTCGCCGGGACATGGGCCTGGCGCGTCCTGTAATGCCACCCAGGACCCGCCGTCATGTGCAATGACATCGAGATATCCATAATCACGGCCTGCCTTCCAAGTGCCCCGGAATGCCAGCGAGCGGCCATCGCGCCCCGCCGCGGCGAGCACCGCCCAATCATCGGCCGGCGGCGGCTGGCCGGTGTCGCGCAACGCCTGCCAGGTGCTGCCGCCGAGTGTCACGACGTCGCCGGCGTACCAGACGCCGGCACGCCATACCGACACGGCCGCCAATTTGCCGGGCGGGCCCTCGGGACCGGGCGGTCCGGCGATGCTCTCGCCGTCGCGGCCGGGCGGGCCCTCGGGACCGGGCGGTCCAGCTATGGACTCGCCAGGCTCGCCCTTGTCGCCGGGCGGGCCCTGGGGTCCGGTGATGCTGTCCCCGTCCTTGACCAGCGCCAGGCGCGCCGCGACCTGGTCGGCGAGCTGCTGCAGGGCGCCCCGCACGCACGCCTCGGCTTCGAGCCGGGCGGCGCGCAGTTCGGCCAGCGCGGCGGCGAGATCGGCTTTGGCGGCGGCGACCTCGAGGCGCACCTCGCGCTCGAGCCGGGCGACATCGGCACCGAGTTCGCCGGCGAGCGCCTCAAGCGGCAGCGCGCGCGGCTCGGTAGGCCCGGATCGCCCGCTCGGCATCATCCTCGCTTTCGTCTTCGTCATTGGCCGGCTCGGGCAGCGCCGGCGGTGCTGCCGGCGTCGCCGGCGGCGGCTGCATGTCCGAGCCGTAGGACAGCGGCACGACCTGCTGCTGCACCCGCGGCTCCTTGCCGTGGCCGCCCGGCACGCGGCCGAGATCGACCAGTGCGCGGGCTTCGTCGGGCGCATAGATGCCGCCGATGACGCCGAGCTGCAGCGCCTCCATCTGCTCTTTGAATTCGCTGCGCAGGAGACCGCGCGTGTCCATCTCGAGCCACTCGAACGGCGGCCCGCGCAACCCGAAAAAGAGGCCCATCGCCTCCTCGAAATGGTTGAGGCAGAACCCGAACCCGCTGGCGAGCCAGCTGGAATAGAGCGCCTCGGTGGAGCTCACCGCCTGGGTTCCGAGCCCGAGGATCGGCAGCGGGATGCGAAAGGCCAGCGCGATGTTCTCGCTGTTCATTTTCAGCAGTTCGGCGAGGCGCCCGTCATTTGCCGACATCGTGACGGCGCGAGCTTTCAAGCCCCATCCGATAGCCGGCGAGCGGCCGGCATTCGATCCGGTTGTCGCGTCCTGGAACTCGTCGGCCAGTTCCTTCGCCTTGCCGGTTGCCAATTTCTCGTCGGTTTCGAGCACAAAGCGCGGCGTGGCGCCGTTGAGATAATGCCGCACTTGCTGCGACAGCGCCGCGCCCGAGAGCGCCATGTCGAGCGCCGCCGCCGTAATCGGCGAGACGCCTATCAGCGGGTGCCTCGGGGTATGCAAGCGCAGGTGCAACACGTTGCGCGCCGGCTGCGGCTCGGTGAGGTCGACGCCGCGGGTGCGCAGATAGGTTTCGAGATCGGCGTGCGCCCGCAGCACATACCACAGGCCGCCGCCGGAGCGGTCGGAGAAGGCCGGCGTCGCGCGGTCCATCAGGTGCAGCGACTCGACCTCGCCCCGGTCGTTGCGCAATGCCAGCGCATAGGCGTTGCCCTCGGCGTAGAGCCGCCGGATCAGGTTGAGCACGACATCGCTGATCGAGGAATAATCGTTCGGATCGCGCAGGATGCGGGCCAGCGCCGAATTGGTGACCTGTTCCTTGCCGCCGTCGGGTAGCGCTTTCCAATGCCCGCCAGGCAGGCTCGCGGTGGTCTGCGAATAGGCCGCGACGCAGGCCTCGACCATCGCGCTGGCGCCGGCATAGGGGCGCACATCCTGCGCCGACTGCCAGAAATTCCACGGCGTTCCCGCCGGCAGCCAGCCGTTCGAGAGCAGGTAGGGCCCGGGACGATACTGCCCCTCGACCGCCGGCGCCGCCCGCCGCAGCGGCGCCAGCATGGTTTCTACCCAGCGCAGCATTTAGCGGGTGACGTACCCGCCGCCCTGCTGCCCTTCCATTGATCGCCGCGTCGTGATCGGCGCCTCCGGCGGCGCGGTCGGGTCGTATTCACCGAGTGCGATGGCGTCGAGCCCCTCCTGCGTCGGCGTCGCCGGCGGCGGCGGCTCCCACGCCTGGCCGGTCACCGTCAGCAGTTGTCGCGGCTCATTGCGCGCCGCTCGGCGCCGTTCCTCCTCATCCTCGCGCGGCTCGCCCGGGCGCGGCTGGCCGGGCCGCGGTGTCGGCGGGGTTGGCTGCGGCTGCGGCGTCGGCTGCGGTTCCGGGGCGCCCGGGTTCGGTGTCGTGGTTGCCATGTTGGTTATCCTCAGCGGTTGGTCACTTGCTGGTACAGAAGCGCAGCGGGCACCTCGATCGCGACGGCGAAGTCGCGTTGCGCCGCCTGGATTACCGGGAATGCCCGGGTGCCGCTGCGTACCTTCAGAAACGCGACGGCGCGCAGGTAATCCGAGAGCGGCGCGACGACGACGGCCGAACCCGGCACCACCGGGATCACGATCTCGCGGCCGTCGATCGTCACGAGATCGTTGTAGCCGGCGCCGTCGCTCGATATCTGGAACGACAGGTTGGCGCCGGTCCAGACGGCCGGCATGGTCAGCCGCACGATCTCGCCGGCGGTGCAGTCGAGCCCCGCCGACAAGGATTGCCCGGCCGCGATGATCGGGCCGTTCAGAACCTGCAGCGGCATTACGCCGGCGCCCAGTTGACGCCCGCCATCCACTGCACCATGCCGGTGCGGCGCATCGCCCAGGTCACCGGCATGATCAGACGCAGCGCCAGCTGGTTGGTCTGGAACATGCTCTCGACCGGAGTCGATGCGGTCCCAGAAACGATATGAGCGGGCGCGGTGTCCTCGATGTGCAATGTCGCCTCCTCGCTGACCATGAATTCCGGCGTGCCCATTGCGCTGACGAAATCTTCGCCCTCGACCATGATGACGGTGCCGGCCGGCACCACCGTCGATTCGATTATGGTCATTCCTTCCGTCACCGCGGCCGTCCAGCCGATGCCCATGTTGCCCGGGCCGGGCACCAGGCCCAGCGCCCGGCGCTGCGCCGGGTTCATCAGCATCACCAGCCTGGCGCCCGCGTTCACGGCGTAGAACGGCGCGGTCAATTTGCCGATGTCGCCGAGCACCGCGCCGTAGCCGCCGCCGGCCGTGGCGGTCAGCGCCGCAACGCCGTTGAGCAGCCCGGCCGGCCGGGTGGCGCTACCAGCGACGGCGTCGATCACCAGCGTGTCGAGCACGATGTTGGTGGTGCGGATGATCTCGCTGCGCACCAGACCCTCGATCGACGGGTTCGATGCCTCCGCGATCTCTCTGCTGTACCGGGTGATGACGCCGACCTTGTGCGGCCGCAATTCGATCGACGTGAACCCCATCCGGCGCACCGGGATCGGCTGGGCTTCACCGACGAAGCTGCCCGCGATCGACGGCGTGGTGGCGGTCGACGGGATCTTGATGACCCAGCCGTCCGGCCCGAAGTTGAGCGCCGTGCCGGCGGCCGACAGCCCCGGCAGGATGCGGCCGGGCGTCAGGGGCGCGAGGAATTCGCGACTGGTGGTCTGCACCAGTTCGGCGGCCCAGGTCGCCAGCGTCGTCGAGGCGCCGGGCTGCGCGGCGCGGGTGATGATCGAGGTGGCTTCGTCGTCGGGATACCAGTCGCGCAGGATCTCCTCGATCGGCTTTCTGGTGGCGTTATGGTGCAACGAGATGGCGCCCGCCCGCGCCCAGTAGTCGACGCCCTCGAGCTCGCGCTTCGGCAGGCTGAGCGGCCGACGGTTGATCGCCGGCGCGGTGACGGTGGTGGCGGCGGCCTGCTGCGCCGGCACGCGCGGCGCCAGCGCCTTTTCGGCGACTTCGAGGCTGGCGAGCTCCTCCTGCAGCGCATCGACCTCGCCCGCCATCGCGTCGCGCTGCGAGCGGTCCTGGTGCTCTTGCGCGAGATATTCGGTGAGCGCGTCGCGCGAGGCGTTGAGGCGTTCCTGTACGGCTTGAATCTTCTGTCCGATGTTCATGGTTGACGTGATCCTGGGCGGTGCCCGCGTCGCGGGAACCCGGTACGGATCGGCAAGCTCGCCGCGTCTGCCGTCCAGCCCTGTTGCGGCAAGCTCGCCGAAGGCCAGGCGGATCGTCTCTTCGCTAATGTGCAGGGACCGCGCGAGGTGCAGCGCGGACGGGTTGGCCGGCACCGACACGATGCTGGCTTCGAGCAATTCGGTTTCGAGGAAGCGGGTGCCGCGGTGCGGCGCCTCGGGGTCGATCGGTTCGCGTTTTAGCGGGCGGAACCCGACGCTGGTCGCCGGCAGGATGTCCTGCCTAATCAGGCTGATGATCTCGTCGATGCGGGCGCTGGTGCCGGCGTCGGCCGGCGCGAGATCGGCGATCAGCTGCTCGCCCTCGACCCGCGGGTTGCGCCAGGTGCCGATCGGGAAGCTGGTGTCGTGGTTGAACAGCGCCACAGGGTTGCGGCGGAACCAGTCGAGCTGCCAGCCCGACGGCTCGATGATGTCGCCCATGCGGTCGCGGGTCGCGTCGCTGAGCACGAACGACAGCGAGCCGGCGCGCTTGCCGGCCGCCTCGCGGCGGTGCATTGCCATTCCGTTAACCATTTAATTTTGGTGGGTCGCTAAGTTTTGCCTTGCTGGCGACTTAGCGGGTCGCTAGATACGGTCGATGACCGGCGCCGAACTGCACGAAGCTCTTACCGCGCTTGGCCTATCGCAGCGCGAGTTCGCCCGCCGCTTTGAGGTTCACGAAACCAGCGTCAGCCGGTGGATCGCCGGCACGCATGCGGTGCCCCGGTGGGTACCGATGGTGCTGGCGCAGCTCCAACGAGAAAACCATGACTGATCGCCTCACCCTTACCCGCGCGCTGGAAAGCGGCGGCATGGACAGTCAGGCGGCCGAGAGGATCGCGACCGAGATCTACGACGCCATTCACGACAACGTCGCCAGCAAGACCGACCTGCGTGAAATGGAGCAACGGCTCGATCTGCGGTTTGAACAACTCAATGTGCGGTTCGAGCAGCTCGATCGCCGCATCGACGCGATGGTGATGCGGCTCGGCGGCATGATCGTGATCGCCACCGGGGCGCTGATCGCCATCAAATATTTCGGTTGAAAGAGGAGAACATTCCCAATGGACACGGCGACTAGACGAACACTTGCTTTCGCTGTCATTGCAACCATCGGCGTTATAGCCGCCGTTGCGCCCCCGATAGCAACACCAGCTCCATCAACACCAGTAACAACTACTTATCCGGCATCCAGCTATCGGTTGACACGCGCCCAGGAGGATACATTTGTCAAAGCGGTGCGCGAGAACGGTTATATCTGCAATCGCGTGATGGGGTCGCGTCATTTGCTTAGCGAGCCTGGTATGACCCTGCATTGTGAGAATTGGACTTACGACTTCCACCAAAAGGCCGGTCGCTGGACAATTACGCCCCGGAAACTCTGGGGTCAGTAATCAGCCGATCATCGCCCGCACGTCGAATGGCTGGTCGGCCAGGCGCTTGGCGATCTCCAGCGCCATCACCGTCGCCACCGCGCCGTCGACCCTGACCGGCCCGCGGCCCTGCGACTTTTCCTTGTCGATCTTGTGGTTGCCGGCCGGGTCCGACACCTGCACCGAACCCGCCACCGCGGCGCCGAGCACCGGGTGCCCGCCATGCCGCAGCCGCCCGGTCAATGCCAACTCGCTGAACCAGTCGATCGCCGGGCTCATCTCCTTGTAGCCCTGCCCGAAGGGTTCCAGCGGCACCGCGAAATCCGGGTCGATGTCCGAGAGATCCGCTTTGAAATCATCAATCCGCCAGCGGTCATAGCCGAGCCGCCTGATGTCGAATTCGCGGCTGAGCTCGATCAGCGCCTGCGCGACAAAGCCGAACCGCACCGTCGGACCCGGCACGGCGGTCATCTGCCCGGTCCTGATCCACTGCCGGAAGCGTTCCTGCTCCTGCTGCCGGCGGGTCGGCAAGGCGCCCTCCGGGGTCCAGAAAAACGGCAGGATGTCGAAGCTCGGCTCCGGGTCGTCGTCGGGGAACACCAGCACCAGCGCCGTCAGGTCGTGCTTGCCCGACAGATCGAGCGCGGCGTAGCAGACCCGCCCGGCTAACTGCTCGCGGTCGACCGGCACCGCCCCGAGGGCCCACACCTCGCGCGTCACGATCCGCTCGTCCTCGCGCGCGTCGATCCGCTGGTTGAGCCGCAGATTGCGGAACGCCGGCTCAAAGGCCGGGATGCGCCGGGCGCGCTCGGCTGCGGTGCGCATCTCGTCGAGCGACAGAAATTTTCCCAATGCCGGATTGCACGCCCGCCAGGTGCGCTCGGCGAACGGGTCGGCGTCCTCGGGCGCCGCCAGCAGCTGCACATAGAGCGACGGGTCGTCGCCCCGCAGCCCGTCGTCGATCAGTTGCGACAGCGGGTGCTGGTCGTCCGGCGCCTGGGTCGAGATCACCAGCCCGAGCGCCTCCTTCCGCTTGCCGAGGCCGTTCACCAGATTGTCCAACAGCACCCGGTTCTTCGCTTGCGCCAGCTCGTCATAAGCGAACAGGCTCGGCGACAGCCCGTGCGCGCGGCGCGCATCCGCCGACAGCGCCTCGTAGATCGAGCCGGTAGCAGGCCCGTCCAGCACCTCGATCCTCTTATTGAAGCGCAAGATGTTGCAGATTTCGGCGAATTCCGGCACCTCGTAAATGATCGCTTCCATTTCCGCAAAAATCAGCGCGGCCATCTGTCGGTCGATCGCCGCCGAGTAGATTTCGCCGCGCGGTTCCGATTCCGGGCCGAGCAGGTGGCAAAGGCAAAGACCGGCAATGAGCCCGGTCTTACCGCTGCCCTTGGGGGCGGACTTGACCCCAAGGCGTCGTCGACGCAGTCCCTGCCTGGTCAGATTACCGTAGATCTCCTCGATGAACTCCCGCTGATCCGGCAGCAACC